>Ga0126334_10000016_pt1 | contig 81698 bp, 77 predicted proteins | sample InaspJWI49metaG_FD_94491 | JGI IMG/M metagenome (GOLD analysis project Ga0126334, IMG submission 94491) | Marine gutless worms symbiont microbial communities from Oahu, Hawaii - Inanidrilus sp. 2 OAHU.JWI-49 metaG | ecosystem: Host-associated > Annelida > Digestive system > Unclassified...
GAGGATATCTCGCTCTTCTGGACTCAGATGTTTATAGGTTTTAGGCATAATATCGAAAACATACCGCAAATGCCTTAAAACCTGAAAGTGTTGCACTTACTTATTGAACTCGGGATTTAAATTAACGGCCGCTTTCCTGCTGTTGGGGATGGCCCTTATCGCCACGATTACGGTCTCCACCTATCTGCAGATGCGGCAAACCCTCTATGACCAGTTGGCGCGCCAAGGCGTTGCTGTAACCCGCACATTTTCCCAACTGACCACAGCCCATATTTTTAAGTCCGATTTTAGAGCGGTTTTTAAGAATGCCCGGGAAATTATAACGACGGGGAACCTGGGCGCCGTCACTCTATTAGATCCCCACGGTGTCGTGTGGGTGACCACCAAGACGGATCAAAGACGTGTCGAATACATAGACGAATTTTACCGGGGGGTGATTGAGACCAAGGAATTGAAAAGCCGCGAAAGGATTGTCGACCAGCAATCGGTCCTGGAGTACGTCAGCCCGATCATCGCCCTGGGAGACGTGGTCTATCTGCTGATTACCGAGATTCCCCTTAAAATCATCGATGAACAAATCGCGGTAAATACCCGCCGGATTGCTGTCATTAGCCTGGGCATGGTGCTGGCTTCTATTTTTCTGACCATCTTTCTCTCCAACCTCTTGACTGTACCGATTCAACGCTTGGTGGAAGGCACGCAGGAAATATCCAAAGGCAACCTGGGATATAAAATTAAGGTAACGTCCCGGGACGAAGTGGGCGACCTGACCGCTTCCTTCAACCGGATGGCCGAAAATTTGCGTTCCGAGCAGATTGACAAAAAGAAAGTAGGTTTAGAACTTAAAGAATCCCAGGAAAGATTCATCACGGTCCTGGACAGTATCGCCGCACATGTGTACGTGGCGGAACTGAATACCTACAAGATTCTTTTCATGAACAAGTATATGCAGGACACCTTCGGGGCCGACCTGACCGGGAAAACCTGCTGGGAGGCGTTTACCTGCAAGGATGCGCCCTGCGAGCACTGTACCAACGAACGACTCGTGGGGCCGGATGGGGAGCCGGCGGGGGTTGTTACCTGGGAGGGCAAAAACGATATCACCGGCCGCTGGTACATCAACTATGACCGGGCTATCCGCTGGCCGGGCGGAGATTTGGTGCGACTACAGATCGGCACCGACATCACCCAGCTGAAAGAGCTGGAAAAAGAGCGACATGCCATGGAGCTGCAACTGGTCCAATCCCAAAAGATGGAGTCGCTGGGAACGCTAGCCGGGGGCATTGCGCACGATTTCAACAACATTCTCTACCCTATCCTGGGGTTTACCGAAATGGCCCTGGACGAAGTTTCCAAGAATCCACCGGCCCGACAATGCATGCAGGAAGTGCTCGACTCGGCCGGCCGGGCACAGAAGCTTGTCGAACAGATCCTCTCCTTCAGCCGACAGTATATAGCGGATTTCAAACCGGTGGACCTGGTACCGATTCTAACCGATGCATTGAAGCTGGCCCGGGCCACCATTCCCGCTACAATCCAGATCAAGACCCATTATACCATCGCCCGCGGCACGGTCAGCGGCGCCGAAAACCAGCTGCACCAAGTCATTATGAATTTGGTGACCAACGCGTTTCATGCCATGGAAGACATCGGTGGTGTTCTTGACATCCAACTGAACGAGGCCACCTTGAGCACCGCGGATATCCCCGCCGGCTATGACGTCGATCCAGGCAATTTTATCGTGTTAACGGTTCGGGATTCCGGGCACGGGATGCCGGCCGAAGTGATGAAACGCATCTTCGAGCCGTACTACACGACCCGGCAAAAAAGCAAAGGGACCGGACTGGGGCTCTCTATTTCCCACGGCATCATTAAAAGTCACGGTGGCTTTATCACAGTGGAATCAGCGCCCGAATCCGGAACAACCATTGCAGTCTGTCTGCCCCGGATTGATACGCCCGTGGTTGTCCCCGATTCCGATTCCGCCAATGATGATATACCCCGAGGGAGCGAGAATATCCTTTTGGTGGATGACGAGGAACAGGTGATCAAGCTGGCCCGCAAAGTGCTCATCAAGCTCGGTTACAATGTGCACGCGCGCACCTCGAGCCTGGAGGCCCTGGCTCTTTTTCGATCAAAACCGGAATCTTATGACTTGGTTATTACCGATATGACCATGCCCAACATGACCGGTATCGACCTGACGCAGGCCCTCATGGAAATTCGACCGGATATTCCGATCATCCTGTGCACCGGTTTCAGCGTACTGATCGACGAGGCCAAAGCCAAAGCCCTCGGTATTCGGGCGTTTGTCATGAAACCGATTATGAAACGGAAAATGGCTCGTATCATACGCCGGGTGCTCGATGGCTCAGGTTGACATCCCGCCGTATTCAATATATTTTGTACATATAAGTGCCTGTATTGGATCCCGGAGACACCGCAACTGAATTCACACCGCGGACCGATCCCTACTCGGCATTCGATGAGCCACATCCACAGCCTATCTCGCATACCCGTTTGGCAGTCAGCCTGTACATCACCCTGGCCATAAATCTACCGCACGCATCCTTGGACAACCGGTACCCACGATCCAGCCCCACCCGCTTTGAGCGGTACTGGAACCAGCGGGCGCTTCAGACCCCTTACCTGAGGAGGTGCGCCATGACTTTTTTCTTTACCAGGCAATCAAAACGGCGGCCCCGATTCGACCCGGTCCGGATATCCATGGACCCCAAGGCGGGTACCAGCGAATCTGAACCGTCGGAACCATTCCCCGGCAGAATTGTGAACGCCGGCGAACAGGGGGTGTGCGTAGAAAGCGGCCTGGCGTTGGAGCCCGGTACAACTGTCAGCATCGAAATTGCAGCGCCGGATGGGGCCCTGCTGGAAACGGTATCCCGGATACACCGGGGTAAAGTGATCTGGTGCTGTTCGCGTGAAACCGGCCGGGGCAAACGCTTTGGCGCCGGTATTGAAATAGTGGAGAAGGTGATGCAGGCCAAGATTCCGGTGTTAAGCCTGGTTTAACCGCCGCCATTGACTTCGACAGCGCCAATCACCGGCCGGGCAAACTGACACCCGCCAGGGGGAGGAGAGGATGATTGGTCCGGGCACAAAAACCTTTATCCAAGGCCTTCCAAAAGCCGAGTTGCATGTGCATATCGAGGGGACCCTCGAACCGGAAATGATGTTTGCCCTGGCCGCCCGCAACGGGCTTTCCCCTGATTTCGATTCCGTAGAGGCCCTGCGGCAGGCCTATGAGTTTACCAATCTGCAGTCTTTCCTGGACATTTATTATGCCGGTGCCCGTGTTTTGAGAAAGGTGGCAGATTTTGAAGACTTGGCCTGGGCTTACCTTGAAAAGGCCCACGCCCAGAATGTTCGGCACGCCGAGATATTTTTTGATCCCCAGACCCACACCACGCGCGGGGTCTCATTTGATACCGTGATTACCGGTTTGAGTCGGGCTCTGGTCCGTGGCCGGGAAACGCTGGGCTTGTCAGCCCACCTCATCATGTGTTTCCTGCGGCATCTCAGCCCGGATGACGCCCTTGGCACCCTCGCGCAGGCCGAACCTTACGGCGAGCACATTATCGCCGTAGGGTTGGATTCTACGGAGGCTGGTTATCCCCCCAGACTGTTTAAAGCCGTATTCGACCGGGCGCGCGAGCTCGGCTTTCACTTGGTAGCCCATGCGGGTGAGGAAGGTCCGCCCGGGTATATCCGGCAAGCCCTCACCCTGCTGAAGGCGGTGCGTATCGATCACGGTGTACGCTGTCTGGAGGATGATGATCTCGTCCAAACCTTGGTGCGGGAAAAGGTGCCGCTGACCGTCTGTCCCTTTTCGAATGTGAAATTGAAGGTTTTTGATTCACTCGCCCAACATAACGTGAAATTGTTGATAGACCGGGGTTTGTGCGTGACCATCAATTCGGATGACCCGGCCTATTTCGGCGGCTACATCAATGAAAACTTCGTGGCTGTTTGCGAAGTGTTTGATTTAACCCACCGGGACCTCCAGAAGTTGGCCCGCAATTCTTTTGAAGCGGCGTTTTTAGGAGAAGAACAACGCCGGCGCTACCTGAATGACGTGGACCGCTACGTTGACGGGTATATATATCCTTAAGAGATACGATCAAATGCCGCTTATGGGCGAACCCCAAACAGGCGACAGGTGTTATCCCAGACCGTTTCAGCCAGGGCTTCAGCCTCCGTGTGGGTTACCTCGGCCAGCTTGAGCAAGACCGATTTGACAAAGGCGGGTTCATTGCGGCGGTGGCGGTTTTTCTGTGGCGCCGGGGTAAGATACGGGGCGTCTGTTTCAATGAGGAGGCGTTCCGGGGGAATCATATGCACCTGTTCACGGAGCCGGCGTCCCCGTTTCTGGATGGTGAGTATGCCGGTTATGCCGATGTAAAAACCCATATCTAGGTACCGCTTCAGTTCCGCATCGGTACCGCTGAAACAGTGCACCACCCCGGTCCGCTGGGCATTGGGATATTGATCCAACAGCGCCAACAAGCGGCCCTGGCTGTCACGTTCATGGAATATGAGGGGTAGCCCAAGGTTGTCCGCGATTTCAAGCTGGCGAACAAACCATTTTTCCTGCACATCCCGGGGGGAGTACATCCTGTTGAAATCAAGGCCGATTTCGCCCCACGCGCTGACCTTGGGATTGGCGGCAAGATCCTTCAGGATGTTTAACATCTTTTCATCACATTGGCTGGCGTCATGGGGGTGAACGCCCACTGCTGTGTACAAACCCGGATGCCTCTCAGCCAGCTCCAAGCCTTTAACGGAGCGTTCGACATTGATCCCGGCAATCAGCGCGGCTTCCACACTATTGGCGGCCATGCGTTCCAGCACCGCAGACCAGTCTTTTTCAAAGGTCCGATCATCGAGGTGGCAGTGGCTGTCAAATAGCTTCATGATACCTTCCTTGTTTCATCGGCGGCCGGATAACCGGGATAACGCTGGCGATTTAACACAAGCTGCCCCTCGGTTCAATAGGGGGCGCTCCTAAAATGGGCTTGATACCATCCCTTGGTCGATGCTCTTGCCAAAATAGGGTTGCTTTTATATTGGGTATATGCTTTTTTGCACTCTTCAATGTGACTAAATAGTAAGAACTATTATTTGAAAGCCATCGTAAAATACCGGTAATACTGTTCAGCGAGAGATCATTTTCCAGATGCCCGCACTTCGCTAAGGTCCTTGTTCATTGCTGCTGCTCGCACCGCTCACAGAACGTATCTATTCATTTTTGCAACGGCTGAAACCAAAACAGACATGGCGATGTACGCCCGGAGGTTAGCAATGTTTAAAATTGTTCGTCGCGAAGAGATGGCAGAAGGGACCGTCATTCTCAACGAAATAGAAGCTCCCTTGATTGCCAAAAAAGCCAAGCCCGGCCAATTCGTGATCCTGAAGGCCAATGAAGACGGTGAGCGGATTCCGTTGACCATGGCCGAAACGGATTCTAAAAAAGGAACGATTACAATTATATACATGGTTGTTGGGAAATCCACAGCCATTTTCAAGGATCTGGTGGTAGGCGATGCTTACCAGGATGTGATCGGCCCCCTCGGAAAAGCCACCCATATTGAAAAAGTAGGAAAAGTCGTTTGCGTGGGCGGTGGAACCGGCGTGGCGGTTTTGCACCCGATCACGCGTGCCTTGAAAGAGGTCGGCAACGATGTGACGTGTATTATCGGGGCTTGCAATAAGGATTTGCTGATCCTGGAAAAAGAGATGGGTGCCGCATCCCACGATCTCAGAGTATGCACCGACGATGGCTCTTATGGACACCATGGTTTCGTTACCGAGGTCATGCAGGAGGTTATCGAAGCCGGGGATGTAAAGCTTGTCGTGGGGATCGGGCCGGTGCCCATGATGAAAGCTTTGAGCGGCATTACAAAAAAATACGACGTTCCAACTATGGTCAGCCTCAATCCCATCATGGTGGACGGTACCGGGATGTGCGGCGGCTGCCGGGTGTCGGTAGGCGGTGAAACCAAATTCGCATGTGTGGACGGCCCCGAGTTTGACGGCCATAAGGTGGATTATGACGAGCTGATGCTGAGGTTGCAGGCCTATCTGGAAGAGGAACGCCGGTGTCACGAGGAGTACTGCACCATCCGCGACGCCCAGTAGTTTTCGTTCAAGCGCGGCATCTTTCGGCCCAGAGCGGCGTTTTCACCTTTTTGCCTTCCTCAGCATAGCGCTTACTATGCCTCCGGAGTCAAAAAGGTTCAAGCCTTGCTCTGAACCGAAATCTACCGCCCTTGAACGAAAACTGGTTAAACGACACGAATACGAAGAAATTCGATAAGAGATAGTTGTAGAGACATTTTTACGGAGGAGAGAATGGCTAAAAAGAATGCGGTTCCCCGGGTGGCGATGCCCGAACAGGAACCCCAGGTCAGGGCGCGCAACTTTCTAGAAGTGCCCACCGGGTATACGGTTAAAATGGCCCAGGAAGAGACCGCCCGCTGTCTGCAGTGCCGCAAGCCGGCCTGCGTGGCCGGCTGTCCGGTGGAGGTGGATATCCCGGGCTTTATCAACTTGATTACCGAAGGTGATCTTACCGCGGCCATCCGGAACCTGTGGGCCAAGAACGCCCTGCCGGCGGTTTGTGGTCGCGTCTGCCCCCAGGAGATTCAGTGCGAAGGACTGTGCATTGTCGGTAAAAAGGGTGAGCCGGTGGCCATCGGCAACCTGGAGCGTTTTTGCGCCGACTGGGAGCGGGAGAATGGGACCGGCGAACTGCCGCCGGTTCAGCAGTCCACCGGAAAGAAAGTGGCTGTTGTCGGTTCCGGTCCTTCCGGACTCACCGTGGCGGGCGATCTCATTGTCAAGGGGCATGACGTCACTATTTTGGAAGCGTTCCACAAACCCGGCGGGGTCTTGGTATACGGCATTCCGGAATTCCGTCTGCCCAAAGCAATCGTGGCCCAGGAAGTCAATTTTCTGGAGCGGCTGGGAGTAAAGGTGGAGTGCAACGCGGTGGTCGGCCGCACGGTTTCTATCGACGAATTGTTCGAGCAGGGTTACGATGCGGTGTACGTTGGTGTAGGTGCCGGCCTGCCCCGCTTTATGAACATTCCCGGTGAAAACTACGTGGGCATCCTGTCCGCCAACGAGTATTTGACGCGGGCCAACCTGATGAAGGCTTATGAATTCCCCAAGGTGGACACCCCGATTCCCCTCGGTAAAAAAGTGGTCGTGCTCGGGGCTGGGAACGTTGCCATGGATGCGGCCCGAACCGCCATGCGTTTGGGCGCCGAAGAGGTTAAAATCGTCTACCGTCGATCCCGCGAGGAGATGCCGGCTCGCCAGGCGGAAATCCACCATGCGGAAGAAGAGGGCATCGAGCTCTTTCTGCTCACGAATCCCACTCAGTACCTCGGTAACGAAAAGGGTCGTTTGGCCGGTATGGTTTGCCTCCAAATGGAACTTGGCGAACCCGATGAGTCCGGCCGCAGAAGCCCGGTCCCCATCGAGGGCTCTGAATTCGAGATTGAATGCGACCTGTGTGTCGTAGCGGTCGGTTCCGGGGCCAACCCCCTGCTTACCAGCGAGACGCCCGATATGCAGTTGAACCAGTGGGGCTATGTCATTGCCGAACCGGAAACCGGAAAAACCACCAAGCGCGGGGTCTGGGCCGGAGGCGACATCGTTACCGGAGCGGCCACCGTGATCCTGGCCATGGGCGCCGGACGGGAGGCGGCCAATTCCATCGACAAGTTCCTTAAGCTGGGGTGGTAAATAAGAAGGTTCCAAGGTTAAAAGGCTCAGGGGTTAAAAAGTCGAGAACGAATACTTCCAACCAGCCCCAAAGAACCGAGCGTTTACCATTGGCTAAAATTACACGCCCACCGGAATTATTTCCGGTGGGCTTTTTTGTTTAAGTTGAGCTTAAGTATCATAGTTGTCAGGGTGTTTTACATTGAAACAACCCCCTCCCCCAGCCCCTCCCGCGTGGGGAGGGGGGCTATACTCGAAAACCTTCGGTGGGTATAGGTTATACCAGATTAAGACAGCGGCGACACTGGTTCCCCTACCTTGGCCCCTCCTGCGAGGGGAGGGGCGCAATGCTGCGTGAAGGTCCTGCTGGTCGAGCCATGTCTAGAAAAAAGCGGCGGCAGTTCTGGTCCCCCTCCCTTGACGGGAGGGGTTAGGGGAGGGTGAGCTGTCAGATTACCTGGCTGCTTCCAATTCAATCAACGACCGTTAACTAACCGGCGAACATCTCCAGCCAGGTTTTAAAACGCTCCACATTGTCGGGACCGTAGGCTTCAATTTCCGTCAATACTTCTTCGACCGACTTTTCCCGGCCGTTGCCGTTGCCGTTTTTCGAGAAGAACTTGTCGGCATAGCAGATGATTTGTTCCTCGATGGAAACCGGGCGCATGTCGCGGATGGGCAGCGGTAGATTTTGGGTGACAATGTCGGCAGCCGAGATGCCGACGCCGACATGCCTTTCACACACCAGGGCGTGGCGGGGCAGGTCCAGGGCGTCCAGCATTTTCCTTCCCAGGGTACCGTGCAGTAGGTAAGGGTGTTGGCCATGACAGCCCAAAGATTCGGCCGCCGTCGCGTAGATGCCGATATCATGCAGCATGGCGGCTTCCGCGATGAAATCCAGGTCCGGTTCGAGATGGGGGACGTTGGCGGCGACAGTGAGTGCCTTGCGGGTGACCTGCTCGCTGTGATGGATCAAGGTCGCGTAGCTCTGGGAGCCGGGCCGGTAGAATTCTTTTATGACATCGATCGGTTCCATAAGTCCGAATATTTTATGAAAATGTTTCTACGTTCCTGGAAAATCGCACAGAATACAAAATCCCCCCTGCAAACCAGACCACAAACAGCTCTTCTATATTTGAATAATGGTATAGAGTCCATTGTGTAGAAAAAATTTTATAAAATATTTGGGCTAGGATTTGCCGGCCAGCAGGACACCTTCGATGAACGGGTCGATGCCGCCGTCTAGCACCTGATTCACGTTGCCGATGTCGAGATTGATGCGGTGGTCTTTTACCATCTGGTAGGGATGCAGGACATAAGACCTGATCTGGCTGCCCCAGGCAATATCGTCCTTCCCGTCATGGATCTCCTGGAGTTTTTCGTCCTGACGTTTTTTTTCGTTCTGGTACAGCCGGGCCTTGAGAACTTTCAGGGCCATCTCCTTGTTGCGATGTTGGGATTTTTCCTGCTGACACTGTACGACGATACCGCTTGGCAGATGCGTAACCCGCACGGCGCTGGACGTCTTGTTGACGTGCTGTCCACCCGCCCCACTGGCCCGGTAGACATCGATCCGCAGATCTTTGTCTTCTACATCGATCACAATTTCCTGGTCCAGCTCCGGATAGACGAAGACGGAAGCAAAAGAGGTGTGGCGTTTCCCGCTGGCATTGAACGGAGAAATGCGCACCAGGCGATGGACGCCGTTTTCCGATTTCAGGTAGCCGTAGGCGTTCTGGCCGGATACCGTTATGGTAACGCTCTTAATGCCCGCTTCCTCGCCGGGTTGGTAATCGATGACGGAAGGTTTATAGCGTTTCTTTTCGATCCAGCGCAGATACATGCGAAAAAGCATTTCAGCCCAATCCTGGGCCTCGGTTCCACCGGCACCCGCATTGATGGAGACAATCGCGTTGTTCTGGTCCGATTCACCGTCCAGCATCATTTCGAGGCTCAGCTTGTCCGTGCCGGACTCAATGGTGGTGACTTGCTGGGCGACCTCATCGAGGGACTCCTGGTCGGATTCCTCCAGGGCCATTTCCAACAGGAGTTCGCTCTCTTCCAGATTTTCAACCAGCTTGGTAAAGGCTTCGACCTTTGTGGTGAGTTGGGTGCGTTCCTTCAGGATGGCGGTTGATTTTTCAGGCTGTTCCCAGAAACCGTCTCTGGACAGAAGATGTTCGATTTCTGCCAGTCTTTTTTGCTTGCCCGCCAGGTCAAAGATACCCTCGGAGATCTTCAAGTTTCTGCTGAAGTCCCCTTATCTTTTGTTTCAATTCTGCGGACATGGTGCCACTCCCTTCATTTGCATAATTGCCCTACATTAACATGTGCAGCGTCTTATTACACCAAAATTGTTGCTGAGAGCAATTTGTTTTTATGGCGCCGGCAGGAGCAGGCTGAAACAGACAATGACGCTGTTCAGCCTTTTCGTTTTTTGAGACGGCCGATGAGATTATGGCCGCCGATGATAAGGGCCACGAGCAGGCAGCCGAACGCGAAAAGGTCTCCGACGCGGGTGTAGATACTGGCCGTGGCCATCAGGGGCAAGCTCTGGGTCAGGGCTGCGGGCGTATTCAGGGCCGAGGCCTTCAAGATCCGGCCGACGGGATCGATAAAACCGCTGATGCCGGTGTTGGCCGACCGTGCCAGTGCCCGGCGGTTTTCAACACTCCGGAAGACAGCCATGGAAAAGTGTTGCTGGGGGGCGCTGGTTTCTCCAAACCAGGCATCATTGGTGATGTTGACCAGGATGTCGGTCTTGTTCTTTACCATTGATCTGGAGAGTTCCGGAAAGATGATTTCATAACAGATCTGAACCCCCAGACGTCCACCCTGCCAGGCAATGGCCTTGCCCTCCTCACCGGGGATGAAGTCACCTACCTGGGCAACCATCTTGCCGATAAAAGGCAGCCATTTTTTCAAAGGTACATACTCTCCGTACGGTACCAGGTGGACCTTTTCATAATGATCAACGACCCGGCTTTGGGCATTGAACAAAACCGCACTGTTGTGATAGGCGGTGCGTCCCTTGTAACGAATGGCCGTTGGGGTGCCAATGAGATGATTGGTTTTGGTCCGGCGAATACCCTCTTGCAACAGATCGGTCATGGGGCGATTATGACCGATGAAAAAAGGCGTGGCGGTCTCCGGCCAGACAATGAGATCCGGTTTGTCCCGGTTTGCCTGGGTAGCCAGGTTGTTGTACGTCTCAATGGTCGCCTGCTGAAATGTACGCTTCCATTTTTTATTCTGGTCAATATTGCCTTGCAGCACGGCAATCTTTTTACGCGGTACCTGCGCGACTTCCCGGTCAATGGCCTGGATACGCATTTGACCGTAACCCCACATAAGACCGGATACAATTAGGACGACCGCGCCGCCCCCGGCGATTACTTTGCGGGATACCGGATGCGTTTGCCAGTTTTTACGGCGCAGCCCCAGGGTGGCCAGCAGCACGGCGGCATTATTCAGAGCCAACCAGAAGGAGACGCCGTAAACGCCGGTTAGGTCGGCTATCTGGATGAAGGGTAGGCTGCGGTATTGAGAATAGCCCAAAAGTTCCCAGGGGAAACCGGTAAACAGTAAGGCTCGCAGGAACTCAGTGGCGGACCAAAATACAGGCACAAAAAGCAGCAGCCAGGCGGGCCGGCGGATGAGGGTAATCAGGCCGGCGAACAGGGCCGGGTAGAGGGCCAGATAAGCTGCCAGCAGGACCAGTAAGGGGATACAGAGGTAAAGCGGCAGATGGCCGTATATTTTCATGGTATACGCCGCCCAGTAAATCAATGAGATGAAATGCACGATACCGGTGATAAAACCCAGCCGAAAACCGTTGGAAAAAGCGGCCCTGCGCAAGGTCAGCAGGAGCGGCACAAGGGCAAAAAAGGCCAGGGCCGGCTGACCGATCTTGGGGAAAGCGAGCGTGAGCAGCAGCCCACTGGCCATGGCGGCCGGCAGTTCGTACCGGTATGTAGGCAACACGGTTCGCACTATTGGATCTGCCTCTTATGGTCAGGTGAAGTTGATGTGGGCCAGGTATTCTTTGACACCGATGATCGCGGCATTGAACACCCGGTTGCCTGTCATGATGACATGGACATTGTCTGCGGTGTTACAGATGTTGGCAAACGTGGGGCCAATGACCGCGGCCGGGTCTTGGGCATCGGGTTGCAGGTTCAATGCCTGCACATAGGTGTCCACCCGCTCTTTAATCATGTGGAAATAGTTGATTTCAGCCCCGGTCGTAAGGTTGGTTACGTCGGAAAGACTGCGCGAAAATTCGTCAATAGACTGCCAAAAGGACTCCAGCAGGGCTTTTTTTTCAGGTCGGTTTTCCATGAAATAAGCGATCGCCCAGCCGACACTGACGATTTTCAGCAAAGGGATCTCGTATTCTACCGTGACCCGGTTGACATTCTCGTCTTCGGGCAGCATGGCCATGATCCGATTGAGATCATCTCGGTCGACCGAAAAATTGACGAGATTCTCACTCACTTTTTCAAGGCTGGTATCCTCATTAGAAGTCTTCGCCATTATACCTCCACATGATTGCCACCAAACAACAGGCAGACGAGAAATATCAAGATAAGCCGACATAGCATTAATCACGCCATTGTACAACTCGTCGTTACAGAGCTATATTTACTATATATTGTGGCTAATAGAGTGTTGAAACACAATATATATAGCTGTATCTTTGAAAATACACGTTTTCTATTTCGAGCGTCATTCTGTACTTTTTGTGAAGAGGAGAAATATCATGGCTATGATGACGGTAGAACGACTGCATGATCTGTTTGACGAAAATCCCGAAAAGAATGCCCTGGCGTGGCCGGGTAAATGCCACGACTGCAGCTGCGAGGTTAACGTGACCGCCCTGCCCATGGAAGACGGCATCCATATCCACGGCGGCAGCATATACGAGCCAATCAAAGATCAATTTTTCTTGAAATGCGACGCCTGTTTCGAAAAGGACAGCCTTCTGAGGAACTATCAGGATTGCGAGGTTTACAGCCGGGTGGTGGGCTATTTGCGGCCGGTCGGCCAATGGAATGATGCCAAGGCCCAGGAATTTCAGGATCGGGGATTGTTTGACAAGAGCCTGGGTTAGGAGTAGAACTCCCGATCAAAATATCCAATCACAGAATCTTGCTACTATTGCATAAAACCTCCCCTCCCTTGACGGGAGGGGCTGGGGGAGGGCGAAGCCACATACTGGCAAGCTTTTCAAACTAACACCGAAGTAAGCCAAGCAGCACCCCCACCCGGCCTCCCCTGTCAAGGGGGAGGTGGAAGATTGCTACCCTGCTACATCAGAAATCCGACCCTCGGCTTTTCGGCTGCATCTCGCCTACATGCTCCCCTCCCTGGACGGGAGGGGCTGGGGGAGGGTGAGGTCACTTACTGGTAATCTTTTCCACCCGCACGCAGCAAACCAAACTGCACCCCTATCCGGCCTCCCCCGCGAGGGGAGGGGGGCTTCTTTGCCGTACTGTTTCATAAATTGATGATGCAGCCCAAAGTTCGGGGAGATTGCATTTTAGTCTGATACCGGTTTACTTCTCACTTTCTTTTTCTACCTCAATCCCCTGATCTTCAGCATCCTTTTCGGCATCATCGGCTTTCACTGCGGCTTTGACCGCCTTGCGGGCAGTCTTTTCGACTTCCTTTTCCGCCTCATGCAGTTCTTTCTCGGCCTTCTGCACTTCGGCCGCATCCTGGTTGCACGCCTGAAGCCCCTCTAGTTCCCGTCGCGCGGACTCCATTTTGACGCGGGCTTTCGATGCGTTCTTCTCCGCGTGTTCCAAATTCTTATGGGCTTTTTCCAGGTTGTCTTGGGCCGCGGCCATCTCGCCCGGGGTGCCTTCTTCCGGCTCGGCATCCAGGTCAATGTCCTCGGCGGCCAGGATCAGCGCCGTCGTTGGCAATTGCCCTAAAAGCTCGCCGCACGGATTTCCGAAAGGGCCGGCGACGGCTTGCTGGCTGAAGCGAAACGGCATGAAGACCAGGGATGCATCATTTGAATAGGCCACGATCGATTCCGGGCCGGCATTGACAACCACTTCGGTAGCGGCCTCGATTCGCGCTTCCTCAAGCGTTGCATTCAAATCGGCGATGTTCTTTCCGGAATCCTGATCATATCCGGCCGCCAGCACCCGTATGTTGGACCGGTCCCAATCGGGGCTGCGGGTCATCAGGTGGGTGAGCAGCAGCATGAGCCGTCCGGTGGCATCATCCCACCACCAGATATCGATGCGCCTTTCTTTAGGCGGAATTTCCAGGGGGTCCTTTTTGGGATCGAGGATGATAATGTTTTTCCCCAGCCGGAAGGTGGCCTGCAGGTTGCGGGTAAATCTGACCGCGCGGACCTTTTTTATATTGTCCGGCGTGCGGTTAAACCAATTCAGGAGCATGGTGTTTGCTTTGAGCGGGCCGATCCCGAAAGATTGCACCAGGGTCGCGATGCCGCTTTGCAGATCCGGTGTCAACACAACCAGCGGAAACGCATTTGAATTGGCCGCGCGTAGTTCTCTGCGCAGTTCGCTCTCGGTTTCCTGATATTGTTTGAGTTTGCGACCGCCCCGGCCGGCGACAATCTGGACGGCGGTCGTTGAGCCGCTACCGCCTTCAACCCAGGCGGCGAATTGGAGTAATTTCGCCCGGCGATCGGGATTGTCGGAAAAGGCCAGAATGTGCGGCCGCCAGTCACGGTCATGTTCAGGTTCATGGGCGGCTGCTTTCAAATGTTCCAGAGCGCGGTGAATGGTGTAGGAGCGTCGGCCATCCGCCCAGCGGGCGGGACCGGCGGTTCTTTTCAGGTACTGGTAGATGGCAAACAGCAGGGAAACGGCGACGAGGCCTGTTTTCAGGTCGACGGCCAGCATGGCCCCGAGGCAGGCCAGGCCGCCCGCGAGACTCAGGCGTTGGTCAAACCATCTAAAACGGGGGCGAAAAGATGGGCTGGCCGCCCGCGCCTCGAACCAGGTGGCGTAGTTCAACAGGCCGTAAGAGATGAGGAAAAACATGGACACGACCGGTGCGATCAGGTTCAGGTTGCCCATAGCGATGGTTCCGAATGCAATGGCCGCTGCGAGAAGGACGCCCCGGCGCGGGTTGTTGGCCGGGCCGGCGCCTTTGGCGAACAGATTGAGGATGGGAAATATCTTGTCCCCGGCCAGGGACTGGAGGATGCGTGGTGCGCCGAGAAAGGAGGCCATGGCGGACGAGAGCGTGGCCGCAATAACGCCGGCATCGATCAGGGGGCCGAAGAAAGCAGCTTCGCCCATGGCACCATAGTCATTTACCAGAATCTGCCGGGGCAGGGCCCCGGCAAACAACAGGGCTACCGTAAAGTAAACGACAATAGAGACGCCTACGGCCAGAAAGGTTCCCAGCGGCAGGCTCTTGCCCGGGTCCTTCAGGTCGCCGGACATGCTGACACCCTGGGTGAAGCCGGTAACGGCTGGAAAGAAAATGGCAAACACGACCCAGAAGCCGGGACTGCCTTCGACCGAGCGCCAGTTTTGGGCAAAGGTGCCCGGCTGCCAGGCGGCCAGACCACCGGCATAAAAAGAGACCAGGGCCGCAACCAGCAGCAACATGACCACATATTGGAATTTGGTGGCCAGGTCCGCCCCGATCCAGGCCAAAATGAAAAGCGCTGCCACCGCAATGGCGGCAATGGTGCGTGGCGGCAGGAAGGGGTTGGCCAACAAGTCATAAACAGCTTCACCGAAGCCGATACAATAAAACGCGATCGCAACCGACTGCGCCAGAAACAAGACCAGGCCGATGGCGCCGCCGAATTCGACGCCCAGGGTCCGGGAGATCAGATAATAGTCGCCGCCGCCTTTTACCCTTAGGTTGGTGGCGATGGCCGCCAGGGAAATGCTGGTCAGGACCGAAATGAGATTGGCGATCCCGATGATGATCAATGCGTTGAACAGGCCGGCATTGCCGACGACATATCCCAGTCTCAAGAACAGGATGATGCCCAGGATAGTCAAAACACTCGGTGTGAACACACCCCCGAAGGTTCCCAGGCCGACATCCGGCTGGTTTTCATCTGGTTTTTCAGGGGTTTTGGGCTGCATGCCGAGAGTCCTTAAGGTGACGATTGCTGGTGGCTGTGAGATCCCAACCATCCGATATCACTTGAAGACCATACTACAGGCCGGTGCGAGACGCAAACCGGCCATTAAAAAAAGGCCCGGTCATTTTAACCGGGCCTTTTGCGTTGGCTTCTGATTGTATGGGGCACAAGCACCTGCCTGCGCGGCAGGCGATACGTCCTGACCGCATCAGGGTTTTTCTTCGTTTCCCTGGGCTGCTTCGTGGGTGACCTGATCCTGGGGCTTGGTGTCGTCTATCGGGTCGGGGTCGTTGATTCCCTTCTTGAAGCTTTTGATGCCTTTGCCGATGCCGCCCATCAATTCCGGCAGTTTTTTGCCGCCGAAAAGAATCAAGACGATTAAAAGGATGACAAAAAGTTCCATTCCGCCGGGAAAGCCCATCATAATGTTATCTCCTGCTATTAGTGAAAAGTCAGTCCGTTAGACGAATATAAAGATCACACGGGCCTTTGAAAGTCAACTGACTTTTTCAAACGACTGCCTTTTGCCTTAAGACAAAAGGCCTTTGCTCGGGCATCCTTGTTGGCAGTCACAATCGGTTTCACACCCATCCGGAACTACGGCGCCTTCGCGGTATTCATCCACTGCTTTGTGCAGGGCTTTTACGGCCAACTGGATGCAATGGTGTTTCTTGGAGGGTATTTCGACCAGAACTTTGAATATATCACCATCATTCAGAGATTTGGCAAAGTCCAGATCTTTGCCTTTGATCAGATCGACCGCCGCCATGGCCGCGGAAATAGCCCCCGGGCAGCCCAGCCCCCGGGCAGCCCAGCACCTGGTAGCTGGCATCGGTAATGACATCGTTTTCAATTTTGAGAAACACTTTCATGGTGTCCCCGCACGAGCCAAGAAACTCCGATACCTGATCGGCGTCGCCCATTTCGCGCATATTCGGTTTTTCCAGGTAATACTTGATGGCTGTTTGTGAATACCCGGTTTCGGCAAGCATGGCGGCCTCACCGGTCTCCCCCGGTTGCGATATGATTTGACTCGTTTTCTGTCCTCTATTTGAGTGATTTGGTGTGAATTATAACAAAAAGACAAAATACGAATGATAAATAATTCTGTCAAGGGCTTGAAATTTCATTTTATTGAGCATATACTCTTAACATAGGCGACATTTCTAGGCTGTCAACCGATATATAGAAGAAATCTGATAGGAGATGAGGGATGTACCTATTCATTTTAGTAGATTCGACCGGATACACATTCTCAAAAACAATTCCGGCCCTGCAGGCAGATAAACGCGTGTTGTTCCGTCAGGCTGATTCCGGCATTGCCGCTTTCGAGGCATTATCAGGCGGGGCTTGCGACCTTGCCCTGGTTGCTGATCAACTTACTGATATGACTGGCTTAGAGTTTGTACGGCAACTGGTTGCCCGGCACCCGTTTGTTAACTGTGCCCTTGTCAGTTCAATGACGGATACCGATTTTCATGAAGCGACTGAGGGCCTTGGGCTTCTGGCCAAACTTCCCCCCGAGCCTGATGCGAAACACGTCGCGAGGCTGATGCGCAAACTCGAATCCATCGTGATGCATTAGATGGGACCCTCAATTCTCCCCGAACGAGAAATAATGAGCATTAGAGCAAAATAAGCTTGACAAGGATTATTCGGCGGTTATATTTTGAGCATAAGCTTAAAATGTGATTTCTCGGATAGACATTTACGAACTGGAAATTATGATGATCATCAGTATAGCCAGCGGAAAAGGCGGCACCGGTAAGACCACCGTGGCAACCAATCTGGCCTGGGCAGTCGGCAGCGGCGTCTGTTTGCTGGACTGTGATGTGGAGGAGCCCAATGCCCACCTTTTCTTGAAACCGGATATCAAGCACACCCGGGATTGTTACGTACATATTCCGGAGGTGGACTTAAACCGTTGTACCCGGTGCGGCAAGTGTGCTGAAATTTGCCAGTTTAAGGCAATTGCAGTTCTACCGGAGACTGTCCTGACCTTCCCCGAACTGTGCCACAGCTGTGGCGGCTGTTTCAGAGTCTGTCCTGAAGATGCCCTCACGCACGGAAAGCGCAACATCGGCGTTGTGGAAGAAGGCCGTAGGAACGGGATTGATTTCGCCCATGGTCGTCTGCGAATTGGAGAGGCCATGGCACCACCCTTGATTACGGAGGTTAAGTCCCATTCTCGAATTGATGGATTAACGATCATCGATGCCCCGCCGGGCACCTCCTGTCCGGTTATAACCGCTATGCGCGCGACAGATTTCGTTCTGTTGGTCACCGAGCCGACGCCGTTTGGCCTGCATGATCTGAAATTGGCGGCCGAGGCGGTCAAGGTTCTGGATATTCCCTGTGGGCTGATAATCAATCGAGCGGACCTTGGCACCAATGCAACGGCTTACTATGCCCACCAGGAGAACATTCCCATATTGATGCAGATTCCTTTTGAGCGGCGCATGGCAAAGGCTTATTCCAGTGGGAAGCTGATCGTGGAAGCCTTTCCGGAGTGGCGGGCCAAATTTGCACACCTGCCGGCCAAAATTGCCGAGGTGATAGCCGACGGTGAGATAAACCAAAACCACACAAGAAATTAGACTATGGAAGAACTGGTCATCATAAGCGGCAAAGGGGGCACCGGCAAAACAAGCCTTACGGCAGCGTTCGCGTCCCTGGCCGCCAATAGTGCTTTATGCGACGCGGATGTGGATGCCTCCGATCTACACCTGTTGCTGGCTCCGCAGAACGTTGCCGGCCATGCATTTCAAGGTGGCGGTGAAGCTGTTATTCAGCCGAACCGTTGCAGCGCCTGTGGTCTCTGCCGGGAACTTTGTCATTGGAATGCCATCGGGGACGCTTTCACGGTAGACCCGTTGGCCTGTGAAGGGTGCGGGGTGTGTGTTTGGTTCTGTCCTGATAAGGCCATTGACTTCCCGGTCAAAACCTGCGGCCAATGGTTTCTGGCAGATACCCGTTTTGGGCCGCTGGTGCATGCCCGCTTGGGAATCGCCGCAGAAAATTCGGGCAAGCTGGTCACGCTCGTCCGACAGGAAGTTAAAAAACTGGCGCAGCGTGAGAGATGCGATTTGATCTTAACCGATGGACCTCCTGGGGTCGGTTGCCCCGTTATTGCGTCAATGGGCGGGGCAACCGGCCTGATTATCATCACGGAGCCCACAATCTCAGGGCGGCATGATTTAACACGGGTGGTTCAATTGGCCGCGCATTTCAAAGTCCCGGCCGTGGTTTGCATCAACAAATACAATCTCAATGATGAAATGACCGCGCAAATAGAGGCCTTTGCGGAAGATAACGGACTGCCCGTGGTGGGCAAAATACCGTTTGAGCCTGATTTTGTTACCGCCATGGTTCAAGGACAAACGGTCCTGGAATTTAATCCCGCTTCGCCGGCAGCCGGTGGGCTGGAAGCGATTTGGCAGAAAATAAAAACGAAACTGATTTAAACACAAGGAGAAAGCTCAATGGAAAACGGTAGAATCGCAATACCCTCGGTTGAAGAGGGCGGCCTGGAAGGACTTCGTTCGGGCCATTTTGGTCATTGTGATGTCTTTACCCTGGTAGACGTGGAAAACGGCAAAATTAGGGAGGTCACCACCCTGCCGAATGCAGAGCACATCCAGGGCGGTTGCATGGTGCCGGTAAACCTCTTGGCAGACAACAAAGTAAATGCGCTCGTGGTCGGCGGGATCGGCATGCGACCGTTGATGGGGTTTCGGCAGGCCGGTATCGATGTCTATTACGATGTCCAGCGAGCGGAAATCAAACCTGTGGTGGAAGACCTCATCGCCGGCACGCTGCCGGTCATTGGCGACGACCAGGTCTGCGGGGGCGGACACGGACACTGATAATGCAGGAGGGCTAACATGAAATTAGCCATTACATCCCGGGGAACGGATCTCGACGCACCGGTGGATAAACGCTTCGGCCGGGCAGCCCATATTCTCATTGTGGATTCGGAAACGCTGGAATTCGAAATGCTGGATAACAGCGAGAATGTCAACGCCTTCAAAGGGGCCGGCATCAATGCGGCCGTAATGGTCAGCCGCAAAGGTGCCGATATTTTGATCACCGGTTATTGCGGTCCCAATGCATTCAAAACCCTGAAAGCGGCGAATATAAGCGTTTCCAATGACGCCCGGGGAACCGTGCGGGAGACTATCGGAGACTTTGAGGAGGGACGCTGTCAATTTCTGGAAGACGCCAATGTGGAGGGACACTGGTAAAGGAAGTGGAGACAACCTGCTGAGTATCTTTATTTGTTGCGCCCTTTTTAGTCGCAACGCAAATCCATTTATCGTCTGATGAGCTGTGACGACAAACCAACAAGGAGGTGACTGATATGCCGCAAGGAGATGGAACCGGCCCGCTGGGGAAAGGCCCGGGGGTCGGCCGAAATCCGGGATTCTGCCGCCGTGACCCGGACCGTCAAGGCTACGGACGCGGCAAAGGCCGTGGCCGCAATCAAGGCGCCATCAAGGGTCCCTGGCCGGGAAAGCCGCAAGAACGGGATCAAAATAAAAAAAAGAACCAATGACACCATGCAAACGGCAGACTCGGTTTTACCCAAGGCTGCCGTTTGTATCCTGAATACCGAGTCTATTCAGAAAGGGCCTTTTCCACCATCTTTACGAACTGATTGAACAGGTCGTTACGACCAAGCCCGAAGGCATCTTCGAAATGTTTTTCACGGATGCGCAGGATCTGGATTACCCCGAAAATTTGTCCCCAGAGCAGCAGCATGAGCTGGCGCGGTTTGAGATCGGTTACAAACGTACCATTCGCGATAGCTTTTTCAATCGCGGCGATCGCCATGTCGGCAATCTCATCGGAAATCTTCTGGCAGGCGATATGTCTGTGACCAAAATCTGTAGGCTTATCCGTTTCATGGTAGACAAAATACCGGGACTCATAGATCATGATCAAGTCCATGTATTCCGGGTAATCCTCGGCGAACCGGAAAAATGCCCAGGCGAACTCTCGCAGACCGGCCCGATTTTCCTGAACCAGTTCTGCCGCTGCCCCCAGGCTATTTTTAAGCGACTGCATACAACGCAGGGCCACCGCCAGGAAAATCTCCTTTTTATTCCGGAAATATAAATAGATGGTGCGCTTGTTGTACCCGGCGGCATCGGCAATGGCCGGTATGCCCGTTGCGTCATAACCGCGTTCTAGAAACACGTCCAGGGCGATGTCTATAATGCGTTTTTCCCGCTGTTTCCGTTCCCACGCTTTACGATCGTCCACACTCATTGTTTATACCCGTATTAGCTGTTGACAGCGCGTGCTGGCGAATGATATTTCACAAGTGTGAAATTTGGAACACTGTGATGAAGATTACCTGCGTCCACGATGCCAGTCAAGAGATAATATGCCACAGACCCCGTTGGAGTTCGTCTTTTTTGCGGTTGTAGTCATGCTGGCCGGATATGTGCGAGGCTATGGCGGGTTCGGGTTCTCCATGATTACCGTAGCCGGGCTCTCCCTGCTGTTTCCACCGACGGTCATCGTGCCGGCCGTATTGCTCTTGGAGATTATGGCCAGCGCCTATCTGATTATCGGTGTCTGGCGTAAGATAGACTGGTCGGCCCTGCTGTGGCTTTCTGCGGGTGTGATTGCGGGAACGCCCATCGGTGTTTGGCTGCTGGGCTTCCTGCCGGAGCACCAGTTGAAAATAGCTATTTCCGTGGTGGTGGCCATTCTGGCCGGGTTGCTCCGCAGCGGGTATCGACCAAGGCAAGCTATTGGACGCGGCGGCACGCTGGCAACCGGAACCTTATCGGGCATCTTCAATGGTAGTGCTGCGGTAGGTGGGCCGCCGGTTGTTTTATTCTTTTTTTCATCACCAGTTGGAGCCGACGTTTCACGGGCGTCGCTGATTGCCTATTTCCTGGGAACAGACATTATTGCGGTCGGCACCTGTGCCGGCATGGGGTTGTTGACAGTCGACCACCTGTGCCTGTTCTTGATGGCCCTGGTCCCCATGGGGCTCGGCCTGGCGGTTGGCAAGCGAACCTTTTTTAAAACGGATCAGGACGTATTCAGAAAAAAGGTGATGTTGTACCTGGTTTTACTCTCAGGTCTGCTACTCACCAAAACAATCTGGGATATGCAGGGATGAATAAAAATATAGATGGGGCGTACCTATGAAGATTTCAGAAAAAGGGATGTCGGAGCAAGCGGTGTTTGCCCAACTGAAAGCCTTTCGCAAAGATGACCTGAAATGGCAGGAAGGGCGGGCATTTGGTTATGTGTTCGACCCCGGTAAAGATGTGATGGCCGTGGGCAAGAGGGCCTACAACGCCTTTTTGTCTGAAAATGGACTGGATTTCACCGTCTTCCAGAGCCTGCAGCGGCTGGAAAGAGAACTGGCCGCTTTTGGCGCCCGGCACCTAAGCGGGGATCAGCAGGTGGTCGGTAATTTTTCCAGCGGCGGCACGGAAAGCATCATCCTGGCCGTGAAGGCTGCCCGGGACTATCACCGTGAAAAACGGCCGGACATTCAATATCCCGAGATGATTCTGCCGACAACGGCCCACGCGGCCTTCCATAAGGCTGCCCATTATTTGGATATCAACGTCGTGCCGGTTGCCGTGGACCCACAGAGCTTCAAAGTTCGCGCGGACGATGTTCGTCAAGCGGTAACCGCCAACACCATCATGATGGTCGGCTCGGCCCCCTCTTATGCCCAAGGCGTTATCGATCCTATTACAGAGCTTGGTGCTATTGCCCTGGAAAAGGATCTGTGGCTGCACACCGACGCCTGCATGGGGGGCTTTCTGCTGCCTTATTTTAAACGGCTGGGCGAGCCGGTGCCGGATTTTGATTTCAGTGTGCCCGGGGTGTCCTCCATATCCATGGATCTGCACAAGTATGCCTATTCACCCAAAGGGGCTTCCCTGGTGCTTTATCGCCATAAGGATCTGCGGCGACACCAGATATTTGCATGTTCAAGCTGGATTGGTTATACGATTATCAACAATGCCGTCCAGAGCAGCAAATCCGGAGGCCCCATGGCGGCCGCGTGGGCCGTTCTAAACTACCTGGGCGATGCGGGTTACCTGGAAATCGCCCGCAAGAAACTGACGGCCGTAAAGAAAATCGCGGCCGGCATTGAAGCGATCGACGGCATCCGGCTGTTGGCGCAACCGCAGATGAGCCTGGTGGCGTTTACATCCGACACGGTCAATGTTTTCCACATCATCGATGAAATGAATGCCCGCGGGTGGTACATTCAGCCGGCCCTGTCTTTCGACAATTCGCCCGCTCACATTCACCTGTCCATCAATGCTTCCAATGTGGGCTGGGAAGAGGATCTGCTCAAAGATCTGGAAACGTGTGTCCGGACTGCCGCGACCTTACCGGAGGGGGATCTGGTGAAGATGGTACGTGGGGGCTTGGAACAAATCGATCTGGAGGACGTCTCAGACGAAGACATCAAGGGACTATTGGCCATGGCCGGAATCGGCGCAGGCGGCCTCCCCGACCGCATGGCCGATATCAACGGGGTGCTGGATGCGCTGCCGGCCAAAGCCCGGGAGAAGATTTTAACAAGCTTTGTGAATGATCTATTTGTGCAATGAAGACTTCTTTGGCAAGGTAGTTGGTTCATTGGAAGTCGAATCTCTACATACGTGATTGAGAAATTAGGGCTCAAGGGTCCGAGGATTCAAGGGGTCGCGTGAAAAGCTTTTAAGACCTTAAAACCCTTGATCCCTCGAATCTTTGAATCCTTGACCCCTGCTTTTTAAGGAGACCTTATGCACAGTCCTTTCCCTTTCGACGGCATGTTGGTGTTTGCGTTTCTTTCCGGTCTGTTGCTGCTCGGTGTATTACTGCGCGCCAAAGTGGGGTTCCTGCAGCGGTTTCTTTTTCCCAGCTGCCTGATCGGCGGGGTGTTCGGCCTGGTCCTGATGCACACCGGACTGCTGGATATCACTGTGGGGACGATCGAGACATTCGCCTACCACTTTTTCAACATCTCATTCATTTCAGTCGGATTGACGCGGGATGATGAGAATGCCCAACATCCGGCGTCCGGAAAACAGATGCTTAAAGGTCCCACCTGGATGGCGCTCATGCAGGGCTTGACCTTCCCCTGCCAGGCGATGCTCGGTGGACTTTTCGTGATTTTCTTCGGGTTTGTCGGGTTGGAACTGTTTCCAACCTTTGGATTCCTGGTACCCTTGGGTTTCAATGAAGGCCCCGGTCAAGCGTTGTCCATTGGCAAAGCCTGGGAGGGGGTGGGCTTTGCCAATGCGGCCACCATCGGGCTTACCTTTGCGGCCGTGGGCTACTTCTTTGCTTTCTTTGTGGGCGTTCCCCTGGTGAACTATGGCATCCGCAAAGGCTGGGCCACATTTAGTTCCGGAGAGCTTTCCCGGGATTTCCTGGTCGGTCTCTTGCCGAAAAGCAGTGCAAACGAATCCGCCGGACGTCTGACCATCCATACGGGCAATGCGGAAACCTTGGCCTTCCAGGCAGCCCTGGTGGGTATTGTTTACGGCATCACTTGGGCAATTATCGGGTTCTTGGGATCCGTGGTGCCGTCCGATGTGGCGACCATCCTCTGGGGCTTTTTCTTCTTTTTTGGCCTGGGGACGGCCTACCTTTTGAAGGGACTGCTGAAAGCCGCCGGCATTGTCTACCTCGTCGATCCGGGCATCCAGCGCCGGATCACAGGCTGGTCCGTCGACTACCTGATTGTAGCCACGGTGGCGGCCATCCAGATGAAGATCGTCTGGGACTACATCCTGCCCATCAGTATTATCGCCCTGGCCAACGGTATCCTCACGACCATGATCGTGATCTATTTCGGCAAGCGACTCGACGCCTTTGGACTGGAGCGCTCGGCCGCCATTTTTGGAACGGTTACCGGAACTGTGTCTTGCGGACTGTTGCTGTTGCGAATCGTTGACCCTGAATTTAAAACACCGGTGGCCTTTGAAATTGCAGTGATGAACATCTTTGTCCTGCCCATCATTGGAGGTGGTACCGTGCTGGTCAACGCGCCTTTGTGGTGGGGGTGGAGTGTCGGCCTTACCGTGCTGGTTTTTGCGGGGATCTTCGCTTTCTGCCTGTTGTTGCTCAAGCTGCTTGGGTTTACACACGGGCCGCGCGCTTATCAACAGCGTAATACTTGAATTCAAGTATCTTGGGATGATAGCGCATCAATCGCCCGCTGGAGATCGGCAATATGCCGCGCTGGATAAACCCGGGTAGGGCACACCCGGCTGCAGACCAGGTGCCGTTGACACTTGAACGCCCCGCGCGAATCGTTGGCTATCCTAAGAAGTGATTGCTTGCTTGTCGGTCGATTCCGGATTTCATTGTGAATGGCCGCCAGGGCGGCAGGCCCTCTAAATTCCCCCTCAGTCGCAGAGACCGGACAGGCGGCCACGCAGCAACCGCACTCAATGCAATTTTCCAGGCGCACTACCTGATTTACATCCTCGGGAATACGGTTGGACGCTATCTCCTCGCTTGGACGGACATTGGCCCAGTGTGGGTCCATTTCCTTGAAAAAGGAGGTCATATCCACGGCCAAGTCACCCAGGCAGGTGTGATTGGCCAAGGGTGACAGGGTAATTATATCCGATTGCAAATCGGCAATCCGATTGGCACAGGCTAGGGCGGGGGTACCATTGATAGTGCAGGCACAGGTTCCGCAAGAGGAATGGTGGCAGCAGTGCCGGTACATAAGGGTCGCATCTTGGTTCAGCCGGATTTGTTCCAGACCGTCGAGAACGGTCATCCGGGGTTCGCTGCGCACTTTGAAATTCTGGTAGTGGGGCGGTTCAATCCGGTCGGGTTTGAATCGCAGGATCCGGAAAGTAACGGTCTGGGTTTGCATCAAATCAATTCCATGTTTCCGCTGTTTGCAGGAGGTCTCGATAGGGCCGTAACGGTATCGCGGCGGTCGTGCCGGCAATGTTGCGTCCGGTCTTCCGACAGATCAGATCAGCCGCTTCCTCAGCCATGGCCCGTAGGGTGGTGGCCTTGCCGCCGACCATCGAGATAATGCCTTCAATACCATCTTGCGCTTGATGGTCGATACAGGTAAAACCCCGACTGATCCGCATGGGGTCGTCCTTGTCACCACCGCGCAAAAGCGGGCGGCTGGCCTGCCATGCCGCGTGCACGGGGGATTTGGCCAGGACCGGCATCAAGCGCGCCCCCAGGCTGACCAGCTTTCCGGCCGCACCTGGCGGCAATTGGACCTCGTCGGGGTCAGCCGCTATCCAGGCTGTGGCGCCGATAATGGTTTGCTTACGCTGCGGCACCAGAATATCACCTTCGCCGGCCGGCTGCAGACGGTTGATCACCATGTTGCAATACCGCTCGGCCAGGGAGACCATGACGCCCGGGCCGGGACGGACCGGTACATCCAATCCGGCCAGTGCCGCCACCTTACCCGCCCACGGGCCGGTAGCGTTAACGATAATATCGGCCGACAGGGTTTGGCGTTCGCCGCTGCGCAGGTTTCTGACCTGGACGCCGGTAATCTGGCGGTTGTGCTGCTGGAACTTTTCTACTTGGCAAAAAGGGAGAATCGCAGCCCCATTGGCCCGGGCGGTGGCGAAAAAGTGCAGGGGCAGGCGCCAGGCATCCATGCTGGCGTCTGGTATCTGCACCGCACCCTTTATTCCGGGATGCAGGGCTGGTTCCAACTGCAATGCCCGGGCGGCATCCAGCACCCGGGTTGGAATGCCGGCCGCCTGGCAACCCTGCAGAAAGGGTTCCTGGTAAGCCATGTCTTCGTCGTTCAAGGCCACAAAGAGCCCATCATTGGGTTCTATGGCCTGGGGTGCCAGCCGGCGCAGGATTTGATTCTCAGCGTAGCATTCCCGGGCGGTTTCCACATCGTGGAACACATACCGGGCGCCGCTGTGCAGCAATCCATGATGTCGCCCGCTGGCTCCACTCAATAGGCTGCCTTTTTCCACCAACGTGACGCCGTAGCCACGCAGCGTCAGGTCATGTGCCAGGGCTCCGCCGGTACCGCCGCCGATAATGAGGATTCGTTCCATTTCAATCATTCCCGTGCAGGGCTTTGCTGATAATGTCTTCCAGAGCCTGGCGGTCCAGGCCTACGGGATTGCCGCGCATACTGCTGGCCCGCAGAGCGGATGCGGCCAGGTCTGTTTTCTCTGCGGGTGTCAGACCCCAGTGGGACAGAAGCGGGATGTTCAGTTCCCGCATGGTTGCCCGCAGCCAGGCAATCGCATCCCGGGGGCCGGCTTCCCGGTTTCCGGTGAGCAGCCGGGCTGTTTCCCGGTAGCGCGCAAGAAAGGGGCTTTCCGGTGCAGTCCTTTCCAGTTCAGCGACGTTGGCGGCGGTGACCACCGGCAGCAGACGGGCGCAGACCGCGCCATGCGGAGCGGTCCGCATGCCGCCCAGCGGTCCGGCAATGCCGTGCACGGCCCCCAGACCGGCATTGGCCAGCGCCAGACCGGAGAAAAGGCTGGCGATCGCCATATCCGTGCGGGCGGCCAAATTGTCTCCCTGATGGTAAGCGGTTTTCAACGCGCGGGCACACCGGGCCAGGCCCTCACGGCAGAATCCGTCCGTTATGGGATTGGCCCGGATCGATACAAAGGCCTCGATCAGCTGGGTCAAGGCATCAAATCCGGTCGCCGCGGTCAATTCCGGAGGCAGGGACAGGGTCAGTTCGGGGTCGACCACTGCCAGGTCGGGCAGCATGCCCGGACTGCGCAGGCTCACCTTGACCCGGTGCTGCGGGCTGCGGATCACGGCGTTGCGGGTTACCTCGCTGCCGGTACCTGCCGTAGTCGGTACCGCAATGCAGGGGATCGGCTCCCGGTCAAGAGGCCGCGCTTTACCAATGACTTCCAAATAATCGAGGAGCGGTCGCTGGTTGGTCATGAGAGCGGCGATGGCCTTGGCCGCATCCATAACGCTGCCACCGCCGATGCCGATAACAACATCGCATGTCTTGTCGCGCGCCACTTGGGCGCCGACAGACACCAATTCCAGGTCTGGCTCGCGGGGTACCTGATATACGGTACAGGCAATATCGCGCGCCGTGAGATCTTGGCGCACTTTCGCTGTGCGGCTGGCCGCCCCGCCGGTCACCAGGAGAGCGTGCCTCCCCAGTTGCGCGGTTTCCATAGCGATGCGCTCGGCGGTCCCGGCGCCGAAAACAAGTCGTGCCGCCGTTTTGAATTCAAAGGGCTGCATCAATCCACCCAGTCGAACGTGCGCCGGACAGCTTTTTGCCACCCTTTGACACCGGTTGCCCGGGTATCAGCGTCCATATCGGCCTGCCAGGTTTTGTCTTCCGCCCAGTTGCGACGCAGTTCTTCCAGGTCGGACCAGAAGCCGGTGGCCAGACCGGCAGCGTAGGCCGCCCCCAGGGCGGTGGTTTCGGTCACCTTGGGCCGGATCACGGGCACATTCAAGACATCCGCCTGGAACTGCATCAACAATTCATTGGCGACCATGCCGCCGTCAACTTTCAAGCGTTTGAGGGCCACGCCGGAATCCTTGTTCATGGCCTCCACGATATCCAGAGTTTGATACGCGTTGGCTTCCAGCACGGCGCGCGCCAGGTGGCCTTTGTCGACAAAGCGGGTCAGGCCGACGATGGCGCCCCGGGCATCGGAGCGCCAGTAAGGCGCATACAGCCCTGAGAATGCCGGCACGATATAGGCACCGCCATTGTCTTCCACGCTGCGGGCCAGGGCCTCTATTTCCGGCGCGCTGTTGATGATGCCCAGGTTGTCACGGAACCATTGCACCAGGGCGCCGGCAATGGCAATGGACCCTTCCAGGCAGTAAACCGGTTTCTCGTTACCTATCTGGTAGGCCACGGTCGTAATCAGGCCATGTTCGGAGGGCACGGCCTCGGGCCCGGTGTTGAGCAACAGAAAGCAGCCCGTACCGTAGGTGTTCTTCGCCTCGCCCACGTTGAAACAGGCCTGGCCCACCAGGGCGGCTTGCTGATCGCCTAGCGCGCCGCAAACCGGCACACGGGCGCCCAAAGGACCCGATGGCGACGTATGCCCCCATACCTCAGGGTCGACCGACGGTACGATGCGTGGCAGCATCCGGCGGGGTATGCCCAAAATCTGCAGAATTTCCGCATCCCAGTCCAACGTGGCCAGATTCATCATCATCGTCCGGCTGGCATTGGTAACATCGGTGATATGCGCACCACCGTCCGGCCCACCGGTCAGCCACCACACCAACCAGCTTTCTACGGTGCCGAAATAGGCATTGCCGTCATCGGTGGCTTGCCTGGCGGCCGGCACGTTATCCAGGATCCATTTGATTTTGGGACCCGAGAAATAGGTTGCCACAGGTAAGCCGGTTTTTGCGCGAAAGCGGTCCTGACCACCCGCCTCCATCAGTTGATTGCAGATTTCATCCGTGCGGGTGCACTGCCAGACGATGGCATTATAAAGCGGCTCGCCCGTCTTGCGGTTCCAGACAATTGTAGTTTCGCGCTGGTTGGTAATACCGACCGCGTGGATGTCACTGCCCGCCACACCGCTTTTTTTCAGCGCGTTGCGCATCACACTGATCGAATTCTTCCAGATTTCCATGGGATCGTGTTCTACCCAGCCGGGTTTGGGAAATATCTGGGCATGCTCCTTCTGATCCAACCCCACGATCTGCCCCTGATGGTCAAAGATGATAAAACGATTGCTGGTAGTTCCCAAGTCTAAAGCACCGATGTATTTAGGCATTGATCTCTCCTTAGATTTTCGGGTTGGTGAACGGAGTTGATCCTGATTTGACCAAGGATTTGAGAATAGATTGTATCTGAAACCATCCATACCATAACTGCAGCCGAATAGAAATCAATAGCCGCAAACCGAAATCTCCTTCCATCTAAGGGGGTTGAAGCATGACACGTGCTTCGGACCCGGCAACCCAACATGTGCCTATCGAAGAATCCCGGCTCTAAATTGCATGCTGCCCTTCCGGTGATGATGATCTGATGAAGTGGTACCCCAAGCGGTGGGCGCCGCGCTTTGAGCCCGCTGCACATCTTAAAAGGCCACCATCCTATTTCGAAAGATAAAAGCCGAACCACCCGAAAGGGGCGGTTTTGAAACCGCTTCTGAGCTTTTCACTTGCGCAGACTATACGGGGATGTTATTGCTCTACATACCCAGCGACATCATCCGCTGGATAACGCCTATCCCCCCTCAGACTGGAACTATCGAGCCGCCGTGGAGACTCTACATGACCTTGGCCCTTCAGCATATCGATAAAACCGTCAATCGAGAGATGCATCTGAAGGACATCGACCTCGAATTCGAGAGTGGTTCCCGCAATGTGATTCTCGGTCGTACCCTGGCCGGAAAAACATCTTTGCTGCGTATCATGGCCGGCCTTGACAAACCAACCCGGGGCCGGATTCTTGTCGATGGGCAGGATGTTACCGGCGTCTCGGTGCGCAAGCGCAATATCGCCATGGTATATCAGTTGTTTATCAATTATCCGTCCTTGACGGTGTACCAGAACATCGCCTCTCCCCTGAAAACAAGCGGCCTGAAGGCCTCCGAAATCGACCACCAGGTCCGCGAAATCGCCGAGATGCTGCGTATCGACGATCTGCTGGATCGCCTGCCGGCTGAATTGTCCGGCGGACAACAACAGCGCACCGCCATCGCCCGGGCAATGGTCAAAAACGCGGACCTATTACTCATGGACGAACCCCTGGTGAACCTGGATTACAAGCTGCGGGAAGAATTGCGTGTCGAATTGCAGGACATTTTCAGCCAGCGCCGGGCGATTGTCGTCTACACAACCACGGAACCCACCGAAGCCCTGATGCTGGGGGGCAACATTGTCGTCCTCGACGAGGGCCGTATTCTGCAAACCGGTACCACCCAATCCGTTTACAGAAACCCGGCCACGATGAAAGTTGCCGAAGTATTCAGCGATCCACCCATCAATTTCATTCGCGGCCGCATTCAGGGTAAAACGGCTCTAATCGGTGCGGGCCTCCAGGTTCCTTTACAGGGCGAGATGCAAAAACTGTCGGACGGCGAGTATACCTTCGGCATCCGTTCCAACCACTTCTTTCTGTCCCGCAGTGGCGACCGGGATGCCGAAATCCATACAAAGGTGGAACTGGCTGAAATAAACGGATCGGAGACATTCATCCACTTCCAGCATGCCGACACCCGTCTCGTGGCCCAGGAGGATGGCATCCATCTATACCGGATCGGATCCACGGTCACGCTTTATGTCAACCCCGGTTGCCTTTTTATCTTCGACCTGGAGGGGGCTTTGGTTGCGGCCCCATCTCTTGACAGCATACAAGCTCGGCCTTGAGGATTATACATGGCGCGTATCCAACTTAATGAAATAGCCCACAGCTATCACCCCAAACCTGTCGGTGATGCGGACTTTGCGCTCAAACGCATCCAACATACCTGGGAAGACGGCGGAGCCTATGCCTTGCTGGGCCCTTCCGGCTGTGGCAAAACAACCCTGTTGAACATCATATCCGGCCTGCTCACGCCCACCCGCGGCGAAGTGATCTACGACGGACAGGATGTAACCGGCCTGCCGCCGGAAAAACGCAATATCGCCCAGGTGTTTCAATTCCCGGTGCTCTACGATACCATGACGGTTTTTGATAACCTGGCCTTTCCGCTGCGCAATCGCGGGCATGCGGAAAGCGACGTCTTCGAACGGGTCCGGGAAGTAGCCGACATCCTTGACCTGACCCCGTTTCTCAAAAAGAGAGCCGCCGGCCTGGCGGCTGACGCCAAACAGAAAATTTCCCTGGGCCGTGGACTGGTCAGGCGCGATGTCGCCGCCATTCTGTTTGATGAGCCATTGACCGTGATTGATCCACACCTCAAATGGAACCTGCGGCGCAAACTGAAAGATATTCATGAGCAGTTAAAACTGACCTTTATCTACGTCACCCACGATCAGGTGGAAGCACTGACGTTTGCAGACAAGGTCGTGGTCATGTATGAAGGTGAAATCGTGCAGATCGGTTCTCCCCAGGATCTTTTCGAGAACCCGGAACATACCTTCGTGGGGTACTTTATCGGGAGCCCGGGCATGAACTTCCTGGAATGCACCCTGGAGGGAAACGTCGCCCGGTGCGATGGCGCCAGCATCACCCTGGACTATGCGGTGGCCGCCAAAGGTCGCGATGCCCGGGGAAAGTTGGAACTGGGCATCCGGCCGATGCATCTCAAACTGCACGACACGGCCGTTGACGGTGGTGTGCCCGCCAGAGTCAAATCCGTCGAAGATCAAGGAAGCTGCCGGATCGTCAATCTTACCCTGGACGGCAAAACCGTCCGGGCCCGGCTTCCGGAAGGCGGACAGGTTCCCGCTGAACAGGGCTGGCTGGTCTTCCCGCCGGAGTGGACCCGCTTGTTTGCGGACGGGCGGCTGGTAAAGTAAAGGAGCGATAATATGGAAAAGTGGCAAAACAACAAGGCCTGGTTTCTGGTGCTGCCGGCTTTTATTATCGTTGCCTTCAGCGGCATTATCCCGTTGATGACCGTGGTGAATTATTCACTCCAGGATATTTTTGGGCCCGGGAATGCCGTCTTTGTCGGCACCGAGTGGTTCAAGGAGATGTTGAGCAACTATCGGCTGCACGATGCCCTCTGGCGCCAGTTCCTCTTCTCCGGGCTCGTCCTGCTCATCGAGATTCCCCTCGGCATCGTGATTGCCCTGGCCATGCCCAAACGCGGATGGGGTGTATCCGCATCGCTGGTCATCTTGGCCCTGCCCCTGGTGATACCCTGGAACGTCATCGGTACGATCTGGATCATTTTTACCCGCCCGGATATCGGCTTGTTCGGTGTGGGAATCAACAGCTTGGATTTATTGGAAGTGCCGTTTGACCATACCGCCAAACCGCTGTATGCATGGATCACCCTGCTGGCCATGGAAGTCTGGCATTGGACGCCTCTGGTGGCCCTGTTGGCCTATGCCGGCCTGCGAGCCATTCCCGAGGCTTATTACCAGGCAGCCAAAATCGACGGGGCCTCTCCCTGGGCCACCTTCCTGTATAATTCAATTGCCGAAAATGCGCGGCGTCCTGACCATAGCGGTTCTGCTGCGCTGGATGGACAGTTTCCTCATCTATGCCGAGCCCTTTGCCCTGACCGGCGGCGGCCCCGGTAATACGACCACCTTCCTGTCCATCTATTTGGTCAAACTCGCCACAATGCAGTTTGACCTGGGACCTGCCGCGGCCTTCTCACTGATCTATTTTTTGATTGTCCTGCTTTTCAGTTTTGCTTTTTACCAGGCGCTGTTGAATGTGGGGAGAGGAGATAAAGCATGAAAATCCAGAAAAGAACGATCGCCCTGTGCATTTATTTCAGCCTGCTGATTCTCCCGATTTACTGGATGCTTAACATGTCCCTGCGCACCAACGCCGACATCCTGGGAAATTTCGCTTTGTACCCGGCGGACATCACCTTTCGAAACTACATCAAGATTTTTACGGACCCTACCTGGTACACGGCCTATATAAACGCCATGATCTACGTCGGCATGAATACCGTCATGTCGCTGGCATTCGCCCTGCCCGCCGCCTATGCTTTCTCGCGTTATAAATTCATCGGCGACGGTCAGATGTTCTTCTGGCTGCTGACCAACCGCATGGCGCCTCCGGCGGTTTTCCTGCTGCCCTACTTACAGCTCTATTCCACCATGCGACTAATGGACACCCATATCGCCGTGGCCCTGGCCCATTGCCTTTTTAACGTGCCGCTGGCGATCTGGATCCTGGAGGGCTTCATGTCCGGCATTCCGCGGGAGATCGACGAGACGGCTTTCATCGATGGATACAGTTTCCCGCGCTTTTTTATCACGATCTTTATTCCGTTGATTCGTGCCGGGGTCGGCGTAACCGCTTTTTTCTGTTTCATGTTCAGCTGGGTTGAACTGCTCTTTGCCCGGACATTGACGATCACGGAGGCCAAGCCGATCGTCGCCACAATGACGAGGACAATCAGCGCCACAGGCCTGGATTGGGGCCTCCTGGCCGCGGCCGGTGTGCTGACCATCGTCCCGGGAGCCTTGGTAATCTGGTTTGTACGCAACCACCTCGCCAAGGGATTTGCACTGGGGCGTGTGTAAGGGAGAACAACAATGGCCTTAGAATGGATGTATTGGACCAAGCCGACGGCTATTTTCTTCATCACCATCTTTTTTATGCTGGTCGGCATGCTTATCTGGGAACTGGCGTCCCCAACCATTGAGCGCCGGGGATTTTTCCTGGTTCCCACCACCCGGGGTACCCGCTTCTTTTTGGGACTTTTGGGCAGTGCCTACATCCACTTGGCCTGGTTGGGTTTAACCGATCTGAACCTATGGTACGCGACAGGTTTATCAGCGGTCTGGGTCTTCATCTCGATGCGCTGGGGATAGACCGGCGTTACCGAATCATCGTGTTTTGCGGCTTGGGTTCAAATCCATTCCCTGCGTCGCTTTTACAGCGCGCTAACCAACAAGCCTATCGTCAGAGCCAACATTGATATGAATGCAGTGTTATCCGAATTTTGCGAAAAAAATATTGGCTTTGTCGCCCTCGCAAGGCATTACGCGCTTGCGGTAAGGCTTTTAGTGATACCTACCACCAAATGAGAGGAGGAGATTATGCGCAAAACGGTTAAAAATCGGTTGTGGTTTCGATCTATGCCCATATGGATCGTCATCCTGACGTTTATCTTAATGGGAAGCAGTGCCTGGGCAGCACATCATGGCATGGCCATGAAGGCGGCCAAAAAGTGGGTGGATGAAGAGTTCCAACCATCCACCCTATCAAAAGCCGAGCAAATGAAAGAGATGGAATGGTTCATCAAGGCCTCCAAGCCTTTCAAGGGCATGAACATCAAGGTGGTTTCAGAGACCATCCCGACCCATGAGTATGAGGCCAAGGTCTTGGCCAAGGCATTCGAGGAAATCACCGGCATCAAGGTTTCCTTTGACCTGATCCAGGAGGGTGACGTGATTGAAAAACTTCAGTCGCAGTGGGCCTCCGGGAAAAACCTCTATGATGCTTACATCAACGACTCCGACCTGATTGGAACACACTTTCGTTACGGCCACGTGGTCCCGTTGTCCGACTTCATGAAGGGCGAGGGCAAAGACGTCACCCTGCCCACGCTGGATGTGGATGACTTTATGGGAAAATCTTTCACCACGGGGCCGGATGGCAAGCTCTACCAGCTTCCGGACCAGCAGTTCGCCAACCTCTATTGGTTCCGTTACGACTGGTTCAATCGCGCGGATTTTAAAAAGAAGTTTAAAGAGATCTACGGGTACGAGCTGGGTGTGCCGGTCAATTGGTCGGCCTATGAGGATATCGCGGAATTTTTCAGCGAGCACATCCAGGAAATTGATGGCAAAGCCATCTATGGGCATAACGACTATGGCAAGAAAGCCCCGGATCTGGGTTGGCGTTTTACGGATGCTTGGCTTTCCATGGCCGGTGCCGGTGATAAGGGCATTCCCAATGGTGTCCCGGTTGATGAGTGGGGTATTCGGGTAGACGGCTGTCGCCCGGTGGGCGCCAGCGTTGAGCGCGGTGGTGCCGCCAATGGCCCGGCCGCCAAGTATTCTCTGCGCAAATACATGGAATGGCTGCGTAAATACGCACCACCGGGTGCCTTGGGCATGGATTTTTATACCTACTTGCCGGTGCTTGCCAAAGGCCATGTGGCCCAGCAGATCTTCTGGTATACGGCCTTCACATCCGATATGGTTAAGCCGGGTCCGACGGTGAACGCGGACGGTACGCCCAAGTGGCGCATGGCGCCTTCTCCCCACGGTCCCTATTGGGAAGAGGGCATGAAGCTGGGTTACCAGGACTGTGGTTCTTGGACGCTTATGAAAAGCACACCGCTCGAGCGTCGCAAAGCCGCCTGGCTTTTTGCCCAGTTCTGTGTGGCCAAGACAACCTCCCTGAAAAAGACTCACGTGGGTCTGACTCCCATCCGTGACAGCGACATCCGACACGAGTCCTTTACGAAACGGGCGCCTAAACTTGGTGGTCTGGTTGAATTTTACCGGAGCCCGGCCCGTGTTGCCTGGACGCCGACCGGTACCAACGTACCGGATTATCCCAAACTGGCCCAATTGTGGTGGCAGAATGTTGGCGAGGCAGTTTCTGGTGAGGTTACTGTCAGCACCGCGATGGATAATCTGGCCCGCGAACAGGATCGCGTTCTGCAGCGTATCCAACGTGCCAATGTACAGGGCAAGTGTGGTCCCAAGTTGAATCCTAAGAAAAAAGCCTCTTTCTGGTTGAACAAGCCGGGTTCTCCCAAAGCAAAAGTAAACGAGAAACCCAAAGGCGAGACGGTGAACTATGACGAATTGATCCAAGCCTGGAGAGAGGGGCGGGTTAAATAATAAAGTAACGCGTTTGTCTGCATATGCAGATGCGTTAGGGGGCGGTAATCCGTTACCGCCCCCTACTGTTTTGGGGCGCATGAGTTGGGTCAGGTAATAGGCCCGGCAACTAACCTGTTTTGTAAAACAAATGTAAATCACTGAAATCAGCTTGTTAAAGTGTGATCGCCTGATTTAGAACAATCCCTGTTTGGCGAATGTCATACAAGTGCCATTTTCTTACAGGAGATCATACCCATGCCTTCCCCGACAGTCCATCCGTTAGGAAAGAAAGCCAGAATCCTGCTGTCAAGCGTTTTCGGACCCTTTGCCCAGGACGACATCTACGGCAGCCGTAAGAACAACCCCATGGAACTCTACCAGAACCAGGTGACCCGGGTGCAGGGCGTCTATTCACTGCGGATGTTCCATCGCTCTTTCGGCCTCATGCTGATCAAAGAGAATCTCGAAGCTCCCTGTACGCTGCTCGATTTTCCAGACCTAGAGCGGTTTACCGCAGAAATCAAAAACACGCCCTATGATATCATCGGCATCAGTTCCATTTTGCCCAACATTGGCAAGGTGCAAAAAATGTGTGAACTGATCCGGAAATACCAGCCCCGGGCCACCATCGTGGTGGGTGGGCACATCGCCAACAAGGAGGGCCTGACCGACATCATCAGTGCAGATCATATTGTCCGGGGCGAGGGAGTGCGCTGGTTTCGGACTTTTTTAGGCCTTGATCCCAACCAGCCGATTAAACATCCCGCCGTCTTATCCGGATTCCAGACCCGTATCTTGGGGCACACCCTACGAGACAAGCCGGGCGACACGGCGGCCATGCTGATTCCCTCCGTGGGCTGTCCCTTGGGATGTAATTTTTGTTCGACGTCCGCCCTGTTCGGCGGCAAAGGGAAGTCCGTCAATTTCTTCGAAACCGGCGATGAACTCTTCGCCGAGATGGAGCGCCTGGAGCATAAACTGCAGGTGAATTCATTTTTTATAATGGATGAGAATTTTCTCTTCCACCGCAAGCGCGCTTTGCGGCTGTTGGAACTCATGGAAACCCACGACAAGAGCTGGGCCCTCAATGTGTTTAGTTCGGCGCGCGTGCTCAGATCATACACCATGGATCAATTGATAGGGCTGGGCATCGGCTGGGTCTGGATGGGATTGGAGGGCCGGCAGAGCAAATATGCAAAGCTTTCCGGGATCGATTCCCACGCGCTGGTTGCCGACCTGCAGGCCAACGGAATCCGGGTGCTGGGATCTTCCATCATCGGCCTGGAGGACCACACCCCGGACAATATCAATGCGGTCATCGACCATGCGGTCAGCCACGAGACGGTTTTTCACCAGTTTATGCTGTATACACCCATCCCCGGGACCCCGCTTTACGAGCAGCACCGGCAGGCCGGGACCCTGTTCACGGAGGCCAAAATGCCTGCTGCCGACACCCACGGGCAGTTCCGGTTTAATTACAAACACAAACACATCCCGGAAGGCCATGAAGAAAGGTACCTGTTGAACGCGTTTCAACGGGATTTTGAGCGCAACGGACCCAGCCTGGCCCGGCTGCAACGGGTCCTGATGACCGGTTGGTATAAATACAAACACCATCCGCAGGCCAGAATCCGAAAACGGTTCGAGTTTGAGGTCGCAGGGCTTAGATCGACCTGGGCCGGTGCGGTCTGGGCCATGCGAAAAAAGTATCGTCATGACGAGCATCTATTTGCTGAACTATCGGCGCTCTTGAGAGACATTTATCGTGAGTTTGGTTGGAAGACACGCCTGGTGGCACCGGTTGTGGGCCGCTACCTGATGGTAACCACTAAACGCGAGGAGAAAAGGCTGACCCGGGGGTGGACCCTGGAGCCCGACTGCCATTACGAGAATAACCGCGCCGCCCGACAACTCGAAGCCCAGCCCCAAGCCAAGACCGTCCGCCAGCCGGACAAAATTCGCTGGACCGGTGGGACGCCCACCCCAGTTGGTTCAACGGATTGTTAGACCGACAACCTCCTCCGAGATGTAAAGCCCCCGACGACCCTTTTGTCTAGCGCATTTTCAAAGCTGCGGAGCAAAAGGATCGGTTGCCATGTTCGTCCATCTGCCCGCCTTATTTTGTTTTACGGACAATTACCACAACCGGACATGAACATAACCGCCACTGCCGTAGCCATATGCCAAGAGCACCCGGTGGTAGTCACTGGCGAGCGCCTGGTAGAAGGTTTCGAAATCAACCTCATAAGGCACTTTCTGGTCGGGGTCTACATCCAGCACCGTGACTCGGTCGGTTGCTGGGTCGTAGGCGCCCACCGGTGAAATATGGGGGATGTTCAAGGCCGGCACCAGGCTGCCTTGGTCAAAATGGGCCACTATCAGGCTGTTTCCCAAGTTGTCGAAATTGTGCAAGCGCTTTTTGAGGGTTGTTTTTACAAGCGATCGCAGGGATCCATTGAGAGGGGTCTGGACGATATCCACGTCCCGAAAGTTGATCCCATAAGCGACCAGGCTGTCGCTTATAACGTTTCCCAGCAGAGGCAGGGGTAGCCCGCGGCGTCCGCGATAGCCGTTATCACTCATGCGTTCTTTCCAGTGGCCGGTGGTTACCCGGTCCAGAATAGAGGCCTGGGAAACAGGCGCGGCATTTCCGTTGGTCAGGGAGCGGACGGCATTGATGCACGCTACAACCGTGGCCACGGAACAAGAGGACTCGTGAAACTGCTTGACGTGAGCTTTCCAGAGCGCTCGCTTCAAAGGATTCCACTGCGGGTGTACATTCATAGGGAGGTATCTTACGCGGCCGTTTTTGAAAGCACCGGTTCGAGTCACCCGATGAAAGCCGTAGCGGGTGTAGAAATAAAGGCGGGCCAGATTGCGCAGTAGGTTCATAACGATCCTCCAACTGGAAAACCAATTCGGCTTAATATGTGCATTTTTTGATTTCTCGCAAGCATTGCAGTTTGCCAACCTTAGTGTTATTCCTACCGGGAACAAACTAATAAAGTCATGCCAACAAGGAGGTTACCGTGACCATTCAGGCAAATGTGAGATGGGTTCAGGGCCTGCAGTTTATCGGCCGCGCCGGAGAGGGACCGGCCGTCGTGATTGATTCAACCGAAGGGGCCAGCGGGGCGACACCTATGCAGTTACTGCTGATGGGGGTGGCTGGGTGCACGGCCATCGATGTGGTGCTGATCATGGAGAAAAAGCGGGCCAAACTGAGTAATTTCGAGGTTAATATTACCGGCCAGCAGGCGGAGACCGAACCCCACCGGTACACGGCCATTGAGATCGAATACATATTGACCGGAGAGAACATTAAGCCCAAGGGCGTTGAACAGGCCATCGCCCTGTCCGAGGAAAAATACTGCAGCGCCCTGGCGTCGATCAATGCCAGCGTGACCCACAGTTATCGTATTGAGCCAGCCTGACTGGTTCTCGCGACGGTTATATAAATGTAGCCACTTCCCGTAATTTCTTGCGTTTGATGTCAGGTAGGGTCGCCCCTGCCGCCGGATAGCCGGTGACCAATATCAGAAAGGGTTTTTCATTCTCCGGACGCTTCAGAATCCGATTCAAAAAAGACATATTGGCCGGCGTGTAGGTCAGGGAAACCAGCCCTGCGTTGTGGACCGCCGATACCAATAGGCCGGTGGCGATACCGACCGATTCCTGGACATAGTAGTGTTTGATCTTACTGCCATCCGGGGCCACGCCATAGCGCTGGGCAAAAACTACGATCAGGTAGGGGGCGGTCTCCAGAAAGGGCTTGCTGGCATGGGTGCCCAGGGGCGCCAGCGCGTTTACCCATTTTTCAGTGGCCGCCCCTGTATAGAACTTCTGTTCGACTTCTTCGGCGGCTTTCCTGATTTGGCTCTTGATTTCCGGATCGCTCACCGCCACAAAGGTCCAAGGCTGCTGGTTGGCGCCGGAGGGGGCGGTGGCGGCCGTTCGAATACAATTTTCGATAACCGTCCGGGGTGCCGCACGATCGGAAAACGCGCGCACGGTCCGACGTCGTTTCATGTCCGCGTAATACGTCGCGGACCGGGCCTGCATTTCTTCTTTCGGGTATGCGCGGTAGTCCGGTAAAGCTGCATAGGTTGGAGAGGGCATAGGTACCTCTGATAATCGATGATGGATGGTGTGGTGCCCATCGGTAGCGGCTAGTATAGCTGTAAATGTTTCTTCGATAATTCAAGATAATTTTTTACCGGCTGCTGAAACAATTTGGCATCCTCTTTGTTTAGTACCTTTTTGATGCTGGCAGGGACGCCAGCGGCTAGATTGTATTGCCCGAGTTTATCTTTCTCACGCAAGACCGATCCGGCCGCCAGGATGGCCCCTTCCGCCATGTAAGCGCCGCTCAGGACCACCGCGTTGATTGCGATCAGGCAGTTTTTTTCAATGGTACAACCGTGGACGACCGCGTTGTGGCCGATGCTGACATTCTCCCCGATAAAGGTTGGATAACCGTAATCGGTATGCACCGTGCAATTGTCCTGGATATTCGTGTTGCGGCCGATGGTGATCGGTTCCATGTCCCCGCGGACAACGGTGCCGTACCAGATACTGGCATTGTCACCCACGGTGACATCGCCGATGAGGGTGGCGTTGGGTGCGATGAATACGTTGTTTCCAATCTTGGGCGTCTTGCCTTCATATGCCACGATCATGTCGCCTTCCTTTGCAGTCTTTGGTACCCGATGGGCAATCGTTGAAATCGGGGCCCGAAATTAAAAGCTGTGGGCGTCCAGGTAGTCAAACAGCCGTTTACTATCATCCTTGTGAGTTTCGATCAATGCGATACAGGCATCCACGCACTCCGGGCAATAGGCTTTGCCGCGGTTTTCCAGAATCTCGGCTTTGGCGGTGGCCATGGTCAGGGCCGGGCGGTATGGGCGGTGGGATGACATGGCCTCGATCACATCGGCCACACTGAGAATTTTAGATTCCAATTCCAATTCATCCGCGCCAAGTCCGCGTGGATAACCATTGCCATCCAGCCGCTCGTGGTGATTGAGGACCATCTGGGGCACATCCGCTCCCAGGGACTTGATGAAGGGGATGCCCCGGATGATGTCGTAGCCGGCCTGCGGGTGGATTTTCATCAGGTTTGCTTCTATGGTTGACAGTCGGGACGGTTTGACCAGCAACTCCACCGGCACGGCAACCTTGCCGATATCGTGCAGCAAACCAACCACTTTCAGGACTTCGATCTCCCGCGCGGTTAGGGCCAGTTTCTCGCCGATGGCCATGGCGAGCAGGGCCACCCGGTGCTGGTGGCCGGCGGTATAAGGATCTCGCTTTTCCGTGATGAGTCCCAACGTGCGCACGGTCTCATGAAAGCTCTCCGTCAGGGCCGCCGTTCTCTCCCGGACGGTCTCTTCAAGCAGGGCCTTGCGTCCCATTCTATCTTTAATCAAACTGTGCCTTTCCACACAGCGGGATACGGTGTGGAGTAAAAGGCCGATATTGAACGGCTTGGCCAGATAGTCGCTGGCACCCAGGCGCAGGGCTCTGATGACATCATCGGTCGTACCGAAACCGGAAAATATGATGACCTGGGCCGTGGGTGAGACCTCCTTGATTTTTTTCAATATCTCGATACCCGATATACCGGGCATCTGAATATCTGTCAGGACCAACGGCGGTTTTTCTTTTTTAAACAGTTCCAGCCCTGCATTCCCATCCGCTGCGGTAATGGGTGCATAGCCATGGCGGTTTAGAATATCGGATACTAACTGCAAAATACTCTGGTCATCGTCTATTACCAGAATCGGCGTATGTGAGGCAGCGTGTCCCATCGGGTTTCCATTTTTAGAAATGTGGTTATCATATGCACCGTAAGGCTGCTCTATCAGCCTATATACACATTTTCTTATGCTGCCCTTTATGATAGGTTATGTACTGCACGATGGCAACGCAAAAGCTCGTGACAGTATCTTACTATCTAAAATCATTAGAATTTCTATTGTTTCGCCGATCGGGAGGGTCTTGATCATGTACACCCTGTTCCGTGGGTTTTCGCTGGCTACCAGGACGCCTGTATTGGTCATGCTGGCAATCTTTCTGCTGTTCCAGCCGGGCCTGGCATCGGCCGAAAAGCCGGTGATGGGCAACTCCCTGGGCATGTCCTTTGTGTTGATCCCGGCCGGGTCATTTACCATGGGCAGCCCGCCGAATGAATACGGCCGGACAGCTAACGAGACTGAGCACCAGGTCACGATTACCCAACCTTTTTACCTGCAAACTACCGAGGTGACGGTCGGACAGTGGCGTCAAATTATGGGACGTCGCTGGTTTGGCGATGTGAATTGGCCTTTGAATCGACCGATTGCGAAGGTGTCCTGGCATGATGTCCAGCGCTTCATAGAAAAGCTCAACGAAAAAAAAGAGGGTTTTTACCGCCTGCCAACTGAGGCCGAGTGGGAGTACGCCGCTCGCGCCGGCAGCACCACCGCCTATGCTTGGGGTGCGGCCGTTGACTGCAGCCGCGCGTTGTACGGTCACAGTAGCAAAGGTAAAGATGAGTGTCGGGACTATAACCTATCCCGGGGCCTGGAAAAAGAGATGCCGGCACCGGTGAAGAGCTACCCGGCCAATGAATGGGGGCTGCATGACATGCACGGCAACGTCTGGGAATGGTGCCTGGATATCTTTGCAGATTACCCGGGAGAGTCTGTGGTGGACCCCTGTTATACGGAATCCGGGACCATGCGGGTACGCCGGGGTGGTAGCTGGTTCAGTCCTGGCTATGGGGTCCGTTCCGCCAATCGTGCTTACGGCCATCCGGCCAGCCGCCTGCCAAACACGGGATTCAGACTGGTTTTGGAGATAAAACCATCCAAGGTAGGTGCAAAAGCCCTAAAGGCCAAAGAATTTGATGCGTCTGAATACCATAGAGGGCCCTAAACAGAGACATGACCAAACGCATCGGCAGATGGCTATAAATACACGAAGATGAGATCGGCCTGTTCTTGTGGACCTGCCTGCTGTTATTTTTAGTACGCAGTTCAGGGATTTTGCTGAACAACTATGCCGAAACCGCGTTTTTAAAACGTTTCGGGGTTGAATACCTGCCGATCGTCAACATGATCAACGCGCTGGCCACCTTCGTCATCATGGCCCTGGTGACGGTCTTGATGGGTCGCTTGGCAGGCGTGCGCCTGTTTACCTACCTGTTTGTTTTCAGCGGTGTATCCATTGCCGGAATTCGGCTCATCATTCCGCTGGGTATCGATCTGATCTACCCCCTGCTTTTTATGCTGAAGTCACAATTCGAAGTTCTGCTGGCCATGTTTTTCTGGAACCTGGCCAACGACATGTTCAATACCCGCCAGTCCAAAAGGCTGTTTCCGCTGATTACGGCCGGAGGTGTGATCGGACAGATTCTCAGCAGTTTCGCGACCCCTTTTCTGGCGCGTTGGCTCCTGCTGGACAACCTGCTCTTTATCTATGTGGGCACGACCCTCTCCGGCGCAGTGGTGGTTGCCATGATGGGGCGGCGTTTTCCGACCTTGTTTCATGAAGATCCAGCCGATGGAAAAAAGGGCAAAAAACGTTCGGTGGCCGATCAATTCAAGGACGTGCTGCCTCTGATTAAAAAATCGGTATTGATTAAGATATTGGTATTGCTTACATTTTTGGCCAATGTGCTTATTCCGATCATGAACTACCAGTTTAATTACGCCCTGGATGAGCAGTTTGCCTCCGAAAGTGGGCTGATTGAATTCTTCGGCTATTTCAGGGGGGTCTTGAATATCGTCAGCCTGATATTGCTCTTGTTCGTAAAGCGCCTCTACAGCCGCTGGGGGCTGCCGGTGGCCCTGATGTTCCACCCGTTCAACTATGTGCTCATCTTTATCTCCTTTTTATTGCGTTTCGACATTTATTCAGCCATCTATGCCCGTTTTTCTTCGAACGTTTTACGAACAACCGTCAATCTCCCATCCATGGCCATCTTGAACGGGCTTTTCCCGGCCGCCTACCGATCCCTGGTAAGGCCATTCTTAAGGGGGACGATTGTCCGCGTGGCTTTGTTCTTGAGTCACGGCATGATCCTGCTCTCAACCAACCTGTTCCACCCCAAATACCTCTCCCTGGTGGCCCTGCCGTTTGGCCTGACCTGGGTGGGCACCACCTTTTTCCTGAAAAGGCGGTATTCGCAAATTTTACTGGATCTGATTACCGAGGACATGATCGACCTGAAGTCGATGAAGGAAACCGACATCAGCCATCTGTTTAATGACCCCAAAATCAAGGCCCATTTGACCAGTGCCTTTGCTGCGGCCGAGGGCGAGAAATGCCTCTGGCATGCTCAGCTGCTGAAACTGTTAAATCTGCCCGATCTGGACCAGAAGATCATTGTCGCCTTAGAGAAGCAACCCGATGAAGAGACCCGGATTGGATTGGTGCAACTGCTGTCACCAGACGCAGGCCAAACAGCGGTTGACACGTTTGCCCGATTGGCCCCCACGGCCGGCCCGGACTTGATGATCGCCATGATCCGCTGTGCCAACACGCAGGCGCCGGGGACCGGTCGCGCTTTCAATCGGCAGGTCATGCATGCCGATTGGTCCAGCGAGGTCAAGGCCTACGCTGCGGCCGGACTTTTCAAAACGGATATGGGCGAATATGGGGCCACCATCAACGGCTGGCTTGAATCCGTCGACGGGGAGCAACAAAAAGCCGGTGTCATAGCCGCTGGCCAGACAGGCGATATCAACTTTGCTTCCAAATTAGACGGTTTGCTCGATCGGCCGGAACAGTCCGCCTGCATTCCATTGATCATCAAAGGATTGCGGCGGATGGAGGTGCCGGATTTAAATCGCAAGGTGGTACCCTATCTGGAGCACGCCGATACCGCTGTCCGGCTTGAGGCTGTGAAAAGCTGGACAATCAGCGACGATGTAGATTTGGACCAGATGCTGCATATGGTTGGCACTGCGTCCGAAGACGTGCAACAGGCCGCTCACGATGCCATTGTTGGGGCTGACTACCAGAATGTGCAGCTGCTGCTGGAAGCCCTTTCCAGCCCCCGGCGCAGTATGCGCGAGGGTATCCTGGGAGTGCTGGAGTCCATGGACATCAAGGACTTGGATGTGGTGCGGTTTGCACGCCGTCGGACGCGGCAGGCTTACGAGAACCTGGCCGCCGCCGAAGCCCTCGAATTGCTGCCTCCCGGTAAGATAACCACATTGCTGCGGGAACACTTGAAACAAAAAGCCCGCGTGGATGTGGAAATCGTTTTGAGGGTACTGGCGGCCCATGATCTTACCGGAAGGATTCGGATATTGACGCGCAGTCTTTTCTACGCCGATAAGCGCCAGGTGGATAACAGCCTGGAGGCCCTGGACAGCCTATTGCCCCAGGCGGTTTTCCAGCCGCTGCTGCCGTTGCTTGAAAATGCGGCTACACAACCACCTACCCAGCTTGCGCGTAAATTTTTTAAACTTCAAGATATTGGAGACACGGTACTCAATTTGGTGGATTATCTGATCAGCCGGGGCCAGTGGTTGGAAATCACGCTGGTGCTGGCGGCACTCCACGAAGCGCCCACCGAATCGGGAGAACAAGGCTTAATTTCTAAATTGACCCATGCATTAAGGCAAGTATCCGGTGGTCATGACTTGAAACATCTGCATCCGTATCTACAGCGTACCAATCAGAAGGAGATATCCATGGATTCAGCGATCAGCATTACCGACAAGATCCTGCTGGTCAGGGAGATTGACATTTTTTCCGAACTGTCGGTCAGTGAACTAGCCGCTGTGGCCTCGGTAACCGAGGCGGTTTCCCATCCGTCCAATCAGGTGGTCATCCAGGAAGGCGATATAGGTGAAACCATGTTCCTGATCGTGAAAGGCCGCGTGGCTGTGATAAAGCATTTGGGGGCAGAGAATGAGCTCGAACTTGATCAGATCGATTCCGGTGACTATTTTGGGGAAATGGCGTTGTTCGAGGATCGCCAGCGGTCAGCCAGTATCCGGACATTGACCGAGTCTGATTTTTTGGTCCTGCATAAAGCTGAGTTCAATGAAATTGTGCACGAATTTCCTGAAATTGCCCTAAATGCCTGCCGGGTTCTCAGTGATCGGATTCGGAGGCTGCATGCCCGGTTTACATCTAAAGATTAGCATTCTAACGAAGAAAAACCCTGCACACTCAACTCCCAGCAGCGGCTATGCGGCCCTGGCACCGCTAAAAGCGACCTCCAAACTTCCCATAAAGTTCTATTTTTAGATATAGGCGTTCAAGCAACCTTGCCCGGCATTCATGGCGCCAGCCTTTTTATTCTCTTGTTACAGTCGATTGAGAGTGTTGGGCTGATAATACTTGAATTCCGTTTGAAAGGTTTGCTCCCGCTATGCGACCATACTTTAGACTGTAAATCGGCCTGCGTGAGGAGGGGGGGTATATGGGGCATTCAGATTCTGAACAAACAACCTATCCCATTGAATCCAATAACAACCGTAAAGGTGTCCGTGAAGTGCTCCTGAATGGCATCTTTATCCGTATCCTGATTATTGAAGGCATCTTGCTGGTCTGGTCGGTAGGTTATCGATTTGTTGTGGATATGACCGATATTACGGATCTTCTGTGGTATACCCTTCGCATTCTGGTTCTGGTGGGGATCATTATCGGTTTCATGATGATTACCCTCAGGCGTTTTCTGGATCGCAAGATCATCTCACCGCTTGAAATGATCGCCGCGGCCAACCGCCGTTTCCAAGAAGACGGCGAGGAAGTCCAGCACGTGAATCTGCCGGCCCGCACCCCGCGGGAAATCGGGGAAATTGTCTCGACCCGCAAGGAGCTTCTGGCAAACATATTCAAGGTATCCCGGGAACGCCTGGCCTTGGTCGATTTCATTCGGGCTACCTTTGGGCGTTACCTGTCCAAGGAGGTCGTGGAAGAGATTCTGGCGTCCCCAGAGGGCCGGAATGTTGGCGGACGGCGGGCCACGGTTACCATTTTAATGTCCGATTTAAGGGGATTTACCACGCTTTCCGAAGAGCGGGACCCGGAACAGTTGATGGAGCTGTTGAACCGTTATCTCCAGAAGATGACGGAGGTTATTCAAACCTACGGCGGTATGATTGATGAATTCATTGGCGATGCCATCCTGGTGGTGTTCGGGGTTCCGGAACCCATGCCCGATGATGCGGCCCGGGCCGTGGCCTGCGGTATGGCCATGCAAAAAGCCCTGATGCAATTGAACAATGAAATTGTAAAGGAGGATTTTCCGCCGCTGGAAATGGGTATCGGCATCAACACGGGTACGGTCATTGCCGGGAACATCGGATCGGAGATGCGGCTTAAATACGGCATCGTCGGTGCGCCCGTGAACATTGCGGCCCGCATTGAATCGGACAGTGTCGGGGGCCAAGTCCTGGTGGGATTGTCGACGTACGAACAGGTGAGCCATCTGGTGACGGCCGAGTCGGCACGGACCGTCATGATGAAAGGGGTCAAAGCGCCTATTGTGTACTACCCGGTGACGGCGATCGGACCACCTTACAACGTGCGTTTTAATACCGTCATGGTCAATCAACACGATGTCCCCCTGGCCTTGCCGTTTCAATGCTGGACGGTTGAGGACAAAAAAGTCGCCGAGATGCCCATTAGTGGGGAAACTGTTACCCTGGGGCGGGATTTTCTGGCGGCCGAGATATCGCAGCCGTTGGCACCAATGACCAATATTAAGATGGTATTCGATTTCTGTATAGATGCGCACTGTTTCGGTGATATCTATGCCAAGGTGCTTTCCCAGGAATCGCAAGACGGCAAAATGGTGTATCAGATGCGGATTACCTCGATCAACAAGGCGGATCGGGACATTCTAAAACAGTGGATGGAACAAGCCAACTAGCGTCCAAGCACAATGGGTCTCTTTTGGTCCAGAGCGGCGTTATCACACTTTTGTGATCCTCAACATAGTGATTACTATGCCTGCGGTCCCAAAAGTGTTCTAGCCTTGCTCTGAACCAAAAGAGACCCATTGTGCTTGGACGCTTGCATATTCGTATGGGATAAAAGAACTGTTGCTATCGTGAGGGCAAAACCTTACTGATTTTCGGGAGGTGAATCAAGGCCGGTAAAGTTCGCGGCCGTAGCCCTTGATGGCGATGGCGGTGGTCTTGAAACAGGCGAAGAAGTCGTGGGCCTCCTTGAAATTTCTCAATTTCAGGGTAATCAGCGTGTCGTGAATGTTGCGACGGTTAATGGTGTTTACGATCTCAAGAATCTCCAAGCCCTTGGGGATGAGGCCCAAAAGGATGATACTGTCGGCCAGCGATTTACCCCGCACCCGGACAATGAATTTTAACGGGATCTGCCATTGCGCATCAAAATCCCAGTCCACCTGCGGCAGTTCTTCCGGTCCGAGGCCGTGTCGTGTGGCGAGGTTGCGGCAAGATTGTAGGTGGAACGCCACCCCACGCTCACTCAGCGCCGCCACAATCAAATCCTGTCCGGGATGGGGGCGGCAGCAATTGGAAAATTTGTGAATTCCCCGTTTTAATCCGGCGATCCGGATAGTGCTGAGTTGGTGGTTGGACTTTGGCGATTTGGTTTCGGAGCCCTCGGCGTAATATAAGATCTCCTGCGTTGAGAGCAGGTCCTGCCCAATGTGGGTAAACATCTGCCCAATATCGTCAATGTTCTTGAATTCTAAAAATAGCCGCAGGGATTCACTTTCCAGAAACGTTTCCGACAGGCCGGCCCGTTGCAGTTCCTGAACGAGAAGGTCCCTTCCGATTTGGCGGGCATAGCGTCGTCGCTTTTTTTGGAGCGATTTGTTCACGGCGCTCTTGGCTCGGGGGGACTGGCACAAACGTTCCAGATCCGGGTCCGCATCGATGGCGTCCGGGTAGGTCTGGATTTCTACCTTGTCGCCGTCTTTCAGACGCTCAGTCAACGGTTTGAGATCTCCGTTGATGACCGCGCCCCGGCAGTAATCACCGAGGTTGGAGTGGATTTTATAGGCGAAGTCCAACACAATACTGCCCCGGGGCAGATAGTGCACGTCGCCTTTGGGCGTCAGGATAAAGATCTCATTGGATTCCGCCAGCCGAATGAGATCTTTGCGTTGGTGCGCTGGTCCGCCGTATTCACCGATGTCTTTGAACAGCTCGCTGATTTCCTGGGCATAGCGGTCGCCCACCGACTGGTTAATGTCATACTGACTCAGGACGCCCTGGCGAGCCGCGGCCGCCATTTCTTCCGTCCTGATTTTAATAAGAAACTCTTTGGCGTTGATACTAATGCGAATGTGGATGCTTTGATAGCCATTGGCTTTGGGGGTGGCGATAAAGTCGCGAATGGTACGGGGAACCGGTGGAAACAGGTTCGCCACCATTCCCAGGGCCGTGTAGCAATCCAAATAGTTGTCCGTTTCCAGGGTTACCGTGAAATCCACCTGGTTTTCAGTGTTTCCGATTTCCAAGGTGCGTTTGACCGGGGAGTAGTAAGAGCTCAAACTTTTTGCCCGGGGGCGAATGACAACCGGGCAGTGGAAGTCAGCCAGAGCCTGGCGAATGGTCCTTTGAATTTCAAATACCTCGGGTGAGTTCAGTATCTCACGGGTGGCATTAAGCAGCTTTTTACTTTTTTTGGGGTATAAATACGGAAGCGCGAGTTGGAACAACTCGCGCTTTAGTGAGAAGAGGTTTAGTTTAGCTGCCAGCGGGGCATAGATCTCAATCGTTTCCTGGGCAATGCGGCGCTGCTTCGACTTTTTCAGAAACTCAAGGGTTTTGATATTATGGAGCCTATCCGCCATTTTTATCAACAGGATTCCCAGGCGGCGGCTGGAGCTGAGCAGCAGTTTGCTGTGGGTTAAATCCACCCGGGTCGTCCGGTCCAGACGCTGCAGGGACATCTTGGTACAGCCGTCCACCAGCTCGGCGACCACATTTCCAAATTCGCGCTGGAGGTCATCCAAGGTGATATCCGGGACATCTTCCACCACATCGTGCAAGAGCGCCGAGGCAAGGATCAGAGGGTCGCGCACACCCAAATCCTGGCTGAGGATCTGGGCCACCGACAGGGGGTGGATAATGTAGGGTTCGTTGGATTTGCGTTTCTGGCCGGCATGCAGTTCCACGGCAAAATCCAGGGCCTTGAAGACGATCCTGTTATCCGGTAGGGTTTCGTCCACATAGCCGGCCAGATATGCACGGTAGTTCTCCATGGCCCGTATCAATAGCGCATTTTCCGGATGGCGGCAACCGGCAACCGGGAGTTATGGCGGCCGGTGGCGCTTATCAGATTCAAATTTGCAACCGACATCAGCTTTTACGCGCGCTTGACAACCCCAGGACGATTCAGTAATGCAAGGGTATAGCTTTGTTGGCCGGCCTGCGGGCCGGATATTTTTTTGATGCCGACAAATTGAAATAGGTTGCCCTGATCAACGCGCATTCCCCGCAGCAAACTGCCGGAATTGTGAGCGCATCTAAAATAGAGATTCCTTACGGGGGACAATTTCCCGCCGCTTGTTGGAACGTAGCGGAAATCCCGCTTACCGGGGCTGCGGGGAGCATTCAATTTATGGACCGGAAAAGCCACTTCACAAATGCCAGGCGCCTGGTTGTCAAAGTGGGTTCCAATGTGCTGACCAAAGCCCAGGGTCTCAACCTGCCGGTGATGTATGCGCTCAGCGGTCAGATCAGCGCATTGATGGATACCGGCCGGGAAGTGATCCTGGTGTCCTCCGGGGCCTTGGCTTCCGGCATGAACAAGATAGGTCTTGACCGAAGACCGGATGAGATCCCCAAACGCCAGGCAATATCGGCTGTGGGGCAGGCCGGTCTCATCCGGGAATATGAGAAGGCCTTTCATGTGTACGGCCGCAAAGTCGCCCAAATCCTTCTGACCAGTGAGGACCTCGATGATCGGCAGCGCTACCTCAATGGCCGCAACACCCTGAATACCCTTATTAACTGGCGGGTCGTGCCCGTGATCAATGAGAATGATACGGTCATGGTAGAAGAGATTAAAGTCGGTGATAACGATAATTTGGCGGCCATGATCACCCTGCTGATGGACGCCGATCTGTTGATTCTGCTGACCGATATCGACGGTCTGTTTACCCGGGACCCGCGGGTCCATCCCGATGCCCGACTCATTCCGGAAATCACCGAGCTTGACAATGACGTGGAAAAAATGGCCAGCGATATACCCGGTCCCCTTGGGCGGGGCGGCATGTCCAGCAAGATCAAAGCCGCCCGAAAAGTGACCGCGGCCGGGGTGCCGATGGTGATTGCCGACGGTACGAAACCGGACATCCTGAAAACCCTGATGCAGGGAGATGCGGGCGGCACGTTCTTTGTACCCAGTGGGGAAAGGCTCGCCAGCCGCAAGAGTTGGATTGCGTATACGTTGAAGCCGAAAGGTACCATCCAGATCGATGCGGGTGCCGCTGAGGCGATCATCGGCAAGGGGAAGAGCCTGCTACCCAGTGGAATCGTCGGCGTGGAAGGTGATTTTCTAAAAGGCGCCCCGGTGACCTTGAAGACCCCGGCCTGTGCGGATATCGGGACCGGACTGGTCAATTACAGTGCCGCAGATATTCAAAAAATAAAGGGTCTGCAAACAGATGCCGTGCAGCAGCGCCTTGGCGAAAAACCTTACGATGAGGTGATTCACCGGGACAACCTGGCCCTCACTTACAAGGAGTAGGCACCGGACTGACCGGTGTGAGCGAAACCATGACGATTGAGACGACCATAGTTGAAATGGCGCAGGCCGCGAGGGCGGCCACCCGGGAGCTGGTCCGTTGCCCTTCCGAGATTAAAAATCAGGTCCTTCTGGCCATTGCCGCGGCGGTTGAACACGAAGCCGCTCGCATCAAATCGGAAAATACCCGGGATTTGACCTACGCCCGGGACAAGGGCCTTAGCACTGCCATGCTCGACCGTTTGACCATTACTGATGCCACCATCCGGTCCATGGCCCAGGGACTGCGCGAGGTCGCCGGCCTGCCCGACCCGGTGGGCACGGCAGATGAAACCACGGTGCGACCAAACGGGCTTGAGGTTTCGCGCGTGCGGATTCCATTGGGGGTCATCGGCATCATTTACGAATCGCGCCCGAATGTGACCATCGATGCCGCCGGCCTTTGCATAAAGTCCGGCAATGCCACCATCTTGAGAGGTGGCAGTGAGGCATTACATTCCAACCAGGTTCTGGCCGCCATCATCCAGCAAGCCCTTGCTGCGGCCGGTCTGCCGGAAATAGCTGTACAAGTGGTACCCGTGCGGGACCGGGCGGCAGTGAATATCCTGCTGCAACAGGAAGAATGCGTTGATTTGATCATTCCCCGCGGTGGGGAAGGGCTTATTCGTTTTGTCGTGGCCCATTCGAAAATTCCTGTTCTCAAGCACTACAAGGGCGTTTGCCATGTATACGTGGATGCCGATGCGGACCTGGACATGGCCGTCGAGATTGCTTTCAATGCCAAAGTCCAGCGGCCAGGAGTATGCAATGCCATGGAGACGCTCCTGGTCCATGCGGATGTAGCGCCCGAGTTCTTGCCGGCTATGGCGGATAGGTTTGCAGCGGCGGGGGTAGAGATGCGGGGTTGCAAGCGGACCCTTGAAATTCTTCCGAGCATTACGCCGGCTGCGGAAGCGGATTGGCCGGCCGAATTTCTCGATCTGATAGTGGCCATCAAAGTTGTCGACGATATGCCGCAGGCCGCCGACCATATTGCCGCTTACAGTTCAAACCATACCGAGGCGATTGTGACCAACCACTACGGCCGGGCCCGGCAGTTCGTCCAGGAAATCGATTCATCCGTCGTATTGGTAAATGCATCGACCCGGTTCAATGACGGCGGGCAGCTCGGGCTGGGGGCGGAGATGGGCATCAGTACCTCCAAATTGCATGCCTTCGGTCCCATGGGCCTCAAAGAGTTGACCACGACCAAGTTTGTGGTGTTTGGCAGCGGGCAGGTTCGAGAATAAAAGATGCCCAGTATGCAATGATAAGGCAGTATCACCTTTGTGCCCTACCGTTGGTAACGATGTAAAAAAAGCACGGACTATATCAGATAATTCGCGCCTTTTGTTTATCAATGCCACTGAGAGCCAATGTTCGTAGTTAAATCTGGTGACGCCCAAATTCCTTCAGGCGTTCAGTTCCCTTTTTCCTGATATCACGGTGATGGGTACATCGCGCGACAGAACCATGTCAATGCGACTTGCGTTGCTGTAGCTGCGATGGCGATCTGTCAACTTCTCCGGTCCGCAAGCGACGCGAAAACCGGTTGGCGTTCTTTGCCGTGCGGGGGAAGTTCAGTTCTTATAGAACTCGAGATCCGGTCCGGCGAAGGGGGCCATCGCGTCGATGCGATTTTGGCGTTCGGCGTGGTTCCAGTTCCATGTTTTGCGTGCAATGGCAGCATTTTGGGAAACTTGTTGGACGGTTTCCATACCACTTACCAGAGAGGTGATGGGTAGGGACCACACGAAGCCGAAAACATCCTCCACGGAAAGAGCCGCCGGTATCGCCGGCTTGACGGAGACATCCGTGCGACGCCAACCTTTGTTCCCTCCGAAGAAACGTCCGTAGGCCAGGGTTTTCATGGCCAGTACGCCGATGCCCGCCTCCACGCACTTGGGTACCACGTGGATGACGAAGCTCTCGAAATGGGGGTCGGCGGGGTTGACCGGCATCTGCGCGGCGGTCATCTTCACACCCCGCTTTTGGGACGCCTCCAGCATCTTGAGGTGGGCTTTGTAGGAACCATGGCCGGTAAAGCCGATGTGCCTGGCCTTGCCCTTTTCCTGGGCTTCAAGAAATGCGTCGAGCACACCGTTTTGAATGCGCGCTTTAACATCATCCGGGCTTTGGAGGGCATGCACCTGCCATAGGTCTACGTAGTCGGTCTTCATACGGGAGAGGGAATTGTCAAGATCCTGCAGGGCCGCCCTTCTGTTTGTGGCCAGGGTTTTGGTCATGATGAAGGCAACATCCCGGTACTTGGGAGTGAGGAATTTTCCATAACGTTCCTCAGCTTTGCCGCCACTGTACAGGGGGGCGTTATCGAAGAAGCGCACCCCCTCCTCTAAGGCTTTTTCGATGATAGCCTGCGCGTCCTTTTCCGAGGCATTCCCCACATGGTCTCCACCTACGCCTAGATTGGTGACGACCGGACCGGAAGAACCCAGCTTACGCAGGGGCAGGCGCTGGCCCAAGCGGTCGGAACTAGAGGCGGTGGCAGCGGCAAGCTTTCCCTCCCCAGGGAAAAGGCTTGGTACCATCAGCCCGGCGGTGCAGCCCGCCAGCATGGCCATGAACTCCCGGCGTTTGAGTCCCGTGCGCAGGTCGGCCGCGCTTTTATTCTCATGTTTCATATTATCCTCCGTAGTGCCCTGGTCGCGATCTTGCAGATCGCTGCGTGTATATCCTTTTTAATAGCACACATGTCCTAAAACTGCAGGTATACTTTAAGATCTGAAGCGAACACGGATGCCAATAATTTTCACTGCTTTAAACGGTAAACTAACAGCGAAATGGGTCTGGTATCAATCAGCTTGAATAGAACTTTGAAGGCCGGGTGCGCTAGCGCTTATAACCCATTAGGGCAGACTTGATTATAACGAATAATCGGAAGGATATTGAAATCCAAACAGCCCTGGCCCGCACATCCTCCAAGCGGTTACCAGCCAGCCGGACGATACTATTTGGAAATCAAGTTACACAGGATATCGTGGGCCGCATCCAGGTCGAGCTGCCCCATGTTCAGTACGAGGTGATATAAAGACGGGTCGTCATAGTCATATTTGCCCAGCTTTTTATATAGATTCGCGCGACGTTTGTCTTCGCTGTTTACCAGTCGGGCGGCACGGCTGCGGGAGTAGTTGTATTGCTCCATGACAAATTTTACCCGGTCCTCCATATCATCAATCAGCAGGACGTGAAACACATCGGGATGCCCTTTCAGGATGTATTGGCTACCGCGGCCCATGATCACGGCATCCCCTTCGTCCGCAATCTGGACAATAGTTAACACCAGGTAGTCCAGATAAATCTTTTCATCCAGGTAACCGCGTTCATCCTTCAGAATCCGGTCCACCATGCGCTGGGAAACGATACTCGAAATGGCCCGGGACATCATCCCGCCGGCTTCTTTTTCAAAGGAGCGGACCCACTTGGCGGAAACATTGGCCTGTTTCGATATCATCTGGATGATACTGCTGTCTGCGAATGTGTACTCCAGCGTCTCGGCGACCATTTTTCCGAGTGTCTTGCCGCCTGCCCCGAATTGTCTGGAAATGGTGAATACAGCCATGTAACCCTCCCGCTCAAATCATGAACTGTGTCCTGTTCTGGTATCGTCTGCTCAGGTTTCTTTTCCAACATCCCTGTGCGCTCGGGATGCAAACCGACCCGAACGCTTCATATGGATGCGCTAATGTTCAGTCACCTATTCTGGCTTTTCAGGCGGAACCAACAGGACCGGGAAAATAGACGTTTCGATCAATGTCTTGGTCAAACTGCCCAATATTTTATCTTTCCAGGACGGTTGCTGTTTGGTGCCGGCCACAATCATGGTCGCGCGGCATTCATGCGCCGCTTTTTCGATCTCCTTTTCCACGTTGCCGATATATACATGCGGTCTGGAATGGATGCCCTCCGCCTCGAAGATATCACAGATTTTTTCCAACTTTTTACGGGTGTCTTTACGGGTTTTTTGAACCGCCATGGCGGAATCCCCCTTGAGATCACTCTCATGCGCCACGTGGGCCACGTGAATCTCGTTGATCAGGGCTCCCAACTTTTTGAGGGTTGCGATGGCGTGGTCACAGGCCGGCGACCAGTCCGTCGTTAAAAGAATCCGGTCAAAAGGTTTGTCGGTGCCAATGGCGCCGGGGGTCAGATTCTTGTATACCAAGACCGGCACGCCCGTGCGGTGCAGGATTTCCGTAACTTCCGACCCTGAGAACAACTTCTCCAGTTTGCCTTTTTTAGTGGGGCTCAGCACAATCAGATCGACATCTTCTTTGGCGGCCGCGTCCACAATCTGTTTCACATAATCGCCCACGACGATATAGACGCCTACCTCCAGGCCTTGCTCGAACAGGGATTCGGCCCAATCGATGAAGCGAATGTTGGCCTTTTCCCGGAGTTTGACCTCCTCTTTTTTTTGGTACCCCTTGCCCCGGCGCAGAGCCACCTTTTCCCGTTCAATGACATTCAGAAAAACCACATGATTGAGGGCGGCTTTTTGTAGCGGGAGCAGTGATTGCAGCGCATCGAATCTCAACTCGTCGAACTTGGTTACAAATAGAATTTTCTGGATATCCATTTCAGCCTGCCTTTAAAGGACGCAGTCTCCGCTCAATCTGTTGAAACCGCTTGTCAAGATAACCGCACAGATTTCAAGTCGATGAACAGCAAATGCATACCGCGGTTATTTTGGGTTTTCGATCAACCCAATATCTTTTTGATCACTTCCCCGAGTTCTTCCGGCTCAACCGGTTTTTCAAGATAAATTTCCGGCTCGGGAACTTCGTTGCCGCCAAATTCCGTCAGCGCTTTCTGTGACCTTAGGAACGTTTTTTCAGCAATACCCGACAGCAGTACCACGTTGATATCCTTTAACGCTTTCTCGGTTTTCAATTCACGGTAAAGCCGAATCCCGCTTTGCCTGGGCATCATGACATCCAGGATGATAAGGTCAGGCCTGTGTTTTTTGATCATTTTCAGGCCTTCTTCCCCGTTTTCGGCTTCCAGCGGTGTGTAGCCATATTCCTCTACCACGGTAGTATTGAACAACCTGACATCCGGATCATCATCTACAACCAGTACCTTTTTACTCATGATCTCCTCCCTGTCACCCATATCGTTACGATGGCCAGAGTTTCAGATTAAACCGGGTCAAAGGGCAATCTGAACGTAAAGGTGGTACCCTCACCCAGCGTGGACTCGACGGCAATGCTGCCGTTATGCTCCTCGATCAGCTTGCTGGTTACCAAAAGCCCCAACCCGGTTCCTTTGGCGCCTTTTGTGCTGAAAAATGTTGCAAAAAGCCGGGCTTTTACCTCATCATTCATGCCCATGCCATTATCGATAACCTCAAAAAGAACAAAGGTGTCATCCTCAATTGCCGTGCGCACCGTCACCTGGTGTTGCTTGGAAATGTCGTCGTCAAAAATACAGGCATCGATGGCATTGGAAACAAAATTGAGCAGGGACCGATAGGCAATGCGCGGATCCAGGGCCACTTCACCAACCGACGGTTCAAAATCTCGAAGCAAGGCTATATCATGCTCGGCGGCTGTTTCTTGCAGCAGGTCACAGACATCGGCGGCAATATCGTTGGGAAAACAATTTTCATATTCCGGTTCCCGCTCTTTCGAATAAGAGAGCAGGTCAAGCACCAGGTCCGACGTGCGCTGAATATTGCGCTGGATAGTCTGCCATCCTGTTTTTAACTTGTCGGTGTTGTCCCTGTCAATACCGATATTTACGAGGTAGCTGCCCCCTTTGAAGCCGTGCAGGATGTTTTTGATGCAATGCGCCATGCCGGCGACGGTCTGGCCGATGGCGCCCAATCTTTCAGAGGCCACCAGTTCTTTTTCAAGGCGTTTTAGTTCGGTGAGGTCTTGAAAAAACGCCACACTGCCGACAATTTCGTCATTTTCATAGAGCAGGCTGCCGGAAAAACCGACCGGAATCTGCCGGCCGTCGCCGCTGTCGATGACCGTTTCGTGCCAGGCCGCGTCCTGCATTTCCGGCTCCGGGGCCAGAAAACCAACGATGGCCTCCGCAACTTCGAGCGGAAATAACTCCCGTGAGTGCTTCTTGCCGATGACGTCCGCGGCCTTGTATCCAAATATCCGTTCAGCCTCCGGATTGAACAAAACCACCTTCCAGTTGCTGTCCGACGCAATGATTGCATTATTTGAGCTTTCTAACAGCTTGGTCTGGAAATTGGCGCGGCGCAGGTTTTCTTTCTCGAGTATCGCGTTTTCAATGGCCACGCCGATACGATTGCCGACCAGATCCAGAACGTGCATCTCCTCTTCGGTGAAATGATGTGGCTTCTTACTTCCCAGCCGGATAACCCCCAGGGGGCCTTTGTCTTTTCCGACCATCGGGATATAGACCAGCGAATTCAACCCTTCCTGGCGCAGCAAATCGAGTTCATAACTTTTTGTTTCTGGCAGCTGTTCGACTACCCGGAGTTTCCCTGACCGGGCGACACGGGTGATGAGGCTGTCTTCGGCGGCGATGCTGTTGCAGGTGCACAGGTTGGGGGAGTACCCGTAATTGTATTTCAAGTGCAGTTGGCCGTCGGCTTCCAGGATAAAAATGCAGATACAATCCGCCAGGAAGATGTTGACCACCTCCTCGATGGCCGCATTGATGCGGCCTTCCAAATCAAGCGGTGTGCTCAGCGTGGCATAGATGGAACACAGCGTGGCCAGTTCGCGGGTATGTCGCTCCTGATCCTCCTGGGCCCGCTTTTCCTCGGTTTTGTCCCAGATGGTTTCGATAGCACCAACGACGGCGCCATCGGCATTCCGGATCGGGGCGGCGGTAAACCAGCACCATTTCCCATCTTCACCGAGGTTGGGAAAGAATTTTTCGGCCTCGTAGGCACCCTCGATCAGGACCGATTTGCGCCAATGATCACCATACAGGCGCTTGATTTTATCCCTCCCGATCTGGTCCAGGATGATATCCGCCATGGACGGTCGCGCTTCGTCATAAAAGGGGGCCCACTGATTGCGGGTGCCCACCATGTCAACGGCCGGTTTGCCGGTGAGCACCTCCAGGCTGCGGTTCCAGTGCGTGATCCGGTGGTCTTTATTGAGTACAAAGGTGGGAATGGTACTGCCCTGGATGATCTGTGACAAAGCCCTTTCACTGGCCTGCAGTTCGCTGGCCTTCAAAGCCAGGGCGGCATTGTGGTCTTCCCGTTCTTTGGCCGCCAGTTTTTCCGCAGTTTTATCCCACAGCGTTTCGATTGCCCCGGCGACGGATCCGTCCGGGGCCACGATGGGCGCAGCTGTAAAAAAGAGCCATTTGCCATCTTCGCCCAGAAGCTCGAAAAACTCTTCGGCTTCATAGGCGCCTTCGATCAGGTCCGATTTGTTCCAGTGGGATTCATAGAAGCTGCGCACATCGTCGTCATCTACACCGTCCAGGATCAGGTCGGCCATGGTCGGGCGCAACTTTTTGCGAAAGGGTTTCCACTGGTCGTTCGTGCCGACGATCTCACTGGCCGCGTAGCCGGTCAACTTTTCGCAGGCCTGGTTCCAGTGGGTAACCCGGTGGTCTCTGTCGATGACAAACGTCGGGATGGTGCTGCCGTTGACAATCTGGGAAAGCGCCTGCTCACTGGCCTTCAACTCAGCTTCGGCCTGTTTTTCTTCGGTCCGGTCCCAGACTGTTTCGATGGCTCCGACGACAGATCCATCCGGAGCCTTGATAGGCGCTGCCGTGAAAAAGAGCCATTTGCCGCTATCACCCAGGTGCTCGAAAAACTCTTCAGCTTCATAGGCGCCTTCGATCAGTTCCGATTTGTTCCAGCGGGATTCATAAAAACTGCGGACATCGTCGTCATCGACACCGTCCAGGATCAAGTCGGCCATGGTCGGGCGCATTTTTCTGCGAAATGGTTTCCATTGATCGGTGGTGCCGACGACTTCTCGCGCCGTATAGCCGGAGAGTTTTTCACATGCGCGGTTCCAATGGGTCACGACATGGTCGCGGTTGATTACAAAGGTAGGAATGGTGCTGCCGTTGACAATCTGGGCCATGGCCTGCTCACTGGCTATCAGATCCCGCTCGATCTCTTCAGAGCGCTGATTGCGTTTTGCAATGATGGCGCTGATCCGATCTGCAAATCCGGTAAACATAGACTCCAGGCTGGCTGGATCTGAATCGGTCAGCCTGAGTTGCTCCAGAGCCTGTTGTTTTACCTGTTCTATCTGGAGCGTGTCCCAGAGGGCACAGGCCGAAATACGATCGATGAGTGTTACCTGAGGTGGTTTGGTGACTTCGATTTCATCGCGCAGGGTTTTGTTGTTCGTTAATTCGAGCAGAACCGTAAGTTCGGGAAGTTCAAAGAGCTCCTTGTAGTCAGGCGTGGTAAAAATGCCTTTCTCGCGGGCATAATGAAGTCCTTCGGCCTGCGGGTCCTTGTCGGCCACGCCCAGAACGGCCGGTTTACTGAACTTGAAGGCCTCATCAAGGACAAACTGCAAAAATACCCGGCAGAGCTTGCCACCGCCGATGATGGCAATATTGGCATTTTGGATGAGTTCTAACATAGTGGACTGATCGTATGATCCGGTAGTGACTTCTTCAAAAAAATGCCGAACGCGCATGTCGCCAGGTCATGAAAGCTGACCTTCTATAAGCTTAATGCCGGGTTCGGGAAAATGGTTGCACCAAGGTCTATTCACTATCTGCACTGACAAGGAACCGTTCAAACAGTTCTTCGTTATCCTGGGCTGTTATTTCTGCGGGCAGCCTCTCGAGGGCTATGTTTACGGCTTGGTCAATCATTTCCTGGCGGACCTTGTTCTTGGCCTGCAAAATGGTGCCTTCAACTTTGCGGCGAGCACTTTCCATGATATGGCGGCCTTCCTGGCGCGCCTCTGCAATAATTTCAAGTTTTCTTTTTTCGCCCCGGTCGATAATGCGCCGCTTTATCTCCTCAAGCTGCCGGGCACTTTCTGCCAGTTGCCGACGGGCCGCGTCTGCGGCTGCGGAAATTTCTTCTTTTTCCGTCTCTATCTTTTGGATTTGGGCGCCGATCTCTGCCTGCTTGCCTTTCAGAAAATCAAGCAGTGGCCGACGGCCGAATTTGACGATAACAACGGCCAGGATCAAAAAGTTCAGCCAGCGCATCACCAGGTCATACGTCGGCCGCCAGGCGGCGGAGTCGCTGGCCCCTGATACGGCCGGCCCCAGGAGCCAAAAGCAGAGCGCCCCGAATACCAGCAGCCGGATGAAACGGTGTCTGTTTAGGGGAGTGCTCATTGGTGCAATCTCCGGTTTAATGCCTTTTCCATAAAATCAACCGCAATCCGTTCAGCTTCTTTTTCCAGGCTCTGCCGGAAGTTGGCCACCGTAGCGTCTATTTCCGCTTTGGTCCGTTGCCGTAGGTTCAGCACATCCTGTTTGGCTGCAACCAGGATCTCCTGGGCTTCCTGACTCCCCTGGGCGATGATATCATTTTGGATAGTATGCGCTGCCTGCCGGGCATCGGTTTCCTGGCTCTCAATCTGGGCCGTGATGGCCTGCATCTCCTTCTGGGCAGCCGTAATGTCCGTGCTCAACTGTTCAAGGTAGTCATCGCGATCCTGGGCGGACCCGCGCAGCGGTCGAATCATGATTCGGTTCAGGATGAACATGAAAATGAGAAAAGACAGCAGCTGCACCACCAGGGTTTCATTGATGCTGATAAGCGCGATATTGCTGATAATTTCCATGAAGATGTCCTATGTCGTTAGACCACGAAAAGCAGCAGCAAAGCGATAACCAGGGAATAAATCCCTGTCGATTCAGATACTGCCTGGCCAACCAGCATGGTCCGGGTCAGCAAGCCGGCTTCGCCCGGGTTTTTGCCGATAGCCTCGCAAGCTTTGGCGGCCACCATACCTTCACCGACACCGGGGCCGATGGCACCCAGACCCATGGAAATGCCGGCGCCCAGAAAGGCGGCTGCTTTTACCAGATCAGGTCCACTGATATCCATACTTTCCTCCTTCGTTGAGTTGCACTATCACGTTTTGTTTTCTGTTCGGTTTCACTATCTATAAGGGCCAGCAAACTGGCCTACAATACAAAAATCAACACCAGGCTCACCACCATGGCGTAGATGGCGGTTGATTGCGAAACGGCCTGCCCGACCAGCATGATACGCATCAGGTCACCGGCGGCACGCTGGTTGCGGGCCACCCACCGAACGGCGCCCTCGGCGACCAGGCCGTTGCCGATGCCGGGACCGATGCCGCCGAAACCAGTGCAGAGACCCGCAGCAAGCAAGGCCATGGATGGGGCCAGCGCAGCGGTTTCTGGAAACGTTTTAAAAATCAGGATAAAGCTGATGAGAAGTCCAAAAATGGACGGCGTCTGGGAAACGGCCTGTCCCACCAGCATGGTGGTGGTGACATTGCCAACCGTTTTTGGATTGCGGGCCACGCCGGCGCAACTGGCACCGGCGGCTTTCCCGCCCCCGTAGCCGGACCCGATGGCCGCCAGACCGGTACTGAGGCCGGCGCCGATCAGAGCAGCCCAGGTTGGATTCACAGCTGCCTGACCAAAGTCCATAAACATCAGCATCAGGGACACCACCATTGCGAAAATGGCCGGGGTCTGGCAAACGGCGGAGCCAATCAGCATATTGGTGGTCAGGGTTTGAGCGGCTTCGGGCTGTCGCGAAATACCAAAACAGGTCTGGCCGCCGGGAAACCCGGAACCAATCCCGGAGCCGATGGCGCCCAGTCCCATGCATAAGCCGGCCCCCAGCAGCGCCGCGGCTTTCAGCAGGCTGGCCGTCCCGATATCCAAAAAGAGCAGGAGGATTGCAATGACCAAGGCAAAGATCGAAGACGATTCCGCTACCGCCTGACCAACCAGCATGTTTTTAAAGATAGTACCGGAGTCCTCCGCGTTTCTGGAAATGGCGATATTGGCTTGGCTGGCCGTATAACCTTCACCGATAGCGGCCCCAATGGCGCCCAAACCCATGGCGATCCCGCCGCCGACGTAGGCACATAGTTCTACAATTGATTGGGTTTCCGGATTCATACGCTATTTAACCTGCACTGAAATGTAAACTATCGTGAGCATGGTAAATACGAAGGCCTGGATCGTTCCCACGAACAGTCCGAAAAATGCAAACAGGAGTGGCGGTAAGACAAGACTGTAAGTGAGATAGGACACCACCAGGATAATAATGCTGCCGCCCATAATATTCCCAAAAAGACGGAACGAGATGGAAACGATTTTTGCCAATTCCCCGATGACATTAAGGGGCATCATGAAAAAGATCGGCTGGAAGTACTCCTTGGTATATGCCTTGAACCCTTTGGATTTTATGCCGGCATAATGCGCAATGGCAAATCCCATGAGACCCAGGCTCAGCGGGGTGTTCAGGTCCTTGGTGGGCTCTTCAAGGTGCGGTATGATTCCCAGCCAATTTGATATCAACAGGAATAGAAACAACGCACAGACCAGCGGGCCGTACTTTTTGGCGCCTTCCTTGTCCAGGGCGTCTTCCGTAAGGCCGTACAGAGCGTTTACGATAAGTTCGCCCAAAACCTGCATGGGGCGGGGGACCCTGGCTTTATCGCGGGCGGCCAGGTAGCCAAAAACGATCAGGATAAAAAACACGATCCAGCTCATCACCACCACTTCCAAATTGATGGCGGCCTGGTGTCCCGGAAGGTTGATGATCAATTGATGAACTTTACCTAAATCTTGCATAGCCGGACTGATCCCTTAAGCCCGTCGCTTGCGGGCGGACGCGATAAATTTCATGGAATGATCCGTTACAATGGCCACTTGCACCATGAAGATACCAATGACCGTGGTGACGAGCTCAAATTGCTCGAACTTTACGGCACAAATGATGGGTATCGCCAGCAGTGTGAAGCGGATGCCGATTGAACTCAGGGAAGCAGCGAATTGCTTCCTCCGGGTACCGGCGCCGATTTTATTTGGCAGGGCTGCAGCTATCAGGATAAAGTTGAGGATACTGAAGAGGGTGCCCAGAATGAGGCCTTTGCCGATAGGGGCGTAACCCCCGAATATGAAAGGCAGGCCAAAAATGATGGCCGCCAAGATGGCGCGGGAACAGTATTTCTTCTGTGTTGCTCTGACAGCGGCGGACATTTTTTACTCTCTGTGATCTTTTTTATCCTCAAGATTTTCTAGTATCTGCCGGTAGGCCACGTTGCCGCCGCCCAGTACCCCCAGAAGCGTGAAAATCACGATAAAAATACCTTTGGTGCCTAAAATTCGATCGAGATACATTCCAACAAAAAAACAAAAACCAATGCAGCCGACCATGGTCAGTCCCAACTGCATAACAATAGAAAGGTTTTCCGCCCAAACCTTGTTTTTTTTGTAATTGAAAAACATCCGTATCGGTCAGGCATCCATCTAATGGTGATACGTCATAAAACAGGTGCATTACGTATCACACGGCCTGCAAATTGCAACTTTTATTTTCAGGGCTGCCAAGCTATCCGTCGGCAGAAAGGTTCCTGACTTTTAGCACCCTCCAATGAGGGCTCGGTATAACCGGGCGGTGAACATGAAACGATTTGTAAAGGCTTAAAACCATACAGAAAATATGTAGTAAAGCACACCAAAACCATATTTTTCAAGATGGGGTCGCTCAGATTGGGGATTAGATTTTGGAACAAACGTGCACCTTGATTTTTCCTTCCAGGGCCGCTTCGATTTCCGCGGCTTGATGGGCATCGCCGACAATTTCGCCGTAATGCATCGGGATGACGTATTCCGGGTTGATCGCCAGGGCGGCGACCGCCTGCGGGGGATCCATGACATACGTTCCGGAGACCGGTAACAGGGCAATGTCGGCCTGGACGGATTTCATTTCAGGAATGAAATCCGAATCGCCGGTGTGATAGATGCGGACGCCTTCGATTGCCAGTACAAAACCCAACCAGCCGTTCGATTGCGGATGGAAGTGTTTATCGGTGTTATAAGCGGCCACTGCCTCGATGCCGATTCCCCCCAGATCGAGGTAGTCTCCCGGGGTCATTACCCGTACATTGCCGCTGAGCTGTGCGGCGGTGCTTTTTTCCGTGACGATGATCGTCGTAGCCTGCACGATCTTATCCAGGTCTTCCGGGGAATAGTGGTCGTAGTGGGAATGCGATATGAGCACCAGATCAGCCTTGGGACCGGCATCGATCTGGAAAGGATCGATGTAAACAATTTTCTCGGCATCTATTCTGAAGCCGGCATGCCCCAGCCAGTGAATTTTTTTTAGAAAATCGGCAACCATATGCGTAACCTCCGAGTCTTGTTGGGTCCGGTGGTGAGCGCCCTGAAAGGTCGCAAACATGGGTTTCGACCGGTCCCGCAAGGGATCATCGTCTTTGGAGGACGGAAAGCTGCGATCCGGCCAAATTCAGCTTCCCGAAAATCAGATGGGATGTCAATCCGTAGTTTGAACTTTTCAACCTTGAATTTGCCCCCGGCGTGCCTTACTATTTGTTACCATTGCAATTATCCATCTGAATTTAAAGGCATTATGGAAATGTCACCCATAAGGATATGCTATGACAAACAAAGCCCTAATTATCATCGACATGTTAAATGATTTCATCGATCCCGAAGGGACCCTGTATTGTGGTGAGACCGCTCCGGTGATCGTTCCCCATATTAAAAATCTTCTCGCACAGGCCCGCCAAGCAGGGGATCACGTGATTTTTTTGCAGGACAGCCATGATCCGGATGACCTGGAGTTCAAAAAGTTTCCTCCCCATTGCGTCACCGGGACCTGGGGCAGCCAGATTGTCGCCGAGCTCACACCCGTTGCGGGGGAGCAGGTTATTCCTAAGAAGCGTTACAGCGGTTTTTTTAAAACCAATTTGGAGCAGGTGTTGGCAGCCGCCGATATCAAGAAAGTGACCGTGGTCGGAGTCTGTACGTCTATCTGCGTAATGGATACTGTTGGCGGCCTTGCGAATCGTGACTATAAGACGGTGGTTCCCGAGGCGGGTGTGGCCGATTTTGACCCTGACATGCACAAAATGGCCCTGCGGCGCCTGCGTGATATCTATGGGGCCGAAATTATTTAATATACGGAGTTTATAGTGCCGGAAAACCAAAGCAGCCCGCTGTTCACCGATTTTTATGAGCTGACCATGGCGGCCGGCTATTTTGCCAATGATCTCAATGCTGAAGCCACCTTCTCGGTATCGGTGCGACCCGGCAATTCCAAGCGGGGCTATTATATTGCCGCTGGACTTGCCGATGTCCTTGACACCTTGGCCGACTTTGCGTTCGCGTCTACTGACATAGAGTTCCTGCGAACTACCGGACATTTTTCAGAGGCCTTTTTATCCTTTTTGTCCGACCTGCGCTTTTCCGGCGAAGTGGTAGCCATGCCGGAGGGAACCCTCTTTTTTCCAGGCGAGCCTTTTCTGGAGATAACCGCGCCGATCATCGAGGCGCAACTACTGGAAACCGTGGTACTCAATACCATGGGATTTCAGACCATGATTGCTACCAAGGCCGCCCGTTGCATCCATGCCGCCCAAGGCAGGGCAATCGTAGATTTTTCATTGCGACGCACCCAGGCCCGGGACGCCGGCATGAAGGCAGCGCGTAGCACCTGGCTGGCCGGATTTGCGGGAACCAGCAACGTGTTGGCCGGAAAGGCCCTGGGCATCCCCGTAACCGGCACCATGGCACATAGTTTTGTGACCGCCTTTGACAGCGAGCTCGAGGCATTTATGGCCTATGCCCGTCTATTTCCAGACAGTACCGTTCTGTTGATCGACACCTATGACTTGACCCTGGGCACTGAAAACGCTGTCCGGGTAGCACGTTACCTGCAAACGAAGGGGCATCGCCTCATAGGCGTGCGCCTGGATAGCGGCGACATGGCCGCGGGCAGCCGCCTGGTGAGAGCAGCCTTGGACGCGGCCGGATTTGCCGAGGTGAAGATCTTTGCCAGCAGTGGTTTCGATGAATACAAAATCGCGGATATTATCAAAGCCGGCGCCCGGATTGACGCCTTCGGTGTGGGGACCAAGGTGGGCGTTTCCGCGGATGCACCTTATCTGGATATTGTTTACAAGTTGGCCAGATACGGTGACCGGGATGTTAAAAAATTGAGTCCTGGCAAGATCTCCCTGGCCGGTCGCAAGCAGGTGTTTCGCAAGCTGAGTCCGGACGGCCGCCTGTTAGAGGACTTGATCGGTACCCGCCGGGAAACGCTGGCGGATAGCATAGCTTTGCTCGAACCTGTGATGCAGTCAGGGCGTGTCCTGCGTCCCCATCCATCCCTGAACGATGTGCGCACTCGCTGTGCTCAAAGCCTGGAATCCCTGGGCACAGCCTACAAGGATCTGCAACAACCGGCCACCTACCCCATATCGATCAGTAAACGCTTGTCTACCCTCCAGTAGGGGCGTCTCTATTCAAGTCCATAAGAACGCAATGCCGGTCCGACGGTCATTGCCCGGTGCCAACCGGGAAGGTTTTCATTGATTTCGCTGTTTAGATTGAATATAAGATATCAATAGATACGATGACTACCTGCCTGATCACCGGGACTGCCACGGCCACGACAAGGGAGCCACTTTGACCAGAGCTTTAAACATCTTTGCCAACGCAACTGCATTTGCGGCAATACTCTTGCTATACAGCTGTGTTCCGCTTGAAGAGATGGATAAAGCCAGCGGAACCATTGAGGAGACGAATTACCTGAATAGCTTGGCCGGTATCTACGAAGCCGTCTTTCAGCCGGCCAACGGCGACGAGGCGATTATCACCCTCCGCCTATATCCAGACGGATCCTGCCTTTTCTCTGAAAAAATTATCGGCGGTCCGGCCGGCGGGCTGCTTATCAGCACCGGTCGCTGGGACCACAGTGATTTTACGGAAGGGGTTACGTTGCGGCTGAAGAGCAGTAGTGGTGCTCGCAGGGTCATACAGTGCACTCAGGACAAGACCTCCGGCAACCTTGTCTATTCCGGCCAGGGGTACGGTCCCGACGGCCTGAAACTGATCAGAAGGTAGTGTCCAAAACTCGCCTTCGAAACACCTTTCCAGAAACGGTTTCACAACTTTCAATCGGGTTCAAGGTAAAGGCGGCCGTGGGGTTTTCCCCGGGTCGGGACTTCCCTCCTGTTTGAACCTTTAAGGTGGGTCGAACCGGAGGAATACTCGAGTATTTTGAGGATAGCGCTTCGGTTGCGCCTGCCGGCTTGAGAACCGGCACTTCGTGCCGAAACCGCACGACCAGCATAGAGATTGGGCCCGAGGGGAAGTTTTGAAACAGTTTCTATAGGGATTTAAGATCCCGCCAACCATCCTCCCAGTAAGCTTTCCCGTAGCTGATCAGCAATTGCTCGTCCGCCTTTATCTTTCGGGAGGCCTTGAAAAAGAGAATCCAGTGACCGTCGATCAGGACGTGTTCCACATCTACATTAGGTTCATCACCGTGGTTCACAAAGCGAAGTTCGTTGCCTTCAAAACGGCCATTGATCTCAAGGGTGGGGGCCTCTTCGATTTCTTCGAGGTAGTACCAGGAGTAGTCGCTTTCAAAACCCCCTTCGTCCAACTCGTGACCTGATTTTTCTGCAGCAATTTGGATCACGGCGGTATATTCACCGATGAAGGCATCCTTTTCCAGGTTGGACCGGGCAAAAACACCATAGCCCACTTTAGCGTCGATACGACGGATATATATCGGTGCCATATAACTGTCTTTGATGAAGCGGGCGTAGCGATGGTAGGTCTCCTCGAAAAAATCTCGGTTTTCGCAAAAATAGTCTCGCTGGCTCAGGTCCATGGATAGCAGGGGGCGCCAGGCAACACGGGACCTTTTAAGGTAGACCAGACCGTTGTCCTTGAAGAAGCGGGTGATTTCCGTCCGGGTCCGGTAGATTTCTGGAGGGTTGGCGGTCATTGTTCAGCCCGCTATCCGCCTGGCTAGTTGGGCAACGCGCTGCCCGAGCTTGGCACCGTTGTCCAGGGCCTTGGCATCCGGGACACCGACACACGCGGTACCATAATGCCCGGTGGCTGAAAGGGGGTCGCCGACAATTACCATACCGTATATCAACAAGGCCTGGATAATGGCGAGCATGGTGGTTTCTTTCCCCCCGGTGGGGTCTCCCGAGGTAGCAAAAGCAGCCCCTACTTTGTCTTCCATTTTCTGGCGGACACTTACAAATTCATCAAAGACCGCTTTTAAGGGCGCCGCCATGGACCCAAAATAGACGGGAGAACCGGCAACAATACCGTCTGCCGCTAGAAAATCTTCTTTGGTCACTTCATCCGTGCGTCTCAGGACGACATCGGTGTCTGCCACACTGCGGGCACCGTCGGCAACGGCTTCCGCCAGTCGACGCGTATTGCCGCCCTTTGAGTAATATAATACCAGCACATTCATATCCGGCTCCGTTCATAGGTATTAGGGGTTGAAGGGGTAGAGTGAAACCTAAGCAACCGCTTTCCGTTTGTCAATATCAATGCCCGCAACGGTTGCCCTGCTCTTCAGTTTTTCAGGTTGCTTGGAGCAGTACTGCTTGACACCTGTGAACCTATTTTCATATAGTCATCTGGCTTATTTATACTCGGCCACCCGACCACGGCCGGCCATTTGCGTCTTGTCTGGGCACCACGTTCGTCACAGGAGTGTTCGATACATGTACCGCGAAAACTACATAAGATCCCTCAGGGCCGAGTTGCTTTCCATGGTTGAAGATTACCTGACGCCAATTGCTCTGCGCTATGGATACAGCGAAACACCGCTGGAAACCAACATCAAATGGCGACCGCTGGTACTTGTCCTGGGAAATTACTCTTCCGGAAAATCAACCCTGATCAATGAATTCCTGGACGCCGATATCCAAGGTACCGGACAGGCGCCTACAGATGACTCCTTTACCATCATCACCTATGACAGCGAGCAGGACAACGGCAGCCGGATAAGGGTCACCGAAGAGCGGGACGGCAAATTCCTGTTAAACGATCCCGAATACCCCTTCGAATCCCTGAAAAAGCACGGGCAACGTTTTATCTCGCATTTCAAGCTAAAAAAGGTAAACGCGCCTTTTCTCCGCACCTTGAGTATTATCGACACTCCGGGCATGCTGGACAGCATAACCGAACGCGACCGCGGTTACAGTTACCAGGACGTCATCGGTGACCTGGCCCAGATAGCCGACCTGGTGCTGGTATTGTTCGATCCCCATAAGGCCGGGACGGTCAGGGAAGCCCATACCAGCCTGCGGGATACCCTGCCGGCGAAAACCTTTGAAGACCGGGTGCTGTTTGTTTTGAACCGGATTGATGAATGTGCCTCCTTGACCGATCTTTTACGGGTGTACGGCACCCTCTGCTGGAACTTGTCCCAGATGACAGGACGAAAAGATATCCCGATGATTCACTTGACCTATTCTCAACGGGCAGCCGGCAGTGACGTGACTCAGGGGGAATCAGGCTACCTGCATTATCTGGAAAATCAGCGGGAAGAGTTGAAGGCCGCCATCTTGCAGGCCCCCCGGCATCGCCTGGACAACCTGGCTGCTTTCGTAGAGATCCACAGCGAAAGATTGAGTCACTTGCTCGAAGCCCTGGTAAATTATCGCCGCCTGTTGCGCCGGTTTCGCTTCAAGTTCTTTTCTGCTGGCCTCTTTTTGAGCCTGGTGGCCGGAGCAGGGACAACACTCTTTGCTTACTCTAACCCGATCCTCTCCGACTTCGACCGGAACTACCTGATCGGCGGCGGGGCCGGCATCGCCCTGCTGGTTTTTTTCTTCTGGTCAACGGTGCTCAGAAGAATGTTTACCAGACGCTTTAATCGCAAGAGGCTGGCGGAAGTAGACAGCCTCACCACCATTGAAAATCAGACCCGGCGCGACAGCTGGTATGCCGTCAAAGATTACGTGTTCAGTTATATGCGCAAAACCGGCGGAAATTTTTCTCTGGGTCAGATACGGCAAGAGTTCAAAGCGGCTCGGGCTGTTTTTGAGAAGGGCTCGAAAGAGATCCGGGAGGCCTTGAACGAACTGGCAACCATCCGTCACGACGAACATCCCGACAAGATTTCCCAGGAATTGCGGGATCCCGCCTTTATGCGTGAACCGGATGTCTAAACAAGTTCCCTTGCGTAACCCGATCCGTTAGATGCACGGAGACGACCAAAGGGCCCCCTGCACCCCGATCTTAAAATCGAAAGGGTTCCTACTGCGAGGGAGTCATCCGATTGGCCATGGTATTGGATTCCCGGCGAAACATCAGGGGCGGCTATATCCCCAGATAAGCTTTGCGGACATCATCATTGGCCAGCAGGTTGGCCGCCGTGTCGGTCAGGGTGATTTTGCCGTTCTCCATAACGTATCCGCGGTGTGCGATTTTCAAGGCCATATTGGCATTCTGCTCGACCAGGAATATGGTCGTATTGTGTTCGGTGTTGATTTTGCGGATGATGTCAAAAATCTGTTTTACGACCAGAGGCGCTAGGCCCAGGGATGGTTCGTCCAGAAGCAACAGCCGGGGTTTGGCCATCAGGGCCCTTGAGATAGCCAGCATTTGCTGCTCGCCGCCGCTGAGCGTGCCGCCGGCCTGGTTGCGCCGCTCGGCCAAAATGGGGAAGAGATCGAAGATATATTCCATATCCGCTTTAATACCGCCGCCGTCTGTACGCAGGAATGCACCCATGTCCAGGTTCTCAGCCACGGTTAGATAGGGAAAAATCCGGCGGCCTTCCGGAACCTGGCTGAGGCCCAGGGCCACGATGTCGTTGCCAGGCAGGTTGTGGATGGGTTTCCCCTCGAAGTGGATTTCTCCGCTGCGGGGCGGAACGATGCCTGATATGGACATGAGCGTGGTGGTCTTACCGGCCCCGTTGGCACCAATCAGGGTGATGATCTCGCCCTCGGAGACCTCAATGCTCACCCCTTTCAGGGCCTGGATATTACCATAGTAGGTCTTGATATTGTTGAGCTTAAGCATCTAATTCCTCTCCAAGGTAGGCTTTGATGACAACCGGGTCGTTCTTGATTTCTTCCGGGGTGCCCTGGGCAATCTTCTTGCCGTAGTCCATGACGAATATACGGTCGGACAGGCTCATCACCAGTTTCATGTCGTGTTCGATAAGCAGAATCGATATGTTCTCTTCGTCACGGATTTGAACGATGAGATCGTCAAGGTCCTTGGTTTCCTGAGGGTTCATGCCGGCCGCTGGTTCATCTAAAAGCAGCAAAAACGGATCGGTCCCCATGGCGCGCGCGATTTCCAGGCGCCGCTGGGCACCGTAGGGAAGATTCTTAGCCATCTCATTTACGTATTGCTCCAGGCCGATTTTTTCAAGGACCCGATAACTGTCTTCGACCACCTGCTTTTCTTCGGCCACGGTGGCCGGGTTGCGGAAGATCGCGCCGGCAATCCCGGCGTGGATACGGCAATGGCGGCCGATCATGACGTTTTCCAAGACCGACATGTTCTGGAAAAGACGGATGTTCTGAAACGTCCGGGCCATGCCGCGTTCGGTGACATGGTTGGGCTTGATGCCGTTGATGCGTTCCGTTGCTTTGCCGGGCGGAGCTATCATCACGTCACCCTCGGTCGGATCGTAGATGCCGGTAATGCAATTGAAAAAGGTGGTTTTGCCGGCACCGTTGGGACCGATCAGGGCCACGATTTCGCCTTTGTTTATATCGAGGTCGAGATGGTCCAGGGCCCGCAGGCCTCCGAAATCCATCGTCAACGCTTTTACTTCTAGTATTGGCTGCATAGCACTAAGCGTTCCCATTGCTGTTGTTGGCTTTTTCATATTTATAGGGGCTGCGGGTCTCACTGATCAGGCCGCCGGGCCGGAAGACCATCATAGTTACCAGGATGGCGCCGAAAACCAGCATTCGGTATTCGGACACCGCCCGCAGGTATTCCGGCAGCAAGATAAGAAAGCCGGCCCCGAAAATGACCCCGATAATGGAGCCCATGCCGCCGAGAACGACCACGCAGAGGATAATGATCGATTCCCAGATGGTAAAGCTGGCCGGGTTGATAAACGTGGTTTTGGCCGCGAAGACAACGCCGCCCATGCCGGCCCAGGTGGCGCCCAGGGAGAAGGCCGTGAGTTTGGTCTTGGTTTTGTCGACGCCCATGGCCTGGCAGGCGATTTCATCTTCCCGCAGGGCGATCCAGGCGCGGCCGATGCGGGAAGCCTGCAGCCGGTTGACCACAAATATGGTGAAAATGGTCAAGGCGATCATCAGATAATATAAAAAGGTGATATTTTGCGGAAGGCTCAATTGCATGCCGAAAAAGCCGGGTCTGGGAATATTGGCAATGCCGCTGGGGCCAAAGGAAAACTCGTTCCAGTTTTCGAGAATGAGCCGGATGATTTCACCGAATCCCAGGGTCACGATGGCCAGGTAGTCGCCACGCAGGCGCAGGACCGGAAAACCCAGGATGATACCGGTCAATGCGCCGAGAGCGGCACCGATCGGCAGCACCGCCCAGAACCCCAGGCCCCAGTGATAATTCAGCAGGGCATAGCTATAGGCGCCTACGGCGTAAAAGGCCACGTAACCAAGGTCGAGCAGGCCGGCCAGGCCGACCACGATGTTCAACCCCAGCCCCAGTACCACATACAATAGCGCCGTAATCATGATATTGGTCTGGTACATGGAGAAGAGGAAGGGAAACGCTACCGCGAAAATGGATATGGCGACCAGGGCCGGCAGGTAGATCCGCCGGTCTTCCATCAGGCGCTGACCCAGCGAAACTTTGGTGATTGTACCCTCGTCCGCTGCTTTGGCCCCCATTTCCTTGCGTTTGATCATGTAACGCCAGACAAACGAGAGGATGAAGGAACCGATGCCGATAAGCAGCAGGTTTTTCCAGCGCCATTCGATTTCATTCTCGACCGTGTTCACCCGGATTACCATGATCGGAAAGGTGAGAAACATGAACCAGAGCGAGGCGAGTGCCGATTTTTTTATTTCGTTAAAAGTTACCAATTTTTTATCTCTTGTTGTGAGTTGCTGTGCTTTTTTTAGCGCCAGAGATCCGCGATCAGTCCGGATCCGACACCTTCACGTTACACCTTCTGAGTTTCCGAACGTCCCAGGATGCCGGCCGGCCGGAAAATCAGGATCAGGACGAGGAAGACGAAAGCAAACACGTCCTCGTAGTCACTGGAAATGTACCCGGTGAAGAAGCTTTCGGTCCACCCCAGCACCAGACTACCCAGCACCGCGCCGGGTATGCTGCCGATGCCGCCCAGGACCGCCGCGACAAAGGCTTTGATACCGGCAATGAAGCCGATGTAAAAGTTGATCTGCCCGATGTGTGAGGCGATCAGGACCCCGCCGATGGCGGCCGTGGCCGACCCGACAACGAATGTGAAGGAAATAACCTTGTTCACGTTGATACCGACCAGCATGGCCATGTCTTTGTCCTGGGCGGTGGCCCGCATGGCTTTGCCGATCCGGGTTTTTTTAATCAGGAAGGTAAGGCAGATCATGACCGTGGCAGTAACCAGGATGATCACAATTTCAGGGGTCGTGATGATATGGGCCCAGGGCTCCCACCATTCCCAGTCGGGAATCAGGCTGGGAAAGGGCAGAAAATCCGAGGTCTGGGCCAGCAGCACATAGTTCTGCAGAAAAAGACTCATCCCGATGGCACTGATCAACGCGGACAGGCGCGGGGCTTTGCGCAGGGGTTTGTAGGCGATTTTCTCCAGGGTCCAGCCATAGCAGGAAGAATAAAGCACAGCTGCCAAAGAAGCGAGTACGAGGATCGCGAACGTCGGCAGTCCTAAAAGGGAGAGAACCGATGCAATGATCAGGGCGGTAAAAGCGCCGATCATGTAGATTTCGCCGTGGGCAAAGTTAATCAACTGGACGATACCGTATACCATTGTATAGCCCAGGGCGATGAGCGCGTAGATACTGCCGCGGGTCAATCCGCCGAGAAATAGTTCAAGGAAATAATCCATTGTTCAGATGCTTCCTCTTAAGGCTTTTGAAAAACAACCGTTTTTGTCCCATCCGGATAACTTCGGGCCGAACTGAACAAAATTGGATGTTTTTCAACAGCCCGTTTAAAGGGGCGGTTTAAAAAACAGGGGGCAGGCAATTCGCGCCTGGCCCCCTGTTGTGTCAAACCGACGGTTTATTATTTAAGCTCTACATACTTGCCATTTTGAACCTGGTACATAGAGAAACCAACACCGATTGCATCGCCGCGATCGTCAAACTTGATGCTGCCCAGGGGCGTATCAACGTTTTTGGTCCGCAGCGCCTTGGTTACCGCAGCATAGTCCGTGGAGCCGGCCTGCTCAACTGCATTCAGCAGGGCGAGAGCCGCAGCGTAGGCGTTCAGATAGAAGGCACCCGGATCAGCGGCGTAAGCTTTCTGGTGGGCCATGTTGGCGGCTTTGGCCATGGCGTTCTTGGAAACATCCATGGGACCGGTCGCATAGACACCTTCGGCATATTTACCGGCGACTTTGATAAACGTATCATCTTTTACGCCGTCATCGGAGATGAAGATGGTTTTCATTCTTTTCTTTTTCATCTGGGTTACAATTTTGGACGCTTCCGGATGGTACCCGCCGAAAATGACGGCTTCCGCGCGGGAGCGTTTGATCTTCTGGACAACGGCCGAATAGTCCACGGCACCCGGGGTGATGCCTTCGTACAGAACCACCGTGGCGCGGGAATCGGCTTCCAGGAAGGCCTTGGCGAATTCAGCCAGACCCTTGCCGTAGTCACCCTTGTCGTGGAGGACAGCTATCTTTTTCAAACCGAGCTTGTTCAGAGCAAAGTCCACTTCCAGTTTGGCCTGGGCGTCGTCAGAAGCAATGGTCCGGAAAAAGTTGGGGTAGTCGCCGCTCTGGGTCAGGGCCGGGTTGGTGGCGGACGGAGACATGGCCACCATCTTGGAGTCTTTATAAATTCCCAGGGCTGCTTTCGTGGCGCCGGAGCAAATGTGTCCGAGAACGATCGCTACACCCTGAGAAGCCAATTTGGTTGCAGTGTTTGTGGCAACTTCAGGTTTGCAGACGTCATCTTCAACCACCAGTTCCACTTTCTGGCCGAGTACGCCGCCTTTGGCATTGATGTCTTTGACCACGAGTTCAGCAGCCTTGATGGTCGGAATACCGTAAGAGGCGAGGTCACCGCTGTGGGGGCCGGCCACGCCGAGCTTGATCGTGCCCGCGAATCCGGCTCCAGACATGGTAAAGACCAAAAACATGGCAGTGACAGTTGCAGCCAACAACCTAACTGTACGCTTCTTCATTGTAGTTCCCTCCTGCTTTAAATGTGAAAAATTGAGCAGCCAGCCAAACGGGTTAGGGTTTGGGTTCCTTTGTCAAACAATCTTTGCCAATTACCGGCCCTGTGAAACGTGTTGGTTGCGGGCCGGGTTGAATTGAAAGTTAAACCCATACTAAATAAGTATTATCAGGGCGATAGAGTCACAGCGCATTCGGCCGTGACCGACTGGTAACGTGCCCTGAAAGTGACCCTCTATAATCGTTTTAAAATGCCCCGTCAAGGTTTAACCGGGCCGCTTTCCGGGGCCCGCCGGCATAGTAAAAAAGCTACTCAGAGGCGTATATAACCCCGATTGCCCGGGCTGGTTTTCCATCCAGCCCGCGCAGTGCATGGGGGATGTTCGAATCAAAATAAAGGCAGTCCCGGCTGTCCAATTCGATCACCCGGTCGGCCCCCCTGAATTCCATACGGCCCTCAAGCACGAACAAAAACTCTTCCCCTTTGTGATGATAGAAAAGCATGTCGGCAGCGTCTCGCGGCAGGATTTCAATCATAAAGGGTTCCATGTTTTTGTCCGACATGGGATGCGCCAGTGATTCATATTGATAACCGACTTTGGTCCCATTGGCACGACTGTGCAAGGGAACCGTCTCTTTGCGATCCTTGTGTCGCACAACTGAAATTCGGCTGGAAACCGGCGGATCCTGAAAAAAATAACCTATTTTAACATCCAGCGCTTTGGAGATCTTTAATAAGGTCGCAATCGGAGGTGCGGTGAAACTGTTTTCAATTTGCGAAAGCAGCGATTTGGAGAGACCGGATAAATCAGATACATTTTGGAGTGTCAAGGCTCTTTTTCGTCGCAACTGCCTGATCTTGTTACCGAGGTTCAAGGCCTCGACTTCCCCGGCAATCTCGTTTTCGGCGGGCTGTCTGGTATCTGTTTCGGCTGCCATATGGAATACAGAAAATGAATTTGGTTTTTTTAATTTAACACATTACACCCTACGCTCTATAGGCGCACTGATTGATATTGTCAAACTTTTTTTAGTTTGATCGAAATAAAAAGGTCTTGCCGTAAACCAATCAAGCATGCTATTGCAATTAAGTCGTCGGTTTCATTGATTTTATTCTAAACAATCAGCTGGTCGGACCGGCTGCGGCAAGTTGGCCTTCCACGGAGGGCTTACTGGAGCACACTATGGTGAAAGTAGGGCTGGTGGTAAAGAGCGCCCGGGAAGCAGAGCAAAAAGCGCAAGCGTTTGAACAATGGCTACGTGAACGGAATATTACGGTTGTCCGTCAGCAGCATAGGACCCCCAACCAGGCGGGCCTGGATAAACAAATCCTACCGTTACCCACAGATCTACTTTGCGTGTTTGTCCTGGGCGGCGATGGGACCTTCCTGGGGGCCATCCGGTGGATTGGCGACCAGCAGGTGCCGGTCTTGGGCGTGAAATTTGGAGAGGTGGGTTTCCTGGCCGAAGCTGTGGAAGAAGACTTGTTCACTGTGGCCCAGTCAATCTTGGACAAAAAATTCACCACCAGTGAGAGGATGCGCCTGCAGGTCAGCGTCTTTAGAAAAGATCAGGCGGTCGCCCGGGAGACGGTGTTGAATGACGTGGTCATCAACAAGGGCACGCTCGCCCGGCTGGCCGATATTGAAACCAGAATCGACGGCCATTACCTCACCACTTACCGTGCAGACGGACTTATTATCGCCACTCCCACCGGGTCAACCGCGTATTCTCTGGCTGCGGGCGGACCGGTCCTGCAGCCGGCCGTCCCCGGCATTATCATGACCCCCATATGTCCGTTCACCCTTACCAATCGTCCCTTGATCGTTCCGGATTCCGCCGTTATATCCCTGCGCGTTGCGGAAAAGGCCTCCGATTTAATGCTGACCTTCGACGGCCAGGCCGGACTGGAGTTGACTGATGGGGATATGATCGAAGTGATCAAGAGCGACCACCCCGTTCAGATGATTACCGTTCCGGGGCAGAACTACTACGATGTCTTAAAGGCCAAGCTGCGCTGGAGCGGGGGAAGAGTGTAGTGAGGTAGAAGTTTTAAGGTATAAGGGATAAGGTAGAAGGTATAAGGTATAAGTTGGAAGGTTTTAGTGGTTCTGCTTCAACCCTATACCTTACAACTTATACCTTTTTTTAGGGTCTTAAGCCGCTGTCGGTGGGTCTGGCCTCCGGCTCCGGCGGCAGGTTGCTGCGGATCAGGGGGTTTTGCTGGATGGATTGAATGATCTTGTCCGCATCTTCGACGCTGTCCCGGATATCATCGATTCCTTGTCGGGTTGATTTTATGATGGCGGGGATATCGTGGCTGCCTTCCTCGACATTGGCCAGGATCGATTTGATTGCCCGAATGCTGTCGTCGACTTCGCGCAATATATTTTCCAGCCGCAAGAAGCTGCCTGAGGCCTTGTTGCTGAATTCTTTCAGGGTTTCCAGATTGGTGTTGACCAGTTCCACCGTCTGCGGGGTTTTTTCCGTCGCGGCTGACAGGTTTTCCAGGATTTCACCAAGTGTATCAATTCTGGCCAGCAGGGCTTCAATCAGTTCGCGTGATTGCAGGATGCTGCCGGCGGTACCCTCGCCGGCCTTGAGACCGGCGGTGAGTTTTTCGACGTGACCGGTCATCTTCTCTATATTGTCCAGGGACGTCATGAGGGGACCTTCCGGGGCCCGCAGTTCCTGCGCGGTTTCCGATATTCCTTGAATAGCGGTGACGACCATTTTTGCAGTTTTTTCTACCTCAAACTCTTCCAGAATGTCTGCCAACGATTTTTTAGTGACCGTTCTTATCTCCGTATTTTCCATTAAAGGTGGGGCTTCGCGGCTGCCGGGTTTGATGGAGACATACTCATCCCCGATCAGGGTGGGGCTTTCCACGGTGGCGATGGCATCGTCCTTTATCCGCTCGGCAAAGTCTTCGTAAATTTTCAGGGTCAACTTGACCTTTTGTCCGGTAATGGAAATATCCTTAATAAGGCCGATGTCGGTATTATACATTTTTACGGCGGCATTTTCCTTTAGGTTGTAGCTCTCGCTAAAGGTTGCATAAAAGATGACAGACGCTCGGAACCAGTCTTTGCCACGCCCAATAATGATGATGGTGGCCAGAATCAATATGGTAATGCAGATTGCAAACGTCCCGACAATTTTTTCTTTGCTGGAGAAATCAAGGTCCATGTTGCTTCCTGTCTAGAGGCTATCTCAAAAATGTCTTTTGGCCCAATCCCTGCGTTGGGCGCTCGGTTTCGGCACGAAGTGAAGCGAAGCGCTATCCTCGAAATACTCGAGTACTCCTCCGGATGAAACCTCGCGGCCGCCTTGCACCACGTTCGGCATTAGCTTCGCGTCACCTTGAACCAGAATCCTATTTTTGAGATAGCCTCTACATGCTATTCGATGTAACCGGTTTACATTTTTATGCCGCTCTATGGAATGTGCACCGTTCGCTGCGTCAACCGTGCCCTCAATTCATTATTTTCACATAGCAGAACTAGCGGCAGGCCGGCAGCTGTCATTTGTTCTAACTTGGTGACCAGGAATCTAAAGCCCGGCTGACCGATCAAAGCCTCGGGGCTGTCCATGATAAATAGCTGCACGGGCTTTGAGATTTCCCGGATCATGATGGCGGCCCTTATATCCAAGGGGCTCAAGGCCGTCGGTCGCAAATCCAGCTTTTCGGTCAATTGGAATTCAGCGCATAAATCTTTTACATCGTCGCTAAGATCAAGATCAAGCCTGTTATCAAAGTAGGCCCGGGTGAGCATTAGATTCTGGCGGACGGTCATATTGCTGACCAGGGCGGCATTTGGCCCGAAGTAGCCGATCTGTCGTTTAATATCCAATAGGTTTTGATAGTTGCCGAAATCAAGGGTTGTCTCCCGGAACGTGTAGGTCCCGGATGCCGGATAAATCAGGGTGGCCAGGCCCCCCGCCAACAGACGGGCGTCATCTGCATGGTCCGCATCGATGGCACAGGTGTCCCCCGCCACCAGACTGAAATTAAAGTCCCGCAGCCGGCTGCCCTTGTTTGCATCCTGCAGGGTGTAGTTTTCTAGAGTAACAATATTCAAACGCGTACCTAAATGTAAAACAATATGGAAATAAATATGTTGATCAGAATGCAGTAAAAAAAACATTCGATCGCAGCCCGTGATGTTGCCGGCGGTATATCGGTAATGCTGCGATGGGTTTGAAAGCCATGGTAAAGGCTAATGACCGTGATGGTGATGCCAAAACAGAGTGCCTTGAACAAACCTACAATGATATCCGTGGCGGTAATCGCTTTAAGCAACTGGTTGAAGAAACTGCCGACCGGTGCATACGTAAATATCCAGACAATGGCATAACCACCAAGAATGGCGCATAGCACGAAAACGATAAACAGACTCAAGATGGCCGATGTAATACCGATCAGGCGCGGGACGCAGACAACCCGGAGCGGATCGAGTCCGGCCATTTCAAGGGCTTCTATTTCATGCAGGACTCGCATGTAGCCCAGCTCGATGGTAACGGAGGTTGCCGAGCGTAAAATCACCAGCAGGGCCGTGACCATCGGCCCCTGTTCCCGGACAATCAGCAATACCATCAGTTTTCCGGTATCGTACTGACCCGAGAGCTTGGTAAATTGAGCAATAAGCGTACTGCCCGCAATCAGAGCGATGGGGATTATCAGGGGCAAGGCTTGAATTGCGGTGAAATAGACCTGTTCAAATATGACTTTCTTAACCAGGGCCCGCCCCTGTGGGGGACGGGTAATGGCCAGACGGATCAGGCGGTAGGTAAACGCCATGAGATTGAAAAGATGATCGGTGGCCAGAATCGTTTTGCGGCCTATGCGTCCCACGATTTGTATCATAGATGGAAAGTCCGCATGTTAGCCGTAACCAGTCTAAGGTTTTACCGCCCTAACGTTTGCCTTAAACGCCTTTTGGGAGGCGCGAGGGGTATGTGCCCGGGGGTGGCAGACTCATTCCGGCAACGATCACCAAACTTGGTGTCCTGCAGCCAACATGTTGAAATACGGGAGTATTATCACCCGAAATGAAGACTCAATATGACTTTTAGTCGATTTTATCATAAAAATCCACAAGTTTAACCCCGCGTTGACAAAACATCGGCTTTATAATAGCCTTTTTCGTGGATGCTTTGACCATATACTAGCTAAATCGGGGGTTTGACTTATGAAACGGTTACCATGTGGATTGGCCCTTGTCCTTTTGCTGCTGGTTGCCACCCTATTCTCCGGCTGTGCGCATGTCGGCACTGAAGAGGGGGCCGAATTCATTATTGCGACTTCCGAGGCTTTTTCCCGCTTTAAGGGCGAGTACGAAAACACATCCTGCATTCAACGTTTAAGTGCAACACTCGGCTTTAAAGGCTTCGGCCGGTGTTTTAAAATTTAGACACTTTTTAGGGCGATTGTTAAGCCATTTTTCGATCTTTTTCAATTGATGTGGA
>Ga0126334_10000018_pt1 | contig 80371 bp, 78 predicted proteins | sample InaspJWI49metaG_FD_94491 | JGI IMG/M metagenome (GOLD analysis project Ga0126334, IMG submission 94491) | Marine gutless worms symbiont microbial communities from Oahu, Hawaii - Inanidrilus sp. 2 OAHU.JWI-49 metaG | ecosystem: Host-associated > Annelida > Digestive system > Unclassified...
CTATGCCCGGGAAAACAACGCCGATCTCATCGTCATGGGTAATAGTGTGAACAAGGCCCTGCTGAAGCGCTTGCTGGCTGATACGGTGCTGGATACCATCAAATCGGCTGACCGGCCCCTTTTCCTGTCTCAATAAAATGCCGACATCGAAACCGAAAAACCACCACCCCAACCATGGCAGCAGCCGCTTGGGGCTGCTCAGCACGGCTTTGCCGCTGTCGCTCTTTTTAGGCCTATGCTATCTATGGCCTGAGGTGATCGGCGGGCGCGTGTATCAACTCCAATGGCCTTGGATACCGAGCCTGGACCTGTACCTACGGTTTCGCCTCGATGGCCTGAGCTTGCTCTTTTGCCTGATAGTCACCGGGTCCGGCTTTTTAATCAGCCTTTACTCTTCTGCGTACATGGCCGGTCATTCGCATGTGGGCCGCTATTTCGCCTTCCTGCACGCCTTCATGCTCTCCATGCTGGGGATCGTTACCGCCGACAATCTACTGCTGCTCTTCGTCTTTTGGGAAGGCACCACGGTTTTTTCTTATCTGCTCATCGGGTTCGACCACGAAGCGGACACCGCGCGTGACAATGCCCGTCAGGCCATTTTAATCACTGGCGCCGGCGGCTTGGCATTGCTGATCGGTATCCTGCTTTTAAAGGTCGCAGGCGCCTCCTTCACCATCAGCCATTGGGTAGGGGCCGGCGATCAAATCCGTCAGCACGCCCTATATCCCGCCATCTTCACAGCGGTAATTCTGGGAGCCATGACCAAATCAGCCCAGTTTCCCTTTCATTTCTGGCTGCCCAACGCCATGAGCGCTCCCACGCCCGTCAGTGCCTTTTTGCATGCCGCTACAATGGTCAAAGCCGGTATCTATCTGTTGATGCGCTTTCACCCGCTGCTGGGGGGTACGGAATTGTGGATGACGACCTTGGTCTTGGTCGGCGGCATCACGGCATTGTGGGGCGCTTTACAAGCCCTGGCCCCCTCTGACCTGAAACGGGTCTTGGCCTACACCACCATGATGGCTTTGGGAATCCTGACCATGTTCCTCGGCGGCCAGACAACACCGACCCTCACGGCAGCCACCACCTTTCTACTCGTCCACGCCCTTTACAAGGCCTCCCTTTTTCTGGCTGCCGGCAGCATCGACCACCAAACCGGCACCCGCCTGCTGGATCGCCTGGGCGGACTTTGGCGCGCCATGCCGCTGACCGCTCTGGCCGTGGCCGCCGCAACCATGTCCATGGCCGGTTTACCATTATTTTTTGGATTTATCGGCAAGGAAATCATGTACAAGGGGGCGCTGACTGAAACGGTCTATCCCGGTTTTGCCACCACGATTGCCCTGCTTTCCAACGCGCTGATGACTGGTGTAGCCGGGACCGTCATGCTGGGCGTGTTTTTCGGCCGGCGCCCGACCGCCCTGGCGGGGGTCCGCGAAGTGCCCTGGACGATGCGACTGGGTCCCAGCATCATGGGTGGCCTGACCATTTTGTTCGGCATCATCCCCTGGTGGGTTTCCGCCAATCTGGTTCAGCCGGCCGTGTTGGCCTTTCACCCGACCAGAGAGGAGATCCGCCTGAAACTCTTTTACGGATTCAACACGCCGCTCTTGCTCAGTTTCATTACCCTGACGCTGGGCGGACTGATCTTTGTGAAACGGCACCACCTGCGTGCCTGGGTCGGTACGCTGAGGCAGCGGTTGCCGGTCACTTCCCAGCGCACCTATCAATTCGGTCTCGACATGTTCATGCGAACAGCGGATTCGGTAACCGGCGCTCTGCAAAACGGTTCATTGACCAATTACCTGGCCGTCATCGTGCTTTGTATGGCCGTCGCCGTGGGATGGCCCTGGTTTGGCAGCGCTAAACCCGCTCTTGGCTTACCGGCCTTGGACGGTCCCATTGTAGCCGTGGGTCTGGTTATCCTGATTTTAGCTGCTACCGTCATTGTGCTGACCGCCAAAAGGCGTCTGGCCGCCATTTGCGGTTTGGGCGGTGTGGGAGCAGGCGTGGCCCTGATCTTTCTGGTTTTCGGAGCGCCTGACCTTGCCCTGACGCAACTCATGGTGGAGACGCTTACCGTAATTATAGTCTCATTGGTTTTACCGCGGCTGCCCTCCCTGAACCGTGAGAAAAAACAGCCGCTGCGGCGTCGAATCATACGGGCCGGCCTCTGCGTTACCGTGGGTTTCCTGGTCACCGCGATGCTGATGGGTATCGGACAGTCCCCTTTAGATCGCAGCCTGACCGCTTACTATGAAACCCAAAGCTATCTGGCGGCCCACGGCCGCAACATCGTCAACGTCATTCTGGTCGACTTCAGGGCCCTGGATACCCTGGGTGAAATTACTGTCGTCGTACTTGCTGCCTGGGCGGGTATCGCCCTGCTTCGAAAACGCAAGGAGCGTCCTCCGTGCAATCCCTTATCCTGAAAACCGCTACGCGCTTGATGGTGGGACTGATTTTGGTATTTGCGGTCTACCTGTTGCTCCGCGGGCACCACGAACCAGGAGGCGGCTTTGTCGCAGCGTTGGTAGCTGGTACCGGCTTTGCCCTGTTTGCTATTGCCGAAGGGCCTGGCAAGGTTCACCGTGCGGTTCGTGTTCGTCCCGCAACCATAGCTTTCACAGGGCTGAGCCTTGCCATCATCGCCGGCCTGCCTGCGGTGATTGCGTCCCGGCCCTTTCTCACCGGCATGTGGTGGAACCTGGGGCCAAAACTCTCTGTAGGTACACCGCTAATTTTCGATATCGGCGTCTTTCTGGCTGTGTTAGGCGCCATTCTGGCCATTCTGCTGACCCTGGAGGAGCTGACATGGAAGCCCTGATCGCCTGTCTGATCGGCCTGATGTTCGCAGCAGCCATGTATCTGATGCTTTCCGGCTCGCTGGTCAAGTTCGTCTTCGGCTTCACACTTATCGGTAATGCCGTCAACCTGTTGATCTTTACGGCCGGTCGGTTGCGACACATACAGCCGCCGCTGATTCCGCCAGATCACACCGGTTTGACCCATCCGGTGTCCAACGCCCTGCCTCAAGCTCTGATTCTGACCGCCATCGTCATCGGGTTTGCCATGGTCACCTTCGTGTTGGTCATGCTGCTGCGGACATATGCGCATACGGGGACTTTGGACGTGGACGCGGCGTCTTTCTTAAATGAGGTTGCTGAAAAGGAGCCGGTATCCACTGATCAGGATCAAACCGTCACCGGGGGACCGCCATGAGGTTCCTGCCGGCCCTTCCCATATTGCTACCCATGGCTGTAGCCCTGGCTTTGTCTCTAATGCGGGACAACCAGCGCCGTTCCCATGGGGTTGCCCTGGCAGGGGCCCTGCTGCATCTGGCCCTGGCCCTCCTGCTTCTGGCCACTGTGTTGAAACATGATATAGCGGTTTTGTGGGTAGGGGGCTGGCCGGCACCTTTCGGCATCTGTCTGGTCGCCGATTACCTGAGCGCGGTCATGGTGTTGATCACAGCCGTCATCAATACCGCCGTGATGGCATATGCCTGCCATGACATCGATCCTGATCAGGTGCGCGCCGGCTTCTACCCATTCATGCAGATGCTGACCGCGGCTGTCTGCGGGGCCTTTCTGACCGGCGACCTGTTCAACCTCTATGTCTGGTTCGAAGTCATGCTCATGGCTTCTTTTGGGCTGCTGGTCATGGGACGCAACCCCGGCCGGCTCGCCGGAGGCGTGAAATATGTTACCGTCAACTTGATCTCCACGCTTTTTTTTATTACCGCCATCGGGCTCATCTATGGAATGACCGGTACCTTAAACATGGCCGATCTGCATGCCAAAGCCGCCGGCGTGGAGAACACGGCGCTGCTTACCGCTGTCGCCATGTTGCTGATGATCGCTTTCGGCATCAAGGCGGCCCTTTTCCCCCTTTTTTTCTGGCTACCGGCCGCGTATCACACGCTGCCGGTGTCGGTATCGGCATTCTTTGCCGGCATGCTGAGCAAGGTGGGCGTCTATGCCTTGATTCGAATGTTTACCCTGGTCTTTACGTTCAGCTCCGGGGTCACCCATGCTACCCTACTGGTTGTCGCGGCTCTGACGATGCTCTTCGGTGTAGTGGGGGCCGCCTCCCAAATAGAGGTACGTCGCATCCTCTCCTTCCATATCATCAGTCAGGTGGGGTATATGGTGCTGGGCCTGGCCCTGTTTACGCCTCTGGCTCTTGCCGGCGCTATTGTCTACCTGGTCCACCATATCATTGTCAAAGCGAACCTTTTTCTGGTCAGCGGATTGATGCGGCACACCGGCGGGTCATTCAGCCTAAAAATGATTGGCGGACTTTACAAAACCAACGGGCTTCTGGCCGTTGGTTTTATCATTCCGGCCTTTGCACTGGCCGGCTTCCCCCCTTTGTCTGGATTCTGGGCCAAGCTGTTAATCATCAAGGCCAGCTTGGAGAGCCAGCAGTACGCACTGGCGGTCCTGGCGGCCGCTGTTGGCCTGCTGACCGTCTTTTCCATGATCAAGATCTGGAACGAGGCCTTCTGGAAGCCGGCGCCGGCCGAGGAAAAAGGTTTGCCCAGCAAGTGTCCTCTGTCCCCATGGATGCTCGTCCCGGTCTTGGCTCTGGCTTTGGTGACGGTGCTGTTGGGGCTTTGCATGGAACCCGTGATTCAGTTTTCCATGGTAGCAGCCGGACAGTTGATGGATCCTCAGCCTTACATCAGTGCGGTATTGGGAGGGCAACCATGAGCCTGCTGATCCTCAACCTCCTGTTTGCCGGCCTGTTTACGATCCTTCTGGGTAGCGACAGCATTGGTGTTTTTCTGTCCGGCTTTGGGCTGGGTTATGCCGCCCTTTGGCTTTCTAAACCCTTGTACCAAAACACGCACTATTTCGTGACATTACCCAAAACCATTAATCTTGTGGCCTATTTTCTCAAGGAGTTGGTGATCTCTAATTTGCGCGTTCTGTGGGATGTAATCACACCCAGACAAATAAACCGGCCAGGGATCATTGGCGTTCCGCTCACAGCTCAAACAGACCTGGAAATTTTTGTCGTGGCGAACCTGATATCGCTCACCCCGGGTACTTTAAGCGTTGATCTATCCGAAGACCGTAAAACGTTATTCGTCCACGTGATGTTTCTCGATGATGTGGAAAAGGCGAAAGAGGGGATCAAGAATGGCCTGGAAAGGCGTATTTTGGAGGTTATGCGAAGATGATATCTGCAAACGATTTTATGAATCTTGCCGGCCTGGTCGCATTGGCAATGCTCCTGGTCGGCATGCTCTTGGTACTCTGGCGGTTGGCAAGGGGGCCCACGGCTGCCGACCGCGTGATCGCTCTAGACCTGCTCTCCATGCTGGTGGTGGCCTTTCTGGTGACTATATCCATTCATACTCTGGAAACCAGCTACCTCGATGTGGCCATTGCCTATGCTTGTATCGCGTTTTTGGGAACCGTAGCACTGGCTCGTTACATCTCGCGGGCATCCCGAAGGCAGTCCGAGGAGAAACAGGGAGACCAACGGAATGGTTGAATATCTTACAGGACTACTCATGGTATTGGGAAGTATTTTCTGCTTGGTGGCGTCCGTGGGGGTCGTTCGTCTGCCCGACGCCCTGACACGCATGCACGCAGCCACCAAAGCGGGCACCCTCGGTACCGGACTGCTGATCATCGCCGAAGCACTTTATTACCGGCAACTGGGAATTTCCCTGCGGGCCGCCACCGTTATCGTGCTGGTGCTGCTGACTGCCCCGGTGGCCGCGCATCTCATCGGCCGAGCCTTTTATCGCAGCGGCGAGTCCCTGTCAGACCGCACCTGGATCGATGAACTGAGAAGCCAAAAAGGAAAAAACATTTAGAACCCATCTCAAAAAAGTCTTTTGGCCCAAATTCGGCGTTGGACGCTCGGAATGAATCCTCGAAATACCTGATGTATTCCTCCGGTTTATTCCTCATGGCCGCCTTGTACCACGTTAGGCATTAGCTTCGCGTCACTTTGAACCAAAATCCGTTTTTTGAAATAGGTTCTATCTAGCCGAAAAGCAAAGCGAAATTATATTCCTAAGTATGCACGTCTGCAGCGGATGTTATCCAAGCCTCTGAGAAATCTCCATAACGGTAAACTTCACTACAATTTTTCACTGAAACATCTTCTTCAATAAGAAACTAATTACATTGTTCCTATATGCCCGATTATTATGCCGAAACCATAACGCTATGTCAGGGCTGTACCGGTTACGAACCTGTAGGCGTACATTTACGAAAGGGTTGATGCACTGAAAATTTCGCGGGGGATGCTATCCGAATTTTGGGGACCTGCTTGACCTACCTCCACCATTGTCCTATTCTTTCAGCCTGCAGCCATTCAAATCCGGGGCGATAAGATGAAGATACTGACAGTGCCGATAGTGTTTTTGGTTCTAGTAGGGTGGTGCAGTGCTTGGGGTAGTGACAAGTCTGACGTCGATGCTATCAATGCTGAAATCGAAAGACTACTTAATTCAGGCCAGTACCAACAAGTCATTGATAAGTATTCTGGTTTGCATCTCAATGATGGAATCTTCCAAAACAGGTTAGGCTATGCTCACGACATGTTGGGGAACTATGACAGAGCAATTTGGTATTACCGCAGGGCCACGGAAATATCGCCTTATGAGCCGGTTGTCTGGAGAAATCTCGGGATAGCTTACAAGAACAAAGGCGACATACCCAATGCTATCTTTGCACTACAAATCTATGCAGACAGACTCCCTGAGGGTGAGCAAAAAGAAAAAGTGCTGAAATGGATTGAAAAGCACAAGTGATGATTTCAGAAACAGCAACGTACCCATTGCACCGCACAACCCACTCACGGTCAAAGTCAAAAGGGCAGTTAAACTGTAAATCGTACCGTCAGGCCCGCTCTATTTCGGCATGGTTTCCATTTCGAGTTCGTGATTGACATCGATGCACCCGATCACACTTTGGGCCGCCGGGCACCTGTGGATGTAATTGTTGAAGCATTCCGTAGCCGCTTCCCGTTGGTCATCAGGTAGCCTGAGCAGGTAATGGACATTGATACGCACAATCTTCAGCACGTTGTCCACAGCTTCGATATCACCCGTCACTGTCGCTCTGAACCGATCCTGAAAGGTTCGGATCTTCTTTCCGGCCAACACCGTGGCCAGTGTTCCCATCATTCAGCCGCCGACCGCACCGACCATATGATCTAGTGTGGCGGCATGTTCTTCTTCGGGCGTGACGTTGTAAAATTTACTGATACCACCGTGAACGCCATAATACACGGGTTCGGCAAAGCCTTCGATTTCTGCTTTGCGGGTGGGGCCCTTTTCCCTGGTAATGGTAATCTGGGATTGATGTACAATTTCTCCCATGGTCAGCCTCCTTATACCTTAAAATGGCAGCGCACCGGCGCTGTAAAAAGTTGGCACGGTAAAAAGATACGGCCTACCCAAGGACAGGGTTGTCCGGAGGTAAATGCCGGTAACACGAAAATGGCGTAAATCATCTATGCAGAAATTTTCAGGCCTTTTTGAGTTTTTTCTTGTAGCTCCTCAGCATCTTCCACTGGCAGTAGTGTGAGGGGTTGGCCCGGGTTTTTTTAAGGGCCTTGCCCGCAGCTTTCATGTCCAGGCCCCCCTTCATGAGGTAAGCGGTCACAAAGGTGCCGGTTCGGCCGACGCCGAAGCGGCAGTGTACCAGGACCTTGCGCTGGGCGGCAATCATATCATCAACCCAGACAAAGGCTTTTTCCATGGCCGCCATGTCCGGGGCGCATTCATCCGGGATGGGGAAGTAGTAAACCTCAAAGCCGGCCTCGGTTTGAATGTCGTGCAGATCGCAAAATTCTCCGCACAGATTGACGATGGCATCGATCCCGGCGTCTTGCACCGCGTCCAGATCAACCTGGAGCATGGGCGCATAGCCCACCGCCAGGTCGTCTGTTATCCATCGAAGATCGTAGTCGCTCAAGGTTTCTAACCTTTCGCTTTAGGTTGATTAGGCTGAAGACTGAAGGCCCTAAAAACAGGCTGATAGGTATTTAGGCCGTAGGCTATTAGGTTAAAACCAAATATCAGACATATGCGTTAGAGCTTTTATTTATAAAGATTTTGCTACAGCCTAACAGCCTATAGCCTAAAGCCTATTTCCTCAGTCCACTGAGGCGAAATGATACCGCCCATTCATAAAATCGTCAACAAAGCCGTCTATCTGCCCGGTCTCCTGCAAATACATATCCATCAGCCGGGTGGCGCCCAGCAACCTTCCCAGCATATCGAGCGCCTGGAGGCCTTGTTCGGAATCTACGTCTTTGAGCTGTCCGTCGATCAGGTCGCTCTTGATGCGAACATCGAAACCGAGCTGCTGCAATACTTTTTGGAGAAACTCGGCCCGCAGCATGCGCTGGGCCAGGTCTGCACCACCACCCGAAAAACGAAACAGGATGCTGTATGCCGAAGTCGCGCTTTCCCAGAGTGCATCCACAATGACGAAGTGGTAGCCGAATTTGAGGTTCAGGTTCATGTAGTCGCCGGAGATCACGGCGTGACTGGCGAACATGGTGGCCTCCGGGCTGGCGATCCCGCCGCTCATCACGATCCGATCGTGGGCTTCCCAGTCAAAATGGCTGAAATCGCCCCACTGAATATCCGGATGGCTCAATCCCTGCCACAACGACTGTACGGCCTGGTTGGCAACTGCATCAATGGTGATTTCTTTTGCAGCGCCGCTTTCAGCCTTGAGTCCGTCGCCCACATCGAGAATGTAAAAATTCAAAGGAATGGCGGTTTGCAGCTTCTTGGCAAAACTCAGCTTGCGCAGACGATTGTCCGAGATGTGGAACATGGCCCGGACAGCTTTTTCGTGGGCAAACCGAATGACGTCATGCAGGGAGCGGCAGTGTTGCGGCGTAAACGAGGCTTTCTCGGGATCCACCAATACCAGCGGGGAAACGAACTTCAGGATGTATTGCAGTTTGCGCATGAACGGACTGCCGATGAGGAGATCCGGTTGGGCGCAGGGGCTGTCGAGCATCTGGTTAACCTTGTCAGCGTACACGGTTTTTAGGTCCGGGTTGACGGTCACCATCCGTCCGTGGGTGAGTATCGCCGTGGCGTTTGTGGTGCCCACCAGGGTCGGCACACCGAATTCCCGGGCCACCGAAGCAAAATGGCCGGCCGCGCTGCCCAAGTCGGTGACAACGGCGCTGAGCCGGTTGATTATTTTGACATATTCAGGCGCTGCCTTGCGAGCCACCAGGACAGCCCCTTCCGGCACGGAAGGCAGGTCCCCATGTTCAACAAGATTGTAAACCGGGCCCGCTGCAATGCCGGCGGCGGCGCGTTCTCCGCCCTGCAGCAAAACGTCGTGGTCAATAGCGCCAAACGTACATTCAAGGGCTTCAGCCGGTGCAGCGCCCTGGCGCAACGGGCGTGACTGGAGTAAAACGGGCGCTTGCTCACGATTTACAGCCCATTCGATATCCTGCGGTTGTTCAAAATGGTCTTCGAGGTCCCGGCCCCACCGGGCGAGCTGTAGGATCTGGATATCATCCAGAGCCACTCCCAGTTGGGGCTCACCGGCCGGCCGTTTGCCAACAATCCGCAGCTCGGGTTTTTTCGCCACCTTCAGGATGTCGGCTGATGTTTCACCGCTTACCAGGGTTTCACCAAGGCCCCGGACGGCATGGATGCTCAGGTTCTGTGACTCGGGATCGGCAATGTCTGTCGTGTACAGGACACCACTGGCGTTGGCGTCGATCATTCTTAGGACCAGGACGGCCATGGGGGTTTCGATATCCGTCAAGCCGTAACGAATGCGGTAGTATATAGCCCCGGGCGCATATTTCCCGGCTATGACTTCGCGGTACGCGTCGATCAGGTCGTCCGGGGTTACATTCAGGACCGTTTTGTACTGACCGGCAAAAGAGGCCGTCGAGTCTTCTCCCACCGCGCTGCTGCGGACAGCCAGTCTGGTGGCCGCACCGGTTGCGCCGACTGCCGCTGGCCAATGCATATCCAGCGTTTCTTTGATCTCAACGGGAACCGTTCCCGAGCGGATGGCTCCCTGGATATCGGCGGCAAGGGCATCCAGGGCATTGGTATCATGGATGTCCAGCGCGGCAAGCTGGGTCTCTATATCCGCGCGCAGATGATTGGCCTCCATGAAGCGGTGGAAAGCATTGGTCGTAATGACGAAGCCGCTGGGAACCGGCAGGTACAATTGGTTCCGCAGGACGGCCAGATTCAGTGCTTTGCCGCCTACCAAAGAAAGATCGCCAGGGGAGACATCTGCTAGCGCGACTGCATAAGGAGGCGTAGGGTCGACCTTTTCAGGAGAGGTCATGAAGCGGATATAGGCGTCTATTTTTTTGTAAAAGAGGGCCAGGTCCGGGTATCCAGTCGGACATACCCGGCTCAAGTCCGCTACGATTTCGCCCACCTGCTGCGAGAGGTCGTGGCAGAGATTTACAACCGCGTAAAAATCCCTTTTTTGCTGGAGGTAATAGATTTCTTCGAGTTCGGCAATGAGTTCATGGGCCCGCTTGTCGTGGGCCAGGAGTGATTTGAAAGCAGCGTATCTCTCTTTGAGGAACGTGCCCGGCGCAAAGACCTGATACGTCCAGTATTTGAAGAGGTTTCCAAGCAGCATGAACGGGGCATCTCCGTTGGATGGTGGCTTTACTTTCTAGTATAACACTAAATTGATCTATTTAAAGCCTTGGGCAGGTATTTAGGCTGAAGGTGGAAGGTGCTTCATTGAAATGCGTCTTGAACAAATGGCCGTTTTTAAGGTAGCCTCACGAGAGCTGCAACCCGTGGGAGGTGTATCGATATGGCGAGACAACACATTGAGATCCGGCAAACCTTCAATGCGCCGGTTGAAAAAGTGTTTCCGGTAATGACGGACCATGAATCGTTCGGCGACCTTTTAGGGGAGAATATCAGGCGTGTGGTCGACAGTCCGGATGAAAACAAGAACGGGGTCGGATCTGTAAGGCGGATACGGTCTTTCCCGGTGCCGGCTTTCGAGGAGACCGTTGTGACCTTTGTGCCCAACGAACTGATGGAATATGTGGTCAGCAAGGGCAGTCCCATCAAGAACCATCGCGGTCGCATGGCGTTCACGGGTACGGCGAATGAAACCCGGCTCTTCTACACGATCGATTTTGAACCCAAGCTACCGTTTTTCTTTCTGGGTTCTTTGCTGAAACGGGCGATCGAAAAACCCATCCGCCGGGCAATCCAACGATTCGCCGCCACGTTTTAGAGCTGATCTTAAGGCCAATCCGGGCAGTTAATCCGGATTCAACGCGTCATGGTCCGCCCAGTCGCAGGAATGACAGAAAAGGATCATGATTTGCGGATACCCAGGCGGGCCATCCGGGATGCAAAGGTGGAGCGGTTGACCTGTGCATCCTGCGCTGCCCGGGTGATGCTCCACTTGTTTTTATTCAAGAGAAAATCGACGTAAGCTTTTTCCAGCTCTACCCAGGCATATCCCCCCAATAAAGTATCTCTATACTGCTGGTGGCTGTCTACACTGGCAATATCGCGGTTTGCCTGCGGTTGCGGCTGTGTTTCAGCGGCCAAGGAATCTTTCGGCATTTTAAAATGGTCCGGGATGTCCTTTACCCGCACGAGATCTTTGTCGGTGGTACTGATAATGTACTTGACGAAGTTTTCGACCTCGCGGATATTACCCTCCCACGGGTAGTTGACCAGGTAACGCAACACCTTCTTGGAGATTCTTTTGGGCGTTATCCCCATAGCCTGAGCCTCTCTTTTGAAGAAGTAATTCAGGAGCAGGGGCAGGTCCTTTTTTCGCTCCCGCAGGGGTGGGAGATGCAACGGCAGGACGTTGATCCGGTAAAACAGGTCTTCCCTGAATTCCTTGCGCCTGACGGCGGCGCTCAGGTCCTTGTTGGTGGCACATATAATCCGGACATCGACGGTGCGGGTTTGGGTGGTGCCGAGGGGTTTGATCTCGCAATTCTGAATGACCCGCAGAATGCGCGCCTGCAGGCGCAGGGACATATCGCCAATTTCGTCCAAAAAGACCGTCCCGCCATCGGCGGCCTGCAGAAGACCAATTTTGTCTTCAGTCGCCCCGGTAAAGGCCCCCTTGCGATAACCGAACAACTCGCTTTCCAGCAGTGTTTCCGGGATGGCACTGCAATTTTGTATGATAAAGGGCTGGTTTTGGCGTGAGCTCAAATCGTGCAGGGCTGTCGCGATGAGATCTTTGCCGGTACCGCTTTCGCCGGTGATCAGGACCGGAAATTCAGTGTGAGCAAAGTCGCGCACTTTTTTCATGACCTCGATAAAGTGTCGGCTTTGACCGATGATCTGGACCTTTGTGCGTATCTTGGCCAGGACCTGCTCCAACTCCTGATTCTTCGTCAACTGGGCCGTATAATTCAGAGCGTTGCCCAATGCGATCGCCCCCATATCGACGATGCGCTGCAACAGCTGCAGGAATTTTGGATCGACGTTGACCTGTTTTTTCAGAGGATCGGTTTCAATGAGCTGGACGACGCCGTAAACCTCACCGCTTTTCAGGATCAGCGGAAAGGCAATGATCCAGGCACTTTTCAATTCCATGTCTGCTTCAAAATCGCGGTAATGGCGGGGGTCTTTACCGGCCTCGGCTACCGTCATCTCGCCATGATCCATCACCCAGCCGACGATGCTCTCGGCATCTACGCTGATGCTGGCTCCCGTGATGATGTCGGTGTCACCGCTACTGCCCAGCGACTGCACGCACACATAGCGTTCTCCGCGACGCATCCAAATGGAACCGCGATAAACGTTTTGGATGTTCAAAAGCAATTGCAGAAATCTTTTTTGCATGCTTTCCGGATCTAAATCCTCGAACAAAACATTGTAAAATTCCAGGTCAATCTGGCCCATGTTGAATTCCTTTCAGGGTATTAGGCATAAACAGGCGGCTTATCTTTCGACTTTAATCGGATATTATAGTTAAAATGATTAAATATAAATAAAATAATTAAATAAAGTAGACAATTGGAGGGTGTAACGGGCTGTTTTGAAGGCCATTTATCTAAAAATATTGTTATTAAACAATATGTTATAACATTATTAATCTAAAAACAGGTTTTCGGCATACGTATTGCTGAAATAAAAAAGTAAGGCCGCCCGCACCGGCCGCAGACACCACCATAACGAAAGGGGGGAAAACAGATCGAAGATCACAGGTTAAGGGCAGCCTGCCATCAAGATTCGGATGGCACACGCGATGGGCAAAAAAATGGCTAAATCATCTATAAAGAGTATGTTCTGATAAAAGGGTAGCTAAGGGTAACTTAGCAGCGCATCCAATGTGCCGGACGGCTTGAAGGTTAGGCGCCTCAAGCAAAGGTCGAAAGAGATACACCGGAACGGGCGGCCTTTCACCGCAACTTTAACCGGGAAGGAGGAAACATGAAAGCCACTGCTATGTTACCGGCAAGGCAAAATAGTGGTGGCGGGATAACGATGACTACTGCGCCCAGTTTACCAGGACGAGGCGCCTCCGGACCGAGGTGACAGCCCGGTGCCCGTTTTTACACGGGGCCCGGGTCTTGGGAATTCAATTCAAACACAGGCTCATTCACCGTCCCGGGATCACCCGACCCAGTCGGGGTAGCGCCCCCTTAAAATGCACTGTTCATTCCCGTCAATACCAATCCAACCGTGTGGCGCTGACTAGGCCCGCAACCCCCAGCGCCGAATCATCCAGAGTTGCAGGGCTGCTTTGAACTGATCGGCCGCAAACAACCGCAGATGACGATCCAGCCCGTTCAGTCGCGCCCCAAGCAGAATGAAGAGCGCCAGGACAAGGATAACGGCAACTGACAGAAATATGTACACCGGATTCAACGTACCGGACTGCCGGTCTGCATAGATCGTGCGGGCCTTTTCGATCCAGGCAGGATTGTAAGCATCTTCGACAGTTCGCAAGTCCAAGGTTGGGCTGGGCTCGCCGGGTTTTTGCGGTAATTCATAAGCGCCCACCGTACCCGGAGAACCAATTAGAACCGCCACAACGAGTAGACCCCAAAAAAGGACAATGAATTTGTCAGCCATAGAGACCTCCTTTTCCAGGTGGATTGAAAAGTGTAAAGTTAAGGGTGGCTACTGTAAAACAGCTTAGCACTTCTTGAATCTGCAGTTGGTGAGCGGGCGCATCAAAAACTGTTCACAGGTCTCGCTGGCGGTTGGGCTACGGGCCGGTGGTTGGCGTCTGGAATGGAATGCCCCAGTTTACCATATTTTTATGGTCTATGTGCAAATTATTGCATTTCCCAGCGTGATTTCACCGCAGTGACCATTTCAACTTAAAATTCGATCTCCATTTGCTCCAGGGGCTTGATGTTGGCGGGATCGTTGTGCCGGGCGGAATTGACTTGCGGGTTTACGGGCACGGCCACCATTTCGGTCTCAATCCAATTCACAAGAATGTCTTTCAATTCCGTCGGATCTTCGCAGTCGGGGTCCAACCAACGGTTATATTTGGCGGGTGAGATAATAACCGGCATTCGATGGTGCACCGGTTGTACCGATTTGCTGGCGGCGGTCGTGATGATAGCACAGGATTTATAGACCGGGGATTCCGATTGCGGGTCGCGCCACTCCTCCCAGAGCCCGGCAAAAGCAAAAGGGCGCTGGTCTGGTAAGGTCAGATAGTAAGGCTGTTTACGGCCTTTGGCCCCCTTCCATTCGAAGAAACCGTCGGCGGGGATCAGGCCGCGGCGTTTTTTAAACGCATTTCTGAAACTGGGTTTCTGGTCCACGGTCTCTGCCCGGGCATTGATCATGCGATTACCGATGGCGATATCCTTCGCCCAGAACGGGACCAGGCCCCAGTGGTATTTATCCAGCCAGTTTTCGCCATCCCGTCTGACGATAGCCAGAACCTCTTGGCTTGGGGCAATATTTAGCTGGCCACCGGATCACAGGCGGTTTTATCGATGGGAAAATGTTCCGCCAGTTCCTCCAGTTTACGATAGCCCACAAATCTTCCACACATAAAAAACTCCATAGCGGATATTGACATGTTGTGTTGATGCAGTCCTAAAGAACATGGTCTCAGGGCCAGGATTCTTTGCCTTGCCGAGCCAGACTGGAATTGGAGCCCGGCTTCCAACCAAACGGAAGATTTAAACTTTGTCCGGCGAAAGCCAATATAAAATATATTAATACCGAATTTGCAATTGCGAAATCAAACCATACACCCAGCCGATGAGCGGCTGGCTTCAAATTGCGGGCCCGGGGTTCCGTTGGCCCGCAACCGCTGGCTTTTGCGTGAAATGTAAGCGATCTGTAAATAATTCAGCATATTAAAATGTAGTTTGCTTGACAAGGGTTAAAGAATTTAATAATTATTGAGAGGTTATCGGCAAATAGGGCTCCTGTGCGGGTAAAATCAGGGATGGATTTTATCCTGGGCATCGATCCAATTGACCTGTTCCCTCCTGGTGGGCACTTAACCCTAATTTCTGTTAGGCTTGTTTTATGGCGATCTTGTTAAGAGACAAAGCTCAGGTATTCATAGATGCATTCTGCCGCCCGGAAACCAGTCCGGAGGACCGGCGGAGAATTGCACTGCTGATTGGGCTTTCGTTTATCGGCATCGTTTTTCTGATCCTTTTCGCAATCACAGCCTACCTGCAAGGCAACATAACTTTAGCCCTGGTTGATATCACCACAGCAGTGATACTGGCCGTAAACCTGCTGGATGCCAGCCTCAGGCAGCAAATCGAAACCAATATTCTGATAGGCACCTTTTTTGTATCGCTTCTTTTTGTATACCTGTATATCTCCGGCGGGGTCCTTGGTACCGCTTTTGTCTGGTATTACACCTACCCTTTGATTACCTGTTATTTACTGGGATCCTACCGCGGCGGGGTCACTTCAGCCCTTATGCTGCTTCCGGTTCTAGCCCTAGTGGTGTTCCAGCCGACGCATCCTTTTTTTGTGCAATACAGCCCTAATTTCGTGGCGCGTTTCATTGCGGCCTACTTTGTGGTGGTCCTGTTCTCCTATCTGTTCGAGAGAACGCGTGAAAGCAACCGGGAAGAACTGAGGGCCATCAACAAGACCCTGGAAAAGCTTGTAGCCGAACGAACCTCTGATCTGGTGTCAACCAATGAAAAATTGGGCGCTGAAGTCGAGCGGCGCAAGCAGGCCCACGAGGCCATGCAGCTCTCCCAGGAGATCCTGCTGACGATCCTCGACAGCATTGAGGCAACTATCTATGTGGCCGACATGGAAACGTATGAGATCTTATTTATTAACAAGTACATGCGGGAGGTATTTGGCGCCGATAGCAAAGGAAAACGGTGCTGGCAGGTTTTCCGGAATGAAACCGGCCCCTGCAGAGATTGTTCGAATCCGCACCTGGTTGACGAGCACAACGATTCCACCGGGGTGTTTACTTGGGAAGGTCAAAATCCCATAACGGGGAGATGGTATATAAACTACGACCGGGCCATTAGATGGACCGACGGCCGCATGGTGCGAATCCAGATCGCCTTTGATGTGACCGAATATCGTCACACTGAAGAGAAGCTGCGACAAGCTCAGAAGATGGAATCCATTGGAACGTTGGCTGGCGGTATCGCACACGATTTCAACAATTTATTGAGTATTATTATTGGCAACATAGAACTTGTCCTGTATAATGCATCCCAAGATGACAACGTCAACCAGAACCTGGAGGAGATTAAGACTGCCGGCTTTCGGGCCAAAGAAATCGTGGCCCAGTTGTTGAGTTTCAGTCGTATGACCAATGTCGAGTACAAACCCCACGCCTTGGTGCCCATCATCCGGGATGCCGTCAAATTTCTAAGATCGGCCATCCCCAGCACGATCAGTCTTGATTTTAGTTGCCGGATTGATGCGGTCACTGTGCTGGCTGAGCCGACCCAGTTATACCAGGTCATGATGAATCTATGTACCAACGCATCCCAGGCCATGGAGTACACCGGTGGGCAGATAACGATTGAACTGAAGCAGGTTACCCTGGGCGAGCAGGTTACCAGAGGTGGTACCATTCTGCCGGTGGGCGAGTATGCCCAGGTGAGGATTACCGATAATGGTCCGGGAATTGAAACGGACATACTGCCGCATATCTTCGACCCCTATTTTACAACCAAGGCCGTCGGAAAGGGCTCCGGTATGGGCCTGGCAGTTGTGCATGGCATTGTGAAAAACCACAACGGCAGTATTGTGGTTGACAGTGAGCGGGGGGAAGGCACCGTTTTTACCATCCACTTTCCGATCGTCCAGGAAGAACCTATCGTCGCCCCGCAGCCGGTTCGGGAACTGCCCCTGGGCAGCGAAAAGATTCTATTCGTGGATGACGAGGAGCTATTGGTGCGAATGGGCCGTAAGCAGTTGCAACGGCTGGGTTACGAGGTGGCCGCTTTTCAACATCCCGACAAAGCCCTGGAGGCATTTGCCGCTCGGCCGGACGATTATGACCTGATCATTACGGATATGACCATGCCCCAGATGAGCGGCGTTGCCTTGGGTGATGAGATCCGCAAAATTAGAGCAGACATCCCGATTGTCATCTGTTCCGGCCATAGCGATATCATCGGGCCGGACAATGCTATCCGCATGGGCTTTGCTGCTTTTCTCAGGAAGCCGGTTGTCCTGTCTGACTTTGCCCGGGCTGTCCGTAAGGTTCTCGATCAAGCCCTTCAGGAAACATCCGCGTCCTCAAAACCCGATACGAACTCCAATCCAGGACATTCTTCCGGATCACAAATTCAGTCGTATTAGCCGGGTTAAGCAACTTTCCAAATAGATCCACCCGGGCCCAAAACGCCAGCCGGCGCACCAGGTTTTCCATATTTTGACATTCGGTTTCTATCCCACTATTATGAAACATTAATAAATTAGCCTGCTTTTAGCCTTTTTAGGCAACCGATTTGCCCCCGGGGGTGACAATGTTCTTTTCAAGTCGTCACATCCAGGAAATGCGGGACAGCCTGCTGGCCATTTCAACCCCAGAGTGGTTGTTTCTGGCCTGTGGCCTGATCCTGGGTACCGGCCTGTGGCTGGTGATCAACCGCAAAATCGTGCGCCGGGCAGTGTCCCTCCTCAAAGAAAAGGGCACCAAACCCAATCCCACCGCAATTTGTGAGAGCGCCATGGGCACTGCCATCCTGGTTTTAAATATCGGACTTCTCTATCTGGCCACCACGCTTCCCAGTTATTTTCTTTTTTCGTTTTCTGTGACGGGATTGTTAGTTGGCGGCTGGATTGCCATGCCGGCGGATAGCAACTAGTTCCCACCATAAAGTACATCTTCTTTTCAGGCATCTTGTTTGTCGAAGCTCGCAGAGCGGAGTCGCACGCTTGAACGGCGAAGGGTTGGCCCGGGGCGGCGTTTTACCACATAGGTGGATTTATCCAAAAGATAAACGATTGCAGGAACGCATCTTGGAGGTTCTTATTCTTCGTTGGGTGTGTCGAGAACCTGTCGCAGGGAGAAGGCCAAAACTTCCATGCTGATCGGCTTTTTCAAGACGCGGCGGATAGATTTGGGCTCGTAGTTTTCTTTGGTTATGCCGTCGTCAAAGGCAGAAAACATAATAACTTTGGTGTCTGCTCTCACGGCTATCATCTTTTCGGCGAGACGGTCGCCGGTTATGGCCGGCATGGCCCAGTCGGTGAGGACCAGGTCGATATCCTGCGGGGCGGACTCGAAAATTTCGAGTGCCTCGGTCGAACTGTTGGAAATGGTTACCCGGTACCCCAGGGATTGCAGCATCTTCTTCAGCGTGTTGGCCATGATGCGTTCGTCATCCACCACCATGATGTGCTCGATACCGCCGGGAAGGGTATCCAGTGAAAGTACCCGAGCGGCAGCCGGTTCAGCCTCATGGCGGGGAAGTAGGATTTCAACGCGGGTGCCTTTTTCCGGTTCGCTGGTGATGGTAATGTCGCCACCATGGTCTTTGACGATGCCCTGGACAGCCGATAGCCCCATTCCCGTCCCTACCAGCCTTTTCTTGGTGGTGAAATAGGGATCGAAGACCTGTTCGAGGGTTTTCTGATCCATGCCACAGCCGTCATCCGTAATGGTAAGTTTGATATGGGGGCCCGGTTTTAATCCCGCGTGTTGGGAGGCTTCGAGCTTGTCCAGTTGGACGACGACCGATTCAACGTTGATAATCCCCTGATCCTGATCGATGGCATCCCGGGCGTTCTTAAAAATGTGGGTAATGGCATGGTGCAGTTGGGTCGAGTTGGCGTACAGCGGGCCATCATCGAACGACAGGTTTTCATGGATCTGAATATTCTGGGGCAGAAAGATCCGAAACAGCTTGATGGCCTGTTTGAAGCATTTTTTACTTTTGACTGCGGTTTTTCTATGGGGGCTTTGCTGGGTAAAGGCCAGAATCTGCTCCACCAGGTCCATGGCGCTGCCGGTCGCCTTGAGGACTTCGCCGATATCTTCACGGGTTTTGTCGTCATTGGTTTCCAGATGCACGATTTCGGCAAAGCCGGAAATGGCGTTGAGTATATTTTTAAAATCGTGGGCAATCCCGGATGAAAGTTTTTCCAGGGCCAGGTTTTTTTCAGCCTGGGTAAGGCAATCCTGCAGGCGGAGGGTCTCTTTTAGTTGATGCTCGAGAGCTTCGTGCAGGCGGGCGTTTTCGATAGCCATCACTGTCTGTTCTGCGAAAGTTGTAAGCATCAGGGCGTCTTTTTCCGTGAATTGGGAGCCGTCTGCTTTATTGATAGCCTCGAGGGCTCCGATAGGCTTGCCCTTCAGTAGCAACGGTACGCACAGAACAGACTTGGTCTGAAATCCGGTAGACTCGTCGATTCCACCATAAAAACGGGAATCTTCACGAACATCCGCGACGATGGCCGGCTCGCCCCGGTCGACCACCCAACCGGCGATGCCCTCTCCTTTTTTGATCCGCTGGTCGGTTAATTTGTCAGCAATGGGGCCGGTGGGCGTATGAAAAACCAGTTCCCCGGTTTCTTCATCCAGCAGGAAAAGGGTGCTGGCCACGGAACCAGCGACTCGGTTGGTATTTTCCATAATTATGGAGAACACTTCTTGCGAATCAAGCGAGGAGTGGATAAGGCTGCCTGATTCCACCAAGGCGATCAGGTCATCATCATTGAGCTCGGCCATTTGGCGGCTATCAAGTTCATTTTTCGTGGTGTTCATCGCAGGTTCCGTCTCTTTAGTCAGACTTAATTTAACAATTATTAAGCTGACAGACCTGGCAAGTAAAGGAAAAAGTGAACGGCCGGTCGCAGGGATTCCAGTTGGGAAGTAGAAAAAAGATATAAATGAATTAAATCAATTGGTTAAATATCCTGTGGGTTGTTCCTGACAAACCGTTAGGCGATCTGATAATGGATAACCTGTTGTAATGTATGTCTATCTTAGTGGTTTGGCGGCACGGCCCCGCATTGGCTTTCAAAATCACCATGGGTGATTTTAAGCAGGTTTTCGAGGGGTAGAAAGAGAGGTCGGGGCAGGGCGTCCGTAGCAAACCAGGCCCAGGTTTCGCATTTATCAGGTTCACGGACGCACGGTTCCCCCCGGGGGCAATCCGCCAGCATGAACAGCGTTACGTAGTGTTTGCCATCCTGGGAAAAGAGATCGTTGGTGAAGGTGCCGGGGCGGATGTTTTCAATTTCCAGTCCGGTCTCTTCCCTAACTTCCCGACGGGCGCAGGCCTCAAAACTTTCGCCGAACTCGAGGTGGCCGCCGGGGCAGCACCAACTGCCGGCACCGTGGGCATTGCTTCGTTTGCCGAGCAGAATCTTGTTGTCGCGAATGATAATGACCCCGATACCGATCAGGGGGCGCTGAACCATTTTAGACCCTTTCTATGATTGGAATTTGAGATTGCTAACCGGGAGTTAACAAGTTTTTAACCTGTTGTAAATCAGAGGCCGCCCAAATTTTAGTGATCCACATAAAAAGAGCCGGTTCGCCTTTGACATTAAACGGGGGTAGACTTAGTCTAGTAAAGGACTGCGTCAAAAGAGGACAATCGTCTATAGACGATTTGGATATGGATGATATGCCCGCATGACGCCGGCCTATCACCTTAATAACCTTTCCTTCACCGGAGGTGGCCATATGGCAGAAGATAAAAATGTTCAAACCACCGAAAACAAGGAAGAGAGCAGCGAAGAATCGTCCAACTCCAGCTGTTGCTGTTACTACGTAGATCCCTGCGGGTGTTACTACGTGGATCCGTGCGGTTGTCGCGTCGACCCCTGTTGCTGCTGATATAATATAACCATTTAAATAAGGGTTGGGCTTGGGCCCAACCCTTTTTAGTTTAATCTATCTACCCCCACACCCACCAAACATTCACTTTTTGGGACGGGAAGATTCATTGTGCAATTCGGTCACCTGGTTTGTATCGTGCCAATCCTAATCAGTTTGCCGGCCCGAATCGTGAGCACACCGTACCAGCCGTTTTTCATCGGATAGAACCATTCGATCGTAATCTGCCCACCTTTACCGTAGCCCGTGTTGATAATCTCCTTGTGCAGGGGTTGCCGCATTTCAAGGCAACGAGAAAAGCCGAATCGCCCACGTGCACCAACTCGGAATTTTGACAACGATACGTGCTGCCTTCACCTCGCTGGGCATGGACTGGTGTTGCCAGGGCCAGCATCATAAGGACCGTGATGATAAGTTTCATGCGTTTTGCCTTTTAAAGGTTTAAGGGGCATCCGTTTATTAGCGTTCGCCAGATATCAAAATATAAGACCTGGGCAGCCTCTGGCAACTCTCCAGGCCCTGACGCTTATCCGGCATAGAAAAGATTGCCCCATACAACCGCAGCCAAAATTCCCGCCAGGTCGGCCAGCAGGGCAGCCGTGACGGCGTAACGAACACGCGTAATCCGGACCGCGCCGAAATACACCGCCAGGACATAGAAGGTCGTTTCGGTCGAGCCCTGCATTATGCTGGCAATGAAAGCAGATTTCGAATTGGGATCAGTGCTGACGATATCGCTCATCACCCCGAACGCACCCGAGCCCGACAGAGGCCGGACCAGCGCCATGGGCAAGGTATCGGCCGGCATGCCGATAAGAGCGGTCAACGGTTCCACAGCCCGGATGCAAACTTCCAGGGCCCCGGATGAGCGAAACACAGCAATGGCCACCAGGATGGCCACCAAAAAGGGAATGATGCGCAGGGCCACCTCGAACCCTTCGCGAGCCCCCTCGCACACCGACTCGTAGACCGGCACCCTGCGACTGTAGCCATACACGATAAAAAGGCCCATTAAAAACGGGATCAGCCAGGTGCTCAAATCCTTCAGGAAAAAATCGCCCAAGCCGGCGCCGGCCGACAGATGCCGATATAGATACATGCCCAGGGCTGCCAAAAATACCAGGAAATAAACCGGAAGGCAGTAGCGTCGCAGACCTTCGACTGCCGGTAACTGGGCCGGCGTGTCATCCGGGACCGCTCCGGTTTCGAGGTTAGGACCTGCCTGCTCGGGGTCGGAGGTGGCTGGCGCCATCTGAGCTGGTCCCGAACGCCGGGCCAGGATCTTGGCAGCCGCAATGGCAACCAGGGTCGAACAGGCCGTGGACAGGATAGACGGCAGCAGGATACCAGCCGGATCCAGGGCGTTGGCGCCGGCCCTGACTGCGATCACACCCAGAGGCAGCAACGTGACGCTGCTGGTGTTAATGGCCAGAAAAAGGCACATGGCATGGGTGGCGGTGCCCTTCTCGGGATTGAGCCGGTTGAGTTCTTCCATCGCTTTGATGCCAAATGGAGTGGCCGCATTGCCCAGTCCCATGATATTGGCCGCCATGTTCATAATCATGGCGCTCATGGCCGGATGCTCACCCGGCACTTCCGGAAAGAGCCATTTCATCAGCGGTTTCAAGCGGCGGGCAATAACCAGCAGCAAACCGGCCCGGGAAACCACTTTCATCAGGCCGAGCCAGAGGGCCATTGCCCCGACCAGCCCGATGGCAAGTTCGACCGCTGTCCGGGCGGCATCAAAGGAGGCCTTGGTGACGTTTTCCATGGTGCCCATGGCCAGGGCCGACAGAATCCCGGAGAGCACCAGGAAAATAAAAATACCGTTGATTGCAGATCCTTTTACCGGATTAGCCATATTTACCCAGGGGCTTTGATCGGTGACAGATAGAAGGGTACTGCCGGGCAGAGTATCCAACTGCGGCTTAGCTTGTCAACCGCCGGGTGCAGCTTGGTAGATGTACCGCGAAAAACGGGTACCTACCGATCATCGGGTAGCGAACAGTCCATTTTGAATCATGGGACCAAAGATATGCACAGGTGCGCTTTATTTCTGCAACGCCGCCTGCGGGCATTTCCAATTTGGAAGGCACTGTGGTACAAATGGCGGTAGTTATGCACATTCTCTTAAGATCCTTCTACAATTTGGAAAGGCGGTCACCATATGCTGAAGAAAATCATATCCGGTGGGCAGACAGGCGCTGACCGCGCGGCCCTGGACGCCGCCATTCGGCTCGGTATTGCCCATGGCGGATGGGTGCCCCTGGGCCGGCTGGCCGAGGATGGCTGTGTGCCGGAGCACTACCAGGTCGAGGAGATGCCCACGGACAGCTACCAGGAGCGAACCCGTAAAAATGTGCTTGATTCGGACGGCACGCTGATCATCTCCCGGGGGGCGCCCACGGGCGGAACGGATTTCACCCGGGTGCAGGTTTTGCGTTACGGCAAGCAACTTTTGGGCATCGATTTGAACAACCAGAGCAATCTCAAAGATGCCGCCTCCCTGATCTCTTCCTGGATAGAACTGCAGCGCATCGAGGTGCTGAACGTTGCCGGACCGCGGGCCAGCAAGGATCCCCGTATTTATCAGGATACCATTAATTTGCTGGTGTTCGCCCTGGGCTGAAAAGAGCTTGGGATAAGCGAAAGGAGGCGTCCGGGTCATGACCTATGATTATGCGGTGGTCGGCAGCGGATTCGGCGGCAGCGTCTGTGCCCTGCGCCTGAGTGAAAAAGGCTACAAGGTCGCTGTTATCGAGCAGGGCGGTTGGGTGACGGCCGCCGACATCGAGGAGGCCGATCGCAGCGTGCGCCACCTGAATTGGCTGCCGGCCCTGGGCCTATCCGGATATTTTACCCAGGATTACTTTCGCCATGTGACCATCGTGGGCGGGGCCGCGGTGGGCGGCGGAAGTATCGTGTATGCCGCGGTCCTCTTAAAACCCAAGGACCAATTCTATACCGACCCGGCCTGGAGCAACCTGGGGGTGGACTGGAAAACGGCTCTGGCCCCCCATTACGACACAGCCGCCCGCATGCTAGGGGTGACGGTTAATCCGACGGTTGACATTCAGGACCGCTACCTGCAAAAGACCGCCCGGGCGCTGGGCGCTGCCGACACATACGGCCCCACACCCAACGGCATTTACTTTGGAACCCCGGAATGCCGCCGGCCGGATCCCTTTTTCGGTGGGGACGGCCCTTCGCGAACCGGCTGCCACTTGTGCGGCCGCTGCCTGACCGGCTGCCCTCACGGGTCCAAAAACAGCCTCGACTATAATTACTTATACCTTGCCCAGCGTCTGGGCACTGATATCCTGCCTCATCGCAGGGTCACCGGTATCGTCACCCAACCGGAAGGCGGCTATCGTTTGAACCTGCGCCACCCAATCAAAAAGCTGCGCAAATATCCCGATTTAAAAGCCCGCCAGGTGATTGTGGCGGCCGGTGTGCTGGGCACGTTGGATCTGCTTTTCCGGTGCCGCGACATAGCGCGCACCTTGCCGGACATCTCGCCTTGCCTCGGCCAACAGGTACGGACCAACAGTGAGGCTGTGGTCGGGGTTCTGGCACGGGATGAAGCCCTCGATCTCAGCCGGGGGACGGCCATCTCCTCACATTTCTATCCGGATGATGCGACCCACATTACCCAGAATCGTTTCCCGGCCGGGTATACCTTCATGAAATGGCTGACCGGTCCGCTGGTGGATGATGACCGCCCGGGACGGCGGGCCCTGATAACCCTGGCGAAAATGATTTTCAGTCCCCTGCGCCTGCGCCGGCTATGGCTGGGAAAAAACTGGCACCAACGCGTCACCATCCTCACCGTAATGCAGCACCTGGATAACAGCCTGGCCTTCACCTATGGCCTCCGGCCGTTAAAAGGGTTTAACCGCGGCCTGAAATCCGCCCCGGTGCACGGCAACTCGGCGCCTACCAATTTACCGGTGGCCAATCGGGCGGCCGCTGCCCTGGCCGACGCCTCCGGCGGAGAACCACTGAATATCCTAACCGAGAGTATCGGCAATATCGCCACCACCGCGCATATCCTCGGTGGTTGTCACATGGGCGCATCGGCCCGGCAGGGCGTTATCGATACTGCGCACCGGGTGTTCGGCTACCCCGGACTGTATGTGATAAACGGTGCCTCCGTTTCCGCCAACATTGGCGCAAATCCGAGCCTTACCATTACCGCCCTGGCGGAAAGGGCCATGAGCCTGATACCGCCCGCCCGGGACAGGACCGTTTTCCCGGCCGCTTAGCCCCTCAAAAGGCAGAGGGATTGCTAAATACTGGTGAACATAGTACATACTTGAGACACGCCATGGTAAATCTTGTCGACGGCTGCCACAGCCCAGGGGGGTAATATGAAAACCATCATCATAGGCTTTATATGCCTGTCATTATCGGTGGCCCTGATCGCCTGCGGTCACGGCTGGCAACATGGCCAGGTGCCCGAGTCCAAATGGGATAAGGATTATGCCGACTGTGTGCACCAGGCCGAGAGTGCGGCCCGGAATCCCCGGATTACCAAAGATCCTGCGCAAGACTGGGGAACCTATGGCCAAGTCCGCTACCTGACGGACAAGTGTATGGAAGACAAAGGCTACGTGCAGAAATAGTCGTCATTACGGGAAACGCTGCTGAAATAATTCCCGTAGTGGGCAGAATCTAAAGCGTTTCGTCGTTATTGATCCCACCACTGCCTGAACCTGGTCCGGCTGTTTTCGAGATCAGTCGGATTGCCGGTGAAGACCTCAAACGTCACGGTTGCGTTAAAACCGGCCGACTTCAGACTTTTCACCAACCACTGAAAATCAATGCTACCCATGCCCGGCGGTAGATGCTCATCACCGCGCCCGGAATTGTCACTGATATGCACATGATCCACCCGGTGGCCGAAACGCTCCACGAATCGCTTCAGGCGACGGCCGTCCACGGCACCGATATGGGCATGTCCGGTATCCAGGGTCATCCGCAGCTCTGGATAGCGGTCAAACAAGACGGCATATTCATCGGCCTCATAATAGGCGCCATATCCGGGAAACATATTCTCAATACAGAGCGCTAGCGTCAGATCGCTTGCCAGGCGGGTGATCACGTCCAGGCTTTCCAGGCCGTACCCCCGCGCAACGTCAGGGATGAAATGGCCCATCCCGCGGACGGCCCCGGGATGGCACACCACTTTTTCAGCGCCGAGGGCTTGTGCGGTTTGCAGGGAGTGACACATTTCTTCAACGGATGCCTGGCGGATGCTGGGGGTCAGATCGGCAATGGAGACAAACGTCGGCAGGTGGCAGATCAGGTCAAGGCCGCCATCCTCTAAAGCCTGACGGATATCGGTTCTCGCGGCGTACAGGCCGGCATGGTGCGCCATGGGAGGGTCCATGGCCAGTTCGAGATAGTCAAAACCAAGATCCGCAATTCGATCTATCTCGGCTAGAATAGGTTTTATTGGAAAATTCATTGCGCCGTATTGCATGGGTCTCTCCATGGGCCGGGCACTAGAACTGCTTGCAATATTATTGTATCAGTGCAATAATTTGTTTGCGAATTTCAATAAATCCACGATCTTCAGATGTAAACCCGTAATTTAAAATTAGAAGAACATCGAGCTATTTTATTGATCTGGCTGAAAATATGTTCCCCGGCGACACTGACCATGCCCTCCGGGATTATTGGCAAGCAAGTTGCGTGATCCAGTAAGACCGGAATCTTGAAGCTGCTCTGAATCGCACCGCCTGAGCCTCCACACCGTCGAGATCTGAGTCTGGACAACACCCGCTGACGAGATAAGAGACCCGAGTTATGTTTACTTCCAATCGTACTTCTGACCGTCAAAACTCGTTGGAACCCATCCCACCCAGATCTAAACAGGGTAAGAGGCGGCTAAACGCCGGTTTCTACCTGACCTTCCTCGTTATGTTTGCCATGTGGATCGTGTTTTCAGGAAGATTCGACGCCTTCCACCTGATCCTGGGGGTGTTTTCCAGCATAATAGTCGCCTTTCTGTCCGGGGATTTGCTCTTTCCGGCCGCCCTGGATCGGGCCCTACCTCTCCTGTGGCTGCGGTTTATCGGCTACATCCCGTGGCTGCTTCTCCAGATTTTAAAGGCCAACCTGCATGTCATGTACCTTGTGTTTCATCCTCGCATGCGGGAGTTGATCGATCCTCAGATTATTGAATTTGACAGCCAGCTGTCAAGCGATGTCGCCCGCATGACCTTTGCCAACTCAATTACGCTGACACCGGGAACCATTACGGTCAATGTGACCGCCATCGGTAAGTTCTCGGTGCATTGCATTGATGCCGAATCCGGAAAACCGCTCCCTGGAGAAATGGAAGCGAAAATAGCGCAGGTATTCATGGAATAATGGATCTCTTCTTCTTTTATGCCAGCCTTTACATAGGGTTGATCATGCTAATGTCCCTTTACCGGGCCGTGGTAGGCCCGACAGTGCTCGATCGGCTGATCGGCGTCAATGCCATTGGGAGTAAAACAACTGTGCTGCTGGTGATGATCGGCCTGCTGTATCAGCGGGTCGATATGTTCGTTGACATTGCCTTGGCATACGCGATGTTGAATTTTATAGCCGTACTGGCAGCTTCGCGTTATTTCCAGAAGCGCAAAGGGCTGTACGACGAAACCCGCCCAGGTGAAAGGTGAGGGCATGGACGCTGTGATTATCATACTGATGGTGAGCGGGTTGCTGTTTTTCACCGGAGGAACCATTGGAATCATCCGGTTGCCGGATTTTTATACCCGTCTGCACCCGGCCGGTAAACTGGATACCGCCGGCCACGTGTTGGCCATGTCGGCCATGGCACTTTATACCGTGCAGGTGTTCTCCGGCCAAAACCTTTTGACGGCTGCAAAGATAATGCTGATCGTTGTTTTTGTGTTCTTCACCAGTCCCACGGCGACTCATGCCATCATCGACGCGGGCGTCCGGGCTGGTTTGCAGCCCTGGACCCGTAGAAAGAAAGGCCCATGATCTGGACGCTCGAAACGATTGTATTGACCATGGTGGTGATTACTGCGGTGGCTGCGATCTCGGTGAAAGACCTGCTCGGCGCGGCGGTATTGTTCGGAGCCTACAGCTTCATGATGTGCCTGCTGTGGGCCATCATGGGGGCTGTGGATGTGGCTTTCACCGAAGCATCAGTGGGGGCCGGCATCAGCACCGTGCTCTTCGTGGCGGCCGTATTTCGCACTTCAAGGAGATCTAAAGATTGAAAACGGTTGAAAAAATCATCGTGTTGCTTTTTGGCTGTTTTTTGATTTACTGCACCTTTGATTTTCCGGACTGGAGTGATCCCGGGTCACCGGCCAGTACGCATGTGTCGCCCTATTATATCGAAAAGACGCTTACGGATACCGCCGTGCCCAACATGGTAACCGCCATTCTGGCCGATTACCGCGGATTTGATACGCTGTTCGAGACCATTGTTATTTTCACGGCCGTTATGGCCTGCTTTCTGCTGTTGAGGCAATATACGATTGATGAACCGGTCGCCCGTATGTATCGGCATATCCCTACCGGCACGACCTTCCGGATTCAAAGCGGCGGGAAATACCCCCGCGAATCAGCTGATTTTGAAAGGATCGACCTGCAATATGTGCCCTATGGCGTTGTTGTCAAAACGACCTGCCGCAAGATCATTCCGTTTGTACAACTCTTTGCCCTGTATGTGATTGCCCACGGACATCACAGTCCCGGCGGCGGATTCCAAGGAGGGGTCATTCTGGGCGCTTCGGTTATCGTTTTTGCCATATCCCATAACTTGAGATCCGCCACGCACCGGGTCGGTGAAAAGATTGCAGCCGTGCTCTGTACCCTGGGAGTTTTTATATATACCGCCACCGGCGGTCTTTGCATGCTGTTGGGAGATAATTTTTTAGATTACAGTGCCCTGGCACCGATTTTCGGTACAGACCCGGTGATGGCCCGGTCCCATGCTATTCTCGTGGTTGAGATCGGCGTGGGTTTGGCTGTCATGGCCGCCATGATCAGTCTCTACTACAATGTGTCCTCGGCAGGAAAGCTGGACGAGGGGTTATAGGCATGCCTGAACCGTTGATGATCATTACCGCGAAACTCAACTACTGGATTTACATCGTCCTCATGATGGTCGGTTTGTATGCCATGATCGCCAAAAACAATCTGGTGAAGAAGGTCATCGGGATGAATATCCTTCAGACGGCCATTATTCTTTTTTTTATTTCCACTAGTGCCAAGCACGGGGCCACTATACCGATCCTGGAACACGGCCATGGTCCCGGTCCACAGGTTGTCCAGGCGGTCCAATATGCCAATCCCCTGCCGCATGTTCTCATGCTGACTGCTATTGTGGTCGCCGTGGCAACTTTTGGTGTCGCCCTGGCGTTGGTTATCAGACTCCACCGGGAGTACCACACCTTGGAAGAAGATGAGATTCTAAACCAGTTGGAAAAAGAGTAGAAACCGCAAAGGGACCAAGGGATCCTTTGTGGATGTTTCCAAGAGGGGAGCGTTATGGTCACTATTGAAGATTTAAGAGAGATCGTCATCATGACCCATCTCGAACACGATATGCTGGAACACGTATGTATGTCTGTCGACGTGCTGTCGTTCAATGAGCAGGAGGTTGTTTTCAAACAAGGCGACGTGGCTGACCGGTTCTACATGGTCAAACAGGGCAAAGTGCTGCTCGAGCAGCAAATGACGGATATGGTAACCGTCTCGGTGGGCTCCATCCATCCCGGCCATTCATTCGGCTGGTCAACCATGATAGATGAAGGCCACTATACCACCGACGCTGTGTGTGCCGAACCCTGCGAGATATTTTCCATACGCAGCAGCCGGCTGCGTGAAATGTGCACCACGGACCCGCGCATGGGATTTATGCTGCTCCAGAGGCTGCTGGTAATCCTGAAAAAACGTTATGAGCAGCGTACGGAACAATTTCTGCAAGTCATCCAACATCATCCGGACATGCGAGATCTCTTTTAGAGGCTATGGAGCTACAATTTCCAACCATGATTATCATCTGCCCGCTGGTGGCATCGTTTCTAACATTTCTGTCCGGGTGGTGGTATCGCCAGTGGACCTACCCCATAGCCGTAGCGGCTCTGCTGGTATGCCTGGCCTTAGCCGGCGGCATATTGAAAGCCGTTTTAGAGCAGGGTACCATTGACTACTGGCTTAGCGGCTGGCAACCCCCCTGGGGGATCGAATACCGGATTGACCATTTGAATGCGATCATGCTGGTGTTGGTGACCCTGCTGTCCCTGCTGGCGGCCATCCATGCCCGCCGGAGTATCGCGCGGGAAGTGCCGGAAAAAGAAGCGCTCTTCTGGGGCCTCTATATCCTGATGATAACCGGTTTGCTGGGCATCTGCATCACCGGCGACCTATTTAACCTTTTCGTCATGCTGGAAGTTGCCTCGCTGTCAAGCTATGCTTTGATTGCCATCGGCTCCCGGGGCGCCCTTTTCGCCAGTTTTCGCTACCTCATCATGGGTACGCTGGGGGCCTGTTTTTATCTGCTGGGCGTGGGTCATCTTTACATTGCCACCGGATCTTTGAACATGGCGGATCTGGCCGTGATCCTGCCCCAGGTATACCACTCCCGGGCAATCCTGGCCGGTTTTACCTTCATCCTGATCGGATTGGGTATTAAGATGGCCTTGTTTCCGCTGCATGCCTGGCTTCCGGAAGCCTACAGCCGAGCACCTGCCGCAGTCAGCGCGGCGGTGGCCCCCCTGATGACCAAGGTAATGGCGTACGTGACCATCCGCGTGATGTTCACCGTGTTTCAACCGGACTTCGCCATTTCACTACTAAAGATAACCGATGCGCTGGTATGGGTAGGCAGCGCGGCCATTATCTTCGGCGCCGTTATGGCGTTGTCGCAGAACGATTTCAGGCGCATGCTTTCCTATGTGATCATTGCTGAAATGGGGTATATCGTCGGGGGAATCGGGGTTGCCAACGCCATGGCCTTACAGGGGGTGATCTTTCATATTCTCAATGACGCGCTGATGATGGCCTGCCTGTTCCTGGTGGCCGGGCAGGTGCGCTATCAAACGGGCGGCAACCGGCTGGAAGACTTTCAAGGGTTTTTCAAGAAAATGCCGATGACGGCGTTTGCTTTTACTATTGACGCGCTGGCTGTTATCGGCGTGCCGCCGGCCTGCGGCTTTTTCAGCAAGTGGTACCTGCTGCTGGGCGGCATCCAGGCCAACCAGTGGGGTTTCGTTGCGGCCCTTTTGATCTGTACCTTGATCAACGTTGCCCTGTTTTTCAGAATTTTCGACAAAGGCCTTTACACACACGGCGCCGATCACCATGCAATGCACGTTGCGCAGACTAACTACTCGGGCAACGGCGAAGCGCCGCTCAGCATGCTGGTCCCTGCATCTGTACTGGCCCTGATGATTCTTTTGGTCGGCATCTTCAATCAGGTGATCGTCAGTGAAGACATCCGCTTTGCGGTTCCGCCCGGTTTATAAGACCGGCTAAACGAACACATGTACCCACAGCCCCTATGACGACGCTTATTCACATTACCCATCGCCCGGCATGGGCGGTCCTTTGCCCTTTACTGGCAGCAGTGCTGATCCTGTTATACCGAAAGCGGCCCAATGCCAGAGAAGGCTGTGTGCTCCTCGGCGGGGTAGGGCTATGTGCCTTGGTCCTGTCCATGGTTCCCACCGTCCTGCGCCAGGGCCCCATTCAGTTTGTCGGGGTGACGTTGTTTCCCGGCGTGGATTTTGCTCTACGCGTAGATGCCCTGGGGCTGATATTCGCAATTACGTCCTCTTGCCTATGGATCCTGGTATCCCTTTATTCCATCGGCTATATGCGTTCTTTGGAGGAGCATGCCCAGACGCGTTTTTACTTCTGTTTTGCTGTGGCCCTGTCGAGCGCCATTGGCATTGCCTTTTCCGCCAATCTGGTCACGCTGTTTATCTTCTATGAAATCCTGACACTGTCGACCTACCCGCTGGTGGCCCATGAAGAAACGCCCAAAGCCGTGTCCGCCGGACACAAATACCTGGCCTACCTGCTCACGGGTGGTGCCTTTTTCCTGGTCGCCATTATCATGACCTATCAATTGGTCGGTCATACTGATTTCGACTACCGGGGGATCCTGCAACCGGCTTTGGCGACAACTGCACCTTTGACCCTGCAGGTGATGTTTGTTTTTTTCTGCTCGGCTTTGCCAAGGCGGCCTGGATGCCCGTCCACGCCTGGCTGCCGACCGCCATGGTGGCCCCCACGCCGGTGAGCGCCCTGTTGCACGCCGTTGCCGTGGTAAAAGCAGGCGTCTTTGGGATTATTCGGATAGTCTTCTATCTCTACGGGACCGATGTCATGGACGTTCTGGGACTCGGTTTGCTGCTCGCCTGTCTGGCCGCCTTTACGGTGATCGTCGCCAATCTATATGCCATGGGGCAGGACAACCTCAAGCGGCTGCTGGCCTATTCCACGATCAACCAATTGTCTTTTATTATCCTGGGCGCCGCTGTGCTGAGTCCCCGGGCGGCCATCGGGGCCATGGTGCATATCACCTATCATGGCTTCATGAAGATTACCCTCTTTTTGTGTGCCGGCGCCATCCTGGTTGTTACCGGAAAAAAACAGGTTAGCCAGATGGCCGGCATCGGGCGCAGCATGCCCATAACGATGACCGCCTTTACCATCGCCGCCTTTGGCATGTGCAGCATCCCGCCGGCGGCCGGATTCATCAGCAAATGGTATTTTTGCCTGGGCACGATTCAAGCCGACCGGGTGGCCTTTCTGCTGGTCGCGGTAACAGCCTCCGTGCTGGATCTCGTGTACTTCTTTCCCGTGGTCAGGACGGCCTTTTTCGACCGCGCGAATGCGGTCAGCGGATATGAAACCGAGCGCCCGCTTTACCTGTTCATGCTGGTGCCGCTATCCATCACCGGGGCCTTCGCGATTATTTTTTGCCTGTTTCCCAACACATTGTACATTTTCGACCTGGCCAAAATGGCGGCTGACAATATTTTCGGGGGATTGTGACCATGAAAATTACCCATAAGTTTCTTTTCAGGCTCTTCTACGTTTTCGGCGTTGGCGGCAGTCTGGTGGCAGGCCTGGTCCTGCTCTATTTGGATAAACTACATTATCACTTTGCGTTTCAATACATACCCGGCTTCTTTGCCATCTGCGGGTTTGTATTTTGTTCGATTCTGATATTGGGCGCCAAATTGATAGGGATCTGGCTGGTGAGACCCGTGGATTACTATGCGAAACGCCGGAGGGATTAGGTAAGATGGTGGAATGGATACATCCCGGGGTTGTGATCATGCTCGGTGCTTTTCTGGTGCCGTTTCTCGGCCCCAGAAAAGTCAAGCAGGCGTACCTGGTGCTACTGCCCGTTACAGGGCTCCTGCTCCTGCTGTTGACTTCCATGGGGTATTTCGGGACGATACCGGCATACCCCGGCGCCTTGCACAAATGGCGCCTGCCCTTTTTGCACTATACCCTCGAACTCGGCCGGATAGATAAGCTGAGCATGATTTTCGCTTACGTGTACGTGGTGATCGGGATCGCCATGCTCATCTTTGCCATCCGTGAAAAAAAAGACTGGCAGCACGTATCCGCCCTGATCCACATCGGCAGTTCGGTATCCGCCATTTTCGCACGCGACCTTTTCAGCTATATCTTTTTTGTGGAGATCGCTACCTGGTCAGCCGTTTTTCTCATCTGGTTCCGGGGGACCAAGACATCCAAAGCATCCGGGTTCCGATATTTTTTCTGGCACGTTGTGGCCGGTGGGTTCCTGCTGGCCGGCAGCATCATCCACGCGCAAACGACGGGATCGATCGATCTGGACCTGATGCCCTGGGGCTGGGGCTGGGCCTATACGGCTTATTACTTCATGATGATCGGATTTCTCATCGATGCGGGATCATTTCCGGTCCATGCGTGGCTACCGGACGCCTATTCCACGGGGGGCGTGACCAGCGTGCTGTACGTAACCGCTTTCAGCACCAAGACCGGGATTTATGGCCTGATCCGGTGCTTTCCGGGCGTTGAACTGCTCATGTGGGTCGGGGTGATAACCGCCGTATTTGCCCTGTTCCTGGCCGTGCTCGAAAATGATGCCCGGCGGCTTTGCGGGTATCACATTATCTCCCAGGATGGTTACATGATCTGCGGGGTGGGGATCGGGACCTATCTGGGCATACTCGGCTGTGTCTCGCATATCATCTGCCATATCATTTACAGCTGCCTGCTCTTGATGGGCGCCAGCACGGTGCTGTCCGTGACCGGAACGTGCAAGTTCACCAATACCGGCGGCCTCTACAAATACATGCGCATCTCCTTCTGGCTCTATCTGATCGGGGGCTTTTCCATCTCCGGCGTACCGCTTTTCAATGGATTCGTGAGCAAAAGCATGACCATCGAGGCGGCCGAGTTGATTCATCAACCGCTTGTGTACCTGCTGTTGGAAGGGGCCACGGTGGGAACGTTTCTGCATACGGCCATCAAACTGCCCTGGAACCTGTGGTTTCAGGGTAGAGACGAACCACCCGCCGATATCAAGGTGAAACTGAAAGCGGGGCGCGACAACACGCCGGTAAATATGCTGATCGCCATGTGCATTCCCGCATTTCTCTGCGTTTTCATGGGCGTGTATCCCTATTATCCGTTTTACGATATGCTGCCCTATCCGGTTGAATTCGTGCCGTACACCACCACCCGCGTTTTCTCGATTACCCAGATGTTCGTATTCACCTTTCTGGCAGCCTGGTATTTGCGAACCCTCATTCGGGGTACCCCGACCTATACACTGGATTCAGATTGGCTGGGGCGCATTCCCAGCCAGGCCCTGATCTGGTTTTGCCGGGAACCACTGGTCGCCTTCGGAACCATGCTCGACAAACGCATGTCGGCCGCCGCCGGCTTTGCCATAGCCGTCATCCGTAATCCGGCTGTGGCCATGCAGATGACCCCGCAGGCCATTGGTGCCGGGGTTACCATCGTGTTGCTGCTGTTTTCTCTGCTGACCGTATTATGGATTGGAGGGATTTGATCGGCATGTAGTTGCTGATGGGCATTATTGATAATCTGGATACAGAGAACCGCTAAAACAGTGGGTTTGGAGTTTGGATACATTGGTTATTACTGTAAAGAAACAGTCGGATGTGGATTGGGCCCTGATAGCCGGTATCGTTTTCTGGGCTCTGGCCACAGTTGGGCTGATCGCGATAATTAGCGCCGGCCGGGTCAAGATTCCGCAACCGGTGCTAGAGGTCGCGACCGTTTCAGCTGAAACGGCGCAGGTGATCCTGGTTCACCGGGGGGGTGACCCGGTTCGGTTTGCCAATACCCGCTGTAAGTGGACCCCGGATATCACGCTACCGGCCGGCACGGAAGAGGCCGGCACCTTGATCCTGTTTGGAAGCGAAAACCAACAGGGGCGCATCTCGAAATTGGAACCCGGTGAAAAGGCCGGATTCGCAAAGGCTGTCAGTCTGCGGCCCGGCCGGGTCGGCCGGGTGGTCATTGAAGATTTAAAGAGCGGCCGGATGATCTTTAACCGGGTGTTATACGTTTCCCCTTAAATAGAGGCGTGCGGATGGGCTTGTTCAGCGAAGTTGCGGAGATATTCAGGTTTGTGGACCTCTACCGGGCCTTTCGTTTGGCTAATAAAGCAGAGGTCGACGGGCTGCTGCATCTCCTGCAGTCCAGTCGGTCCAAATACGCCCGCTGGGAGGCCGCCGAGGCCCTTGGTAAGATCGGTGATGATCAGGCGGTTTCTCTGCTGATCGACACACTGCACGATAAAAAACCGCTGCTCCGCTGGAAGGCCGCCGAGGCGCTCGGTGAATTGCAAGCAGAATCAGCAGTCGAAGCGCTGATTCAGGTTCTGAATAACAGGGCAGAGGATTGGAGTGTACGCAAGGGGGCTGCGGAAGCCCTGGGTAAGATCGGCGACAAACGGGCCGTGGAGCCTTTGATTGCGGCCCTGAACTATTCCGAATTAAGCCTGCAGTCCGACCTGGAACATGATTATGTCCGCTGGGCGGTTGAACTGGCGCTGGCATGGATCGGCGATCGGCGTGCCGTGGCACCCCTGATTGCCGTGCTGCAGGACGAAGATCTGGTTGTCCGGTGGGGAGCGGCTATTGCCCTGGGCCTACTTGGGGATAACAGCGCGGTCCCATCGCTGGTAGAGGCCTTGCAGGATGAAGATTGGAACGTCCAGAAATGCGCTGCCGAAGCTCTCGGGAAGATTGGGGACCGCCACGCCCTGGAACCTCTGCGAGCAGCCATGCAGGATGATGATCGCTATGTCAGGCGAGCGGCTGCAGAGGCTCTGGCCCAGATAGAAGGCGGGTAGGCGGCCAAGGGCGCTGTCGTGTTTAAGCTCGATCAGTCCGCCCGCAGCAGGCAAGGACGGCAGATCCCCAACCGCCTTATCGGGGCGGGGAACCGGCCGTGTATTCGCCTTATGCCTCCAGCATGTGATAACTGGCGGATTTATACCCTTTGACTTTGTGAACGTGGAATGTCAGGATCCGGCTGCGGTAATTATTGACGAGGTGCTTCAATTTACGCCGGGCAACCCGAAACTCTTTGCTTTTAAGTGTTTTCAGCAGCATGCCGCTGTCGCGGACCCGTCCCTCGCAGATGATATGCGGGCCATCCCCGATTAAAACCTCCCACTCGCCGGCCACGGCAATCTCCGATTTTTCCATCAGCGGGTAGTATTCATCGACGACGTAGTTTTCATACTCCGCTTTGGACTGGCTGATGATGTCCCAGACCTGGTTGAATTTGAAAACATCTTCCTCGATGTCGATCGAATACGAATCCTTCTTACCCGTTGGGACGAGAATCTTGGTTTTATAGGACTTCACAAAATTGAGCAGCCCGTCTTTGAGTTTGTCGAACTTGGGGTTCCGCAGGGCTTTCTCGATGAGCTCCAGGTCGTTGGCCATGCCCTCTACGAAGATTTCGCTGTAAGCACCCACCAAAACCACCCAGCCGGCGACCACATGAACCCCCAGAGAATTCATGCCGGGGATAAACTCTTTCAGCATGTACTTGCCGTACTCTTTCCGTTTTTCACTGATAATCGTATAGTATTGATTGAATTTTACCGGCATTGGCTACCCCCTTGGCAATCGTCCCGTGTTACCGAATCAAGCGAAGATTTTAGTGTATATTGTAACTGTCCCTGATGTACTCAGACCTAACCGGAAAGCTGCTATCATTCGGTGCTCGGTGCAATGTTGGCGTGTAGGAAATTGGGAATTGTTCGTCCGTTGATTGTCGGATTCAGTCGCCGCAAAAATATGGGAACACCAAATAAACCGAACGATAACTTCAAATTAGCGCAGGTCGTCGGGATTGTCAAAGGTAAATTGTCTGGCCGGAACAAGTTCACCGGATATGCACGTAGGCTTACAAAAATGCGGGGCGGGTTTCGCAGGCCGTTATGGTCGTTGGCAGTGATTCTGTTGGGAAACCCACCCCGATCGAATTTGTCACGGTATTCGGTAGCTTTGGTAGGGGCTCAGCGCAATAATTGTATCCAGGAACCATCCTGGAACCAGCGTGCATGGATTTGCTTCAGCAGTCCGGTACCCTTCAGCATGTCGATAAAATTCTCCAGCCAGTTGATCATCAGCGCGTCCTCGGCAACGACGATACCCAGCGGTTCGTAAGAGATGGGTGATTCACCGGCTACCAGGCCCTTATCCTGGTAGCGATAGGCCGTGAAAGCACAATACGGAAAGTCGGCCACGATGGCGTCTACTTTATCCACCAGCAGCATACCGATGGCGGCATCGTAGGATTTCGTTTTGACGATCTTTGCCTGAGCGGCCGCCTGTTCTGCGAATTTCTGGCTGGTTGAGCCCTGGAGCACGGCCACGGTAATGCGGCTGTCATTGAGGGCCTCGGATTTTTGCAGGCGCGAGAGGGTCTGCTTTTTGGTTATCAACCCTTTACCGGACATGTAATAGGGACCTACAAAAGCCAGCTTGCGGTTGCGCTGCGGGGTAATGGTCATGCTCGAGATGACCATATCGACTTTACCGGTTGCTACCGCCGGTAAAAGGTCGTTGAAGGGCATGGTTTTAAATACCAGGCGGACTTCTAGAGTTTTAGCAATGATCCGGGCAATATCCGCATCCATACCGATGATATCACCGTTTTTGGCCACTGCGTTCAAGGGTGGCTGTTCACCGGTGGTGCCGACTACCAGTTCCCCTTTTTTAAGAATGCGATCCATTGCCGGTCCGGCCGCAGCCGGTTGCATAAAAGCGAAAAACAAAGCGATTGCCAGAACACACCACCAGATACCTTACGCATACAGAACCTCCCTTGGTCATCACAGGTGAACAGCGATGATAGCCTTTGCAGAATTAAGCCAATAGCACTGGGGTTCGGACCGTTGCGGCGACACCGGCCGGATCAGGATCACCTGGCAAAGCGGTCTGAAAACACCGTCAACAGCAGCCCCCGCCCGGTCCGCACGCCGCATTCTCCTTGCCCTTGATCCAGGACTGGATGATGTAGGCAGCGCAGCCGACTCCCGGGGTCACCGTGATGGCGGCGGAAGGACAGTTCAGGGCGCAGGCCCCGCATTCCATGCAACCGTTGCGGTCAACCAGCCGGGCCTGTTTGTCATTCATTTCAAATACGCCGTGGGGGCATACGACCGTACACAAACTGCACCCCACGCATTTTTCACTATCGAATGTCAAGGTGGTAACATCCGGTAGGTGTCTGAATTCTTTCATAAACATGCCTCTTTTCTTCCTGTTCGGGACGTGGTATCAGCCGCTGTCCCGTTGCCATACGTTCTATCTTAAAATGCGGATCCGATCCACAGTACCAGCCCGCAGACAGCCATCCCGGCCTGGATGGGGATGTAGCGGCGCATCTCTTTTTCCACGCCCGAAGGGGAGGTATACGGGCTGGTGCCGGTAAAGTTCATGGCCAGATAAGAGCTCAATGCGGCGGCCATGAACAGCAAGGCCAGGAACCCGGCTACACCCTCGGTGAGTCCGGCAGCGATGGCTGCCGGCAACACCAGGACCAGGCCGGTCAGGATGCCTTTGGACGCAAATGTCGTACCCGGGATCCAGGGCAGCAGCAGGGGAGCCAGCCCCGCACCGGCCAGAATGCCCAACAGCACTGCGATGACGGCCCACAATCCCCGTTCCCAGGCACCCGAGAGGGAGAAGATACCCGGCCCGATGCCCGACAGGACAAACAATGCCAACAGCACCCAGAGAGCCGGTTTCAGCACCAGGGAAATTTCAACCGGGACCAGGACGAGCCTCTCCGTCAGCGTAAAGGTGACCCTGCGCATCTCTGGGTCGGCCGTGAGACCATTTTCCAGGAACCTGACGATATCAGCGGCCCGAATGGGGCCCCAAACCACCTTGAATCCGCATAGCTTTCTGACTTTTTTAGACGCAACCCCGGTCGCCCCCAATTGCGGTACGATGACCCGGCGGTGGGACACCAGCTTTTCAAGACCGGTTTCGATGATCCGCTTTACAAGCTCGCCGGTGGCGAAGGTCCCTTTACCGGCCGCGCACCAGACATTGATCCCACGGGTGTCCAGGACCAGCAGCCAGACGTTTTGCCCCCCCAGTTCCCGGCGGACATGATCAAAAGTCAGTTTGTAATTGGCGGTCACCAGGACCGGTGCTTCCTGATCCGGATTGCCGACGGCGTAGATACCCGGCGCTATTTTGTAGTCATTGCGGCCAATGCCGACCCGGGTCAGGACCGTACCGATGATATCTGCCGGAGCCAGGCGGGTTCTAACGCGCGGCACCTTGCCGACCGGGGTCGTTAAAAATTCTTTTACGAAACCGTGGACGGCATAACCGGGGCGCTCATCCGGGCCGGACGGTGGCCCGGCGGGCGGCCCGCAACAGGGTTCGTCATCTGCTACCGCACCGGCGGCAGGCATTTTGCCCATCAAGTTTAAAGGGGCGCCGGTGGCTTTAGGCTGCGGCGTGCATTCGCAGCCCGGGGATTTTTCGGTGTCCATGATGCTCCGTTCCTTGGTTCTGGTTACAGATCGGCCACTGCTGTTTTAAAGCGGTCCAGGGCATTTTGGTCAACACAATAACAGGTCCGCGGGCCTTCAATTTCCCCCTTGACCAACCCTGCTTCCTTTAAGAGCTTCAGATGCTGACTGACCGTTGACTGCGACAGGGGCAGGATTTCGACAATTTCCCCGCAGATACAGCAGTTCACCTTCTTGAGGTGCTCGATGATTTTTATGCGCACCGGATGGGCCAGGGCTTTGCACAAACCGGCCAGCTCCTCCCTTTCCGGGCCACGGCTGAATGCGTCCAACAGGGGCCTCCTTTGCAAACTTGCCCACGATTAATCGTTCATCTACGATAGGCGATTATGGGTGCGTTGTCAAGCAGGGCGTAGCAAAAAATGGGGGACTGGGAAGGGGGCTATTCAGAGACATGCATGGCCGCTTCGGACCTGATTTTATTCACAATCTCGCTGTAGGGATTGTCCTCCGGGATGACCCCCTCTAAAAATTCGACATAGTCGTTTATCTTTTTGAGGGATTGGGCCTGCAGGCGGATGATGGTTTCGTATTCTTTCTGCATGCCGAAAACGCTGTCGATGCGCCCGCCGATAATTTTCAACAGATGCTGCACATGGTCTTCAGGCAGGTCGGCGTTGTTCTTAAGCTGATCGAGGAGTTGGTTGTGCAGGGTTCGGTAAATTTGCAGGTTGTTTTCCGAATTGATGAATTCCTTGTATTCGAGTATCCTTTCAATCTTGCGACGCAGTTCATCCATGGGCACCGGTTTCATTATGTAATCGAAAGCACCCATTTTCATCGCCTCAATCGCTGTCTCGATAGTCGCAAACCCGGTGATCATAATGACCTCGGTCGCCGGAGCATGCTTCTTTACATGCTGGAGAACCAGCATTCCGGCCTCGACATCTGCGGACCCATCGGGCATATTCTTGTCAGTAAGGACAATATCAAACGCGCTGTTTTCCATAGCCGTAATGGCACTGCGCGCGGAATCGGCGGTTTCGATCTCATATCCATCGCGTTCGAGAAAAGTCGTGAGCAGATCGCGAATCTGGGAATCATCATCAACGACAAGAATTCTTGCTTTCATGTTTTTCTCTCACAATCAGTCTTCTACTGGCCTGCGCAGACCGGTAGATGTTTTGAGTATCACCCATTTGAGCGGGCGTCCGACGGTGTAAGGTCGTATCGTTTGATCTTTTCAACCAGGGTTGTGCGGTTCAGATGGAGAAGCTTGGCGGCCCTGTTCTTCACCCAGTGAACCTTTTCCAGCGATTGCAATATCAGGGCCTTTTCATATTCGGTGACAGCCGTGGCCAAGGGAATGCCTTCGTCAGAGAGCTCTTCCACCGGGGGCGTAATCACAATTTTCTGCGATCCCCTGATTTTTGTCGGCAGATCGGCTGGTGTCAGCCAGCCCTCCTGTTTGAGGACAACCAGTCTTTCCACCAGGTTTTTAAGTTCGCGGATATTACCCGGCCAGGAATAGGCATAGAGCAGGTCCAATGCTTCTGCAGTGAATCCTTTTATATCCAGATTGTTTTTGGAGTTGAACTCCCCATGGAAATGCTTGGCCAGCACGCGGATATCCGTTTTTCTCTCCCGCAAGGGAGGCAGATGCATAGGAATGACAAAGAGCCGGTAAAAAAGGTCCTCCCGGAACAGCCCCTGTTCTACCCGCTCTTCCAGGTCCCGATGCGTGGCGGCAATCACCCGGATATTGACGGAAATGGTCCGGTTGCCGCCGACTTTTTCGAATTCATTCTCTTCAAGGACCCGTAGGATTTTTACCTGCAGGTCCGGGCTCATATCGCCGATTTCATCTAAGAAAATTGTACCGGAGTTGGCCTGTTCAAACTTGCCGTCTTTAGCCGTGAACGCACCAGTGAAGGCTCCTTTGGTGTGACCGAAGAGTTCGCTTTCCAAAAGGTTCTCCGGCAGGGCCCCGCAGTTGATGGCCACAAACGGTCGGTCTGAGCGGGTGGAGTTCTGATGGATAGCCCGGGCGATAAGGCCTTTACCGGTTCCGGTTTCACCGGTAATCAAGATGGTGCTGTCGGTGCCGGCTACCTTTGCGATGGTACTGAAAATATGCCTTATTTCATCGCTCTGCCCGATTATTCCATTTAGCTGGAGAGGGGACATGCCCGCTTCCTTTCACACCAATTGGAGTTCTACAGGGGCGCTTTGCCGCTGATACAGTGTTAACTGTTGTATCTTATTACAAATCTGGATCGGAGAACGGTTTAGAAAAGAATATATATATCTCACCCTGACTGTATGTCAACATACAAAGAAATGGATGCAGCTTTCACAGGAAAATCAGACGCGCGCGGCCCGCGGGGCCGCGGCTGAAGGGTCCGGATGATCGGCGTCTATTAGACCATCCCGGCCAGTTCTGTGGAAGGCGGATGAATCAGGCCATTGGATGTCTCTTTCAACCGGCTACTGATCTCGGCTGACAAGGCCAGGGCTTCTTCATCCGTGAAATCGATATCTGTAAGATCACTGGACGTGATATAGCCGCTACCGCTAACGATCTTTTGGGCTTTTGAAATGGATTCCGGTGAAAGTTCAACGGTGTGCGCTTTGTCAGGGGCGGCTTCACTGGATTCCGATCGTTCGGACCCTTTTTGCGGCCCTGTATTGGTGATACTGGCTTTGCCGTCGCGGGACAGGGCAGGTGTGGGGGAGACCCTCTGTATGTGTGTTGTCATGTGTTCCTCCCGGCAGGTGCTGCAGGGACCATCACACATGGTTATCCCGCAACGCCAGCCTGACTGATTTATGCAAAGTATAATGGCTCTCTAGAAAAAATAAAGACCAAAAACCGCACTGTAACCACTGGGCTCGGCCGGTGTCCGAAAAGCAATATAACTTTATGAAATAAATATAAATATTTTTTAGTTAGGGTGGTTTGCGGTTTCCGGCTTTTTGTTGTAACATTTGATTTTAAAGTGCAGATTTAGACAAAATCTGCCTGCTATATTGTGAAACCAGAGAAAAGATTGTGCATCCGGGCTGCCCCATGGGCCGGTTGCCAGCATGGAGGGATTGATGAAAAGACTCTGTTTATTGCTGCTCTGTGCCGCCCTGGTCAGCGGGTGTGCCGCCCCCAGCATCAAGCTCATATCCGATGCCGCCGACCCGCTGCGTGAATTTACATTGGCGGGGACAGCGCCCCAGAAAATTCTGATCATTCCCATCCGGGGTGTGATCAGCGATAACCCGCGCAAAGGTTTTATCCGAGTGTTGCCGAGTACGGTGCAGAAAGTGGTTGCCCACCTTAGAAAAGCCGAACAGGACGAAAATGTCAAAGCGGTGATTTTGAAGATAAACAGCCCGGGCGGTTCGGCAACGGCCAGTGATATCCTCTACCGTGAGATCAAGGTCTACAAAGAGAAAAGCGGCGTGAAGATTGTTGCTGTCATGATGGGACTGGCGACCTCCGGTGGATATTACGTAGCGCTGCCCGCGGATAAAATCGTGGCCCACCCCACAACGGTCACGGGCAGTGTCGGGGCGGTATTTCTCCGGCCGGAGGTGTCCGGCCTGATGGAAAAGATCGGTGTGGATGTCGCTGTGCATAAGTCGGGTCGCAACAAGGACATGGGCTCTCCCTTTCGAACACCATCGCCGGAAGAAGAAGGCCTTTTACAATCCCTCAGTGATCAACTGGGCCAGCGGTTCACCCGTTTGCTGACCGAACATCGCAAACCGGCGCCTGCAGCCCTGCAAGAAATAGCGACTGCCAGGATCTATATCGCCGACGATGCACTGCGGGTGGGCCTGGTCGACCAGATCGGCTATATCGACGATGCCCTGCAGCAGGCCCGCCAGCTGGCCGCTCTGCCGGACGAGGCCAAAGTTGTCATCTACCGGCGCACCAGTTTCCCGGACGACAATGTTTACAATCCGCTGAGCACGGATAGTGAGGGAAAGCCACCGGTACTGGTGGATATGGGCCTGCTGGAGTGGGTACCGCCGCAGACGGCCGGGTTTTACTATCTTTGGCCGGCTTATGCGGGAAGCGACTAGTACCAACCAACATGCGGGATGAAAAGCGCTTGAAAGGCGAAGTGCAACGTAGTAGAACCTATCTCAAAAAAAGTCTTTTGGTGCAAACTCGGCGCTGGGCGCTTGGAATAAATCTTCGAAATACCTTATGTATTTACCACGCAAGGCACTGGCTTCGCTGGCGCCTCCGGTTTATTCCTCCTAGCTGCCTTGCACCACGTTAGGCATTAGCTTCGCGTCATTTTGAAACAAAATCCGTTTTTTGAGATAGGTTCTATGATCTTTTTCACTTAAGCCTTAAAAGGAACTACAGGAATTCGGGCGAATGAATACAATTACAATGGTGGTGACGGTTTTGACCTTGTGGCTGGTCATGGGCCTTGGGTTTTTATCCAAATACGCGGACTGTAAAAAGAACGGTAAAACCACCTATGAAGCCTGGATGACCCATGAGGGACTCCTCTTTATCGCCAGTGTTATCATTCCGGTATTGGTAGCCTTTTACCGGATTGCCGCTGGTTAAAGCCGGGCACTTCCATTCTCCTCCCCTTGATCCAAATGTTGCCATTACAACATGGTAATTATTTTCTTCACTGTGTATTCGCCCACGTCCGCCAGGGCGTCGGTGGTGAGAAACCGGTCGGCGTTCTGCGAGTACAGGCAGGTAACGGCGGCCGGAAAATCTTCATCGGGTAAATAGCAGATGAATTCGAGCCAGATCTTCGGCAGCGGCTGCAGCCGAAAGCTGAAATCGCCACCTTCCGAGGGCACAGCCGGTTCGGTGTTGAATGCTGTGGTTATGTGATCCAAGCTGTTTTCAAGCTTTTCTACATGTGGCTCGAGCACCTGCTGCGTATGGGTCATAAATGCGCCGGCGTAGGGCATGCTGTCGGGCAGTTCCTTAAAGGCCCGGAAAGGTTCGAGCAGGCAAGATTCGGATGTTGCCTGCAAAGCATACAGAGATACCAGCAGCCCGAGGATGCTTTCGGGCGGTGAACCGCCGAGGGTAATACCGTCTGGGCTTACCCGGCACTCCTCCCCGAACGCCTGGAAAACAAATCCATCCCCTTGTTTTTCAGCCGGGAGGTTGGCCGCCAGTTCATCCAAATCTCTGCCGAAGACTTTGTCCAGATTCTCTCTAACCAGCTTGGCATAGTTGTCCTGCATCTTCCCTCCTCAAGAGAATTTATCCCGTCCTATTATTATACCAATAGTATGCCCCACAGGTGGTAGCTTTTGGTTTGGAGCAAGGCCTGAGCGTTTTCGAGACCGCAGGCATAGCAGGCGCTATGTCGAGGATCTCGAACATGCGAAAACGCCGCTCCGGGCCAAAAGATGCCGCCTGTGGGTGTATACTAGTCGAGGGGATACTCGTATGGTTTACCCTCGAAATTCCTGACGATCAGTCGGTCCGCGGTCTCTTCTTGAATATATTGCGGCAACAGCGGTATCTTGCCGCCGCCGCCCGGTAGATCGAGCATGTATTGCGGAACGCCCAAACCCGAGATGCGGCCGCGCAGGTTGCTCATAATCGCCAGTCCTTTGCGCAGCGGCACCCGGAAGTGCGCGGTACCGGCCACAGGGTCCGGGTGATGTAAATAGTAGGGCCTTACCCGGATAGACAACAGTCCCCGCAGCAACTGCAGCATGGTGTCGGGATCATCATTGACCTCTTTTAGCAGAACACTCTGGCATCCCAGCGGTATCCCGGCATCGGCCAATAGCGCACAGGCGGCCGCCGCGGCCGGGGTGATTTCGGCCGGGTGATTGAACTGAATATTGATAAACAGCGGGCCATAGCGTTTGAGACGGTCGGCCAGCCCGGGAGTGATGCGTTGCGGCCAGGTGCACGGCACCCGCGTGTGAATCCGCAGCATTTTGATGTGGGGCATTTCCTTCAGGGTTACCAGCAGATCTAAAAGGACCTCGTCCGAGAGCATAAACGGATCTCCGCCCGAAAGGATCACCTCGCGCAGGTTGCGTGTGCGCCCGATATAGTCAAGGACCCTCTGGTAGGAAGCGCTGCGGTCCTGTAAATCCGCACCGACGTTCCGCCTGCGCATGCAGTGGCGGCAGTGCAGAGCGCAACTGTTGGATGCCAAAAAGACCGCCCGGTCCGGATACCGTTGTATCAGGCCGGGAACGGGGGACTGTTCGGTTTCACAAAGTGGATCAGCGACCATGTTTGCGGTTTTACCTTCCGCCGCGTCCGGGACGGCTTGACGCCAGAGCGGGTCACCGGGTGATTTGATCAGCGACAGGTAATAGCACGGTATCTGCATGGGGTACCCCAACTGGGCCGGATGGGTATGCAGGGCGTGCTTTGGAAAATAGTCGGCCAACTGCTCCAATTGCGTGATCGGCGCAAGTCCTATGGACGGCATTTTGCCGGAGAGGAAGGGCGCCGTCTTTTTTATCCGGTTGTGGTTGTCAAATACAGGTGGCATGCATGTTCCTTGCGTGAATAGTAATTGCGCTCTATTTATCTGATATGGCAAGCAATATTTCATTTCATGCTTGACTTAAACTCGATTGTATTGTTTCCTTTATATGGTTACCGTCGATTTGTCCACCATCGTCAAATCGTGCCAACGGGCCTTCTGGTCCTGAGCCTAGAGGAATTGCCATGCGCACACGCTGCCCCTGGGGCACGACCGACCCACTGTATATCGATTACCATGACCGTGAATGGGGCGTGCCCCTGCACGATGATCAGCGGTTGTTTGAATTCCTCATCCTGGAAGGCGCGCAGGCCGGTTTAAGCTGGATTACGATCTTGAAAAAGCGCCCCTACTACCGGAAAGCATTTGCAGACTTCGACCCCGGCAAGGTGGCCCGCTACGGATCGGCTGAAATAGACCAACTGTTGCGCAACGAAGGGCTTATCCGCAACCGGTTGAAGATAACCGCCGCCGTGGAAAATGCCCGGGCCTACCTAAACGTGCAGCAGGCGTTCGGCAGCTTCGACACGTTTATCTGGCGCTTTGTGGATGGCCGGCCCGTCCGCAATGCCTGGAAAAACATGCAGCAAGTACCGGACCAGACCGAGACCTCACAGAAAATGAGCAAGGAGTTGAAAGCCAGGGGGTTTAAATTTGTGGGGCCGGTCATTTGCTATGCTTTCATGCAGGCAGTGGGTATGGTGAACGATCACCTGGTCGACTGTTTCAGGTACAGTGAAATTGGATCGTCTTGAAAACTATTTTGAGAATCGGACTGTGATCGCATAGGCAACCGGGAGGGCATCATGAGTGCGTGTAAGTACTGCGGCAAAGTGCATCGTCTGGGCTTTATTTCAACGCGCATCGCCGGAACAGATGGGGTTTCGTTGGAGACGGAAAAATGGGCGGAAGTCTTCCAGCGCGAAGGCTTTGAATGTTTCTATTTTGCCGGGGAACTGGATCGCCCCCCGGAAGTATCCATGTTGTATGAAAAAGCCCATTTCAAGCATCCGGTGATTAAAAAGCTGCACAACCAGTGCTACGGTGTTACCGTTCGCAATCGCTCCACGACCAAGCAGATCTATGCCCTGAAGGTCGAAATGAAAGATGCGCTGTACGCCTTCATGGAAAAGTTTGATCTCGATCTGCTGGTACCGGAGAACGTCCTCACCATCCCGCTCAACATTCCTTTAGGCCTGGCCCTGACCGAGGTGATTTCCGAAACCGGAATTCCCACCATTGCCCATCATCACGATTTCTTCTGGGAGCGGCAGAATTTCAAAACGAACGCCGTTTGGGAGTATCTCAACATGGCCTTCCCGCCCCACGTTCCCCACATCCATCACACGGTCATCAATACGTCGGCGGACAATCAGCTCAGCCTGCGTACCGGTATATCGGCCACGGTGATACCCAATGTGATGGATTTCGACGATCCACCGCCAACCGTGGCGACGGATGACGCGGGCCGGGTAACCGGCGCACAGGCCCCGATCGGCGATGACCGGTATGCCTGCGATGTGCGGCGTGACCTGGGCGTGGCTGAAGATGAACTGCTGATCCTGCAGCCCACCCGGGTTGTCAAACGCAAAGGGATCGAACACGCCATCGAACTGGTCAGTCGTTTGAATCTCAAAGCCAAACTGGTCATCTCCCACGCCTCGGGAGATGAGGGCTACGACTACGAACATCGGGTCCGCGAGTATTCGCGGATGATGAACGTGGATACCGTCTTCGTTTCCGATATCATTAACCACAAGCGCGGAACGACCGCCAAAGGCGAAAAGATCTACACCCTATACGATATATACCCCCACGCCGATCTGGTGACCTATCCTTCCAATTTCGAAGGGTTTGGGAACGCGTTTCTCGAGGCTATCTATTTTTGCAAACCCATCCTTGTGAATACGTACTCAATTTACAGTATGGATATTAAACCCAAGGGGTTTGCCGTTGTCGAAATGGACGGTTATGTATCGGCCGAAACGGTGGCCAAAGCCAGGAAGGTGCTCAGCGATGTAAAATACCGGCGAAAAATGGTGGCGCACAATTACAAAATCGCCACGACCTATTACTCCTATACCGTGCTGCGGCGCAAGCTGCGCAACCTTTTGACCGACTGCATGGCCTGCATTAAAAAGAACGATAATTGACCATTTTGGCCGCTCGACCGGCCCATTGCCACCGGCCGGTAGGCGGCCGCTTCCAACCACCGCTCCAATTGAACGCTCCCCGCAGCCCAGATCAGCGGGATTTCCGCTGCGCTCCAACAAGCTGTGGGGGATCGTCCCTCTTAAGGAATTTTTCTATTTTTGATTCGTGCGCTAACCCTGCAGCCTCGGCTAGCGGGATTTCAGCTATGCTCCAACAAGCTGCAGGGAAGGCGCTCGCTGATCGGTTCAAAACCTCTTATGATTTTAAGATGCGTATTCAGTTCATCTGTGTTATAGGCGACCAGGCGGCGCCTATGCGTGTAGCGGCACGCTGGCGTAAAATGGTTCAACACTGCCCAGACCATATCCGGTGGGACCCAGGTAAAGGTGCGCGCAACATGGAAAACCTGAAAACAATTCTTCTCAGCGGCCTGTCGAAAGGATGGCACGGCTATGTCTGGATTTTAAAAATCCTGATTCCGATCTCCTTTTTTACCATGCTGCTCCAGCACAGCGGCTGGTTGTCGTATCTTGATTTTCTACTGCAGCCCGCGATGCAGCTAATGGGGCTGCCACCGGTGGCCGCCTTGCCGTTGATTGTGGGTATGTTGACCGGTATCTATGGCGGCATTGCCGCCATGGTTGTCTTACCGCTGACTCAGGACCAGATGACTCTGATTGCCGTTTTTTTGCTGATTTCCCACAGTCTGATCCAGGAAGGCATCATTCAGGCTAAATCGGGCCTCAACCCGATAAAGGCCACCGTATTCCGACTGCTGGCATCGGTGGTAACGGTCAGCGTGGTCTCCTTGTTTTTGTCGTCCGAAACCGGTCTGGATAAAATCGTCCGGGCAGGTCCCGCAGCGGCTATTGGGCTGGCCGCCCTCATGGAAAAGTGGTGCCTAGCAACTATCCAGCTGGCCCTGCAGATCCTGGTGATTATCGTTTTCATCATGGTGGTTCTGGAGGTGATGAAGACCTACAAGATCATCGACCAGCTCGTGCGGGTACTCGATCCATTGTTGAAGTTGCTGGGCCTCAACCGCAATGTGGGTCTGCTCTGGCTGGCGGCCGCCGTATTCGGTATCGCCTACGGTGGGGCAGTTATCGTTGAGGAGACCCGTCAGGGGCGCTATTCCCGGGAAGAACTTGAGCGGTTGCACCTTTCCATCGGTATAAACCATGCCATGATCGAAGACCCCCTGCTGTTTGTGCCTTTGGGCATTGGCGCTTTTTGGTTGTGGATCCCAAGGCTGGCTGCCGCCGTGGCTGCTGTATACGGCTACAATCTTTGGATGCGACTCAAAGCCGTCCGCCGGACGCCACTGGAAAAAACCGGGTAGTATGTTTATCATCAAGAAATTGATTACGCCATTTATCCTGCCGCCGGGATTATTTGTACTTCTCTTTTTCTCTGCCGGCATATTCCTTATTCTTAAAAAATATCGAAAGACGGGGTCCTTGTTTCTAACAGCCGGTGCCATTATGTGGCTTTTAAGTATTGCCCCCGTGGCGGATTTGCTCTTAGCAGGGTTAACCCGTGACCTAAAGCCGCAAAGGGTCCTTCCAAAAGGCGATGTGATTGTTTTACTAGGCGGTGGGGTCGACGATCGCGTAACCGACCTTTCCGGGCAACCTGGAACCCTTTCCGAAGCCATGCTTGCGAGAACCGTGACGGCGGTGAGATTGTATGGACGCTTGAAGGTCCCTGTTATCGTATCCGGAGGCAATCCGCTTGGTCGCAAAGTGTCTGAATCTGAAGTGGCCCGACGTTACCTGCAAGAATTAGGGGTCCCCAATGAAGCCATTATTGAAGAGAATACCAGCAGGGATACATTTGAAAATGCTAAGGAAGTACTTCAAATCTGCAAGCGGTACGGGTTCCAGGCCCCTATTCTGGTTTCTTCAGCCTATCATCTCAAACGGGCCCTCTGGACTTTTCAAAGAATTGGTCTTACCTGTGAGCCTTTTGCCAATGGATTGTTTTCCAGGCAAAGGCGCGATTATGCATGGTGGCATTTCCTACCGCGGTCATTCGAAGATGCTTCCCTCTATATGCACGAATACATCGGATTGTTGTATTACCGGATAACCTATTGACGGCGTAGGATCTAATCAGGCGGCTGATTGTCGTATTGTGCATCTTCACAGGATTCAGGTCCGGTTAGCGTACACCACCACACTAGCGGAGAGACGGTAAAATTGATTCCCGGTAAATTGTGCTTTGCTCGTTCAAGATCTCTTTGAGTATATCCAAGGTTGTCATGGGATTCATAATGACGCAGCGCAGCACCACCGTGTCGGCGTCCGGAGTATCTTTCAGGGTGAGCGTGGTGCGCGAGACAAAACTTCGCCCGGCTTCGCGCTGCAATCTTTGCAGCAGCGTGTTGATACGGTTCAGAAGCTTGCCGGTGTCTGCGGTCTCGCCCAAAGCCTTTGACAGGTCTTCCGGATGGAGACGGTAGGTCAGCACATTCAACTGGGGTGGGGTTACCAATTCAAAATCGGCCCGCCGGTTTATCTCCGCAGCAAACTTTTCCGCGGTCTCGATGCCGTGTTCGATGAGAATGGCATACCCCTGGCTGCCCATTATTTTGAGAGCACTGTCCAGAATAAGGGAGCTGGCCTCGCGTGATCCGGGCAGGGATCTGATGCCCAGGTCAACCGATCCGGGGCGGTTGATATACTTGGCATGGTAGACTACCGCTTCCATGGAGACCGGGTCTTTGAACAAGATCATGCCGCAGGCCATGGGCATGTAAAACTGTTTGTGTCCATCGATGACCACTGAATCGGCCTGGGCAATGCCTGCCAACAGGTGCCGGTACCGGTCCGACATCAGGGTGGGGCCGCCCCAGGCGGCATCCACATGAAAATGGATATCATGGGCCGCGCAAAGTTGACCAAGCTCGGGCAGAGGATCGACCGTGCCGGTTTCCGTGGTGCCGGCAATACCGACCACGGCCATGATCCCGGTCCGCGCGGCCGGCCGTTTCAACTCCGTGATAACCTCGTTGAGGCGGTTGATGTCAATGCGGTTTTCGGCATCCACATCCAATCCGATGATATTGCGGTTGCCGATCCCTAAAACACCGCCGGCTTTGCGCAGGGAGTAATGCCCCAGACGGGAAACCAGGACCACGCAGCGGTCGAACCCATGGGCGCGCAAGCCGGCGGCCATCCCCTCGTGCTCAACCCCCGCGAATCCAGGCCGCGGGTGCAGGAGCTTGTTGCGGGCCACCCATAGCCCGGTGATGTTGGCCAGGGTGCCGTCTTCTACGAAACTGCCCAGGGTAGTACTGGTGTGCTGGACGTGCTCGGCGTAGAAATCATCATCCTGCCCGTATAACAGCCGGTGGATTTTGGCCAGAACCTGCTTTTCTATAATCGATACGACCTTGGAGGTTTCCAGTTTGACGACATTCTGATTCAAGGCGGCTACGATCGTCTTGAGATGGACCATGAAAAATGGAATGGCCGCAGTCATGTGGCCTATAAAGTAGGGCGAGGCAACATTGACGGCATGCGGGGCGATATCTTCGATCAGGTCGGTGATCACGTCAGCCAGCTTTTTTTCCGGTGTGCGGCTGATGTGGGTATCGGTAAACCGCTCGGCCAGTTCTTTCAGGCTGGCTTCCTCGGTGATACCCACGTGGTCTCCCAGGAAATCGTGCAGTCCAAACAGGATCTGCTCCATGTATTTCACCAGGGTGGATCGAGTCGCTTCATTTTCGGGCCGGATGAAGGTCCGCATGAGCGTCTGCCAGTCCGCAACCAACCGGGGATTTTGTTTTTCGGTTTTAGAAGTCATGGTCAGGGGTCCAGCGCACAGCGATGGTAATTTGGATAAGGGTCTTGCTGCCTGCCGGTTATTAGCATGCCTGGAAAGCTATGCCAAGGTGCGGGGTCGTTTTAAGTTGGGATCATCGGGTTGGAAAGCATTTGCCGCTCTGCGTCTAAAATGATATGCAACGGGCAGATATCAACCTTTCACCAAACGCGAGCTTGATATGATTCGATGTGTGCTGGGGGCGCGATGGTCCCTGCGGATTGGCTATACGCTCATTTTACTAGTGGCGGTCGGACTGCCTGCCCCTTCATTATGGAGCCAACCGGCACCCACAGGACGGGTAGCGGCTGTGAATGGGGAGGATATCGCCATAGCCGATTTCGAGACGGCCCTACAGCAGGCCCTGCATCAAATCGATACTCCGGTTGAAGATCTTCCTGAGTTGAAACTGCAAGCCCTTAAAAAAGACGTCCTCGACAATCTGATTGGACGCAAACTGGCTTACCAGGAATGCCTGCGGCTGGGCTTCAAAGTGGATGGTGAGCAGATTGACAAGGAATTGGAAAGGGTAGCTGCCCGATTTTCCAGTGCCGCCGAACAGGAAGATGCCCTCATGCGAGCGGGTATCTCCCCAACTCAGCTGCGCGACAGGTTGCACGCTGACCTGGCTATCCGACAGCTTATCGATGAGCAGGTGATTGGATTGGTTGAGGTGGATGACCGGGAGCTGAAATCTTTTTATGATACGCATCCCAATCTGTTCAAGGTACCGGCCCTGGTCAAAGCCAGCCATATTTTTGTTGCCGCCGGCCCTGACAGTACCCGGGAGGAGCGCAAAGCGGCGGTTGCGCTGATTAGGGGAATCCTGGAACAGCTTGATCAGGGCGTGCCGTTTTCCGATATGGCCATTGACTACTCCCAATGCCCCAGCAGTGAGAATGGGGGCGATCTCGGTTATTTCGAAAGAGAAAAGATGATCAAGGGCTTTGCGGACGCAGCCTTTTCACTCAATCCGGGCGAGATCAGCGATATCGTGCGTACCAGCCGCGGCTACCACCTGATCCTGGTCGAGGATCGCCAGGCCAAACGGAAACTGGCCTTTGACGAAATCCGAGAACAATTGTACCAAAACCTGAAGTTTGAAAAAGCTGCCCCAAAGATCAAAGCTTACCTGAAAAGCCTGCGGGATGTGGCGGACGTGCAGATTTTCATGGACTTGTAAACTCAACGCCCCTCAGGGGTATCGATCGCCCTATTGAGGGGCTTTGCGATTCCCGCCCGGCCTCCGACGCCATCCGGTCAAGCCAATTTTCCCAGAATATAATATGCTTACAGCTATTTAGATTTAAAATAAGGTTTGGACGACGCGCCCGGAGCGACTTCACTCGGCCCCAAAAACGGCCAAGACTTTCCTTTGACAAGGGGCTTGACTAAATTATAGCTGTAGATTATACGGACCTTTGTGTTTTTGTTCCTTATTATATAGATAGTGCCATTTTGGCACACTTTTGCCGCCCCCAACTGCAAGCACCTGGATCAGAGCCTGTCGCGGGTGACGGCGGTAACCGAACCTTAACATTTGTTGGATTGCCCAGGCAGGCAGCAGGCAGTTAGCGTTCAGCGTGAGGATCAGGCCAGAAAACGTTTTATGAGACCCTTTGAAAATGCCCCTGTCCATCCGGTTATCCACCGGGTCCGAATTTTCTCCCTCGAATTACTAAACGTATTCAAATGGTTAAAATTTAGGCAACTTTAGATAGCGGCTCGGCAGCCCCATGCCGAAGGCTGAATGCCTTTGACCGGGCGGACGATAGACGCAGGGTACAGCGGGCGTCTGATGGTGCTCTCAGACGATGACAAAAATAATGAGTAGAAGCTATCTCAAAAAACGGATTTTGGTTCAAAATCAAGGCGGCCGCGAGATTAAACCCGGAGGAATACTGGCGTATTTCGAGGATTTGAACCGAGCGCCCAACGCCGAGTTTGGGCTAAAAGACTTTTTTGAGATAGCTTATAGCAGCGCTCTGTTCTTTTGACAAACCATACTTTTCTGAAACACAGGAGTAAGGGAATGGGAAAAAAGAGTGATAAGCCGATTGGATCGGTTGTTGTGGCCGGTGGCGGGATTGCCGGTATGCAGGCGGCCCTGGATCTGGCAGATTCAGGGTATTATGTGTATCTGGTCGAAAAAGGGCCGTCCATAGGCGGGGTTATGTCACAGCTGGACAAGACATTCCCTACCAATGACTGTGCCATGTGAATTATTTCACCGAAACTGGTCGAGGTCGGCCGGCATTTGAACATAGAGCTGAAAACGCTTAGTGAAATCGGTGAAATTAAGGGGACGGCCGGAAATTTCCAGGTCGAAATTACCAGCCAGCCCAGGTATATAGACGAGTCCAAATGTATTGCCTGCGGGCTGTGTGCGGAAAAGTGCCCTAAAAAGGTGACCGACCCCTACAACATGGGTTTGGCCAAGCGCAAATCCGCCTATGTGGAATATGCCCAGGCCGTACCGCTGAAATACGCGATCGATGATCAGACCTGTATTTACTTTCAAAAGAAAGGTAAATGCGGGGCCTGTAAAAAGCTCTGCCCCACCGACGCGGTTGATTTTGACCAGAAACCTACTACCGAGATCCTGAACGTCGGTTCGGTCATCCTTTCTCCGGGTTTCAAACCATTCGATCCTTCCCGGTTTGATAATTACAGCTATGCCGCGCTGCCCAATGTCATCACCTCCATCGAGATGGAGCGTATCCTGGCAGCCACCGGCCCCACAGGCGGCCATCTCATCCGACGTTCAGACGACAAAGAGCCCAAAAAGATTGCCTGGTTCCAGTGCGTGGGCTCCCGGGACATGAACAAATGCGACAACAATTACTGTTCATCCGTTTGCTGCATGTATTCCATCAAAGAGGCCGTGATTGCCAAGGAACATGCCGGTGACGATCTGGATTGCGCCATCTTTTACATGGATATGCGCACCCACGGGAAGGAATTTGATAAATTCTATAACAATGCCAAGGACAAAGGGGTCCGTTTCGTCAACAGCCGGGTGCACACGGTTGATCCGGTGGATGGCAGCGACGACCTGGAAGTGCGCTACGTGACGCCCGAGGGTGAGATCGCCACTGAAATATTCGACATGATCGTCCTGTCCGTCGGCGTGGAAATTTCCCCGGAGATTATAGACCTGGCCAAGCGACTGGACCTGGATTTGTCTGCCGGTAATTTCTGTAAGACCGAGGCGGTCGATCCGGTGGCCACTTCTCGGGAAGGCATCTACGTCTGTGGTGCCTTCCAGGGTCCCAAGGATATCCCCGAGTCCATCATGGAAGCCAGTTCGGCCGCCTGCAAGGCCGGTATGACCCTGGCGGCGGTCAGAAACGATCTGGTCAGGGAAAAAACACTCCCCGCTGAGGTCTCCGTGGAAGGCCAGGAAAACCGTATTGGGGTGTTTGTCTGCAACTGCGGCACCAACATCGGCGGTATCGCCGATGTTCCGGCTATTGCCGAGTACGCCCGCAGCCTGCCCGGCGTAGCCTATGTTGAGGAGAACCTCTTCTCCTGCTCCCAGGACACCCAGGATAAAATGGTGGAGGTCATCAAAGAACAGAAGCTCAACCGGATCGTCGTGGCGGCCTGTACACCGCGGACCCATGAACCCCTGTTCCAGGAAACCGTGCGGAATGCCGGGCTGAACTCTTACCTCTTTGAAATGGCCAATATTCGCAATCAGTGCACCTGGGTACATGCCAGTGAAAAGGACAAAGCCACCGAAAAGTCCAAGGACCTCGTACGTATGGCAGTTGCCCGGGCGGCTTTACTGGACCCCATCAGCGATGTCACCGTGGAAGTCAACAAGTCCGCCCTGGTTATCGGGGGTGGCGCGGCCGGCATGACCGCGGCCCTCAGTCTGGCCGACCAGGGATTTCCGGCCACCATCGTCGAGCGTTCTGCAGCTATCGGCGGCCAGGCCCGGGATCTGGCGCATACCTGGAAGGGCCAGGTGGTCCAACCCTTTCTCGATGATATGATTGCCAAGGTGGAAAAGCACCCGGACATCACGGTACTGTTGGATTCGGAAGTGACGGACGCCGCCGGGTTTGTCGGCAACTTCGAAACCCAGGTCTCCTCAAACGGCGCTTCCCAGACGATTGCCCATGGCGGAGTCATCGTGGCGACCGGTGGAGAAGCCACCGATTCGACCGAATATCTATACGGTCAAAACGAGCGGGTGACCCGCTGGCATGACCTGGAGCACCATCCTGAAAAACTGGCCGATGCCCAGACCGTTGTATTTATCCAATGCGTGGGTTCTCGGGATGACCAGCGGCCCTATTGCTCCCGGATTTGCTGCACCGGATCCATTCTCCAGGCCATTGCCATTAAAGAGGCGACCCCGGACAAGGCTGTTTTCGTCCTGTACCGGGACATCCGGACCTACGGTGAGCGCGAGGCCCTGTACAAGCAGGCCCGGGAACTGGGCGTCATCTTTATCCGCTACACCTTGGAGCATAAACCTGAAGTCGCGGAAACCGCCGATGGCCTGGATGTGAAGGTGTTCGATCCGGTTCTGCAACGGGATCTGTTGATCAAGGCCGATCTCGTGAATCTGGCCACGGCCATCAAGCCGGCGGACAACGACAAACTGGCGGCCCTCTACAAGCTGCCGTTGAATTCCGACAACTTCTTCATGGAAGCGCATGCCAAGCTCAGGCCGGTGGAATGCGCGACGGACGGCATTTTCCTGTGCGGATTGGCGCATTACCCGAAATCGCTGGATGAGAGCATTGCCCAGGCCCAGGCCGCGGCCAGCCGCGCCGCCACGGTCTTGTCCAAAGCGTCCATCAGTATTTCGCCGCTGGTCTCCTTGGTAGACACCGAAAAGTGCATCGGCTGCGGCCTGTGTACTGAAGTGTGCGCCTTTGGGGCCATTGTCCTGGATGAAGTCGAGGGCAAAGGCTACCGGGCCCGGAACATTTCTGCCTCTTGCAAGGGCTGCGGCCTGTGTGCCTCGTCCTGCCCCCAGCTGGCTATCGATATGCTGCATTTCAAAAACGAGCAGATCGAAGCCACAGTGAATGCCGTTGTTTAGAATAGATAGTAAAGACGATTTGTTACCGAACGTCAGGATATAACAATAAGATAGAGGATAAGAACATGGGTGATTTCGAGCCTAAGATCGCAGCGTTTCTGTGTAACTGGTGTGCCTATGCCGGGGCCGACCTGGCGGGTGTATCCCGGCTGCAGTATCCGTCCAACCTGAGAACCGTACGGGTCATGTGTTCCGGCCGGGTTGACCCGGGATTCATCATCAAAGCATTCAAACAGGGTTGTGACGGTGTGTTGGTGTCCGGGTGACATTTCGGTGATTGCCATTACCTGGAGGGTAATGTACAGGCCGAGAAAAAGATCGTTCTCACCAAAAAACTGCTCGACATGGCTGGTATCGGCGCGAACAGGCTGCATCTGGCCTGGGTCTCCTCCGCCGAAGCCCAGCGCTTCGTGGAGATTGCCACGGATACCATCGTCGCGGTCAAAGATCAGGGCCCCCTGGATACAACCGCCCTGGAGATGGCCCTGGAGGCCGCCGACATGACGGTCAACAATCCAGCCATCCGCTGGTTGGTGGGTAAAGAAGTGAAGATTACCGCCAACGGGGATGTCTACGGACGCAAGTGGGACGTAGATCAATATGAAGCCGCGCTTTTCAAAGAACTGGAGCGCGAATTCCAGAAGAGCATGATATTTCTGGCCATTAAAAAAGGCTGTAAATCCGTGCGGGACATCAGCCGGGAAATTGGCCTGGATCTGCTGAGGATCTCTTACCTGCTGGCTGACCTGGAGAAAACCAACCAGGTTGAATTCACCGGTATGGAAGACAGCAAACCCGTATTCGTAGCGCTATAGTCATTGGAAAATGACTGTGAATAGAGGGAGGAACAATGAGTAACACGAGCGGATCAGTTATGGTTGTGGGTGCCGGCATAGCGGGTATGCAGGCTGCCCTGGATCTGGCAAATTCAGATTACAACGTGTACCTGGTAGAAAAGGGGCCGACCATCGGGGGACTGATGGCCCGGCTGGACAAGACCTTCCCGACCAACGACTGTACCATGTGAGTGATCTCACCGAAACTGGTCGAGGTCGGCCGGCACATGAACATCAACCTGATTACCAACAGTGAAGTCAAAGATATTGCGGGGGATCCCGGAAACTTTTCCGTGACCCTGACCAATAATCCCCGTTTCATCGATTCGGACGTATGTACCGGTTGCGGCGACTGTGCCCGCAACTGTCCTGCTTCGGCGGTGAACCAGATCAACAAGGGGATGAATGACCAGCGGGCCACCTTCATCGAGTATGCCCAGGCGGTACCGCTGGCCTATGCCATCGACAAGGACGCTTGTGTGGGCTGCGGCCTGTGTGAAAACGTCTGTATGGCCAAAGCGGTGCGGTATGACGACGTAGTGCGCGAAACAGAGGTGACCGTCGGTTCCGTCATCCTGTCACCGGGAACAAAGGGCTTTGATCCCTCCGGCCTGGATTACCTCGGCTACGGAAAATATCCCAACGTCGTGACCAGTGAAGGGTTCGAGCGGATTCTGTCTGCTGGGGGACCTTATTTCGGTCATGTCATGCGGCCGCTCGACCGGGAAGAGCCCAAGAGCATCGCCTGGCTGCAGTGCGTCGGCTCCCGGGATACCAACCGCTGCGGCAACGGCTACTGCTCTTCGGTTTGCTGTATGTATGCCGCCAAGGAAGCCATGATCGCCAAGGAGCACATTCACGGGGATCTGGACTGCGCGGTCTTCAACATGGACATGCGGACCTTCGGCAAGGACTATGAGAAGTATTATCTCCGTGCCCGGGATCGGGAGGAGATCCGCTTTGTGAAAGCACGGGTCCACACGATCAATGAAATTCAGGAAACCGGTGACCTCAGCGTGCTCTATGCTGATGAGAGCGGCGCGATGAAAGAAGAGACCTTCTCCATGGTGGTTCTGTCCATTGGACTGACGATTCCCGATACCGCCGTGGAGTTGGCCAAGAAGCTCGATATTGATCTGAATAAATACAACTTTGCCAAAACCGATCCCTTTGCACCGGTGGAGACGTCCAAACCAGGCGTCTATACATGCGGTGTTTTCCAGGGCCCCAAGGATATTCCCGGCTCGGTCACAGAAGCGAGCGCCGCCGCCTGTCTGGCAGGGTCGGAGCTGGCCACGGCCCGGGGCAAGGATATCCCGGAAGTGGTCGTGCCCGAGGAAGTGGACGTGGCCGGTCAGGATCCGCGGATCGGTGTGTTTGTCTGCAACTGCGGGATCAACATCGGTGGCGTGGTCGATGTGCCGGCGGTGCAGCAGTATGCGGCTGAACTGCCCGGGGTGGTCTTCACAGACGCCAACCTGTTTACCTGCAGCCAGGACACCCAGGAAAAGATGAAGAAGATGATCACCGAACACAATTTGAATCGGGTGGTGGTCGCCTCCTGCAGCCCCAAGACCCATGAACCGATGTTCATGGAGACCCTGGAAGCCTGCGGTCTGAACAAGTACCTGTTCGAGATGGCCAATATCCGGAACCAGAATTCCTGGATTCACTCCAAGAGCCCGGACCTGGCCACCCAGAAAGCCAAAGATCTGGTCAGAATGGCCGTGGCTCGGGCCGGCACCCTGAAACCCCTTACGGCCAAGGTCATTCCGGTCAACCAGAAAGCTCTGGTCATCGGCGGCGGGGTAGCCGGCATGAATGCAGCCCTGAACCTGGGCAAGCAGGATTTTGAGGTGGTGCTGCTTGAGAAGGATGCCCAGCTGGGCGGTTTTGCCCGCAATCTGCATCACACCATCGAGGGCGGTGATGTGGGCGCCTATGTCGGGACACTGGCTGATGAAGTCAAGGGCCACGCCAAGATTGAGGTGCTGACCGAAACCACCGTAACGGGTTTTGGCGGGTACAAGGGCAATTTTAAAACCGAGGTAGCCGTAGGCGCAGCCGGTGAAAAGCGGGATATCGATCACGGGGTGATCATCGTGGCCACGGGTGCGGTTGAATACCAGCCCAAGGAGTATCTGTACGGCGAAGACGAACGTGTCGTGACCCAGGTCGGCTTGGCTGATCGACTGGCCGCGCAAGGCGCCGCTGACCTGGATACGGTCGTCATGATCCAATGCGTTGGATCGCGGTGCGCAGAGATGCAGGAGTGCTCGCGGATTTGCTGTCAAAACGCTGTGAAAAATGCCCTGCAGATAAAAAAACTGAGTCCGGAAACCCAGGTGTTTGTCCTGTACCGCGATATGCGGACTTATGGCCTACTGGAAGATTACTATACCGAAGCCCGGGATCAGGGCGTGATCTTCATGCGCTACGATGCCGACAATCCTCCGGTGGCCAAAGCAGCCGCCGAAGGCATTCTGGTGACAACCCGGGACCATGTGCTGCAACAGGATGTTGAAATCTCTGCAGATCTGTTGACCCTGAGTGCCGGGATGCGGGCGGCCGATACCGAGGAACTTAGCAGCATCATGAAGCTGAATGCCAACCAGGAAGGCTACTTTATCGAGGCGCATGTAAAACTGCGGCCGGTAGACATGCCCGGGGAGGGTATTTTCCTCTGCGGTACGGCTCACGGGCCCAAGCTGATATCCGAGACCATTTCCCAGGCCCAGGCAGCCGCTTCGCGGGCGGTCACCTTTCTGGCCCGTCCGGAGATCAAACTTTCGGCTATCACGGCCAATGTGGATACGGAATACTGCGTAAAATGCTTGACCTGTGTACGGACGTGTCCCTATGATGTACCGGTTTTCAACACGGAGGCCCAGGAGATCCAGATAGATGAGGCCCTGTGCCACGGATGCGGCGCCTGCGCCGGTGTCTGCCCGCGGCAGACCATCCAGTTGGGATTCTATGAAGATGACCAGATTGCATGTAAAATTGACGCATTGCTGGCAGGAGGAATGTAATGGCTGATTTCGAACCCACGATTATCGCATTTTGTTGTGAATACTGAGGGTATTCCGCCGCGGACCTGGCAGGTTCCATGAGGCTCGACTATCCTACAAATATTAAAATTATCCGGGTGCCCTGTTCCGGCAAGGTGGATGTCATGTACCTGCTGCGTGCCATCCAGAAAGGGGCCGACGGTGTCTATGTGGTCGGCTGCCTGGAGGGGGCCTGCCACTACAACGCGGGCAATTTCAGGGCCCGTGAAAGGGTTAACCACGCCAACCGCCTTCTCGCTGAAGTGGGTATTGAAGGCGAGCGGGTGAGGATGTATAATCTCTCTTCCGGTGAAGGCCCTACATTTGCGGCATTTGCCAAGGAGATGACCGAGCATATTTTGGAATTGGGACCCAACCCATTGAATAAATAAGTATAAATCAAAAGACGGAGTATATCATGGCTGAAGAAACAATTAAACTTGGAGGAAAAAAGAAGAGCGTATTCCTGGATAAGGTCAAAGAGATCCTGCCCGACGGTGGGAACCTCAATCTTTGCCTGACCTGTGGGGCTTGCTCTTCCGGTTGTCCGGCCACCGGGCTGGAGGGTATGGACCCGCGCAAATTCCTGCGCATGGCCGCCCTGGGAATGGACGAGGAGATCCTTAAATCCGATTGGAAATGGTGGTGCAGCATGTGCATGCGCTGCATTTACGTCTGTCCCATGAAGATCAACATTCCCCAGCTGGTGTTCAACGCCCGCGCCATGATCCCGCGGGAAGAGCGACCCAAGGGGATCGTGGGTTCCTGTGACATGGCCCTGAGAAACGATACCTGCAGCGCCATGGGTGCTACCGAAGAGGACTTTCAGTTCGTGGTTGAAGACGTTCTTGAGGAATATCAGGAGTCTCAGCCGGAGTTTGCCGATATGTTGGCGCCGGTCAACAAAAAGGGCGCCGAGTTCTTCCTCAACCAGAACTCGCGCGAGCCGGTCACCGAGCCGGACGAAATGGTGCCGTTGTGGAAGATCCTGCACTCGGTGGGTGCCGACTGGACCTACGGTACCAAGGGGTGGGCTGCCGAGAACTACTGCATGTTCATGGCGGACAATAAAAACTGGGAACATATCGTCCGGACCAAGGCCAAAGCCGTGGATGATCTGGGGTGTAAGGTCTGGCTCAACACCGAGTGAGGGCACGAACTTTTCGCAGTCCGGGTCGGACTGGAAAAATTCAAGATCGAACACAACTTCGAAATCAAGAGCATCATCCAGCTGTATGCCGAGTGGCTTCGGGAAGGCAAGCTCAAGGTCAATTCCGACTGGAACAAGGAGCGCCAGATCAAGTTCACGGTTCAGGACCCCTGCCAGCTGGTGCGTAAAACCTACGGTGATCCCGTTGCCAACGACCTACGAGAGGTGGTCAAAGCGGTGGTCGGTGAAGAGAACTTCATTGAGATGTACCCCAACAAGTCCAACAATTACTGCTGCGGCGGCGGCGGCGGGTTCCTGCAGTCGGGCTTTCCGGAGCAGCGGCGCGCCTACGGTAAGCTCAAGGCGGACCAGATTCTGACCACCGGTGCGGCTTATGCCATCACACCCTGCCACAACTGCCATGCCCAGGTGCACGACCTGAGCGAGATCAACGAGCACAAGTGGGAAACGGTCCACCTGTGGACCCTGATCTGCCTGTCCATGGGCATTTTGGGGCCCAATGAGCGCGAATACCTGGGTGAAGATCTCAAGGAAGTCGACGTATTTCATCCCGAATCGGCCATGTAATGTGTGGCGGCACGTGACTCGGAAATGTAACCGATCTGTATAACAGGAGGGGAAATGATAGTAGCCAAGCGAAAACCCTTTGAAGAGTTGAAGACGATGCTCAAGGACTATAAAAAGGTCCTCAACGTGGGCTGTGGAACCTGTGTCGCAGTCTGCCTGGCCGGAGGTGAAAAGGAAGTCGCCGTGCTGAATGCCGAATTGGAGATGGCTCGTAAACTGGATGACAATCCCATTGAATTGGGCTCCAAAACGATCGAGAGACAATGCGACATGGAATATCTCGAGGCCCTGGATGACATCGTCAGAGAATATGATGCCATTTTATCCATGGCCTGCGGCGTGGGGATTCAGTTTCTGGCCGAAAGGTTTCCAGATATCCCGGTCTTTCCGGGCGTCGATACATCCGGTATGTCTGCCAACCGGGCCGTAGGCTGGTACGAGGAGCGCTGCCGTTCCTGCCAGAGCTGTGTGTTGGCTTGGACCGGCGGAATCTGCCCGGTCACCATGTGCGCCAAAGGCCTTTACAACGGCCCCTGCGGCGGTACCAATGACGGGAATTGTGAAATCAGTGATGACCAGCCCTGTGCCTGGTTCCGGATTTACGAACGCCTGGCAGCCCAGGGGCGGGTCGATTGCATCATGGATTTTCACCCGATAAAGGACTGGAATGATACGGTACCCCGGACGTTGATTCAACCCGGCTATGAAAAACTGACAGAGCCTGACGAAGAGTAGCGCTGGCAGGCCATCTATCGGTCAGTATGAAGACATCAATAACTGGATGCTGAATCGTTGAGGATAAGGTGATTGTTATGAGCACAGAGCAGAACGGTTTGAAATCAGGAAGCAACCTTGAGAAGATCTTGAAGGCAGGACAATTTGCATTTACCGGCGAGCTCGGGCCACCGCGCGGCACCAACGCCGTCGAAGTACGGGAGAAAGCCCAGCATCTCAAAGGAATGGTCGATGCGGTCAATATTACCGACAACCAGACCGCCATGGTGCGTATGTCCAGCTGGGCAGCCAGTTTGATCGTGCTGGAAGAGGGGTTGGAGCCCAACTACCAGATGGTCTGCCGTGATCGCAACCGCCTGGCCATGCAGGGTGATGTCCTGGGGGCCTATGCCCACGGTATTAAAAATATGCTTTGCCTGTCCGGGGACCACTGCAAGTTTGGCGACCATCCCATGGCCAAGGGCGTTTTCGACGTCGATTCCATGCAGTTGATCAACATGATCAAGACCATGCGCGATGATGGCAAATTCCAGGGTGGTGCCGAGATTGAGGACCCACCGAAGATGTTTATCGGCGCGGCGGCCAACCCTTTTGCCGATCCCTTTGAGTGGCGGGTGCATCGCCTGGCCAAGAAAATCAACGCTGGGGTGGATTTCATCCAGACCCAGTGCATCTACAACATGGACAAGTTCCGGGAATGGGTCAAACAGGCCAATGATATGGGGTTGACGGAAAAAGTCTATATCCTGGCCGGTGTCACCCCCATGAAGAGTGTGGGTATGGCCCGCTACATGGCCAGCAAGGTCCCCGGCATGGACGTGCCCGAGGAAGTCATCAAGAGGCTACAGGGTGCCGAAAAGGGCAAAGTCGCGGCTGAAGGCATTAAGATGGCCTGCGAACAGATCGAAGAATTCAAAGAGATGAAAGGCGTTGCCGGCGTGCACCTTATGGCCATCGAGTGGGAGCACAAAGTCCCCGAGATTGCCGAGCAAGCCAAAGTGTTGCCGCGCCCGGCTGTGGAATAGGCAACTTCACTTGTGACCTGAGTATCAGGGGGATCGGTTTCGAGCCGGTCCCCCTTTTTTCGTGCTAATTCTATGCAGCCAGCAACCCGCCAGCAAACGTCATTCCCCCCATTATCCCCCGGGAAGAATCCAAAGGATATTTCAGCTTACGGTCGAGATCCAATAATAAGAATTCGAGCTGCCCTCACAAATGAATAATTCCTCACCGATCAAAAAAACACCCTTATTTTGCAGTTTATATACATGCTATGTCGGATATATTTATATAACACTTTGTAATTAAATTATTATATTCGATATTTGCTTTCGGGCCAAAAAAAACCATGATTCTCCTTGACACCCCTATGAGCCCTTTGATAAATGAATGAGTGTTCATTCATAAACATTGTTTCAACTGGAGGCGGTTATCAATAAGAAATCCAAATCAAACGGCAAGTATCACCAGATCCTCGAGGCAGCCATCAAAGTATTTGCCGAGCAAGGTTTTCACCAGGCCACGATCAGTCAGATAGCCAGGGAAGCCGGGGTGGCCGATGGAACCATCTATCTTTATTTCAAGAATAAAGAAGATATCATGGTGAATTTTTTCGGGTACAAGACCAAACAGGTGTTTGGTCGGTTCCGCGAAGAAGTTGACACGGCGGATAATGCCCGCGACAAATTGCGCTTGCTGATCAAAAGGCACCTGGAAGAGTTCCAGCGTGACCGAAGTATGGCGATATTATACCAAACCGAGACCTGCCGTTTCAGCCGGATGTGTGAAGAGCAGATTCGGGAAATGTCAAAAATGTACCTGGATCTGGTATCTGAAATTGTGGAGAGCGGGCAGGATGAAGGCCTGATGCGCAAAGACCTGTACATGGGGCTGGTGAAACGCTTTATTATCGGTGCCATCGATGAAGTGATCAATACCTGGCTCCATTCCGGGGGTAGTTACGATCTGGTTTCTATGGCCGACCCATTGGTCGATCTGTTTATAAGGGGTGTGGGGAACCCCGACGTGACACACAGTTGAGGGGACTGCCCGGAAAGCTGTTGGTTGGACGATATGGGTAGTACCAAGATGGATGCTGGCACCCCGCCGACCAACCTTAGGCGGATGGTGGCAGCGCAAAACTAAGGTGCGCGCAAACGTGAACCCGGCGGTTCCGGTTGCGTCCGCCAGAGGGGATAGAGGATTATGGCACAGCAAATCGCAGACAGAAGAGATATCGACTTCGTATTACATGAACAGCTTGAGGTTGCCCAATTCAGCGAAAATGCAGATTACGCTGAATTCAACAAAAAGGTCATTGACATGATCGTCAAGGAGGCCCGCAACCTGGCCATCAAGGAGATCTTACCGACTTCCAAGGAGGGGGACGAACAGGGTTGCCGTTTGGAAAACGGCGTGGTGACGACCCCGGAGTCATTTAAACGGGTGTTTGAACTTTTCATCGAAGGGGAATGGCTGGCCATGTCGGAAGATCCAGAGTGGGGCGGCCAGGGTATGCCCAAAAGCGTTGCCATGGCGGCCAGCGATTATTTTGTAGGTGCCAACTTCGCCTTCATGATGTACCCCGGGCTTACCCACGGGGCCGGTAAACTGGTAGAGGCGTTCGGTACCGACAAACAAAAAGAGCTGTTTTTGAAGAAGATGTATACCGGTGAATGGACCGGCACCATGCTCCTTACGGAACCGGAGGCCGGGTCTGATGTCGGGGCCCTGACGACGACGGCCGTAAAGAATGACGACGGTACCTACTCCATCACCGGTAATAAAATCTTTATCTCCGGTGGTGAGCACGATCTGTCGGAGAACATTATCCATCCGGTACTGGCGCGTATCGAAGGTGCTCCTGAAGGGACCAAGGGCATCTCGTTGTTTCTGGTACCCAAGATCTGGGTCAATGACGACGGCAGCCTCGGCGAATCCAATGATGTGGTTTGTACCGGTATAGAAGAAAAAATGGGCATCCACGGCAATTCAACCTGCAGTCTTGCACTCGGCGGGAAGGGCAAATGCCGCGGTACCCTGCTTGGTGAGGAGAACAAGGGCATGCGGGCCATGTTCCTCATGATGAACGAAGCCCGCCTGCTGGTTGGACTGCAGGGTTTTTCCTGTGCCTCGAGCTCCTACCTCAACGCGGTCAATTATGCCCGTGAGAGGGTCCAGGGTAAGAACATTCTGGCTTTCATGGACAAGGATGCCCCGGCCGTACCCATTATTCAGCACCCGGATGTGCGGCGGCAACTGCTGACGATGAAAGCGTACATCGAGGGCATGCGCAGCCTGCTGTACTATGTCGCCTACTGTGAAGACATGATCCATACTTCCGACGACCAGGAGACGAAGGAAAAATATCAGGGGCTGATCGATGTGCTCATCCCCGTCGCCAAGGGCTACGTGACCGACAAAGCGTTTGAGGTCTGCAGTCACGGTATGCAAATATATGGCGGCTATGGCTACATCAAGGAGTATCCTCAGGAGCAGCTGCTGCGGGATTGCCGCATTACCATGATCTACGAGGGTACCAACGGCATCCAAGCCATGGACCTGTTAGGCCGCAAGCTCGGGATGAACAAGGGCAAGGCGGTCATGGACCTCATGGGTGAGGTCCAGAAAACCATCGCGGCCGCCCGGGAAATCGAGAGCCTCAAGGGGGCGGCGGAGACCGTTGAAAAAATGCTCAATAAACTGGGTGAAGTCGCCATGCACATGGGCGCAACAGCCATGAGTCCCGATGTCCTGAAAGCCTTTGCCTTTGCGCATCCGTTCATGGAGGCGACCGGGGATGTGACCATGGCGTGGATGCTGCTGTGGCGGGCGGTAGTTGCCAGCCGGAAACTCGAAAAAGCCAAGAAAAAGGACAAACCTTTCTACGAAGGTCAGTTGAAATCCTGCGAATTCTTTGTTGAAACCGTTCTCCCGGTCACCTTCGGTAAAATGAAGGCCATCCTGGGAACCAGTGGTGCCGCTGTGGATATTGATGAAAACGCGTTTTGCGGCAAATAGTACTCAGGCAAATATAGCATTAAAAAAGGCGGGGAATACTTCCCCGCCTTTTTAATTTTTAGCTTTCAGACGATTTCGGCTTTTAAGGTTTTTCCTAACACTTAACACCTAAAACCTAACACGGGCGTATTCTTCGCCTCACATTCATCACCCCTCTTTGGCCAGTTCTTCAGCCCGCAGGTCTTTTTTCAATACTTTCCCGACATTGGTCTTCGGCAGTTCATCCCTGAATTCGATCATGGTGGGCAGCTTGTAGGTGGCCAGCATGCCTTTGCAGTACTCGAGCAGCTCTTCCTGAGTGGCCGTCTCCCCCTCATTGAGGACCACGAACACCTTTACCTGCTCACCCCGTTTCGGGTGGGGGATGCCGATGGCGGTCGCTTCCAATACCTTCGGATGTTCAAAGAAAACTTCTTCAATATCCCGGGGGTAGACATTGTATCCGCCGGAGATGATCATGTCTTTCATGCGGTCGACGATGTAAAAATAACCATCCTCATCCATCTTGGCGATATCACCGGTGTGCAGCCAGCCGTCGGTAATGGTTTCCGCGGTGGCATCCGGCCTTCCCCAGTAGCCTTTCATGACCTGGGGACCTTTGATCAGAAGTTCCCCGGTCTCGCCAACGGGCATGTCCGTTTCACCGGTGTCGATATCCACAATCCGGCACAGCGTGTCACTGATCGGGATGCCGATGCTGCCTACTTTGCGTTTGCCGCCGGCAAACGGGTTGACATGGGTGACCGGGGTGGACTCCGTCATACCGAAACCTTCCACAATAATGGCGCCGGTCTTTTCTTCGAATTCCTTGATGACTTCTATGGGCAGGGGGGCACTGCCTGAGAAACAGCCCTTGATGGAGGTCATGTCCACGTTGTTGATATTGAGGTGGCTGAGCATGCCGATATACATGGTCGGGACGAGGGGCGCAAAGGTCGGTTTGAATTTTCCAATGGTCTCAAGCAATTGCTCCGGCTGCGGCTTGGGAACGAGGATGTCTCCCCAACCCATAAAAATTGATAAGTTCATGGCTACGGACAGGCCGAACACATGGAAGAAGGGTAGGGCGCTGAGCATTATTTCTTCACCCCGGTTAAAGGTGGGAAACCAGCCCCGGAGTTGCTGCACCTGCTTGCTCAGGTTGGCGTGGGTCAACATGACACCTTTGGAAACACCGGTGGTACCGCCGGTATATTGATACATGGCGGTATCATCAAAAGAGAGATCTGCCGCCGGAACGTCGGTGCCGGCCGTAGCCAATACGGCTTTCCATTTAAAGACCTTTTCAGCTGTTTTGACATCGGCCGCCAGCTGTTTCTTTTTGGCGACGAGCGGAAACAAGAGGTTTTTCGGAAAAGGCAGGTAGTCGCCGATGGACGTATAGATAATCTCCTTGATGCTGGTTTTAGGCCGCAGGTCGATCATGCGGTTGCCCAACAGATCCAGGGTAATCAACAGCTTGGCGCCCGAGTCGTTGAACTGGTGTTCAAGTTCACGGTCTGAATAGAGGGGATTGTTCATGACCACGATGCCGCCGATTTTCAATATGGCATAATAGGCGACCACACAGGGAATCACATTGGGCAGCAAGATGGCCACGCTGTCTCCCTTTTGAATGCCGAACCCGGTCAGGACGGTCGCGAAACGATCCACCATCGCTTTCAACTCACGGTAGGACATCCGATACCCCTGAAATAAGAGCGCCATATTGTCTGGAAAGTCCCGGGCCGACCTTTCCAGAAATTCCGGTAGACAGACGTCTTCATAGTCTATCTGTTCCGGCACACCATCTTCATAATGGGCGGTCCAGGGGGTGTCGGTATACTTCAAATCGGTTGTCACGAGCGGCCTCCTTTACATGCTGTTTTTTTTATGCGGGAAAATCGAGAAATACCCTGATAAACCAGGTAATTGCTAATATGCCTAATTAAGGAGATTGTCAAGATATCCTCTTGTCCACATAACCCTTTTAAAATGTGTTTTTTTGTGGCATAGTACGTCTTTCTGGAGGCGCAACCAGCTTTCAGACTCCTGCCACCTTGGGCAAGGCCGCTGATACACGGACGGTTTTGATCTGTAATCTTCCGTCCTATGGTGGTTACCGCCCAACGAAAATTCGGTCCGGCGACACCATCGCACCATGTGGCGCGTGGCTGATGCCGCGACCCAAACATGTTCCCCCATATTGCGGATCCGTCGTCCGCCCGGGTATTGCGGAAAGGGAAATATCCTGACGGTTTTTATATCATTTTCGTCTATTTTTCCTTGACACGATCAAAGTCAGTCGATAAATGAATGCTCATTCATTTATATCGAGCGACCGTTTGGATCTTCATCCGCCACCCCTAGCGGGGCAGATTCGTTCAGGGAAGCGCGGATTCTGGCGAGACCTTTACTATTGAAGGGAGAGGATTAGTTACCCATGGAAACAGCGTTAATTGGCCCGGCCAAAGCATACTTTCTATTTATTCCCACATGGTTTTTATCGTTGATCATCCCCATAGCCGGGGTTGTAATTTTTACCTATATCATGGCCACCCGCGTGGCCCCCTTGGTAAAAGCCGCTCCGGATTTTCGTTTGAACCGGTATCCGGAACGCATTTTCAAGGTGCTCAAGATCTGGTTGGCACAGTGGCGGCAACCCCGCTACCTGACAGCCGGTATCCTCCACATCCTGATATTTTTCGGATTCTTGGCCCTGAGTATTCGTTCGATTTCACTGGTCATTATCGGACTTTACGATGGTTTTGTTTTTCCCGGCTTCGACGGACCGGTCGGCCATATTTACAACGTGTTGAAAGATGTGATGGCCACGGTGGTCTTTGTAACCGTTATCATTGCCGCTTACCGGCGCGGGATACAAAGACCGGCCCGGTACGCAGTTCCGGAAAAATACGGCCATGATCATACTGGTGAAGCGGTGTTCGTGTTGGCTGTGATCGCGACCTTGATGGTTTCCGAGAGCCTGTTCGAGGCAACGCTGGTTGCAGCCCAGACCAGCAAGGGTATGCCGGTTGAATTTTTAACCCCGCTCACCCTGCCCTGGCTGTTTAAAGTGTTTTTGTGGAATACGTCCATCGAGCACCTCCAGACCTTGCACCTGTTATCCTTTTACGTGCATGACGTTACCTTTTTCTTCTTTCTCTGTTTTCTGCCGCTGGGCAAACATTTTCACGTCATTACCTCCCTGTTCAACGTGTTTTTCATGCGTCTGGACCGGGGAACGGTCAAACCGGTCCGGCACGGGGTTTCGGATGAGCAGCTCGACGATCTTGAATCTTTCGGCGTCAAAAAACTTGAAGATTTTACCTGGAAACACCTGCTGGACTTCTATTCCTGTGCCGACTGCGGTCGCTGCAGCGACCAGTGCCCGGCCAATGCCGTGGGCCGTCCGCTATCGCCGCGGTTTATCTCTATTAAAGGCCGGGACCTGATCTTTAAAAACTACCCCTGGTATCCGGTCGGCAGCCAGTTTAAAGAGAGCGAACCGCTGATCGGCAGTATTTATGAGGAAGACGAGATCTGGTCCTGTACAACCTGCGGTGCCTGCGAACAGGAGTGTCCGCTGGGGATCGAGTACATCGACAAAATGGTCGATTTGCGCCGGGGCATGGTTGATGAGGGTATGGTGCCGCAGACCTTGCAAAAGCCGCTCAGGGCACTTGAAAAACGAGGCAACCCCTGGGGGAAGATGGAAAAGAAGCGTGCCGACTGGGCGCTTAAGGACAAGGAATTCAAGGCCGCGTGCGAGGTCCAGGTTTTGGAGAAAGGCGCCCTGGCGGACACGCTCTACTTCGTGGATAGCATATCGTCTTACGATGATCGCATGCAGGGCATCGCTCAGGCCACAGCCAAGGTGCTGACCGCCGCGGGTGTAGATTTCGGAATTCTCGGCAAGGCGGAAAAAGACAGTGGCCATGAAGCCAAACGCTTTGGCGAAGAGATGCTGTTCCAGGACCTGCGTGACCAGAACATTGATGCCATTTCCAACTCAGGCGTCAAAAAAATCGTGACGGCCGATCCGCACGCATTGAATGCCCTCAAGAACGACTACACCGATGTGCCGCCGGTTGAACACATCAGCCAAGTCGTGGTCCGCGCTGTCACCACGGGCCGCTTGACGTTGCAACCGGTCTCAGGGAACGGAAAGACGTATACGTACCATGACCCGTGCTATCTCGGCAGGCACAACGAACTCTACGAGGACCCCCGGCAGGTGCTGGATGCGATTCCCGGCCTGGACCGGGTTGAAATGCTCAAGAGCCGGGATCGCTCCTTCTGCTGTGGCGGCGGCGGTCTGATGCTTTTTTATGAACCGGAAGAGGAAACCAGAATGGGGGTCCTGCGGGTTGAAATGGCCGCTGCGGCCGGTGCCAACGTTATCGTGACAGCCTGTCCCTTCTGCCTGGTTAATTTAGAGGACGCGATCAAAGTGGCCGGGATGGAAGGCAAGATGGAAGCCATCGAACTGGCCGAATTGGTTGCTATGCATATTCAGTAATGAAACACCCTGTCCGCCCGGTACCCTCACCGGCCAGGCGGACGGGACAAACAAAACAATACCTGGGAGGAATGCAATGGAGATTTTGGTATGCGTTAAAAGAGTTCCGGATGCCTCTGAAAACGAAATTGAACTCAACAGCGCCGGAAATGATATTGATCGGGACGATCTCGTCTACTCGGTCAATGAGTGGGACAACTATGCGGTCGAAGAAGCCATCCAGATCGCCGACAAGGAAGGCGGCAGTGTTACCGTGGTCACCGTAGGAGACGAGGAGGCCGAAGAGGTGCTGCGGCGGGAAATGGCCATGGGTGCCAACAACGGGCTGCTGCTGGATGATGAAGCGTTTGAAGACTCCGACGGGAAGGGCATTGCCGCCGCTCTGGCCGCAGCCGTCCAAAAAGGCAGCTATGACCTGATTCTCACCGGCGCCCAGGCGGACGACGGGGCTGCTCAGGTCGGCGGCATGCTGGCCGCAATGCTGGATATGCCCTATGCCTCGCTGGTCAACAAGATCGACGTCGGATCCGGCAAGTTGACCGTGGGTCGTGAGATCGAAGGTGGCAATCAGGAGATGAACGAAATCGATATGCCGTGTGTGCTCTCCATCCAGACCGGTATCAACGAACCCCGTTATGTCGGGATTCGCGGTATTCGCAAGGTGGCGTCGGTCGATATCCCGACCATGGGCGCTTCCGATTTGGGTCTCGATGCCGGCACCGTTGGTGCCGCCGGTGCCAAAGTGAAACGGCTGGACTACTTCGTACCGGATCTGGGCGAAGGTGCCGAGATGTTGGAAGGCAGCACCGAAGAGATCATTGAGAAGCTGATTGAACTCTTAAAGGCTAAAGGAGGGCTCAAATAATGGCGCAGATTTTTGCATATATTACCCATAAAGACGGTGTGGCCGATGACTCTGCTCTGGAACTGGCCGCAGCGGCTAAAAAGATCGATGCCGGCGCTGCCGCCACCGCAATTGTAACCGGTTCGGGTGCAACCCTGGATACTGTCTGTAACGACATGGCTGCTTCCTTTGGCGAGGTCTGGAAAGTTGACAATGATGCCCTGGCTTATCCCAACGCGGAAGTCATCCGGAAACTGCTGGTCGCCCTGCTGCCGGCCGATGCCATTGTGCTGCTGCCCCACGATACTTTCGGAATGGATTTGGGGCCGGGCCTGTCCATCAAACTGGATTCCGCTTTTGGCGCCGATGTCGTCGATATCGAGGGCCTGGACGGCACCACCCTGAAACTCGTACGCCAGGAATTCGGTGGCGCGGTCAGCACCCATGTGGATTGTGACTGCGGCGCCGGCGCGATTCTCAATATTCGTCCGGGCGCCGTTGCGGCTGATGAGAGCAAAGCGGCCGGCGGTCAGGTCGTCGACAAGTCCGGAGATGCCGGGGACCTTTCCGTGGGACGCAAGTTTCTGGAAGTTGTGGCTGCCGAAACCGGCGACGTGGACATCACCAAAGAGGATGTCCTGGTCTCTGTCGGCCGCGGAATCGAGGACGAAGAGAACATCGAAATTGCCCAGGAACTGGCGGATGCCATGGGCGCGGTGGTCTCCTGCTCACGGCCGATCGTGGATGCCAAGTGGCTGGAAAAATCCCGTCAGGTCGGAACTTCCGGACAGACCGTCAAGCCCAAGGTTTATATCGCGGCCGGGATCAGCGGCTCTTTCCAGCACATGGGCGGATTAAAAGGCAATCCGTTTATCGTTGCGATCAACAAAAACCCCAAGGCGCCTATTTTTCAATTGGCCGATGTGGGTATCGAGGCGGACATCCTGGATTTTCTGCCTGAATTGACCGAAGCTATCGAAGAGCTCTAATAGCAGAAAAAGCCTGTCACGGTGACGGAATCTGTTAGAGGCCGGTACCCCTAAAAGGGTGCCGGCCTTTTTTGTTGCGTCGGATTCTGTCGCGACTCAAAGGGTAACCAAGCGAGCGTAACTGCCATCGCCACTGGACAAGTCCTTAAATATCGATGTATATAGTTGAGACCATTCCAATAATCTGGATGCTACCGGTGTTGGCTCTACTGATGGAGTGATAGGTATGCAAAGCAGATTTCTCTTTAAATCGATGTGGGTTATCCTTGTATTGGCCTTGGCCTTGGTCGTGGCTGTTACGCTGGTAGCCCTGCGCCCCAAGGCCCAGCGACAACCGCCGCCAAAAACCGGCCGACTTGTTGAGGTGATCTCTATCCAGCCACAGACCGTCACCATGCCCGTCAACGTATTCGGTACCATTCGTCCCCGGGAAAAATTACTGCTGGTTGCCGAGGTCAGGGGTGAAATAACCAACATGGCCAAGAGCTTTGCGGAAGGCAATTGTGTCGACCGGGAAACTGTGCTGGCGGTTATTGACCCGGTTCCCTATTCGTTAGAGGTAGAACGTGCCCGCGGGCATGTGGGAAGGGTTGCCGCGCAATTGCGGAAGCTGCAACAGGATGTAAAGAATCTGAATGCCAACCTGGCCATTGCCAGAGAAGATATGCAACTGGCCGAAGACGAGTTCCACCGCCTGGACGATCTATATAAAAACCAGGTTACATCCCGCACGAACCGCGACCGGGCGGAACAGGGTTATCTGGCCAGCCGGGTGAAACGTCAGGCCATCAAAAATCAATTGGCCCTCATCGGTCCATTGCAGGCTGGTTTGGAATCGGACCGGAAGATTGCCAGGGCCGCCCTGCAGCAGGCTGAATATAACCTGGAACGGACCAAAATAACGGCGCCCTTCGGTGGGTGGGTTCTGGAGAAGAATATCGAGACCGGACAGCATGTCGACACTGGGCAGTACCTGGGAAGCATTTATAAAGCCTACGCCTTGGATATTGAAGTATCCGTCCCTTTGCATGATCTGAAATGGCTGCGCAACGGCGATCGAGGCCTGTCCGCATTTAAGGCGAATATTCGCTTGCCCGGCAATGTTGGCGGGACCCGCTGGTCGGGTCAACTGGCCCGGGTGATGGCTGGACTGGATGAAAAGACCCGGATGCAGCGGTTTGTGATCGAGATCGATCCTAACGGTCAGTCTGTCGGACAATGTTCGGGACCGGCTGATCTGGATGGACTGCGTCCGGGCATGTTTGTGGAGGTGTCAATCCAGGGCCGTGAGATGCCGCAGCTCTTCAAGCTGCCCCGGTATGTGGTCCAGACCGATGATACGGTATTTGTGGCCGCGGGGGGCGAATTGCGGATCCAACCCGTGCGCGTGGTGCGCCGTCTGGGGGAAACGGTTTTTATCGACCAGGGCATCACCGCCGATGATTTGATCATCAAAACCCCCTTGGCGGGAGTCGCCGGCGGAGAGAAGATTAGGATTAAGAAATAAACGATGCCCGAATAAAATGAGTGCTACATTAACGCTATCTTCCGCTGGCTACATGTTTCTAATTAGGGTTCAAGGGTCCCAGGGGCCAAGGGGTCGAGTGAACTGCAAAAACACTTCATCCGACCTTAAAGAACTTTCCCTTGAACCCTCGACCCCTTGACCCCTGGGACCCTGATTTTTAAAACCCTTGAATCCTGGATTTTCATGAAATCCCTTGCCCGTTGGTCCGTCAACAACAGCGTTTCGGTAAACCTGATCATGATTTTCATCATCATGGCGGGTCTTTTTACCGTGTTGGGCATGCGCCGCGAGATGTTTCCCCAATTTGCGCTCGATATGATCAACGTCTCGGTTACCTATCCAGGCGCCAGCCCCCAGGAGGTCGAGGAGGGCATCTGCATCAAGATCGAAGAGCAGATAAAGGGGGTGGAGGGCATCTCCAAGATCCGCTCCGGTTCCTACGAAGGGTTGGGTTCCGTAACGGTAGAACTCGATTCGAATGCCGATCTGCAAATCGTCCTGGATGACATGAAGACCCAGATCGACCTGATTGATATCTTCCCCGACGAAGCCGAGGATCCGGTTATTGTGGAAATCATCAACAAGGATCCGACCATTACCGTGGGGGTCTATGGGAATGTATCCGAAAAACTGCTGCGCAGAACGGCCGAAAAGATCCGGGACGACCTGATCAATACCGGACCGATATCATTGGTTGAGCTAGTCGGCGTGCGGGATTACGAGATTTCGGTGGAGGTGTCGGAAGAAGATCTGCGGCGCTACAACCTTTCCTTCGACCAGGTTGTGGCGGCTGTCCGGACCGGTAGTATCGACTTGCCCGGCGGCACCATTAAAACCAAGCGCGGTGAGATCCTGGTCAAGTCCATGGGACAGCGTTACACCGGACGTGAATTTGAAAAGTTGCCTTTGATCACCCTGGACGATGGTGCCGTGTTGCATCTTGGGGATGTCGCCCGGGTGACGGACGGATTTGAAGATGCCGATATCATCACCAAGTTCAACGGCAAGCCGGCCGTTATGGTCCGGGTCAACCGCACCAAACATGAAGATGTCATCGAGATATCCAATACGGTCCGGGCCTACGTGGCTGCCAACCATGAGCGTCTACCCGGTGGTGTCCAGATTTCCACCTGGTTCGATATATCGATTATGGTCCGCGACCGGATCAACCTCCTCCTCCGCAACGGCGCCCAGGGTATTTTCCTGGTGTTCCTGGTGCTTTCCCTGTTTTTAAACCTGCGTTTGGCGTTCTGGGTGGCGATCGGGATTCCCATCTCTTTCATGGGGGCCTTTTTAGTGCTTGATTTCAACGGATCGACGGTCAACATGATTTCGTTGTTTGCGTTCATCATGACCCTGGGGATACTGGTGGACGATGCCATTATCGTGGGGGAGAACATATATTCGCATTTTGAGCGCGGCAAAAGCCACACAAATGCCGTCATCGACGGTTTGGGCGAGGTGGGCGGTCCGGTGGTCATGGCTATTGCGACGACGGTTGTGGGGTTTACGCCGCTGCTCTTCATTACCGGCATTATGGGCAAGTTTATCGCGGTGATGCCTACTGCGGTCATCTGCATCCTCCTCTTTTCTCTATTCGAAGCCTTGATTATTCTACCCGCCCACCTGAACCATGCCTTGGCTCGAACGCAGCGTCAGGTGGAAAAGATCAAAGGGTGGTATGCCCGGATAAGGGGAAAGATCGAAAATACGATGGAGCGCTTCATCAACGAGTTCTACGCGCCGTCCCTTAAATACGTAGTCAACAACCGTTATTTTACGTTTTCAATCGGTGTCGGCGTCCTGATTATCAGCCTGGGGATCATTCGCGGCGGTTACGTGCCCTTTGTGTTCATGCCCAAGGGCGAAAGCGATTGGATTATTGCCGAGGTTTACTACCCGCTGGGAACGCCCATCGAATTGACTTCAGAGGCGATTGCCCACGTGGAAACTAGTGCCTTCGAGCTTGACAGTCACTACGAAACAAACCAGATCAAGGGCGGACGCCTGGTCACCAATGTATATTCCATGGTCGGCCTTATCCCCCGACGGGACTGGAAACCTCCGGTATGGGGTGGACATTGCGGCGAAATCTGGATCGAATTGACCCCGTCGGCCGAACGACCGCAGATTTCTGTGAACGACGTTGTGCGGCAATGGCGCAAACTGGTAGGGGAAGTGCCCGGCGTCGAACAGCTCTCCTTTTTTACGATTGAAGGCGGGCCCGCCGGCAATCCCATTGAGATACAACTCATCGGTGACGACTTCAGGCAATTGCGCCTGGCGGCCGACGAGCTCAAGGCCGAACTGGCCGCCTATCCGGGCACCTACGATGTGACCGATAATTTCAAGCCCGGCAAAGAAGAGAAACAGTTTGAAATTCTGCCAGGAGCCCGGGCGGTTGGGGTGACCATGCTGGATTTGGCCCGTCAACTGCGCCAGGCATTTTACGGTGAGGAGGCCGTCCGGGTCCAGCGCGGCCGTGACGATTTGAAAGTAATGGTTCGGTATGCGGAAAGAGAGCGTCGCAGTTTGTCCGGTATCGAAAATATGCGTATCCGGACGGCCGACGGTCGCCAGATTCCGATCGAGGAGGTTGCGGCCATCAACACCGGACGGGCTTACTCGGCTGTCCGGCGGGTCGACCGCAACCGGGTGATTACCGTCAGTTCGGATCTCGACGAGAATGTCGGCAACGCCAGCCGTATCGTGGCTGGCCTGAAAGCTGATTTTTTACCGGATTTACTGACCCGCTATCCCGGGGTGATCTACAATCTGGAGGGACAGGAGAAGCGGACCCGCGAATCTCTGGAGAGTCTCAAGAAGGGCTTTGCCCTGGCCATGATGGGTGTTTTTCTCTTGCTGGCCAGCCAGTTTCGCTCCTATATCCAGCCGGTCATCATCATGATGGCCATTCCTTTCGGGCTGATCGGTGCGATCGGCGGGCACTTGATCATGGGGCTGCACTTCACCATGATCAGTATTTTCGGGATTGTGGCCCTATCGGGAATCGTGGTGAACGACAGCCTGATTCTGATTGATTTTATCAACCGGGCCGGACGCAGTGGGGTTGAGATCGAGAAAGCTGTGGTGGCCTCTGGGATTGCCCGTTTCCGGCCCGTCCTGCTCACTTCGCTGACCACCATTGCCGGGCTTTTACCACTGCTGCTGGAAAGAAGCTTTCAAGCCCAGTTTTTAATCCCCATGGCGGTGAGCATCAGCTTTGGGCTGCTGGTGGCGACCGTACTGACCCTGCTTTACGTGCCCGCGCTTTACCTGATTATCGGCGATATTGTCAAGTTGACTACAGGGACATTCCGAAAAGAGGAGCAGTCCACGGCCGGTAAATAAGGGAAATGGCCAACGGCTGGAATGCTGCTATTGTGCGGCATTACAATCTCTGCCTCCAGAATGCACGGTGCATGCTTTTTCACGCAGAATTATCCTTGCATCCGCAATACTCAAGCCCTTCGCATGCACCAAGACCGGATTGAGATCCAGCTCCTTGATATCAGGGTAGGCTTCAATGATTTCCGATACGGTCAGCATGAGGTTGACGACCGCCTTCCGATCACTGGGGCGGCCGCCCCGGAAGCCGTCCAGCAGTTTCGTTGATCGAATTTCGTCCACCATATGACGGGCCGAACGGCGTGAGATCGGCAGGACGCGGAAAACCACATCTTTGAGCACCTCTACCAGGACACCCCCGATGCCAAACATGATAACCGGACCGAATTGATCGTCAATCTTCGTACCGATAATGATTTCCATACCATCCTTGAGCATTGGCGTGACGAGTACGCCACGGATATCGGCCTTGGGATCATATCGTTTCGCGTTGCGCATGATGGCGTTAAAGGCCTTTTCTACTTTGGCATCACCTTTCAAGCTCAGTTTGACGCCACCGGCATCACTTTTATGCAGAATGTCGGGGGAGACGATTTTCATGGCAACCGGCCCTTTGATCGCCTTGGCAGCTTCCACGGCATCGGCGGCTGTTTCGGCGAGCAATTGGTCGGCGATGTCCGCACCATGGGCCGTCAGTATCTGCTTGGCTTCGTGTTCGAGCAGGGCGTGGCGTTTTTCCTGGCGCGCACTGTCGATCAAGGCTTGTACTTCCGGCTGGGCTTTCTTGCCGGCTTCAATGCTAAAGCTGAATTTCGCGTGATAGCCTCCGAGATACTGACCCTGCATTCAACGTTTAAGTGCAACACTCGGCTTTAAAGGCTTCGGCCGGTGTTTTAAAATTTAGACACTTTTTAGGGCGATTGTTAAGCCATTTTTCGATCTTTTTCAATTGATGTGGAG
>Ga0126334_10000020_pt1 | contig 74680 bp, 63 predicted proteins | sample InaspJWI49metaG_FD_94491 | JGI IMG/M metagenome (GOLD analysis project Ga0126334, IMG submission 94491) | Marine gutless worms symbiont microbial communities from Oahu, Hawaii - Inanidrilus sp. 2 OAHU.JWI-49 metaG | ecosystem: Host-associated > Annelida > Digestive system > Unclassified...
AGTTTCAATCCACGCACCCGCGAGGGGTGCGACTTGAAAGGCTCCCGGCTGGTATGTGTATCACGCAGTTTCAATCCACGCACCCGCGAGGGGTGCGACTTGAAAGGCTCCCGGCTGGTATGTGTATCACGCAGTTTCAATCCACGCACCCGCGAGGGGTGCGACTTGGTCAGTTTTATTGATTTCGGTTTTAATACTTTGTTTCAATCCACGCACCCGCGAGGGGTGCGACGCGCAAAATCTATTTTACGTCCGACCCCCATGAGCGTTTCAATCCACGCACCCGCGAGGGGTGCGACAACCAAGCGCCAAAGCACTGCCCGCGGTCGTCGGTTTCAATCCACGCACCCGCGAGGGGTGCGACATTACTGGCAAATAGAGGGATAGTTGTTAAACAAAGTTTCAATCCACGCACCCGCGAGGGGTGCGACCTACCATTGCTGTGACAGGTGAGAATGGTATGGGGTTTCAATCCACGCACCCGCGAGGGGTGCGACAAAGTCCGACATGATGCGACTACTGGCCAATATCCTGTTTCAATCCACGCACCCGCGAGGGGTGCGACAAAAAAGTCAAACGCAAAGGCGGCTGAGTGGGTCGTTTCAATCCACGCACCCGCGAGGGGTGCGACTTGACGAGAGCGCTAACTGAAAGCCTTGAACTTGTTTCAATCCACGCACCCGCGAGGGGTGCGACGGCTTAAATGAACTTCCTGCGTATATATCGTACTGGTTTCAATCCACGCACCCGCGAGGGGTGCGACAATGCAAGACGTAATTGCGGCAGGTGATTTTCTAGTTTCAATCCACGCACCCGCGAGGGGTGCGACGGAAAAGAAAAATCGCGTGGAATGGGAAGCGTCGGTTTCAATCCACGCACCCGCGAGGGGTGCGACAAGGTTATATGACTACTGTCTCCAAGCACGTGTTTGTTTCAATCCACGCACCCGCGAGGGGTGCGACGATACCGGGAAAAATTGAACAGACACCCTCTTCGGTTTCAATCCACGCACCCGCGAGGGGTGCGACCAGATTCTTCCCGTTTTTTACTTCCGGATTAAAAGTTTCAATCCACGCACCCGCGAGGGGTGCGACGAGGGAGATATCTAGATGGATGCATTAAATGCGGTTTCAATCCACGCACCCGCGAGGGGTGCGACATCCTTGCAAGCTCCAAAAAGCACCATCATCATCAGTTTCAATCCACGCACCCGCGAGGGGTGCGACATTTATCGGCACCAAACCTCTTGGCGCCGTAGTTGGTTTCAATCCACGCACCCGCGAGGGGTGCGACATTACATGGGTCACCAGCCTGCCTCCATCCGGATGTTTCAATCCACGCACCCGCGAGGGGTGCGACGACCTGCCGAATGTAGGAGATTGGCACGTCATCGTGGTTTCAATCCACGCACCCGCGAGGGGTGCGACTCTTTCTCCTTCATTTCTACACCTCCTCCCCTTAGTTTCAATCCACGCACCCGCGAGGGGTGCGACGGCGTATGGAGCCCCAAAGTGCGCGGGTTGGCAGTTTCAATCCACGCACCCGCGAGGGGTGCGACAGGATTTTGCGAAGATTTAGATTATCTACTGCATGTTTCAATCCACGCACCCGCGAGGGGTGCGACAAAATCATATAGCAGAACTCAATAAGAGCATTGCAGTTTCAATCCACGCACCCGCGAGGGGTGCGACCAGAAAGGACGCTATATCAACATGTGGGACGTGGTTTCAATCCACGCACCCGCGAGGGGTGCGACAACGAGTCGCAGGCTTACGCAAAAGAACTATGGGTTTCAATCCACGCACCCGCGAGGGGTGCGACATATCCTGAATAAAATGCATCCTCACGATCTGGAGTTTCAATCCACGCACCCGCGAGGGGTGCGACTGCCTGATTATACTTCATTTCAGTACAAAGGAATAGCGCCTTGGATTCACGAGCCCCATTAAGCAATATAGCTTACCCCTTCTTGTCAAAGAGCTGAAAATTACAATTACTTATTATAAAACATATTACAAGTTTTGCGAATAGCCCTCGTTTTTCTGTTTCTGCTAGGTCCGCATAGTGATTTTATTGCTAAGAACACTTAAAATGCTCATGCAATTTGAAGCGTATGCAGGGAGAACTTCCTTACTCACACAATCAGGGTTCCTTCCGGATTATAGGATGGTTTTGCTCCTACATGCTCTACCCTGCGTTTCCAATTGCTCCCCAGGTAGTAGTACCGCAGGCTATCCTTTTTAGAATCAATAACACTCTCCAGTTTCTTTTTCATTTTTAGTTAGAGTCCAGGGTCTACTAAGCATTCAAAGAGGGAATACTGTACTCGCTGACCATAGTCTTCACAAATTTTCGCTACATGGCGAAGACGCCTAGACCCCTGAGAATCCTCGGTTGAAACATCATAACTCACCAGTACCAGCATGTTTTACCTCCAAAGGAAGGGGGGATATTCATCAAGATCTTTCCGAATAAACCGGCAGAGCAGCAGAGCTTGATAGTGGAAAACTAAGCCCAAGGGCATTTTTTCCTTTAGAAGGGGATGTGTAATAATTTCCCTTTTTCTTTTCTGATACGCCTCTACCACTATTTTCCGGGAATTCTCCTTCATATAAACAGCGCCGCTGGCGTGCTCTTTGAAATCTCCACGGTTGATTTGCTGTCGATTAACCAGTGAGAGTACTAGGCGGTCTGCAAAGAAGGGTCGGAATTCTTCCATCAGATCCAAAGAAAGACTGTTGCGTCCAGACCTGTCTCTGTGGAGAAAGCCCACTGCCGGATCGAGTCCAACGGATTCGCAGGCTGAAATCATATCGTGATATAAAAGGGTGTAAACAAAGGAGAGTAGCGCGTTTGTTCTATCCATGGGAGGGCGGCGGCTCCGCCCAGAGAAGATGAAATCTTTGGATTGCTGTATAATCAGGCAGTCGAAGAGGGCAAAGTATGCAGACGCGCTCTCTCCTTCAATTCCCCGTACAGTCTCCAATTCGGGAGATTTCTTTAGGTAGTTGAGGTAGGATTTAAGACGGGATATGGTCTCCTCTATTTTTCTTCCCTTATCTTTTTCGGGATGATCCCGCAAAAAGCGCTTGAGAACTGAATTCGTATTGAAAATCTTCCCAGTAATCATGTTCCCCGCGATTTGCGCCGAGGTTTGGGTTGAATCGGCATAGCGGTACTGCTGTCTTCGAAGAAGAACATTTCCCGACACTTCTCCGCTGAAACGTCCAAGAAACCTGCCATTTTCGCTTAGATAGCTTATAGTAATTCCCTTCTCTCCACAGGCCCCGATGAGAAAGGGGCTGAGCCGTATATTCCCAAAACAGATGATTCCATCCAGATTATGCAGAGGGAATCGCTTCTTCTCATTTCCTATGTAAATGGCTATGGTCTCCCGCTCGCGGGCCAGGTAGGCCTCTTGGGTGGTAATGTAGAGCGTATTGAACAGGCGCATCATGGAGGGTCTTTCTCTTGGTTTAAAACCCTGTTTATCCAGCTTCGAACTACTCCAGACTTTGCCGAAAGATCGGGTTGGCATTCCTCCTTCAAGGAACAAGATCTGCAATGGGGTTTCTTAATTGGAGGAGGCAGTCTATCTTCCCGTAGCATCTGATGGATGCTGTGGGCAGTGTGAACCGTCTCATCTCTGAGATTCCGGCTCATTTCAATGGGGAAGCGCCGCCTATCCTTGCCGTAGTAGAGATACCCTATTTCAATCTCTACGCCCATCATCTCTTCGAGGCATAATGCCTGAGCGCAGAGCTGCGCCTCGTCTGCCCTGGTGTGCTTGTTGTTTTTTCCCGATTTGTACTCCACGGGGCATACCTCGCGGATTTCCTTGCCTTGGCAGCGGATTTCAACGATATCGCTTTTCCCCGAAAGTCCCAATTCGAAGGAGCAAATGGGCATGGAGAATTCCGTTCTGAACCCTCTTCTCTTTTCAATCGGATACTTGTCTACCCGGCTGTGAAAGAGATCGCCCTTGGCAGTGAGATGATTCTCCGTCCAGCACTGCTCCTTATGAATAAGGGCACACTGCCTGGGGCAGAAGGCGTAGTGCTGGAGGGAGGAGAGCATGATGAATTCCTTTTCGGAATAGGGCATAAATTGATGTGTTAGGGCATTTCGATTACTTTGATTCCTTTAGGAGCGGACCCTCTATCAACGGTTATCCTATAATCCGAAACCGTGCGGGGGGGGTTATCCTTATCTCTACGTTCGGTTTTCACCAGGGCAAATAGATTCTGAGAAGGCGCATTCCCCAACTCGGAACTGTGCTTGAATACAATCAGCTTCTGAGCGGCCATCTCTCCCCGCGATGCAGAGCGATCATGTTCGAACATATTTATTAGAGAATCCCAGAAGAGCCTGAGATCCTCCTCGGAAAACCCTGTCTGCTTGGCCAGGGGAGCGGAGATGAAACCGTGAGTCCGATAAAGCCCGTAAGGAATATAGGCCTTTCTTCCCATGGATCGATTACCTCCACCTTGTTCTTCAGACTGTTTTTCAGTTTCCACAGCCATCCGCGTTATAGTAGCTTGTAAGGAGACAATCGGATCGATGCTTCGGGAGAAGGAGAGCTGAACCGGCCCGCGAACCTGTCCGCAGTCGTTTTTCTCGGTACTCATTACAGCGCCGAAGGTGCGGACATCAAAGAAATTTTTGCACATCCAAATTCTTCCCTTACTTATCTTCTCCTCCTTCTCCTCCTTCTCCTCCTTCTTCGTCTTCTTCGCCTTCTTCACCTCGTCTTTCTCTTCTTCCACCGAGTCATAGGCTGGTTTTCGCCGTAGGGCCAATATAGCCTTTTCCTTGATATAGATGCGGTTGGGGGAATTATCCTTATGCACGAGCTCAACATAGTTTCTCACCCTTCGTTTGAGGCATACATCGGTGGTAATCCCATGGCCGGTTTCCGGATCGATGCGGGGCATATTCCCTCCATCGGGATCCCCATTTGGGTTGCCGTTTTTAACATCAAAGAGCAATACGAATTCATAACGGTTTTCAATTGGTTCACTCATGTTTTTCTCCTTCAGTTGTTCTCTTCTTGTATTTTTCAATTTTTTGCTGGTAGTAGGCGATTGCGAAAAGCCCCTGGTCCTGCAGGTCCATATGGGAGGGAAAGCTCTCAATGTGCTCCATTATTTCTTCCATTCTCTTCTCGGAGACATATCCATATTTAGACTTCTTGATATGGTGCTGAGAGAGTTGGAGCAGCCTGGGAAAGACACTGGCCGGAGTTGTCGCCGCGGCGCTGAAGTAGCTGTCTCTAATAGTTGTATTGATACCCGGTTCAGCATCCTGCTGAGTCTTCTCCAAAACTGCGAAGAGCCGGCCTAGAAGATAGGCTGTTTCACGTCTTTCTGTGTCTAGTGACATATGAATCTCCTTCTTATAATTTCTATTCAATACCGCTTTCAGTATGGAAGCTCTTAGATAATTGATACATTTATCTTCTTTTTTATCATCTTTTCTATCAATCTTGACTCGTTCCATGACTCCCTGGTAGAGGCTCATGGGGTATGGTGAGCCGCTAAGGATGGAACGCATCAAAGCTCCTCCCAGAACCGGAGAGATGTCTTTGTCCTCCCGGGCCGTTTCCCTTAATAGATGCCAGATGCTCAGTTGTTGGATATCCTTTTTTGAATCTCCGTCCATTTCTAGGTTTTCGAAGTGATTCTTAAGCCGACGCATCAGCTCTTCCACCGTGTTTACATGCCAGAAGCGGAGAGCCACCCGAGCCCTATTCAAGGCCAATCCCAGGATGTAGAATTTAAGCTTCTCATCTCCTTTAAGTTCATTGGGAAGAACCCCTCTTTTAGTCGCTTTCAGGAGATTTTTCACCTCCACTACTTTGTCCTGCTCACTCTCCGGAGCAAAGAATCCTTTCACGCCTTTTTCGATACTCGATTCTCTCTCCGCCCAGAAAAGAACCATATCTTTCCCAATATCTATGCAGAGTCCATTATCTCGGCGGAGAAGGAATTTTAAAGCAGAGGAGCTTTTAAATTCCGCCTCCACTGAGATTGGCGCATTTTCCCCCCCGTCCTTTCCATAGGATTCATAAGCCGCTTCATTGAAGGAAGTTAGAGAGGCGCCAGTGCTAGAGCGATCGAGTTCTTTATTGAAGGAAGTTAGAGAGGCGCCAGTTCTAGCTCTAGATCTAGAGCTAGATCTAGAGCTACCGAGTTTAAACTGAGCGTATTGGGGTTGAAGATGGTGAATCTGCCCATCTACTAGGCTGATTCCCTGAGGATATTCTTTTTGCTTAGCAAAACTGTCCCATAGCTTTCTTACCTCAGGGCGCTCGTGAACAAACTCTCTATCTCCCTCTAACTTAAATGCAACCCATTTCCCATGCTTACCGCAAATTTCCTGCCAGGAGGACTCTTTTGCTTTTGCCGGATTCCACTTCTTCAGGAAGGCCCTAACGGCCAGGACTCCTTCATCCTGTGAGCTGCCGCATACCTTATCGATCAGCTTCTTAAAACAACGATGATGCGCCTCTTTTCGTGATTTACCGGACATGCCGAGGGTATAATCTACCTTATCAACCATGAAATTGGGAGTTTTATAAGCATTACTGGTGCGAACGTTTACCTGATTGGTATAGGGTACAACGGAGCTTCGGTATTTGAAACTCTGGGCATTGATTCTTTTTCGTAGGTTCTCAGGTTCTCCTCTAAGCTCTCCTTCCCTGTTTATGGTAATGAAAAAGCCGATGTCTTCTATACTGAAGTCCCGGGGGGGTACCTTTCCCTTAATATTTCTGATCTCATTTTCGTCCACCTTGGGTAAACGATCGTAAAGGGCTATCAGGGATTGAAAAATCACGACACCTCCTCCTGATGGCAATCAATTACTCCGTTTTGCATTAGGGCCTCAAAGAAGTGAGGTTTCATATCGTTGGCGAAGTCTATATCATGGAGCATATAGCCCAGATTTCGTTTATTCTGGCCGGCAAAGTGCGAACGCTTGATGCTTTCGCACCACTCAAAATTTACTGGGAACTCTCGGCAGCCAAAGTAGGGACGGTGGAAGCACTGCCCCCTTAGGGCTCTTCGTTTGAACATTTCGCTATGCTTCCCCTCATTTTGATCATCCGTATCCGTCAGTTCAAAGTGAGCCTCGATAACGTACTCAACGTCTCGGAGAACCAGGGAGGCTCGCTGTTGGCGGTCATCTTCGATGAAGCGGCAGACAGGGTTCCCCTCTTCCATATCCTTATTTTTTACGGAAACCCTATTTGCCAATTCATTTCGGCGGATATTCTCGAACCGTATGGGCTTGAGCACATGGATGCGATCGATAATCCAGCGTATGGCGGGCTTCCAGTAGATGGCTTCCAGAATTCCCCTGGCTGCCGATGGAGTTATCACATCGTAGGAAACCCGTTCCACCTTCATTTCCGGGCGGGTAAATAGGGCGTAATCCCCCCAAACCCGCAGCTTGATTCCATAACTCATCGGAGCCTCCTATAAGATAAAGGCTTCTCCCTGAGGAGAGCGGCATTGCAGGCCGGTTTTCTCCGAATAGAGCTCACTGTTCTTCAGAATAAATATCCCTTTTATCGAAGATTCTTCCAGCCATTCCCGAATCTCTTCCCGCTCCCAAGAATAAATTTGAACCGTGAACCTCTGGAGTTTTCGAAAAACCTCCCTTTCCCCTTGCCCTGAGTTTTCTAAGGATTCTACCAGCCCCTGGGATTCTTCGTTCAAGGCGATAATAACAGGCACAGTTATCGATTCATTCATCTTCGATTCTTTCATCTTCGATTCAATCATCTTTGATTTAATCATCTGAAAATTGGCGATTTCTTTAAATTGAATATTGCCACTTTTTGATTGAGAACCTATTGCCAGTATTCCGTCAGTGTCCATTTCTTGCTCTTCCTTCGAGAAGTAATCGTTGAAATACTCCTTGACACATTCGGGGCTTGTAAGCCTATCGCGGAAACGATCAAACAATTTCTTGGCCGACTGGATAGCCATTTGGAGATAAGAAATGCTTTCACTCTTGGGAAGCTGAAAAATGAAAACAGGCTGGGCCCCCTTGCTTTTCCCATTTCGATTGCATCGCCCAGCCGCCTGGGCAATACTGTCGATTCCTGATATCTCCCGATAGACACAGGGGAAGTCCACGTCTACACCGGCTTCAATAAGCTGAGTGCTTACCACACGGCAGGGATGGTTTTTTTCCAGTTTCTCCCGAATTTCATTTAGAATTTCCGTTCGATGAGCCGGATGCATCAGGGCGCTAAGGTGATAATTACCCTCTGATTCCGGTAGGGCCTCATATATTTCTCGAGCCTCACTTCGGGTGTTAACGATGCAAAGAACCTGTTTGCAACCGGATAGTCTGGCCGCCAAACTCTCGATATCCAGTTCTCCTATGAAGGATTCTTCCGTTCTTCTTAGACTGCTGAAGAGGGTTGGGATATCCTGCACAATTTCCCTAACATTTTTTAACCCCGATTTGAAAGGGTATTCTAGGGCCGGCTGAGTGGCTGTACAAAGCAGAGAAGTTACACCGTAGTTAAAAGAAAGCTCTCTAATTACTTCAATGCAGGGGCTTAGCTTTTCTGCCGGAATGGCCTGTACCTCATCGAAAATTACGATGCTGTTGGCAACATTGTGGAGTTTGCGGCAGCGTGCTGGGCGAGAGGCATGGAATGAATCAAAAAACTGGACATTCGTGGTCACCACTATGGGAGAATCCCAGTTGTCGGTGGCTAAGCGGATTTTCCAGTCCGACTTATCCTGTATATAGTTGCAGTGGTGTTCTAGAACCGCATCCTTTCCCACCATGTTTCTAAATACTCTGGCGTTTTGCTCGATGATGCTTGTAAAGGGGATAACGTAGATTATCCGCACCTTGCCGTGTTTTTTTGCATGCTCCAGGGCAAAGGCTAGAGAGGCCAGTGTTTTCCCACCGCCCGTTGGCACTGTTAAGGAGATGAGTCCGGGTTCTTTTTGGGCGGCTTCCATGCAATTATCTAGAACAAGCTCACGCTGTTTGTTGATTTCTAAACTGGCATCGGCCTCCTTTCTCAGCTTATCGAATGAAATCCGAAAGCGCTTGTGGAGCTTTTCAAGGGGAGGAGAGGTTCCTCTTCCGCTGGCCCTATCGGCATCTAGATTTCGCTCCGTATCCAGGTAATCAGCATCTACTAAGCATGAAAACAGCATTCGAGTGAAAAACTGAAACTGGTAGCCCCGTCTATTCTCATCAAGATGAAAGGGAGGTTTTTCAGGGAAATCCAACGATGGAAGTGGAATCTCGATGCTGGGTTGGCTCCCTTTCAAACGCGCCTTAAGGCCGGTTCCATCAGCCACGCCCACCCAGGATGGCAGCCCTCCATGATGGCCGGCAACAGCGTAGCTTAGAAGCTTACCGGCCTCCTGGGAATGCTGGTAGAGATGGCGTGCTCCCACATCGGCATGCTTCACTTCTCCCTTGTAATACGATGAAAATTTATCCTTAATGTTATTTCTTTTTCTCAGGTAGGCCTGCCAGGCACGGGTTCCCTTTCCTAAATCGTGAGTACGGCCCGCGAGTTCGCCCCATTTCTGAGCTCCAAAGGGTTTTGCGAATTCCGAAGCTAGGCATGCAACGCCTTCAAGATGCTCTTCAAGTAAATGCCAATTTTCAATGGATGAATCCTTCTTGCTATGAGCGTAGAAGTTCATAAACAAAGTATTGTTCTTTTTTATAATTCCTGCAAGTGGAATCCATCCTTGCCGCCTTGGGTTATTTGAATCTATAGAGCGAAGCATGCCTGACATATGCAATAGCACTCTTGAGTCATAGGCTTGAAAATACCCCTAGGTTCCAATCGGAAATCACTGTTCAAAGATATGTCTTAGCGGCCCGCGCTATTGTTCCTGCTTTCAATCGAATCAAAAAAGCAGGCGGCCTAGGTTCTATGCCTCCTTCTATTTCGGATGCTCGACAGCTGGCAAAAATCTCATCATCATAGAGCGGCGGAGACTAGCGAATGAAAAGAATCGCGCTTCTTAGCGTATATGATAAAACTGGGATAGTGGATATCGCAGGCTTCCTCATAGAAATCGGATATTCAGTAATTTCGACGGGAGGAACCCTTGCCGCTCTTATGGCGGCAGGTGTAAAAGTGAGCGAGGTTTCCAAGTACACGGGTGCGGATGAAATTCTAGACGGACGAATAAAGACTCTGCACCCCAAAATCCACGCTGCGCTTCTTGCTCGAAGAAAAAACGATCACGACATGGAATTCTTGCAGCGAAATCGCATTGATCCTATCGATGTTGCTGTGGTAAATCTCTACCCCTTTATCGAGAAAGCTGAAGAGGGTTTATCGCTTACAAATCTTGTGGATTTTATAGACATAGGCGGACCAGCCATTATTCGAGCCGCCGCCAAAAACTGCGATGATGTGGTTGTAATGTCAGATCCAAACGAATACCCCGCGATAATCAATGAATGGCGGGAGAGTGGCGAGCTTTGCATCTCAACCCGAAGGCGGCTGGCTGGAAGGGCCTTCACCCTTTGCGCCACCTATGACAATGCAATTGCGGCGCGATTTTTGAAAGACATGAATGAGCAGGCCGCTGCGATCCAGGAGAAAGATTCGGGTTCACGCGAATTTATGACTTCGATATCCGATTACGCCACTGTAACTAAGCCGAGAAGCAGCGATTTGCCTGATAGACTCGAACTCTCTTATAAAAAGGAGAGAGAGCTTCGTTACGGCGAAAATCCACATCAGAGAGCCGCATGCTATCTGCCTCTTGAGCGATCCGACTTTGGAGCTCTCAGCGAATTCATTCAGCATCAGGGAAATGAATTGAGTTTCAACAATCTAAGAGACCTCGATGCCGCCTGGCGGACTGTCTTTGAATTCGAACAAACTGCCTGCGTGGGCGTAAAGCATGCCTCTCCCTGTGCGGTAGCCCTCGGAGTATCTGCCCTCGATGCTTGGGAGAAGACATGGGCGGCCGATTCACTGTCTCTATTTGGCGGAATAGTGGCCTTCAATGGCTTGGTGGATGAAAAGACCGCCTCCTCTCTTGTTGGGCATTTCTTGGAAGTGGTTGCGGCGCCGAAACTGACTTTGGGAGCGCTGGAGGTCTTCAAGAAAAGAAGAAAACTGAGAGTTCTTACTATCCAAGGTCCACCTGCCGACAGATGGGAGTTCGCACCTATCGATGGGGGCATTTGTCTTCAGGAAGTCGACCGTGGATTTAGATCGGCCGAGGAATGGACATATCCAACGAGGGTAAAACCGACGGACGATCAGATTGAGGATTTGGCCTTTGCACTGCGGGTGGCCAAGCACGTGAAATCGAATGGGATTGTAGTTGCCTCTGCAAAGAAAACTCTCGGCATTGGAGCAGGCCAGCCTAATCGGATTGGCGCGGTTGAACTCGCATTGAAGGGTAGGAAACTTCGAGGCGCTGTTATCGCATCGGACGCCTTCTTTCCCTTCGCTGATGCTATTCACATCGCGGGATCCGCGGAAGTGGGAGCCATAGTTCAGCCGGGCGGCTCCATTCGCGATCGAGAGATTACCGCCGCCTGCGATGAACTTGGTATTGCGATGGCCATAACCGGGCGGCGGCATTTCAGGCACTAGGCGTTAGATTGAAGTGAAGATACGCTGGACAAGGAGGCGATTACTGCCTTGAGGCAGAGTGGGGACGTTTAATAGGGGAAACGCGAAGCTCCTAGCCTGGGGAATCTTCCATGCTCTCCGATACGCCCGGCTTGAGTTTCAGGCAGCGCTATTGCTAATCCAGCTTAAAGCTTAAGTTGATGCTTCTTGAAGAAGATGAAGAATATCAATCGCGGTTTCGCTGTAAGCCTAAGATGCGTGAACAAAACCAGCCGTAGCTTCCTCAGCCTTGTCAAATCTGTATTGTGAGTGACTGTATACCATAGAAATGGCCAGATTGCATCGTGATGCCGAGGTATCTTATGCCGCCATTCTTTAGGCTTGTCGCTTGCTGGGTTTAACCCATACTTCTTACATAGGAATTTGTAAATGTCTGCTCTGATCTCAGCTGCGTTTTTTTTTTGCTGTTTGCGGTATTTAACACTGACCTGGTTTGGATGTTGCCGATAGTAATACAGAACATCCGGTAGATTGCTCAGCTTTCCAACTCGGGATAAGTCGAAGAAAAGCCTATAGTCCTCGGCGTAGGCGAATTTCTCGATGTACCTGATGTTGCTGCTCAGTAGCGCGCTACGGCGAATTATTGATACTGCATTCAAAATGGCTATGCCTCGAAGCTGACGAAACAGCAAAACCTCATGATTGGCAGGTCTTGCTATGACGCCCAGAGTTCCTTTTTCATTGAATCGTTCCATAGCGGCGCCACTGGCGATAATATCAGGATTCGATTCCATGTATCTAACCTGCTTCTCTATTCGGTCTAAACGAGAAATGTCGTCGGCATCCATTTTTGCTAGGTACTCACCCTTGGACAGTTCGATCAATCTATTGCGAGAGTAGACAATTCCCATATGTTTGTGGCTGTGCGGTTTTATCCGCCTATCCAACTCGGCCCTGCGTTCAACTATGGAAAGTGTCGAATCATCCGAGCCATCGTCTACGCAGATGATTTCCAAATTGGGATAGCTTTGCTTTTGGATACTCTCCAATGCAGATTCAATCGTTTTTTCGGCGTTGTACATGGGTATTAGAACCGATACCAATGGAAGTTTGCTCATTACTTAGCTCCGTCTGTGTTCTAGAGTGAGCCTGCAGCCTGGCGTTTCAAGAATCCGATTCGATTGTATCATATCTCGCGGCTACAAGCTCAAGAACCCCGCTACTTACTCTCCTCTCTGAATTCCATCTTCTTTGCTCTGTTTCTTTGTAGCGATGAGATCGGTAATTACTCCCTCCGCCATTTCGGCGGCCTGCGCCAGGGTTTCCGCAAAGGTGGGGTGCGGATGGATGGCCTTGGTGATGTCAACGGCATCGGCGCCCATTTCGATAGCGAGATTGGCCTCTGCTATGATATCGCCCGCGCGAGCGCCCACTATCCCCACGCCGATGAGCCGCCCCGTGTTCTTATCGAATATGGCCTTTGTACTGCCCCTCTTCTTATCCGCCGCAAGCGCTCTTCCGCTGGCCAGCCAAGGAAAGACTCCTTTCGTATAGGCGATTCCCTTCACCCCTGCCTGCCTTTCCGTATACCCGGTCCATGCGATTTCGGGATCGGTGTAGGCAACTGAGGGAATTGTCATTGCCGTGTTGGCGCTTTTCAACCCCGCTATCGCTTCGGCCGCCACCTTAGCCTCGTGGACTGCCTTGTGAGCCAGCATGGGGTTTCCGGCCACATCTCCTATTGCGTAGATTCCCGGCACATTGGTTTCCTGCCGCCTATTCACAGGAATAAAACCCTCCTCATCCACGGCAATTCCGATGTCCTCGGCTCCGATTTCCCTGCCGCTTGGGCTGCGTCCAACGGATACTAGAATGGCATCGGCCTCAATTGTGCCTGGCGCCTTCTCGCCCTCTAGGTTTATGATAAGGGAATCCTCCTGGGCCTTCACCTCTGTTAACTTGGTGGATGTATGTATGGCCTTGTATCTATGCTTCAATTCTTCGGATAACTGACTAACAATATCGGCATCGGCGAGGGGGATGAGTTGATTGAGCATCTCTATTATCGTGATTTCCGATCCCAGGGACCAATAAACCTGAGCCATCTCCAGGCCGATGATTCCTCCGCCAAGCACTACAAGTCTCTTAGGAACAAAGGGCAGTTCCAGAGCCTTGTTTGAATCCCAAATTCTCTTATCGTTCTTAGGCAGGGATTGCAGCGCTACAGGTTCAGACCCAACAGCAATAATAGCCTGCTTGAAGCGAACCAGCGTGCTGCTGTCTGCAAGGTCGACGCTTATGGTTCTTGAATCCGAGAATCTGCCCCTCCCATGAAGAATCGTGACACTGCGCGCCCTTGCTAAACCCCGAAGGCCCTGGGTAAGCTGTTCGACAATTTCATCTTTTTTTGCTCTAAGCTTATCGATGTCGATTTCCGGGGGAGCAAATTTCAGTCCGTAGGATTTTAGCTTCCTCGAATCCGAGATTATTTCCGCAACGTGAAGGAGAGTTTTTGACGGGATGCAGCCGACATTTAGGCAGACTCCGCCGATTTTTTCCTCCTTTTCGATAAGCACAACTTTTTTGCCCAGATCGGCGGCCCTAAATGCGGCGGTGTACCCCCCTGGGCCGGAGCCGAGCACCGCCAGATCGCAGTTAATTGATTTGGTCATGTTCACTCCAAGAATTTAAAGTAGTACCCGGCGCATATCGCCCATCAAGCTTGATAGATGGCTCGTAAAACGGGCGGCGGCTGCTCCATCGATTACTCTGTGGTCGTATGAAAGTGAAAAAGGCAGAATCCGGCGTGCCTCAAAGGAAGATCCATTCCACGTCGGCTTCATTTCGCTTCTCGAGATTCCGAGTATCGCAACCTCGGGAGCATTGATTATTGGTGTGAAACCAGTTCCCCCGATGCCTCCCAAATTGGAAATAGTGAAGGTTCCTCCGGACATCTCATCTACTCCCAACTTGCCGTCCCTGGCTCGCTGGCTAAGATCGGCAAGCTTATCTGCGAGTTCAAGGATGCTTAGCGTGTCCGAGTTCCTTATCACCGGTACTAGCAGACCGCCCGGGGTGTCCACGGCCACTCCGATGCTAATGTACTTTTTGCGGATTATCCGCCTGCCATCCGGGCTCAAAGAGCTATTGAAATCCGGAAAGGCTTTTAGGGCCTGCGCTGCGGCCTTGATTATGAAGATGAGAGGACTTATCCCTTTGCTTCTAGCGAGTTCGGTATTGATTTCCTTGCGAAATGACTCGAGTTCGGTGATATCCGCGCTTTCAAACTGAGTGACATGTGGTATGCCAACCCAGTTTCGATGAAGATGAGGGCCAGATATCTTCTTGATGCGGCTCAGTTCTTCCACTTCGATTTCCCCAAATTCCGAATAGTTCGCACTCGGAATTGGCGGCAGTGTGAAGTTTCCGGCGGCTTCGGCAGAAACCGAGGCCCCGCTCATAATTCTTTTCACCAGGGAGCTAAGATCCTCGCGGGTTATCCGCCCCTTTGGCCCTGTGCCGCTAACTTGGGCCAAAGGCACCCCCAATTCTCTGGCAAGCGATCTAACAGACGGAGTGGCATGGTATTTGGCGCCCATCCCTTGAGTGGTAGTCTCCCCGGTGTCTGCCGTGGGGGCTTCCTTAGGCCAAAGGAGGGACTCAGGCGCGGGAGGGGCCATGGCGGGGCTGGGCGCTGCGGGAGCCGCTGCACTCTCTAGCGCCGAATCTTGCTCCGCGTCCTTTTCTCCCAATTTCGCATCGTCCAGAACCGCATCTTCCTTAGCGGCCTGTTTTACCCCCTTATCAGGGCCGCCGGAGTCTGCCAATGCGATAAGGTCGCCGGAGTTTACGGTATCGCCCTCGCTCACCTTAATTTCAGTAATAGTGCCTGCCAAGGGCGAGGGTACATCCATAACCGCCTTATCACTTTCAAGGGAAACAAGCGGAGTTTCCTTCTCCACGGCATCGCCCACGCGAACGTAAATCTCGACAATTCCCACGTCCTGGGCCCCCTCGAGATTCGGAATTCGTATTTCAACCATAGTTCCGCCTTTAATTGATTAGAGGATTGGGTTTTTCAACATCGATTTTGTACCTGGAAATAGCCTCGGAGACAACCGCGCTTTTCAATGCCCCTTCCTCGGAGAGGGATTTAAGGGCGGCCAGGGTTATCCATCGCCTGTCAACTTCAAAGAAATCCCTTAGCCTTTTCCTGCTATCGGATCGGCCATAGCCATCGGTGCCAAGAATGGTGAGCCTGTTTGGGATTAATCGCCTTATCTGCTCCGGATAGGCTCTCATATAATCGGATGAAAAAATAGCCGGTCCCTTATGTCCTTCTAGAATCTTCGTTAGATAAGGTGAGAGAAACTCCTTCTCTGGCTTCAACAAGCGAATTCTCTCACACTCCAAGCCGTCTCTACTTAGCTGGTTGACTCCCGGAACACTCCAAACGTCGGCGCGCACCTTCCACTCTTCTTCCAAAAGTCTTGAGGCCTCGATCACTTCCCGGAATATGGCGCCCGAACCCATAAGCTGAACAATCGGCCTCTCTCCCTTGGGGGCCTTTCTGAAAAGGTAGGCGCCTCTAATTATGCCCTCCTCAACCCCCTCGGGGAGCGGTGGCTGAGCATAATTCTCGTTCATCACCGTGATGTAGTAGAAGAGGTTTTTTCGTTTCGCGAACATCTCATAGAGTCCGTTCCTGATGATAACGGCCATTTCGTACGCGAAGGCCGGATCGTAGGCGCGGCAGGTTGGATAGGTGGCAGCCAGAAGTAGGCCATGCCCATCCTGGTGCTGCAAACCTTCTCCGTTCAAGGTGGTTCGGCCGGAGGTGGCGCCCATAAGGAATCCTCGAGCATGAATATCTCCCGCCGCCCATGCTAAATCGCCTATTCTTTGGAAACCGAACATCGAGTAGTATATGTAGAAGGGAATCATTGGTATTCCATAATTAGAGCCGGAGGTTCCGGCAGCTAACCAAGATGAAAAGGCGCCGGCCTCTGTAATTCCCTCTTCCAGAATTTTGCCCTTCTCGGATTCCCTGTACCACATCATATTCTCGGCATCCTGGGGCTTGTAGAGCTGACCCGAAGGGGCGTATATGCCCAGCTGCCTGAACATCCCTTCCATGCCGAAGGTTCTTGCCTCGTCCGGAACGATTGGAACTATGTATTGGCCGAGTTCTTTGTGTCTTGCAAGCCCGGCAAGCAGCCTGACAAAGGCGTTAGTGGTTGATACCTCGCGGTTCTTGGAGCTTTCGACCGCGTTCCTGAATATGGGGTCTTCTATCGGAGGAATGTTCAGCGGGGGAGCATCGAACCTCCGCGATGGTATTGGACCGCCTAATTTCTTTCGCTGCCTTCTAATGAATCTCAGTTCCTCTGAATCCTCGGCTGGTCTGATAAAGGGCAGGGTTTCAAGTTCGCTGTCTTTCAGAGGCACCTTGAATCGATCGCGGAATTCGATTAGGGACTCGATATCCATTTTTTTTTGACTGTGGGTTTTCATTGTAGCCTCGCCGGCCTTACCCATGCCATAGCCCTTTACGGTTTTTGCCAGAATCACTGTTGGAACACCCTCTGCCTTGATGGCTTTGGCGAAGGCAGCGTAAATTTTCCTCGGATCGTGGCCCCCGCGGGTCATTTGCCAAAGATCCCTATCGCTCATGTTCTTAACCATCTTGGCAATCACCGGATCGGATTCGAAAAAATTCTTCCTCAAATGCTCCGGACCCTTGGAACGAAGATCCTGGAATTCGCCGTCCACCATGGAAGCGAACTTCTTCAACAGTACTCCTTCCTTGTCCTTCTGCATTAATTCATCCCATTCGCTGCCCCAAATAACCTTAATAACTGCCCAGCCCGCTCCATTAAAAGCTCCCTCGAGCTCGTCGATAATCCTTCCATTTCCCCGAACCGGACCGTCGAGTCTCTGTAGGTTGCAATTGATTACGAATATCAGATTATCCAACTTCTCACGAGCGGCTAGGCTTAGAGCGCCTAGACTTTCAGGTTCGTCGGTTTCACCATCGCCAACAAAGGCCCAAACCTTCCTATCGCCAATGCTTATGTGCTCATGCGCTTCCATGTATTTCATGAATCGCGCCTGATATATGGCCATTAGAGGGCCCAAACCCATCGATATTGTTGGGAATCGCCAGAAATCAGGCATCAAAAACGGGTGAGGATAGGAGGATAAGCCACTGCCGTCAACCTCGCGACGGAAGTTATTCAGATGCTCTTCATCGAGGCGGCCTTCCACAAAGGCCCTGGCATACATACCGGGCGAGCAGTGGCCCTGGTAGAATATGAAATCCGGGCCATGCGGGGCATCGTAGCCCTTGAAAAACCAGTTGAAACCCACCTCATAGAGCGCAGCCGAGGAGGCATAGCTTGCTATGTGGCCGCCCAAACCATCTGGGTTCTTATTCGCCTTAGCCACCATTGCCATTGCGTTCCATCGAACATAAGCGGCAATTTTTTGGGCAACTAGGCTGTCTCCCGGGATTTTTTCCGCCCTATGGGGGCTTATCGTATTGGCATAGGGCGAAACAGTGGTATCCGGTGGGCGAATACCCCTTTCTCTCACCCTGTTATTCAACTTACTGAGAAGGTAAGTAGCCTTTTCCTTTCCTTCGTTATCTATTATGCCTTCAAACGAATCGAGCCAGTCCCGAGTTTCATCCGGATCGGCATCTACAAAAGTTGCGGGCATGCTGCCTCCTAGATCGCGCTATCTATCTAGATTACGATAATGTTTTCAAGGAGATTAGACAATCCAGACTTTGCCGTGAGAAGGGAAAGCCATATCTCATTAGCATCCACATCCGTGAAGTCTCTCCCTGAAAGCGGAATTAGCCGTGGATATGGCCCTTGGCCCGCCCTCGAAGAGAACTCATCTAGCTCAACCAATGGCTTCCTTCTATTGGTCGGCAACAGTTTTTGCCATAGTCAAGCCATAATTTTCACAGCAGCCCCATGCCTGCAATTGACATAAATCTGCCTTTGGGATTATACAGGAGTCTTATTATCGAGATTGATATAAGGAGGAAATATCAAATGAGAAGAGTAACTTCGATTCTGATTCTGATACTTGTGGGCGCCACGCTCTTCGCCAATGGTGCCGACGATTCGATCAAGATTGCGGTTGTTGGGGCCCATTCGGGCGATCTTGCATCCTATGGCATTCCGACAATCAAGGCGGCTGAACTCGTTGTTGCCGATTGGAATGCAAAGGGCGGCTTATTGGGGAAGAAGATTGAACTCATTGTGGAAGATGACGTTTGCAAGCCCGAAGTCGCGGTGAATGCCGCCAATCTGGTTGTGGGCCAGGGCGCGATAGCCGTTATCGGGCATATCTGCTCCGGAGCTACAAAGAGCGCCTTGGGCATCTACAATGAGGCCGGAATCCCCGCGATCAGTCCCTCGGCTACTAATCCGCCGCTTACTCAGAGCGGAGACTACCCGAATTTTTTTCGCACTATCGCCCCGGACGATGCTCAGGGCCTAACCATAGCAAACTTCATAGTAGACCAGCTGAAATTGAAATCGATTGCCGTGCTTCATGATAGACAGTCTTATGGAAAGGGCTTTGCGGACTTCGCTATGAGTTATCTCAAGGAACGGGGAGCCGAGATTGTTCTCTATGAGGGAATAACAGTGGATGCCCCGGATTATTCGGCCGTATTGAACAAGGTTGCCAAATCGAACGCCGAGGTACTAGTTTACGGCGGGTATCACCCCGAGGCCTCGAAATTGGTGCAGCAGATGAATAGCATGGGCTTGGATATTCCCTTTGTTTCCGACGACGGAGTAAAGGATAGAACCTTCATAGAAATTGCGGGAGAGGAATCCGAGGGCGTCTACGCTTCCGGCCCCAAGGATACATCCAACAATCCCATGAACCAAGAGGCCACTGAAAAGCACAAATCCAATTTTGGAGAGGAACCGGGCGCCTTTTTTCATAATGCATATGCCGCTACCATTGCGCTTCTCACGGCGATAAAAAATGCCAATAGCACTGACGGGCAGGCTATAATGGATGCCCTGCGTACGAACTACGTCGATACACCGCTCGGCAATATCAGCTTTGATGCCAGGGGCGATGCAACGGGAATGGAATTCTCGGTTTACCAGGTTCAAAACGGAGAGTATGTAGAACTGTAGAACACTAACTCGCCTAGGGGTGGCGCCTGCCACCCCGGTCCACTTTTTTTGACGCAGTTTGATATTCGCCCTAGGAGTTGCTAGATTGGAGTACTTCCTACAGCTTGTGCTTGCCGGGCTGACTAAAAGCAGCATCTATGCCCTGATAGCCCTCGGTTATACTATGGTTTACGGCGTTTTCAAACTCATCAACTTCGCCCACGGTGAGATTTATATGATAGGCGCCTTCACCGCCCTCATCGTAGGCAGCGTATTACAGATTACCACAGATCTGGCTCCCCTCATTGTTTTTGTACTATCCCTAGCCGCCGCGATATTTTTTTCCGCCGCCCATGGTGTTACAATGGAACGCATTGCCTACCGCCCGCTCAGGCAGGCCCCCAGACTCACCGCGCTGATAAGCGCGATAGGCATGTCGCTGGTACTTCAAAACTATGTCCTCTTGGCGCAAACCTCTAATTTCCTGCCCTTTCGTTCAATGATTCCAAACATTCCTTGGTTAGTGCCGGGGACTTCCCCAATTACTACTACTCAGCTGACGATACTGGCTACAACCATAGTCGTGATGATTTCATTAACCCTGCTAATCAAGTTTACCAGGATGGGGAAGGCGATTAGAGCGGTGGCTCAGGATAGGGTTATGGCCCAATTGGTTGGAATAGATATGAATAGGGTGGCAACATACACTTTCATTATCGGGTCGGCAACCGCTGCGATTGGAGGAGTGCTGATTGCAAACCACATGGGCCAGATAAATTTTTATATCGGCTTCTTGGCAGGCATAAAGGCCTTTGTGGCAGCGGTGCTTGGCGGAATTGGCAGCATACCTGGGGCAGTATTGGGAAGCTTCGTGCTCGGTATGGGCGAGAGTTTTGGAGCCGGATATATTGCCAGCGCCTATGAAGACGTGTTTGCCTTTGTAATTCTAATAATCATTCTTACCTTCAAACCCTCCGGCCTGCTCGGACGCAGTGAGGTGGAAAAGGTTTGATGTCAGGTTTCTTCAAGGAGCTAAGGAACTCGCTTCTCAATGCTCTCTGGATGATGCTTCTAACCTTTCCAATCATGGTTATCAAGGTAAACCTAAAAGAGACTTTGGTAAGCTGGCGTTGGATGAATTTGTTCTGGGTAGGCATCGGAACCTTTGTTCTCTCATGGGTATGGAGATATTTCCGCCGCAAAGAGAAATCAGAGCCTACTCCCAGCAGGAGAAGGCGAATTCTCGGCCTGTGGTGGAGTAAGAGGGAGGTTAGAGCAGGCGTGCTTGCTGCCCTGGCGCTCTTTGTTATCGGGTTTCCTTGGATAGTGAATCTTTACCAAGTTGGCATAATCACCAGCGCCCTGATATTCGTGATTCTGGGACTCGGTTTGAACATCGTTATTGGCTATGGAGGCCTGCTTCATCTGGGCTACGCCGCATTCTATGCCGTGGGCGCCTATAACTACGCTCTCATGTATTTGTATTGGGGCATTCAGTTCTGGATTGCACTACCGCTCGGAGCTATTTCAGGCGCGCTTTTCGGCATACTCATCGGTTTTCCCGTTCTGCGCCTAAGAGGCGATTATCTTGCCATAGTTACCCTGGCATTTGGGGAAATCATGCGATTGCTGCTTTTGAATCTATCGGATTTCACCAAGGGGGACGAGGGTATTGCTCAGATTCCGCGTCCGGCTTTCGTGGTCGATTTAACCCTCAAAGGAGCTGCAAATTACCTATTCTATATCTGCGTAGCGCTGGTAGTTCTTACCATCTTCATCATCCGACGCCTTGAGAATTCCAGAATAGGCAGGGCCCTGGAGGCCATGAGGGATGATGAAATTGCGGCCCAGTCTATGGGAATCAATCTTACAAGGAACAAACTGATTAGCTTTGCCCTGGGGGCATTCTGGGCCGGGCTGGTTGGCGTAATCCTGGCGGCGAAAACCACGTACATCGACCCAGGAAGCTTTACCTTGTTGGAATCGGTGATGATCCTTGTCGCCGTGGTGCTGGGCGGTATGGGATCGATTCCGGGTGTAGTGCTAGGCGCCCTCATAGTAACCTTGATTCCGGAGTATTTCCGTGCCCTGTCCGATTATAGGATGCTTATGTTCGGTGTCGCCCTGGTGGTAATGCCCATATTCAGGCCACGGGGAATCATCCCGAAGTTGAGGAAGCATTACACTGTCGGTGAGGCGGATTCAAAAGGCAATTCATGAGCCATACCATTCTTGATGTAAAAGATTTCTCAATGAGCTTCGGAGGACTTTGCGCTGTGGATCGAGTGAATATCCACGTCGATGCGGGTGAGATAGTAGCTCTTATCGGGCCAAACGGCGCGGGTAAGACAACCTTGTTCAACTGTGTAACGGGTCTATACACGCCTACGGATGGCGATATAGCAGTTTATGGCAGCGACAGAAAGACTGTAAGGATCAACGGAGTTAAGCCCAACAGAATAACCGAGCTGGGTTTGGCCCGAACCTTTCAAAATATCCGTCTGTTTAACAGTATGACTGCCTTGGAAAATGTAATGATAGGCCGTCATTCGCGACTCAAAGCAGGGATTTTGGGAGCAATACTGCGCGATAGGAGGACACGCGCGGAGGAAAGAGACGTAATAGATGCTAGCATGGAGATACTGAAAAAGCTCAAACTAGAGAGGTATGCAAACGAGATTGCCTCCAATCTTCCATATGGCGCCCAGCGCCTTCTGGAAATAGCTCGGGCCATGGCAACGGAGCCCCAGCTCTTGCTGTTGGATGAGCCGGCGGCTGGCATGAATTTGGCCGAAACGAGAAAACTCGATTACTTTATCGGCAGAATTCGCGATGAGGAGCAAATAACGATACTGCTGATAGAGCACGATATGAATTTGGTGATGAGTATTGCCGAGCGCATATATGTTCTCGATTATGGAAGCTTGATCGCCGAAGGAACTCCTGCCGAAATAAAGGCGAATCCCGCCGTAATAAAGGCATATCTGGGGGAATAGAATATGCTCAAGCTCGACTCCGTTCACACCTATTACGGAAGTATTCAGGCACTGAAGGGAATCAGCCTCGAGATAAACAAGGGAGAAATAATCTGCCTTATTGGCGCGAACGGCGCAGGCAAGTCCACGGCGCTGATGACCATTAGTGGAATTGAGACTCCACGCAGCGGAACTATACGACTTGATGGGACTGATATCACTGGCATGCCGCCGCACAAGATTGTTGGCATGGGGATGAGCCAGGTTCCCGAGGGAAGACGCATGTTCCCATCACTCACGGTTTCGGAAAATTTGGATATGGGAGCATATCTTCGTTCCGATAAGAAAGAGCGGAAACATGATATCGAATACGTGTTCGAACTTTTTCCAATTCTCTCGAAGCGTAGAAACCAAACAGGCGGAACCCTCTCCGGCGGCGAGCAGCAGATGCTAGCTATAAGCCGGGCGCTCATGGCTAGGCCCAGGATACTTCTCCTCGATGAGCCGTCGCTGGGACTGGCTCCGCTGATCGTGCACCAAATTTTTGAAATCATCGTCAGGATTAATAGGGAGCAAGGAACAACCATCTTCCTTGTCGAGCAAAATGCCAATATGGCATTGAAAGTCGCCGACAGGGGCTATGTGCTTCAAAACGGTAGGATAGTTAAGGCTGGCTCTGCGACTGCCCTTTTGGAAGATGAGGAGGTGAGAACCGCGTATCTTGGGGCATGAAGGCAATCGCCTTCCCAACCACTGAAAAATCCGTTACATTCCCCTCACAATGGAAAGCTTCATACTCGGCACAGGCGGCATGATGCCCCTTCCCAACAGAAATCTTACTTCCATGCTTCTACGCCGGGAAGGAGAATTATTCCTGTTCGACTGCGGTGAGGCCACTCAAGTCAGTCTTCGCCAGCTCAATTTAAAATGGAAGAAAATTTCGACCATCTTTATTAGTCATACCCATGCCGACCACGTAACAGGACTTCCCGGCATCCTGATGCTTAGCTCCCAGGTAGAGCGCAACGACCCGCTCGTGATAATAGGCCCGCCGAAAATACGGGAGTACATCGAAACTAATCGCAGAGTTCTGGATATGCACATCAATTATCCAATCGAAGTCAGAGAGATAGCCCAGCCCCATACTCCCCAGGAAGTTTACCGCGGGGAAGGCTACAGAATCCGTTCTTTTCCAATGCGCCATTCGAAAATTTGTGTCGGGTATTCCTTTGAGGAGGATGAAAGGCCGGGTGTATTCCTTCCCGGGAAGGCTGAAGATATCAGAGTGCCCAAGGGGTTCTTATGGGGCAAACTGCAAAGAGGGGAGAATGTGGAGCTTGAGGACGGAAGAACCATAAGCCCAGAACAGGTAATGGGGCCTCCGCGAGAAGGCCGCAAAGTCTCCTACGTAACCGACACCACCTGGCGCAATTCCATCCCGTCCGAGGTGAGTGGTTCGGACCTGCTCATATGCGAAGCGATGTTCGGTGAAGACCTAGCCAACACGGCATTTGAGAAGCGTCATCTCACCGCACGTCAAGCCGGCAAGTTAGCGGCCCAGGCAGGAAACATCCGTCGGATGGGTCTTATTCATTACAGTCCTCGCTACACCGATTACGAACTAAAAGTACTGCAAAAGGAATGCCGCGATTTCTTCCCCAACGCATTTCTATGCCGCGATCGAATGGTAATTCAAATACCCTACAGTGATGAAGAAAAAACAGGGAGCGCATCCGGCGAGGAAGCTGGCAAGGGGCGCGGGGAAGCGGATAAGAGTTAGGGATAAGGTTTGAACTAACTTCGGCGTCTTCAAGGTAAACCCCCTCATCCATCCTGCTTAGCGGAATACTCTGTTTCTGCCGGGCCTATTCGAGTAGCCTGGCTTCGTTCTCCAACCTAAGCTGCTTTGTGTAAAGCGCCCGATAGGCCCCAGGGCGCTGAATCAGCACTTCGTGCGATCCCTCCTCGATTATCCTCCCCTTGGAGAGCACCACGATTCTGCTTGCCTCTCGAACCGTGGAAAGCCGATGAGCTATTACAAAGCTGGTTCTCCTTTCCAACACCCTATGGATGGCCTTCCTAATTGTCTCCTCCGTTTGAATGTCCACGCTGCTGGTTGCCTCATCCAACACGAAAATCGCCGGATCGACCAAGATTGCTCTTGCGAAGGAAATCAACTGTTTCTCGCCCAAACTTAGTTTCGCACCCGAAGTTCCCACATCCGATGCATAGCCATCTACCAAATTCAGTATGAAATCGTGTGCCCCAACCACCTTGGCCGCCTCAATCACCTCATTATCAGAGGCCTCCAATCTGCCGTAGCGAATGTTTTCCATAACAGTTCCATTGAATAGGTGGGGCGTTTGGAGAACATAACCCAGCTTGGATTGCAACCAGCCTTGAGGGCGCTTTCGATAGTCGATGCCATCAATCAGAATGCGCCCCTTAGTGGGCTCATAGAAGCGGCAAATTAAATTCACAACAGTGCTTTTCCCGGCGCCGCTCTCACCTACGAGTGCGAGAGTTTCCCCGGTCCGAACCTCGAGATTGAAATCTTGAAGCACCATCTCACCTGCCCTGTATTGAAAATCAACCGATTCAAACTTGATTTCCCCCTCGATTCCGGGCAAATCCGACTTTGAAGCATTCCATGCTTTCACGTCCCTGATATCAGGTATTTCCTCCAGCAGAGAAAGAACTCTCTCTGCCGAAGCCTGCGCATTTTGCAAATCGGAAAAGGCCCGACTCAGCTCCATTGCAGGTTCGAAGAAACCGGCGGTGGCAAAAACAAAGGAAACCAATGCGCCATAGGTAATACCCGTTCCGGCTAGTAGGGCGCTGCCTCCGCGCCAGAGGGCAAGAGCGGTTCCAACCGCTCCGAAAGTCAGAACCGCTGGCAGATAAAAGGCTGCAATAGTCGCGGTTCGAATAGTTCGACGCCTCATAGTGCCCGTGATTTCCTCAAATTCCTGAGTGTTCTTTTTCTCGCGAACCAGTGTTTTCGTAGTACGGGCGCCATCAATACCCTCACTGTATCCGGCAGTAAGGCGGGAATTGACGCTCCTAATCTCCCGATAACCACTCAAGAGTTTCTTCTGAAACCAAAGGGACATTATGACTAGGGGCGGGAGAACGGAAAGGCTCACTATGGCGAGGCGGAAATTCACGGTAAACATTGTTACCGCCATGATTAGCATGTAGGCTAGACTCCAGGAAATATCAACTAAGCCCCAGGCAATAACATCTCCCAATTTCGTTATGTCCGAGGTCATCCTTGCCATAATCCAGCCAGTGGGTGTTCGGTCGTAGTACGAGAAACTGAGTTCCTGCAGCCGTTTAAAACCCTCCTTGCGAATGTCGTAGCAGATGCCAACCTCCACCTTCCCCGCAATCACAATGAAAGTGAAGATATTTATCGCCTGTATAAGCCCCAGCGCGCTAAATACGATGATGAACAGGTACATATATCCAAAATTCTCAGGGATAATAACCTTATCTACAAGCCAACCGACAATAAAAGGCTGAACCACCTCTATGGCCGCGATAAGTATCAGTAGGGCGATCATCACAGATACACGCTTTTTGTGCAGGCTGACAAACCGGAAGAGCTTGCGCCAGGTAAGGAAGTCGAGTCGCCATTTTTTCCTTGAATGGGAGCTCATACTGAGTTCATTTTTAGAGGTGCATTCTGGATATCCCAGATTCGCCTGTATAAGTTGTTTCCCAAAATCAATTCTTCGTGAGAACCCTCATGACTGATACCGCCATTCTCGAGTATCAGAATACGATCTGTCTCTTTTAGTGCGTTTATGCGATGCGTCACTATGAAAATGGTGGTGTCGGCGAAGCGCTTCTTGAGTTCCGCTAGGATATCGGCATCTGTTTGGGCATCGATAGCGCTAAAGGAATCATCTAGAATAATAACCCTGGGAAGCCTGGTAAGGGTTCTTGCTATAGCAACCCTCTGCTTCTGTCCTCCGGAGAGCGTAGTACCGCCCTCCCCAACCAGAGTTTGAAAACCATCCTCGAAATTTTCTATCATTTCCCTTAGGCGTGCGGTCTCTGTGGAGGTTTCAATCAGTTCAGCCGTAGCCTCAGGAGCGGCTAGCGTTATATTGCCCCGCAGGCTTCGATTGAACAGGAAGGGCTCCTGAAGAACGATGCACACTTGGCTCCGCAGGCTCTCGCTTTGCCAATCGCTGATATCGACATTGTCTATCAGAACTCGGCCCTCGCTGGGACTGTATAGGCGCAAAAGAAGATGAACCAGCGTACTCTTGCCGCAGCCGGTTGGCCCAAGTATGCCAACGAACTCTCCCGGTTTAATCCTGCAGTTTATGCTCTTCAGTATCGGGCGCTGGCTTCTGTACTGAAAACTGACGTTCCTAAATTCTATTTTCCCCTGCATCCTTCTCTGATAGTAGCCGGTTTCCCGCTCGGGGGGGGTATCGAGCACTTCCTGAATGCGTCCAAGCGATACCATCGCCTTGCCCATCTCCGTTAGAGTTCTACCCATTTCCCTAACAGGCCAAAGGAGGCGTCCCACATATGTGAAGAAGACGATAGCGGTGCCTAGGGTAATTCTGCCGTTAGCCGCCCACCAACCGCCAACTGCCATAATAATGCCTATTTGGGCAAGGCAGATTATATCTGAAATCGACCAATACCAGGCCAGTAGCTTGGTTACATAGAAGGTTCTATCCCGATATTCGATATTCTTGGCATCAAATACCCTAATCTCGTGATTCGCTCTTGCAAAGGCTTTAACCACCCTAATTCCGTGAATACTCTCTTGAAGCGCATCGCTCAGGCGGCCTTCGGCTTCATCGGCCGCTCCAAAGAGGCTTTTGACTTTCAAGAAAAAAAGATAGCCGAAAAGGAACAGAATGGGAAATACGGCCATCGCAAAAAGAGTTAGCGGCTTATTCAACGAGGCCATTAGCGCCGCGGTTGTTATCACAAGAAATATGCCGCTTCCCACCTCGGCGGCCTGCGTAGATATAAAATTTCTTATCGTGTCCACGTCGCTGGTGCAGCGCTGGATTAAATCGCCCTTATTGGATTTTGTATGATATTCGTAATCAAGGCTCTGTAAGTGGGCATATAGTCGCCCCCTTATTTTTTCGGCTGTCTCCTCGGCGACAATGGCCGACAACCGATACTGGAGATACATGAAAAATCCCGAAATAGCCATCAGAGTCACCGACAATAGAGCTCCATGCAGGATTAGATTTCGAGAGCTGAATCTTACAAGCAGTTCGGTTAGCCATGGAGCTTCAGTCCATGCTTCCCCTCCTATGCCAATGTCGATAACTATGCCGATAACCTGGGGTTGCAGCAAACCGAAAAACGAAGCTGCGGCAGCAGCGATGAATGTGGAGAGATAGAGCAGGCGCCTGCCCCCTAGGTGTGCATACAGCTGTTTGAAACCGTTCATACTAGGTATTTGCTCATATTCAATAAGGTTTCAGCCTCCATACGTCAATCACTTTGCGAAAAAATACTTCCAGAGACATCTTTTTCGATCCAGCGCGTTCTCTGCCGGAGCATAAGCAGCGGATTACCGAAGCAATCACTTACTGCAAATTCCGCCTGCACGGCGCTGATAATAATAAAAACGCGCTGTAAGAAGATACCCTCCCCCATCTCATTATCAAGTTGGAAGAACTGATTCCGATGATAGGTGTATGGCCCGTCGAATGGAGCCGCGGGAGTGTTTGAATGATTAGAGGATTGTACACGGGCGCAAGCGGCATGCGTGCCCAGGAACACCGTTTGGATGCATTGTCAAACAACTTGGCGAATGTAGATTTGAATGGATACAAACGGGATATTTCGGTCCATAAGGCCTTCCCGGAGCTTCTTATCCGGCGCTTTGAGGATGATGGAATTTTCCGATTTCCCGCCGGAAGCATTGATGTGGCTCCGATTGTAGGGAAGTTGGGCACAGGTGTGGAGTATAACGAATCGTATACCGTGTTTGAGCAGGGCTCATTGAAGGTTACCGAGAACACCTTCGATTTGGCGTTTGATGATGCGGGATTCTTCGTGGTGGATACTCCCCAAGGCCTCCGCTATACGCGCAATGGATCGTTCTGGCTCGGTAAGGAGCGAATACTGGAAACCAAGGATGGATTTCCGGTGCTCGGGGAGGAGGGCATTATCCGGATAAGCAAGGATGTTGTTTTGATTGACAAATTGGGCAGAATCTGGGAGAGGGAGGCGACGGGAGTCGATGCCGAACTGGTTGACACCATTAGGGTTGTAGATTTCCCGCGGCGACGATTCCTGCAGAAGCAGGGTTCGAGCTTTTGGACCGAGAATGAGAATTCCGGATTCGCTCGTGATTTGCAGGACTCGGGGCGACCCGGTGTCTTACAGGGTTTCCTTGAAGGTTCTAATGTGAATCCGGTAACTGAGATGGTGAATATGATCGAGGTGAATAGGGCTTATGAGGCGAATCAGAAGGTTATTTCAACTCACGATTCTCTGTTAAGCCGCTTGATAAGCCAAGCGGCAAAATACTAGGCGTTTTCGTGCCCTACCATACTCGACGATGTGCAGGTGAAGTTCTTCCGACTAGGAGTGGCTTAGTATGATGAGATCCTTATGGACGGCTGCTACGGGCATGCATGGGCAGCAGTTCAATATTGATACAATTTCCAACAATCTTTCCAATGTGAATACTACCGGATATAAGCAGGTGCGCGCGGATTTCGAGGATTTGATTTATCAGAATGCCCGCATTGCTGGAACGCCTGCCACAGAGCGCACTGTCACTCCCACAGGGATTCAGGTGGGCCATGGGGTTCGCGTTGGCGCCTCCCAGCGGATTTTTACACAGGGCTCATTGAAGCAAACCGATGGTCTTGGCGATATGGCTATTGCCGGCGAGGGTTTTTTTCGAGTGCTAAATATAGATGGCAGTATCGGATATACTAGGGACGGTTCGTTCAAGATTGATTCCAACGGCCAATTTGTCAACTCGAATGGGTACAGGCTGATGCCGGAATTAATTCTGCCGGAAAATTATTTGCCCGAGAGTCTGGCTGTGAGTCAGCAGGGGCGGGTCACTGTTAAAATCCCGGGTCAGGAGGACCCCATTGCCGTGGGGCAGATTATGCTGTTCCGCTTTGTCAATTCGGCTGGATTGGAAGCAATTGGAGAAAATCTTTTTCTGGAGACTGAGGCATCCGGGGATGCCGTGAGAGGAATGCCGGGCGTTGAGGGAATGGGCAAGCTTCATTACAAGTTTCTTGAAATGTCGAATGTTTCGGTGGTTAAGGAGATGGTAGGAATGATTGTTGCCCAACGGGCCTATGAGCTTAATTCCAGGGCTATTCAAACCTCCGATTCGATGTTAGGCACCGCGAATGGATTGAAACGATAGGGAGTCTAATGGATATCGGACCGCTGCAAAGAGGAAGAGTACTCTACGAAGAAAATAGAGTGATAAACCAGGTGGCCAATTTGGCTCGCCGCTCGAATGCCGATAACCGCGATGAGCTTAGAGCGCTCAGCGGAGAGTTCGAAGCTCTATTTGTCAAGATAGTGCTGGATTCAATGCGCGATACGCTCAGTAATGACAGCCTGATTCCAAAAAATGCCGGTGAAAAGCTCTTCGAGGACAGACTCTATGATGAGTATGCAAGAACTATTAGCAAGGCGGCCAATCTGGGCATTGCCGAGATGATATACACGCAGCTTTCGAACTATCTACCTGGTAGCAGCGTTGATATAGGCTAGACGGATGTTTTGTACAGTTCTAGGTGACTTGCATGGCATTAATAGACTATTTGATGTTACAAAAAAGCATACAACTTCCATTTCATAAATAGGCTCCATAGTTTTATTCAGAGCTTAATTTGTTTTCAAGTCTATAAATATTCGAATTCATAGCAATGAGGCCGATTTGGCACATAACTTGCTGCATGTTCCTATGATGGTAGATACTAACAAAGTTGGTGACGATTCGGACTTTGCGCTTCGTTCTTATCTTGGGGAGATTGGACGTTTTGCACTGCTAGATCACAATCAAGAGTTGGAATGCTCGCGACGCATTAGAAGAGGTGATGAAGAGGCGCTTGCCACCCTTGTCAATGCTAATCTTCGTTTGGTGGTAAAGATTGCAAAAACCTTTGTTTGCCCGGGGATGTGTCTTATGGATCTTATTCAGGAAGGAAATACCGGTCTATTGAAGGCGGCGGAAAAATTCGATTACCGAAGAGAAATCAGATTTAGCACCTATGCAACCTACTGGATTATGCAGACTATACGCCGCGCTTTGGGTAGTAAAAAACGAGCGATTCGAATTTCATATCGCAAGGAAGAAATGCTGAATTATATTCAGAAGGCTAGAGAGGATTTCTTAAAGAAGCACTGCAGGAAGCCTAACGTGGAAGAACTTTCCGTGCATACGAACTTGAACAAAACAGAGATTAAGTCGCTCATGGATTCGGCATATTCTACCGTATCCTTGGATACTACAATCAATGATAGCAATAATACTCTACTCGATACGCTAGAGGATAATTCGTACAATCCGGATAGAATCCTGTGTGAAAAAGCTCTTAAAGAAGAAGCAATGCGCTTTCTAGGCATGCTAAGAGAGTATGAACGTAAGATTCTGATATATCGATTCGCAATCAATCGGGACAAGAAACTCAGTCTGAAATCGGTTGGCAAAAGAATGGGGATTTCCTCCGAATCCGCTCGGCAGATTGAAATTGGAGCTCTGGAAAAGTTAAGAAGGCAAGTTGAACCAGTTCGTGAAGTAATACATAGCTAAGTTAGCTGAAGTCGACGCAATCCGACAGGATCGATTCCGGAAACCCTTCCCTAGTTCTCGAATTTTCCACCGACCCCAAATCTGCCGATCGCGGCCCTTCTTGAGTAATAGTTTCACCCCTTCCGTCTCTCCGCGCATCTTGTTGGATTCCTGAGCTTGGCTCTTCCCACTTTTTCATAATAGTGTTGTTTCAATGAATATACTGGGCATCGAAACAAGTTGCGACGAGTGCTCTGTAGCGGTTGTCGCTAACGGTAAAACCATACTGTCGAATATTGTTGCGAGCCAGGTGGAGCGACATGCGCCGTGGAATGGCGTTGTTCCGGAGATAGCTTCAAGATTGCATGTCGAATGGATTGATGAGGTAGCTTCTAGCGCGATAAGAGCTTCGGGTTTGTCCTTTGAAGCAGAAATATATGGCATTGCCGTTACATACAAACCGGGACTTATCGGCTCTCTTCTGGTAGGGCTCTCTTATGCCAAGGCCCTGGCTTGGACCGCGGGAAAACCTTGGATAGGGGTAGACCATGTAATGGCGCATTTATATACGGCGCAACTTGAAAATGAAATCGCCTATCCTCATTTGGGACTGATAGTTTCGGGAGGACATACAATACTGTGCAAGGTGGAATCAATGGATGCGGTGAGCATTCTAGGCGCAACGACCGACGACGCATGCGGCGAAGCCTTCGATAAGGTGGCAAAACACTATGAGATGGGATATCCCGGCGGCGTTGAATTGGATGCTCTAGCGGAAAATGGAGATTCCGAAGCCTTCAGTTTTCCCCAGCCTAGATTGGGCGCGCGTCGATACGATTTCTCATACTCCGGATTGAAAACCGCGGCCATCAATCAACTTGAGAAATTCCGCACTGGGAGGGCAGGGGCCAGTTTGGCTGATATAGCCGCGTCTTTCCGCAAGGCTGCAATCGACATGTTGATAAGTAGGCTTAAGCTGGCCGTAGAGGATACCGGAGTAAATCGTGTAGTTTTCGGCGGTGGAGTTTCAGCTAACCGCTATCTGCGCCGCGCTATTGTTGAGGACACTTCTCTAGAGGCGTATTTCCCACCCCTGGCTCTTTGTGTCGACAATGGAGCTATGATAGCTGGACTTGGATACCATCTGCTTACTAAGGGGAAGCGATCGAACCTCAAACTAAATGCTCAAGCCCGGGTTTCGGAATTTAAATGTCCCTATTCATAGCAGCAACTTCGGCGCGGCTTCCAATCGGCAATCAATTTGTGGTTTGAACACGGCTAAACCCGAATGCTGCGGATTTGCCGGAACCTTTATTGACTGCCATACTTCTTCGAGCAATATTGTGTAGGCTTGGCTGCCAAAAGGAGTAGAACATGAAATTCGAGTTTGATCTTGATAAGGTAATTCGTAAAATTCCGAATTATCCCAAGGGAGGGATACTGTTCTTCGATATCACAAGTATACTGACAAACCCTCAGGCCTTCAGTTACTGCGTGGATAGTATGGTGGAGTTATATGAAAACACCGAGATTGCCGCGGTAGCCGGCATTGAATCTCGCGGATTCATTTTTTCCGCGCCCCTTGCAGCTAGACTTGGCATACCGCTGATTCTCGTTCGCAAGGCCGGCAAGCTCCCTGGTGAAACCTGGAGACAAGATTACCAATTGGAATATGGTATGGAAGCAGTTGAAATCCACAAGTCCGATATTTCACCAGGGAAAGAAGTGCTGCTGATTGACGATCTTATTGCAACCGGCGGCACGCTAAGCGCGGCGAAAACCATTCTCGAGAAGGGTGGAGCCACGGTAAAGAAGGTATTCGGCGTTATCGGACTTACCTTCTTGAATTTTCAGTCAAAGCTTCAGGGAGTGGAGGTTACAACACTGATCAACTATAGCGACGAAAGTTTGTAATCCGGGCCTGGATTCGAAGCAGCACAGGTAATAATGGGAAAGCTTGACTACCCCTACTTCTTGAGATAGATTGCACTGCGAAATAGAGAGTTCCCGGTAGTGTAATCGGTAACACTGCAGACTCTGGATCTGCCTTTGGGGGTTCGAGTCCTCCCCGGGAAGCTTGAATCAAATGTAGGGTCCCTTCGTCTAACGGTTAGGACCGGAGATTCTCATTCTTCAAATAGGGGTTCGATTCCCCTAGGGACTATAGGCCGCAGCTCATGCCCGACTTAGAGCGCTAATTGGCCTAACTCGCGGCTTTCTGGCTCTCTGATTTCTACTGATCTCGGTACAAAATACTAGAAATATGCTTTCTTAAAGGGTTCATTATTATTAGAAGCTTCGACTGTCGAGCACAATGGTGCTATCCTATTGCCTATGGAATCAGTATTCGAGCGGTTGGCTAGGGAAATTTCAGGGGAAGAGAGACGCGCTCTATTAGCGAAAATTGGCAAATCCTATGAATCGAAACCCCTGCATAAGGGCATTACTTCCAGCGATGAGCCATACATACCTGAAAGACGATTCGCCCGTCTTCCCATATTTGCGCGCCTGCTAATCGTTGTATCGGGCTTCCTGTTGGGTATAGGCAGAGATAGGGCTACAGAGAAATTTTTTCTTCGAAAAAATCATCGCAAGCTTGAACGCCTAACTCCGGGACTATTGAATCTTAGAAGAGGTTTGATAAGCCCAAAACTATATCAAGTAGTCGCGGAGCTGCGTTCGGTTGTGGATGCTTTCAAAGAACCCATATTCAGAGCCTTAGAGGATGATAAGGGTGAATTCTATGCCTTCCTGGGGAAACTGGAATTTGAGGACATCCATGCTCAACTCGAAGCAGAGTTGGCGCCAAGTAATGATGCTGCGCCGAGTATTCCTCATGCCAAAATAAAAAAACAGTTGTTCACGAGGTTTAACTATATTTTGGACGGCATCACTTTTGCGCAGCGCAAGCGGATGAATACTCATACGAATATCCTTTTCCAACTGAAATCGCTGATTAAATTCCCCTACGATCGCGTATTGAATCTCTTCCCACCAAGTGAGAATGGCGCAGTCGCCGCTGCGACGATTCACGCGCTAAGAGAGCCTATTTTGGAGCTCGGAGATGCACTTTTTGCCTTTCGGTCGTCTCCGTCTTCCATTTTGCTCGAAGCAATCTTCATTTTCGATTTACGGGATAGAATTAGCGATGATTCCGAATGGCTTGAAAGAAAACTCCGTGAACGGATGAGTCTAGCGGCGCAGGCCTTGAATACTGTACGGAAGGTAAATACCGCCATACCCTGGGAACTCTTCCTCAAATCCCTGGCTGCGGATATTCATTATACGCCCACTATTGCCGTGGCTACAGACGACTGGTTCAGAGTATTCAAGCTATTCTGGATCGAACGGCTCAATTCCAGCTTTCGAGAATGGTCTAATAAGGAGCACATCCGAGATCTCTTGGAAGAGTTGAAGGGGCAATATGAATTAACGGAATTTCCAGTGGTTCCGGGATACAGAAAGAATGAGTTTCCTGATTATTGCCAGCCAAGATACGAATTGAGTTTCGCTGTTGTGAGAGTTCTTTTTTTGGAAGTATTCCAAGGCAGACTCTATCATGCGCTGAATATTGTTAGAATAGATGGTAAGTTCTATAAGAAGGACAATAGGAAGGAGTTTGAAGAAATTTTTAGTAGATTCGTAAAGATTCCGGATAAAATTCGTAGCTTCGAGAACAAATTAAAGCCAGATGGTGAGTATGGCATTCGGCTTGGAAACCTATGGGAGGAAACTGGCGCAGGCGCGGACACCTCGAGGCGTTTTTTCGAACTGCTTAGCCAACTCGATAGAGAGAGTCAGAATATAACCGCGCCGTTGATAGGGGATTTGAGAGCAATGTCAGATCTCCTGGAGGGTATTCTGAGCGGCAGCGGGGGAACCTATGATTCACTTTCCAATATGTCGGAGATAGGCGGCCATGGGAATTTGATGTTCTTGAAGAATTTGAAGGAAGTTAGAAGTATATTCAAACACAGTGCGGACAACATCAAGAAATTACTGGATCTTGAAGAAAAATGATTTTTTCAGGTGCGCTAGACGGTAACGAGACTCGCAATTGACATCTCTAAGCGAATTTTGGATCAGCAGAGTTTTAAGTGAATTGCATGAACTCGCAGGCAAGAGAGGGAAGGCTTCGAATAATTTCGCGGGCATTATAAGCGTGGGAAGGCCCCCCGAGAGTACAATGGGCGATATCTCATTCCCGCTCTTCCCCTATGCCAAGTATCTCGAGTTGAACCCCGTTCTGATAGCCTCAACCATAGCCGAGAAGCTAAGCGGCGAGGGTATTAGAGCTAATGCGGCAGGAGGCTATCTCAACATACACATCGACAGGGTAGCCGCCATAGCCGAATTGCTTAGCAGTATTCTTAGCCCGGGAGCGAATTGGGGATCTGGCAATGAGCGGCGAGGAGAGAGGGTGATGTTCGAATACTCCAGTCCGAACACCAATAAACCCCTTCATCTTGGACATCTAAGAAATGATGTACTTGGTGAGAGTTGCGCACGGATACTCTCCTCAAGAGGAGCCGAGGTGCTAAGGGTCAATCTAGTAAACGATCGTGGAGTGCATATCTGTAAATCTATGCTCGCATATCGGAAGTTCGGCAATGGCGAAACTCCCGAAGAACTGCGCGTTAAGAGCGATCGCTTCGTGGGTGATTTCTATGCAAAGTTCGTTCAGTGGGCCAGAAATGATAGTTCGGCCGAGGAAAGGGCCCAGAAGATGCTCAGGGATTGGGAATCCGGGGACGAGGAAGTAAGAAAGCTATGGAAAACCATGAACGAATGGGCTCTCTCCGGAATTGAAGCAACCTACCGAAGGACGGGGATTAGTTTCGATAGGATTTATAAGGAAAGCGAAACCTATTTGCAGGGACGCGCAGAGGTATTAGAGGGCTTGAGAAGAGGCATATTCTATAAGAGGGATGACGGTTCGGTGTGCTTAGACATGGATGAAATCGGCTTGGATACAAAGGTGCTGCTTCGTTCCGATGGAACCACGGTGTATATTACCCAGGATTTGGGAACGGCTATTCGTCGCTATGAAGACTGGCCCTTCGACCAGCTCATCTATGTTGTGGGCAGTGAACAGCAGTACCACTTTAGGGTTCTCTTCCACGTTTTGGATAAACTTGGATACCCATGGGCAAGTAAGCTCAGGCATCTCTCGTATGGCATGGTTAATCTCCCGGAAGGGAAGATGAAATCCAGAGAGGGCACAGTGGTTGACGCCGATGAACTGATCGACAAGCTTTCTAACTTGGCGCTCGCTGAAATAAAATCAAAGGGCAGGGAGAAATTGGTTGGGAATGCATCAGATATTGCTGAGAAAATCGCACTGGCCGCTCTTCACTATTTTCTACTCCAGGTATCGCCAGCGAAGGATATGATTTTTAATCCCGAGGAATCCTTATCTTTCAACGGCAATACGGGTCCCTATCTCCAATACACGGCTGCCCGCATAAACAGCCTAATCGTGAAGGCTCCCGGTGATGTGCTGATCATGGATGCGGATCCGCGGTTGCTCAATCGAGACGATGAATGGGACTTATGCCGGAGGCTTGGCGACTTCCCCGATTTGGTTTCGAAGTCCGCTGAAAACCTGGATCCCTCGATTTTGGCCATCGGACTTCATGAGATTGCTAGGGATTTCAGCCGCTACTACCATGAGGTTCCGATTGCCAAAGCCGAGAACAGAGCTCTTGCCGCGGTTCGCTTAAACCTTGCACGCGCGGTATTAGCAGTGCTTGAAAAAGGTTTCAAACTTCTAAATATTCCCTTTGTTGAATCGATGTAGGTTTACTTCCGACTTCCCGCATGCTAAGCTCCATCGCGCCCGACTTCGGGGGAACACCGAAATTAAGTTGGCTAGTAAGATTCTCTGTGTTAAACTGCCTCTATAAGCGCAGTCTTGCGCCATCAAGTTGCCGCGCACTGGAATTATTTTTATCAGCGGAGGGATTCATGATGTACGCTCTAGTGAAAATTTTGGGGAAGCAATACAGGGTGGAGAAGGGTAGCCTTATCAAGGTTGACTTACTTGATGGAAAGAAGGCCGGCGACAAGGTGGAATTCGACACTGTGCTTATGCTCTCAGGCGATAAGAATCCTAGGATAGGACAGCCCTATATCAAGGGAGTTAAGGTGCTGGGAACTGTTGGCGAATCTATTAGAGGAGCCAAGCTCGGAGTGACGAAGTTTAAGAAGCGCAAGGGTTATCATCGTTTACTTGGTCATAGGCAGAGGTATTCCCTTGTCAAGGTAAACGAGATTATCGGCTAGGTTTCGGGAGGTGATTGCGGTTGTGGTTGTTCTTGATGGCCGGGGCGCGCTGAATCGAATGAACCTCAGCGGACATGCGGGATACTGGAAAAGAGGAGTTGATCCGGCCTGTGCAGCGACTACGCTGCTGGTGCGGTCGGTAGCTAGGTTGGTGGCCTCACTTGATGGTTGGACGGTTAACGGTGAGGCGCGAAAACTTGGCGCGCTATCTATGGAAATAGAGAAGCGTCCCATGGATTCGGATGCCTGGCTTCGCGGAGTAACCGATACTCTTTTACAGGGACTTGGAGATATTGCTCGGGAGTATCCGAATTCAATAAACCTGAAACTGGAGAAGGTTGACAATGGCTCATAAGAAAGGTGGCGGTTCTTCGAAAAATGGTCGTGATTCCAATGCTCAAAGATTGGGCGTGAAACGATACGGAGGTCAGGTTGTGTCCGCGGGTACTATTCTGGTTCGCCAGCGTGGCACTAAGGTGCATCCGGGGGACTTTGTTGGCAGAGGAAAGGACGATACTCTATTTGCGAGAATTTCAGGAGCAGTTTTGTACCATTTCAAGAAGGGTAAAAAGCGGGTGTCGATTATAAGCGGCAGCTGATATGTCTTCTTTCATCGACGAGACCCACCTCGAGGTTCGATCAGGCGACGGTGGATCCGGATCAGTCTCGTTTCGTCGTGAGAAATATGTTCCGCGGGGCGGCCCCGATGGAGGCGATGGCGGCAAGGGTGGCGATGTGGTATTTGTTTCCCGGCAGAATTTAGCAACATTGGCCCACATTCGACGGCGAGTTGTCTATGAGGCAAAGAAGGGAGAAGCTGGCGGCAGTAGAAGAATGCGCGGCAAGGATGGCGGCAATCTAGTCATTTTTGTACCGCCGGGAACTCGCGTGATAGACCTGCCCACGAGGAAGGTGCTTCATGATTTCGATAAGGAATCGGAGGACGAGGAATGGATCTTCCTCGCGGGCGGATGTGGTGGATTGGGGAATTGGCATTTTCGAACCTCCGGAAACCAGGCTCCCAGGTATGCACAATCCGGGAAACCAGGTTCTTTGCGGGAAATTTCACTGGAATTACTGCTTATCGCGGATGTTGGCCTGGTTGGGATGCCAAATGCCGGCAAGTCTAGCCTTATCAATGTCTTGACCTCGGCAAAATCAAAGGTTGCCGACTATCCGTTTACCACCAGAATTCCCTATCTAGGTGTCCTCCGGCGGGGAGACCAAGAGAGAATAATTGCCGATATCCCAGGGCTTATCGAGGGAGCTTCGAAGGGAGTCGGCTTAGGACACAAATTCCTCCGTCACATCAGCCGGTCTGCATTTTTGGTGTATATGAGCGATTTGGGCGCAGCCGATCCAGTAAGGGCCCTGCGGATACTCAAAAGAGAGATAGAGCTATTCGATTCCAGTCTACTTGATAAACCGAGCATAATCATTGGCTCCAAGGCCGATCTCGATGAATCCGGAGCAAAATTGGATTCCCTTGCCAGAGCATTTCCAAATGATGAAGTTATTGGCGTATCTGTTTTCTCCCCGGAAAAATTGAAGCAACTCCGCGATCGTCTATTTAACAGCCAAGGTTCGTGAAAATAGCAATATTCGGAGGATCATTCAATCCTGTTCATTGTGGTCATATATCGATAGCTAAAGAGGTTATAAGAATTGGCTATCAGAAAATCCTGTTTATTCCGGTTTCGATCCCACCCCACAAAATCCTAGCTCGCGGCGCTAGCGATGCGGATCGTATCGCCATGTTGAAACTGGCTCTCCAGGATTTTCCATGGGCTGAGCTTTGGAAGGGAGAAATACACCGAAGTGGACCCTCTTACAGTATCGATACTGTAAGAGAATTGAAGGAAGGCGGGATACTCGATTCCAAGGCGGCCATTATAATCGGTGATGATTTAGCGGACGAATTCTCGTCTTGGAAGGATGCTTCGAAACTCATAGACGAGGTAGATATCATTCTTGCTCAACGAGAGGTGAATAGAGAGGTTGAGTTTCAGTATCCCTGTTTCAAATTGCTCAATACGCCAGTACCCCATTCATCGAGCGAGATAAGGCAGAGAGTAGGAAATGGTTTGAGCATAGACAGGTTAGTGCCCCTTCCTGTTGCCGAATACATTAGGAGAAACAAGCTTTATGGCTCTGCGCAAACCTGAAAATGCTTCTTGGTTTTTCGCACTGATCGTGATTCTCGTGGCTTTCTTGGTTGTATGGGCAGTTTTTAGCCTAAGAATAGACTTGTTCACGGAAGCTATCAAGGAGGAGAGAGTAATCAGCATTCTTATCGTGGTTGACGATAAAGAGAAACCTCTCATTTCCGAAGTTCTCTACTACCATCCGGTAACAGGGAAGGCAGCCCTAACGGCAATACCCATTGAAACCGGTACACTGCTTTCGGTGATCGATAAAATAGGCAGACTAGCATTCATCTACGATGCAGGCGATTTGGAAGTCTATCGGAATGCAGTCGAGACATTGCTTGGATACCCGATTTCATTTGTAATTCGCTTGGACTTAGAGAACTTCGAACGCCTAGTGGATCATCTAGGCGGGATGGATGTTTTCATACCTAACGAAATCGATGATACGATTGATGGAACAAGGTATCTTTTTCCCCCGGGAAGTGTGAAGCTTGACGGAGCCAAAGCTATCTCCTACGTGGAGTACAGACCAAAAGGAGAGCTAATAGACGAAAGGATGGAAAGGGAGCATAGGATTATCCAATCCCTGCTGCGATCTATAAGCGATAGTGGGAATCGCCTTGTTTCATCGGATGTATTTCCCTACATCCGAGATTTATTCGACTCCGATCTTGATGACCGCAGTCTGTCTACCATCATCGAAACCCTAGCAGCGATTGATTCCGAACGACTTGTTCTGCAAGGAATCATTGGCAACCAACGCGCTCTTGAAGGCGAAAATGTGTTGTTTCCCCTCTATGACGGGAACTTAATCAAGGAAACGGTGCAGAGTATAAACAAGTCACTTGCTAGAATAGAGGTTCTTGGCAGCGATATGCCGCCGATTAGCGTGGAAATTCTGAACGGAACTGATTTATCGGGGCTTGCATCTAGAACGGCTCAGCTATATAGGAGTTTCGGCTTCCGGATTGCCGCTATCGCGAACGCCGAGCTTAGCAATTATAGCAGAACCATCGTGCTGGATAGGAAGGGTAATCCGGAGGCTGCGAAGAGGGTGGCGGATCTGATTCGCTGTGAGCAAATTCACTCGCAGATAGATAAGAATAGAGATGAAACCGTGGATATAACAGTTATTTTGGGAAGAGACTTTGATGGACGATACGTTAAGGACTAAGGCGCAGGAACTCTGTGAGCTGCTTGATATAAAAAAAGCCGGAAACGTAATAGGCTTGGAGATGAGCAAGGTATGCTCATGGACCTCGCACCTTATTATCGGAACAGTGTCCAGCCGAATACATATGAAGGGACTCGGCGAGGCGGTTATCGATAAGATGCGGGAACTGGGAATAGAAACTCGTTTTGCCGGCAAAAGAGTCAATGAAGGCTCATGGCGAATAATTGACGGTGGCGATATCGTTGTCAGCCTAATGGACACGGCCTCCAGAGGTTTCTATGCGTTAGAGGAAAGATGGTTCGAATCCGAAATTTTTTACGTCGCCGGCAAAGTCCAGTCCTTGGACAGATCGCCGTGAGGCGGAGCGATCGTCATTGCCGTTTGGCACACTCTGCCTCGCGAACCGGTTTCATGGCGGGGGTTCCCACGGAGGGCCTTAGTTGCTACTTGATTGCCAGTGGCAGCGCGTTTATAATAACAATCCTGTAACCGCTCCAGGAGGACGGGCATGGAAATTACCGATATTCGCATCAGAAAAGTTGTTGGAGATGGGAAGCTGAAGGCCTATGTCACGCTAACTTTTGATAATTCCTTTGTAGTACACAATGTAAAAATCATCCAGGGTACGAACGGGATTTTTATTGCCATGCCGAGCCGAAGAACGAAGAATGGTGAATACAAGGACATAGTGCACCCCATAACCACAGCTTTCCGAACCCAATTGCAGGAGAGAATCCTATCCGAATATGAGAACATGGGTGATGCTATAGAGAGCGCTCCAGAGTAGAATCGGGTAGGGCCACCAGATGAGGTTGCTATAACTTTAGGACGTCGGCAAGCGGTAAGCCACCGGGTTTTGATCCCGGCATTCGCAGGTTCGATTCCTGCCGTCCTAGATTTTTCATAAATACCGGAGGTGATCGAAATCGTGGAAAGCGGGCAACTAGTAGCGAAGCGGCGCGAGCCGAAAAATAAGGGGGCAGCTCGGGCGCTTAGACGAAGTGGAAGAATTCCCGCCATTCTCTATGGCGATGGGGTTCCAAAGGCTGTTAGCGTAGATGTCAAGGAATGGAAGCACAGTTTTCAGAATACTTCAGGCAATACGATTATTGGATTGAAGTTGGATAAAAAAGAACACAAAGTACTGATAAAGGATACCCAGGTAGATATACTTACGGGCAGTGTTATGCATATCGATTTCTATGCTATTCGAGCTGGTAAGAAGCTTAGCACCGTAATTCCTATTCATCTTGAAGGTACTCCCAGGGGCGTTATAGAGGGAGGAATTCTTGAGCAGAAGATCGAGGAAATCGAGGTAGTCTGCTTGCCAAAAGACATTCCGGATTTTTTTGCGCTAGATGTTTCGCGGCTTGAAGTTGGCGATTCTCTGCATGTTAGGGATATTTTAGTACCTCGGGAGGTTGAGATTCGAGCCGGTTCCGATCTAACCGTGGTAGTTATAACTCACGCTAAGGCAGTAGTGGAACCTGCAGAGGAGATGGAAGAAGAAGAAGTCGAAGAGGAAATCACAATCGGGGATAAAAGCGAGGATAGTGCCGAATAACAGGAATCCCATAGTAGTAATGGGATTGGGAAATCCTGGAACTAAATTTGAACGAACTCGACACAATGTTGGCTATCATGTGGTGAATCTTGTTCTGGATGAGAAACATAGAAAACTGCGACAAGGTTTTTTCCGCAAATATAGTTACTGCGAATTAGCAAATGGTAGGGGAAATCATTCGCTGGTGCTGGCAAGATCGAATTCATATATGAATAGAACAGGGGATGCCTTACCTGAATTGTTTCGCCGTTATAGGGTAGCGCCCGAACGATTTATCGTCGTGGTTGATAACGTGGATCTCACACCTGGACTGTGCCGAATAAAGAGGGGAGGAGGGGATGCTGGGCACAATGGCTTGAAATCTGTTGTCAGAGTATTGGGTCATGGCGATTTCTACCGGTTCTACATCGGTGTGGGCCGCCCAGCCGGCTCATCCCTGATTGATCATGTACTAGGTGTACCAGACATGGACGAACTAGCGGATATCGATAATGCGTGTATGCGGGCTAGCCAAGGAATACTTGAGCTTCCATACAAGCCTATCGCCAGGGTGATAGAAAAAATCAATAGCCGTGGAACTTGATGAGCGATTCATTGCATCCTTACGAAGTTTGGACATAGGCACTGGTTCCAACTGTGTTGTAGCGCTCTCAGGGGGGGGGGACTCAGTCGCTCTCTTGAATTTAATCATTCGAACCAAGGCCAAATATCACCTTAATTGCAGTGCGGCAAGGGTGATTCACGGAATTCGCGATTTGAAATCCGAGAATGCCGAGAATAGTTTCTGCGAAAAACTCTGCGCGGAGCATAGTATTCCCTTCCGTGTTCTATTCGCCGAAAAAGGCACGGTTTCCGATATCAAAAGACGATTTGGATGCAGTACTGAGCAGGCGGCTAGGACAATGAGACAGCGGCTTCTAAGAGAGCATATGAAAGTGAGCAGGGCGCAGTATATTTTCTATGGCCATACTGCCGATGATAACTTGGAAACTATCTTTATGCGCTTACTCTCAGGCTCCGGAGCTGAGGGCCTCGGCGGTATCGAAGCGCTGCGCGGAGAGGCAGTGCGGCCTCTACTGAGATTCAAACGAGAGGAGCTGAGAGATTATCTAGTGTCCAATGATATTGATTGGATAGAGGATGAAAGCAACAATTCGAAGGCATATAGGCGAAACCGTATTCGAAATGAATTGCTGCCTCTCATAACAGAAATCTTTCCGGGATGGCCCAAAGCCTTGAGCCTGCTGGGAGAGAAATCACGGGAAGCAGCGCGGGCGTTGAGAAAGCTTTGTTCTACGGAACTAGGCTCTACCGCTGAGAGTGCTATATATATGTGGAAAGAGGGAGATTGGGATTCCGCATCGGAGTATTCGAAGATCCTTGCCCTCTGGGATGCGTTTAACTATCTCGATGATTCTGAAATACCCGATAGACGAATTCCCTGGAGAGGTTTAAAGGAGGCTAGAGCGGCCATTGATGCGCGAAGAACTTGGAATTCCTATGGCTTCAAGTTGACGCGGAAGCATGGTTTTGTTGAGATGGAGCTAGACAAGTCTCCAGATGCATTGGGGCCCTCAGGCGGCAGAATTATCCTGAGCCGAGACGAGGTTAAAAGGGGTTTTGCCGCGAATATCGGTTCTTACGATATTGCTGTATCGCTCAAGCGGCCAACCTATCCTGGAATTTCCGCTCTTCGTATAGAGAATTGGCCCTTGGAAATACGATTTGATAATTGCGGAATCAAAGTAGGGCACAAAACAAAAATTCCTTTTTTGAAGGAAATAACTGATTCTGGAGAAGAAATGGTTTATATTTCTATTAAGAAGAACAAAGTAGGAATGAATGCCGGATAAAAATCCAAATAAGAACAATGATGGCAAATTCAAGTTCGATATGAACGGCAAGATGGCCATTGTCCTAGTAATTGGTCTCATACTTCTATTTTTCTTTGTGATATCTCTAATAAGGGGCAATATTGTTTCGAGTCTCTCTTATTCCCAATTCAATCAGGAATTGCAGTTGGGGAACATTGAAGAAGTGAAGATCATCGACATGAGGGAGATTCGCGGCAACCGCTTTGACGAGAATGGCAGACGGGTGAGCTTCGTCACAATAATCCCGTATTTTGACGAAGGGTTGCTAGAGCGCCTGGAGCAGGGTGGAGTTTCAGTTGCCGGAGATTCCAAGGGAATTACCTTCGGGGATATTCTCCTGCAGCTTCTTCCGGTCTTGCTCTTATTCGGGGTAATCGTTTGGATGTTTCGCAATGTCCAGAATGGCGGGAAGAACGCATTGTCCTTTGGGCGGAGTAAGGCGAAACGGTATGATAACTCAGGGAGCAACGTAGTCTTCAATGATGTAGCGGGGCAGTTAGAGGCCAAGTATGAACTCCAGGAAGTGGTGGAATTTCTAAAGGATCCGGAAAGATTCACCAAACTGGGAGCTAAAATCCCAAAGGGTGTGCTACTGGTGGGGCAACCGGGAACAGGCAAGACCCTGCTGGCCAAAGCCGTGGCTGGAGAGGCGAAGGTTCCATTTTTCCACATGTCCGGATCCAACTTTGTTGAGATGTTTGTTGGAGTGGGGGCGAGTCGCGTAAGGGACCTTTTTGAACAAGGTAGAAAAAACGCGCCCTGTATTCTTTTCATTGATGAAATAGATGCCGTGGGCCGCACTCGGGGCGCTGGATACGGAGGCGGGCATGATGAAAGGGAGCAAACACTGAATCAGCTGCTAGTGGAAATGGATGGCTTCGACACCGATAAGGGAGTAATTGTTATAGCCGCTACGAACCGTCCGGATGTTTTGGATCCGGCTCTGCTAAGACCGGGACGATTCGACAGACAGGTAGTTGTAGCTATGCCTGACATTAAGGAACGGGAAGCCATTCTAGCGATTCATGCTCGAAATCTAACCCTTGATTCGGATGTAAAACTGTCGATATTGGCTAGGGCGACATCTGGTTCGTCGGGTGCTGATATTGCCAATATAGTAAATGAAGCCGCGCTCTTCGCTGGCAGAGTTGGTAGGGAGCGCGTAAAAATGGTGGATTTCGAAGAGGCCCGGGACAAAATACTGATGGGCGTTGCAAGACGCAGCCTGGTGATGAGCGAAGATGATAAGCGAATGACAGCGTATCACGAAGCGGGACATGCGATTCTTCACTACACCCAGGAAAAGGCGGACAAAATTCATAAGGTTACCATCATCCCAAGGGGCAGATTCCTGGGCGTTACCTTTAGCTTGCCGGAGAAAGATGAATACAGCCGCAGTGCTGGGTGGTTGAAAGCACAGTTGGTAATCCTTTATGGGGGCTATGCGGCGGAAGAGCTGATTTATAACGAAACTACTACGGGAGCCCAGAACGATATCAAACAGGCCACCGATCTAGCGCGCAGAATGGTTTGCGAATGGGGGATGAGTGGTCTCGGACCTGTTGCCCTGGGCGCTGTCGATGAGCCGATATTCATTGGAAAGGAAATTGCGCAGCATGCCGACTACTCGGAGGAGACGGCTCTCAGGATTGACGGTGAGATTCGTAATTTGCTCACCGAGGCGCTTGATGCGGCTCGCGGCACCCTAAGAAGGGAAAGGGAAAAATTGGAATCGCTCACTAGGAAGCTTATCGAAGAAGAAACCCTTGACGATGATGACATAAGGAAGCTCTGGGGGCTTGAGCCGCCGTCGGAGCAGAGATTGATCGCATCAGCCACGGACTCTGCTTCCGGTGTCGATTCGAAAGCCAAGGATGATATCTCGCAATAGCGGCGAAGATAAGTAGGATGCATTGAATGAAATCTCGTACTACCGGGTGTAATACCAGACGCCAACAGATTCTATTCTTACTGATTCTAGTAGCCGCTAACGCCTTCCCGCATAGCAACGGAAACCTTTCCAGGCTGTGGCTTGAAAGGGCCGAAGCTCTGCTCCGAGCTGATTCCTTAACCGAGAACCAGCTTGAAGAGGCAAATCTTGCATTAAAAATTGCGGCCGAATTCGATAGCGCAGGCAGCGATATGCTTTACTTGCAGGCTAAGCTACTTCTAGCCGGGTTTAGACCGAAGACAATGAAACGCGGTGAATCATCTATTGTCGCGGCATATGAACTTCTAACTGCCTCATTGGATTACGACAATCGATATCCTAGGCTCATACGGCTTGATGAGAGGGCCGTTTTGTGGGCATCCACGGCCCTGCGTTTGAAAGAGTATAGAGAATTGCTAAATCGCTATCAGCGTATGCCAGGGGGACAGCGCGAAAACGAGTTGCTGCTCTATGCCGCTGCCAGGGCCGCCCTTTATCTGGGCCTTTCGGGGTTGGCAGCCGAATTGGCCATTCACGGCGCGGCGCTTGTGGATTCCAATACGGATATTGCCCTACTTGGAGGCGAATTGGCAGGGGAGGCCAGACCCCATTTCAGAGCCTTGGCGATTGCGGCTGGACATGAGAATTCCATAAAAGCCCTCGATTCAACTTGGCGCTATTGGAATCCGGCGTTTGAAAGGGCTCTCATTCCTTGGATATTGAATGGAACTATAGACATCGATAGAGCGGGAACGCTTTCAAATTTACTCAGCCGACAAATTGCGGATGTACTTCTAGCTCAGCAGAATGGGAGCAAAGGAACTCTTCCCCCCGAATTTCAAAGCGATTTCGCATTACTGAAAAAAATACGAGCACTGCAGGGTGAATCAGGGAATGACTATTTGAGGGATTTCAGCGGATTGTTGGAAGGTGATTCAAACTATGATGGATACCCGGAAGAAGCATTGGAACTGATAGATGGGAAACCTGTTAGCCGCACTATCGACATGAATCAGGATGGTCTAGTTGAATGGAATATCACATACGATGACTCGCGCCCGGGTAGCGTTCTAATCGACGATGGCAGCTTGGAGTTGATATACCAGCCGGGCGCATACCCCGCTGTTCTGTCTGTAAGAAGTATAACCGAGAAAGCGACAGTGGAAATATCGATGAATCCTGGCGCCTTTGTATGGGATATCGAAGGGGATGAGGGTTTTTGGGGCAGTCCGTCTTCGGAAGAGTACAGCGAGGATAAACTTTGGCACGGCGCTAGGACAGTGCGGATATTCAGCAGCGAAATCCCGGATGGTACAAGCGGTGAGGCGATAAGCGCTCTGGTTGATGGATATCCGGTTCGCGCAGTAGAAAAACGTTATCTTGATGCTAATCCGGAGAAGCTCCTATGGATACGAGAGATTATTTACCAGGATGGGATTCCTATCGCGGGTAGGCGGTCGTATCGTATGGATCCAAAGAGCCCAAAAAGATATCTTTGGGAATTATATGAGCGGTTTGAAAACGGAGTTATAGTGGGAATAGCGTGGAATCCTGGGATGAGCGGTTCTCCTGTATATCTTCGCGACTGGGCCCTGCAAAAATACCTCGAAACCCGAATCTGGGATCTTGATTCGGATGGATGGATAGATGCTCGATGGATTACTCTCCCTAACAGCGAAATTCTGGCTTCCGAGCTGTTTATTTCGGAGGCGGACAACAGCGATTTCCTTCCCTGGACCGCAGGTTACTGGTCATTCTGGGGTAATTGATTATAATTGACTACGAGTTATGCAACATAAGAATAGTTCTGTTTCAAATTGTGCTAGTATAGCGCTCTTCTCCCTTTTTTTCGCAGCACTTGGCTCCTGTTACAGCTCTTCCGGGCTTGAGAAACAGCCAATAGGCGATTTCTCGCTCGAGCATATTGATGAGCTTATTGAAAATGGAGAAAACCTACGGGCTCTACCGCTGATAGCCAGCCGCGACAGGGATGGAAAGTATACCGAGGGGCGTTATGTGCGTGCAGTGGAGGGTCTTGGCGCGGAGTGGGAGGCAGCCCGCAAGGACAAAAACTGGCGCAAATCGCTGGTATATCTTCGTTCCTTCCGAATTTTGGGGGAGGAAGAGAGAATATCGGGGATAAACGAGCAAGAACTCCTACTTGAGGGTGTATACTCTTATCTGGATTCGAATACCAGCGGGGCGGCCGCCGCGCTCATACAATCCGAGTTGAGACTCGACTTAATCGATCCAAAAACCAGGGAGAATCTGGCTAGGCGTTTTGAGCTATTGGGATATAGGCAGCTCGTATCGGACTTACGGGGAGAGCCAAGAACAGAGACTCCAAAATTGGAATTCTCTATCGATGGCACTGTTACGGTTTGGGTAAATAGGGGGATCAAGCTTGTTGGGAATGTGGGAATTCCCGATAGGGGGATTGGATCGGGCTTCTTCATTGACCCTGAAGGATATCTGCTTACGAATTATCATGTTATCGAAAGCATGGTGGATCCGACTTACCAGGGATATTCCCGTTTGTTCGTGAAGATTGATGATGAAACCGGCAATAGAATACCAGCCAAGGTGATAGGGTGGGATCGCAATCTTGACTTGGCCCTTCTAAAAACCGAGATGAAGCCGCCATACGTTTTTGATTATTCCAATGAAAAAGTTCCTGCGCTTGGTTCGACGGTTTATGCAATTGGCTCTCCGGGGGGATTAACCAAAACACTTACCTCAGGCACTGTTTCGGCCTATCCCCGTTCGATCCAACCAATTGCGGGTTCCTTGCAAATCGATGTTCCTATCAACCCTGGCAATAGCGGAAGCCCCTTGCTGAATAGAAATGGCGAGGTTATTGGCGTTGTGTTTGCCGGAGTTATTGACTATGAAGGAATCAATTTTGCGATTCCCGGAACCTACGTAAAGAAGCTGGTTCCAATCCTGTTCGAGGGCGGTGAGGTTCAATTGCCTTGGCTGGGATTGTCCGCCTGGGATGCAACGGGAAGAATCGAGGTTATCTATGTGATGCCCAACTCTCCGGCCGCGGATGCAGGCCTTTTGCCCGGGGATGTTATTGTTAGTATAGACAATCTTCAGTTCTCAGGGATTCGTGATATTCAGGAATACTTGCTTTCTCGCGCGCCAGGAACGCTCATTGCCATTGGCTGGATGAGGATGGGCGAACGTGCAGAGGGGATCGCGGCTCTTGGGGTGCGCCCAAGAATCCCCCTGGAAACTGCCCTGGCGAATGATGCGAGGGAAAACCTGATTACACCGCTTTTTGGCCTCGATATTCAGGCGATCAGCGGATACAGCCTGAACAGGAGGTATCGAATTACTTCGGTGCTTCCCGGATCGATTGCTGACGAGGCGGGGTTTAGCGCCGGCGATACTTTTCGGCTGCGGCGCTGGATACACGATGAAAAGAATGATATCGTTGCTATCCAAATGGTGCTTAGGGGGCGAAAGGCCGGTTTTCTGGAATCGGCGATACAAATCGCCGCACATCTGGATGCTAATACAATTCTCTAACATCACCCGCGTTATCCTTGGTTTACCTAGTTAAAAAAGCTTCGAGCGCGGTTCGACACAGAATTAACCAATAGATATAATCACCTCGTGTTATTTCAGCAGTCTCTCATAAGGAATTTCTGCATCATAGCCCATATCGATCATGGAAAATCAACATTGGCGGATCGCTTCCTGCAGCATGCCAAACTGGTTTCAGACAGAGATTTCCACGATCAGATGCTAGATTCCATGGATATAGAGCGCGAACGAGGTATAACCATAAAGAGCCAGGCGGTTACACTGGACTTCGATGCGCAGAATGGCAAAACCTACCGCCTAAACCTAGTGGACACCCCTGGCCATGCTGATTTCTCGTACGAAGTTAGTAGAGCTATCAGCTCATGCGAGGGCGCGCTCCTTCTAGTCGATGCCTCACAAGGAGTTGAGGCCCAAACACTTTCAAACATGTATATGGCTCTCGAGCACAGTCTGGAAATCATTCCGGTGATCAATAAGATGGATCTGCCCAGCGCCGATCTGGAAATGGCGCGCCATCAGATAGAACACGATTTGGGTTTGATCGGCGATATGGCCGCTCCGATTTCAGCAAAAACTGGCCAGGGCATAAACGAGTTGCTCAACTTACTTGTGGAACACATACCGCCGCCAAAGGGCGATTCTAACGCCCCTCTCGAGGCCCTGATATTCGATTCCCATTATGACGCCTATCGAGGCGTAATAGTCCATATTCGGGTTTTTGAAGGGAGATTGAGGGAGGGAGATCGGATTCGCTTCATGGCTGAAGCGGCCGATTACGAAGTTGAGGAACTTGGGGAATTCCGCCTCGCGCTCAAAAGGACCGGCGAGCTTTCGGCAGGCGAGGTAGGTTGGTTCATTGCCGGAATAAAAAACATCAGCGATACAAAAGTCGGCGACACGGTTACCCACGCGGCACGCCCGGCAGAAAGGGCTCATACGGGCTTTCGAGAAGTGAAACCAGTTGTGTTCTCCTCAATATACCCAGTGGATACCGATCAATACGAGGAGTTGAAGGCTGCGTTAGACAAACTCAAGCTCAATGATGCGTCCCTTATTTGGGAAAAAGACTCCTCGGAGGCTCTTGGTTTCGGCTTTCGCTGCGGATTTTTGGGCCTGCTGCACCTTGAGGTGATCCAAGAACGCCTTGAACGCGAATTTGGTCTGAATATTGTTCTAACCAGCCCCTCGGTCCGCTACAGAATAGTGCCGAAGAAAGGCAAACCTTACTTTTTGGATAATCCAAGCCAGTTTTCAAATCCTGGAAACATAGATAAGACGGAGGAACCCTATATCAGGGCATCGATAATAACACCGGCAAAATTCTTAGGAACTCTGATATCGCTTTGCATAGGCAAGAGAGCTGTTCAAAAAAGCTTGACGTATCTGGATGAGAAACGAGTCGAATTACTCTACGATATGCCCTTGGCCGAAATCCTTTTCGATTTCTACGACAAGCTCAAGTCTGTTAGCCGGGGTTACGCCTCCTTCGATTACGAGGTTTCCAACTACCGGGAGAGCGCCTTGGTAAAAATGGAGATTCTGGTAAATTCCGAAACTGTAGATGCCCTGAGCATGCTGGTATTCCGTGATAACGCTCAAAAACGCGGCAGAAAGATATGCAGGAAACTCCGGGATGAAATTCCCCGTCAGCAGTTCAAGATTCCCATCCAAGCCGCCGTTGGCGGAGAGATAATTGCCCGAGAAACGGTCCCTGCCCTTCGCAAAGACGTAACCGCAAAATGCTATGGCGGCGATATTTCCCGGAAGCGCAAGCTTCTGGAAAGGCAGAAGGAAGGGAAGAAGCGTATGAAAATGGTGGGGAACGTGGAATTGCCGCAGTCCGCATTCTTGTCGGTGCTTCGAAGCGGTGATGAGCCGGGTTAGTTTGCTGCCAACCTCATGGCTACCGCACCCCAACTCCAGCGAATCTTCGCTTGGAAGAGCTGCCAAGGATGCTCGCCTGCCGAAAGCTCGCCGCTTGACTAGGTATTGCTGCTAACCCTGCTGATATAATCCAACAGAATGCGCGCTCGATTAACCACCCGAAACAGAAACGCCCCGTCTTTTTTCGGTAGAGATTCCGCATCGGGGAAATCCACATATACCTCGTCCATTTCTCCAATGGCGCTAAGCAGTTTGGATACTCCACTTTCATTTCTTGCATATGCCTCCCAGGAATCGATAATATCCTGCAATCCGCTCAACTGGGCATCTATGAATTTTGCCACCCTTGCCGCCCTGATGGAAGACTCTCCGCTCCGAGTCGTCTCCTCCTGATTCTCCATTAAAATGCCTTCGGCATTCTCAAGCAGCGGCAAATTCAATCTTGAGCTTGATAAAGCATAGAGGCGCCCCGTGCCAGAGAAGCGCCTGCGTAGAAGCGCGGCATATCCATGCAGAACAGAGTCCGCATCCCGATTCCGATTCCGAGTTCTATTTGCTCTCGTCTGCCAACCGGGATGCGGGTTCAGCCGGCCTAAGCAAGATATCTGCCATCGGTGATGCGCTGTGCCCCTTGCATGAGTTTTACCATGCGAGTATTCAAAATCCAATCCTGCAAGCAATACCGAACCACTCCATCGCGCGAGCGCTATCTCTATGGCAACCAAACCCACGGTTCCCAGGGGATCAAGGGCAAAGTCCCGAACTCCACAGGCCTCTAGCTTCCTAAGGAATTCCAGCTTAGTAAACGTAGAAGAGAATAAGTAGCAGGGGCCGCCTGTATGTGTCAGAGACGGGGGATAAGAGCTTAAATCCGCCACAACGGCAATCTTGCTTCCCTTTGTATCATGGAAATCTAGCAAATTCCAGGCCTGCGTTTCTAGAACCACCACGGCATCGGGTTTGATATCGCAGCTTAGTAGGGCTGAAACAGCGGTATCGACAGCCATCACCCAGAGTCTTTCCCTCTGTTCCCGGATAAACGATAGGGCTTTCTCAAGAGAGGGGCCGGCTCCCACAACAATCGGCACCCTGTCGATAATAAGGCTGTTTACGCTCCGGATATCCAACGGGCCATATGCGAGCTCACAAAGATTAGCGTAGATATGTCTTATCCACTGTCTTCCCAGCCTTAGAAGAGTGTTTCGATTACGCCAATAATTTGTTAGAGAATCGATAATGAAGCCGATTAGCTCGTCATAAAGTACTGGATCCAACGACGAACCGGCGTTCAAATCCACTCGTCTGACTCGTCTGTAGTTCCAGGGTCCAATAGAATTGACGACTTCTTGCAAGGCCGCTAAGCTCGAAAGTCGAACATGAACGACTCTATCGTTCCTTCTCGCATGGGGGGCGCAAAGGCCCATCAGCAATTCGGACGTTTCGATGGCGAGGATAATCGAATCGTCTGGAATCCTACCGACTAGAATATCCAAGCCATACCCGAGCAGGGGCGATGGAACCACATAGATGCAGCGATTTTCGATTGGAGCCAGCCTTGCCGCGCGCCTCGGCCTCAGCATTGGCTCATACTTCGAATAGAGATATCTGTTCTCGAAAAAAACAGTTAAACCCCTGCCTGTATCCTCTAAGCGGGGCTTTGCTGTAGGCGAAGCAGTAGTGGGTGGATATGGCAAGGGTTGGCTAGATTGTCGAATCCTCGTCATTCCTGGCTTGGGAAAACCCGATCGTAGGTGCTGCTGAATTGATCGTCAAAGAGTTCTGGTTCATTCAAAATGGCGGTGCTGAAGTCATTCTGTCTTGATTGCACAATTTCGGATTTGGTTTCTTCCTCCCAAGAATCATCTCTTTCCTTGCGGTTTGAAGATGCCAAAGCAAATACACCCACCGCATTATTCAGCACAACCGGTTGGGATATGGAACCCGGCTCAGTCAATCCCACTATGTTCTTCCAGAATTCATCCGATGAAGCCGTTCCGTTCAAGGCCGCATCATCAGAGTCCTCAGGACTTCCACCAAGCAGTGAATCCGCGGCATAGTTTATGGGGAACGCATGAGTTTTTTTAACTTCAAAACCCTCCCCTATCATTGTAGACAGAAAGGAGTCGGCGCCACTTGCGTTAGCTCGCAATTCGTTTGCCTTCTCCAGAATCGCATCTTCGACAATTCCCAGCTCATTTTCCAGCATATATTCACGGATATCTTGGACTCGCTCAATTGGATTTAATGGGGATGCTGCGCCATCCGCGCGAAAGACAATCCAGCCGTATTCACTCTCGAAGGGCCCGGCAACTTCTCCCTCCCTTAACTCGTAGACAGCATTGGCGTGTTCCCCCCCGATTAGTTCGTCTATGAGGTAGAATTCCGTTTCGCCCATGCTTCCGGCCCTCTCCGCATAGGAATCCTGAGAAAACTCCTTAGCAAGAAGAGCAAAGGACTCGGGTGTTTTCCCCTTCTCGCCATATTGACCTATCAATTTCTTTGCTTCCTCCTCGCTTTCCACCGTTATTCGACTGAGCGGGAGCGTGGTGAAGAGTTCGGGTTTTTCTTGCCCATATTCAATTACTTTTTGCTCCGGGAATTCGCTGAAAGGGATAATCACGTAATCATAGCTGTACTCCTGGGCAGCCATATCCCAAAGGAAGTTCAGCTGTGCCTTCGAATGATACTGCGAATCGAGAGTATCCCTCGCCCAGGTGGACATACTAAGTTGATTTCTCGCGAGTTCCCTGTCGTTGCTTTTTAACTCGGGAGATACTGAGCTATAGAGCCTCTCATCAAACTTGCCGTCGGTTTGATAGCGGGCAAATTCGAGTATTAGCCGATCGATCGCCCTGGGTGAGGGTTGATAACCACTCTGATCGAGGTAGTATTCGATTGCGGTGAGATAAACAACGGAATTATATGCTTCCTGCCATGCCAGGCGACGCACAAGGAAGTGAATTTGACTATCCTGGCTAACATTCAAGTCATATTCATTCAATGCACTTGAGACGGCGTTGCCAAAGGAGTTGTTGTACGTATATGTGATGTCCCTGTTGCCGTAGGATCCGAATATGATTTCATTCGCGGCCTCCGAAATGCCTGAGAACACCGATGAGAAAACCAGTCCGATCAAAGCTAGTCCTACAATCCCAAGGCCGATAGCCTTTAATACGAAGTTCTGCCCGGTTCCTGCGCTGCTTTTTTTTTGGGGCGACATGCATTAGAAGCTATCATGGCCGCCTGGGTCGGTCAATGATGAGGACTCAATCAGAATTAATGAGGCCCTCCGCGCTCTCGGCGCGCCTTGCTTGACTGTGCCACCCGCTTCGGATATGGTGCCAAGTGACGGTTCGGCGGAGAAATTTGTCTCGCTGATTCATCAAACCCTTCCGATGATACCGGGCTGTAGCGCAGGGGGAGCGCGCCTCGTTCGGGACGAGGAGGCCGTCAGTTCAAATCTGACCAGCCCGACATACCAGAATTTTTTACCCTCGGGAATCAGAACCCTGATATCGCATTAACCCGCTAGCTCTGGCTTCCCGCGGGTAAAGACAGGCAGGACCAGCCGCTCTTGCGAGCGGGGCGATAGGCACGATGGCAAAACTGCATGGTCCCTGGCCGATGAGGCTTAGCGGCGCCGATGGCATGATGAGGCGTAATCAGCTTTCGATGAGCCGTTTTCGGAACCTTGCTGAGGCTGCTTTGAGTCCCCGAGCATGATATTGCTCAGGCCGATGAATTGAATTCTAGGCCTTGGGGCCAACTCTAGATAAGGTTCCAGCGCAAAGGGATACTCCGATGAGCGCTGGGATATCCCCCGCGGGGGCGCTTGATTTCATTATTACCCTGGTTTTATCCGATGATGAAGCAGTATGGGAAGAAATGTGCTGTTCTTCATCTTTTTTATGCTGATTACTGGCATTGCGAGGGCTGATACCATACATGTTATTGCCAAGGGGGAAACTGTTTATTCCCTTTCAAAGCGTTATGGGGTCAGTCCGGAGGCTATAATTAGGAGCAACTCGATTACTAATACTTCTGGGATTAGTATTGGCACGAGATTGCTGATTCCGAGCGCGGATTTGTCTGCCAATGGGGACATTGGCCTGTATAAGGCAAAACGAGGGGATACTTACTATAGTATTGCTAAGAAACTAGGGCTTAGCTTGGAGCATTTGCTGGCGCTTAATGGGCGGAATGAAAGCCGTTTGCTCCGCATTGGCGAGGAGCTGATTGTTAGCGCTTCACAGTCAGTTTCGAGAGAGCAGATGCCTGGTGTTTCTACGAGGGGGGGAAGCTTGGATGAAAAAACAGGCGAGGGTTCTAGGGAAGTGGTGAGGGTGCCGTGGTGGCCTGTAAATGGAAAGAAGAGAATTCTAGATGGCAAACTTGCTGGGGTGGGTATAGAGTCAGAGCCCCTAAGCTATGTTTATGCGGTTGCCGGGGGCAAAGTAGTTTGGACGGGTCCGTATCGAGGGTTTGGATATGTTGTCTTAGTTGATTCTAAGGGATATATTTATCTATACGGAGGGAATGAAGACCTGTTTGTAAATACTGGCCAGACAGTTGATGCCGGAAGTAGGATAGGCAGGTTGGGACCGTCTGGCGCTAGCGGAGTTTCGCATGGGAATCCACTGATGATTTTTGCGGTGTTTAGAGATGGCGTTCCGGTGCTTCCCAGCGAGGCGCCGCGCGGCTAATGCTTGATTAGCCTAAAAGCTGAGTTTCAGTATGCCGCGCGGCTGATATTCAGTGGCTCTAATGAGGAAGATAGATACTGTTTTTTCTGATTTCTCGAATTCGGCTCATGCCGGGAATGACTTCGATCCACTTGCGCATTATTTGAAGCAGATTTCTCGATTTCCGCTTCTCACGGTGGATGAGGAGCGAAAAATAGGCGAGCGAGTGGCCCAATATAAGTCTCAGATTGCCAGAATGAACCACCACGATGAGACGGTCAGAGTTGGTGGTGATGAGTATTCCGGAAGAAAATCGGATATTGTGCGGCTTCTCGATGAGCAAAGGGATTTGATGATTCAATCCAACCTTCGTCTGGTTGTCTCGATTGCAAAAAAATATCAGAACAGGGGCCTGGGATTTCTCGATCTTATCGACGAGGGAAATATCGGCCTGATTGAGGCTGTTGAACACTTCGATTACACCCGTGGTTGCAGGTTTTCAACCTATGGCACGTGGTGGATTAGGCAGGCGATTGTCAAGGCTCTGGCTGATAAGGCAAGGACAATACGAATTCCCGTTCACATGCTAAATACAATAAGGAAGACTCAGGCGATTGCTAAGCATCTAACGCAGAATTTGGGCCGTGAACCGACCGATGCCGAATTGGCGAATTTTATGAATGTGCCAGTTAGGCAGATTAGTAAGACTATTCAGATATCTCTGGATATCACCAGCCTGGATTCAACCATGAATGAGGATGATGCTACGAGACTGGAGGATCTGATTAGCGATAAGAATGCGGTTGAAACCACCGAAACCGCGTTCCATTCCAGTTTACAGAACATTCTGGAGGGATTTCTTGGGGTAATGGAGGAGAGGAAGCGGCGGATTCTTCAGCTACGTTATGGCCTAACAGGGGGGAGGCCGTTAACCTTGGAAGAAACCGGGAGGATAATGGGCATCACGCGGGAGAGAGTTCGACAGCTGCAGAAGAAGGCGATTATTGAGCTAAGATCGCTTCCGGCAATTCGGGAGTTGAGGGATTATCTGTAATCTACTTCCAGGACAAAACTTTGACAACTAATTACTCTAGGGAACTTAATGGAGAGACTATACAAAGCATTTTTGGACTCTTTGGCCCCGCATTCTATCTGGATTGCCCCCTTCCCGGCTTTTATGCTGATAACAGTTTTTGCTTTGATGCGTTCGAAACTGATACCTGCGGTCCATTTAAACCTGAGGCAGGCTAATCCGAGTTTGACAGCTAGGCTGCCTTTTTGCTTACCAAGATGCTAATCCGAAAGAGAGGGGATGAGGCGCTTTCAAATGCCGATACTGCCGGCAAACTGATACCACGTTTCGAGCGCCGTAAACTGCCGGATGACGCAGGGCGTTTGCTGATTCTGGCGCCAGAAGAGGCTTCCTTCCACGTACTTAACGCCGCAATTAAAAACGAGGCTATTGCCCGAATTTTTAGGAAGTGGATCAATGAGAATCGGGATTCGATTCGACAGCTTGCCATGTCGATTGGGGGCAGGCAGTTTGATGGAAAAGGAGCATGGGGCTTATTGACCTCGCGCCTTAGCGATGTAAGGGAATTATATGAGGATTCTGAATGGACGATTCGATTTTTCGCGCTCAGAATTCTGCTGACGGATGCTGATGGAGATGCAAGATCGGCGCGTATTGCAAGGGAGGCGTTTCAAGATACTCATCCCCTTTTGCGCGCCTTGGCAGCGCGGGAATTTGGGAATGAGTACACCAAGAAGCTTTTCCCCCTGCTTGCCGCGATGGCGCTTGACGATCCAGTCACTGAGCTTAGACAAATCGCGCGCCAGCGTATTGATTCCATCTTCCCTGATAAGTGGACGCCGGACCCCGATAGAATAGATGCTCTGCAGGCCGCGCATGTGCTTGAATTGCAAAAAACCGATTCAAAAAGCGATGAAAACCTCGCGATAAGAACCTTGAAAGGGAAATTCCCTAGAGCCGTATTGGCGGCGGCGCGATTCTTGGAAATTACCGGCGCCTTGGGGCGCATGCTTGTCAATGCCAACCTTGGCGATGAAGTGGATTGGGAGCGGCGTCGCGAGCTCTTATCCTGCGCTGTTTCCGCTGGAGTTCATGGTTTTTTGAATAGGTTGCGAACAGTCAAAACACTCGATGTGCTGCTCCTGGGGGTCAAATTGCTCAGTAAGGGCGGCAATCCCGAGCTGAAACTCGCCTTGATTAAGAGGGTGTTCAATAGGAGGATCGATTGCTCGGATGAAAGGGAGCTTTATAAAACTGCGATAAGACTTGCATGCAGCGAAGGAGAAAAAACGTTTTCTCTTCTGAAAAATGAGCTTAAAAGGCATCGTGAGAATCCCGAAATATTGAGCATTGCCTTATCGGCGCTGCCGCCCAGTGGGGCCTCGGTTTATAGGGAGCCGCTAATAGAATTTCTTAGAGATCCTCATTTCAAGTACGATGAACTCCTTCTTGGATTAATCGCCAAACTTCCACCGCCCATGTTTCTAAGCCCGGTGTTGGAGATACTCGAAGGGGATAGGAAGCTGCATGCGCGCAGCGTGCGAATTCGGGCGCTGTACTGCTTGGGCCTTTGGCATCTCGAATATACACTCCAAACCATGCTTGAGAACCTTCCAATTTTGCCGCCTGAAAAGGCAGCCGATTTCGCGATTCACCTTGCATCATTGGATGAAGAATTGCTTAAGGAACGTGCTGCCTTTATTCTCTCATCTCAGGATGCCAGGCTTAAGGCGGTATTGATTTCCTGCCTTCCCGCCGACATCGTAGGCGATTTTACGAAAAAGATCGGCGAGCATTTGAGTGATGCCGATCCAAAGCTGAGAATTGCCTGCCTCCGCGCCTTGGCCAATGCAGGGAAACTTGGAACCAAGTACCGTGCTTTGTTGAAGGATCCGCTCGAGAGCGTTCGACGGGAGGCGGCATGGATTGCCGGAGCCGAGGGCGGCGTTCAACTCCTCAAAACCATGAATTTCCACGGCGAGGTTAAAACAAAGATTCTGGAAGGATTAGCCGTGAGTCGAAATCCCAGATCTGTTGAGGTGCTGATCCACCTCTTGAGCGGTGAAGATTCATATCAGGATGAAGTAATCCGCGCGCTGGCCTCGAAGAGAGATGAGAAATTCATTGTCGCTCTAATAGAGCAGTTTGAAAAATCAGGGAGCCTCGTTAAGGATAAGATTGCCGAAACGATCGCCATTATGGTTGAAGAATGCAAGGAAGTTCTGACTGCGCTGCTGAGTTTCAACATGAATGTGTCGCTTCTGACCGATGTTTTTACTCGAAGTGGATTGGTGGGATTATTCATCCGTAGATTGGGGCACAGGAACCCGCGAGTTAGGAGGGAGGCAGCGGGGCTTTTGGCGAAAATTGCAACAGAATCCGCCTTTCGTGGAATTGTTTTAGCGGCGGGGGATCCCGATAAAGGAGTGCGGATGGAAGTTGAGGGAGCGTTGGACTTTTTGCTTAGCCCCGCTGGTGAAGAGATATTTGAGGCCTTGGAGAGGGATCCGGATTGTGAGCTTAGGCGGCGTATTCGATGGGTAGTCGAGCACGGCAAGTCGAGCGAGGCGTCAAGTCGGGTGGCTGAGAGGAGAGGTTCAAACAGCACATGAAACCCGCTGGAGTCAAGTTGATTGCATTTGATTTGGACGGCACCCTCCTAGACACCGTTCCCTCTATTGCACGGATTGTCAATGAAGTTCTGAGAATTCGAGGTTGCAAGGAGCATCCGCCCCGTGATTACGAAAGATTTGTGGGCTGGGGACTTAGACGGACTCTTGAACTGGCCGCTCCAAGCCGGCTTTCTCGCGAGGAAATCAGTGAGATGTTCAGCGCAGTGATTACCGGCTATGGCAGAAATCCCGCGGGAAAAATTTATCCCGGAATATCCGATTTATTGAAACTGGTGGGCACTATGGGAATCACGGCGGTAGTTTACAGCAATAAGGTGGAAAGGCTAGCCCGAGACAGCATTGATTCATGCTTTCCGGAAAAAATGTTCGATGAGGTAATCGGCCTTAGGAATAACGCTCCGCCCAAACCCAATCCCCATGCATTGAACAGATATCTGAAAGACAAAAATATTCCGAATTCCGCCGTACTGCTTGTTGGCGATAGTCCGGTGGATTTTGAAACTGCAATAAACGGAGGCTTTCTGTTTGCCGGGGCGCTGTGGGGATACGGCTTGGATGGGATTGCGTCGAAGTGGAACTTCTCGACGCCTTTGGAATTGATGAAGTGGCTGAGGACACATGGGAGATGATGCTATGACAAAGCAGGAAATCAGAAGGAGGGCGGAGCTCTACGTTGAACGAGAGCAAAGCGAACCGTTCAGAGAGGAGATTGAAAGGATTTTAGAGAATGAGGACTGGAATGAGCTTGAAGAGAGATTTTGGCGGGACTTGGATTTCGGAACCGGGGGTCTGCGGGGCCTGATCGGGGGCGGTTCGAATCGCATTAATCCGGTATTGATTACCAAGGCCACCCTGGGATTGGCCAATTACATCCTATCCCATGTCCCCGAATCGGAGCGAGGCGTAGTTATCGCTTATGATAGCCGCCATTACTCGGATAAATTCGCCTTGGAGGCGGCCAGAGTGATGGCGGCAAAAAAGATTAGAACCTTCTTATTCAGCTCGCTGCGGCCCACTCCCGTTCTTTCCTTTGCCGTTAGGAAGAAGGGCGCCTGCGCGGGGATTATGATTACCGCGAGTCATAATCCTGCCGCCTATAATGGCTACAAGGTTTTTTGGTCTGACGGGGCTCAGGTTGTTCCGCCGCACGATCTGGGCATCATGGATGAGGTGAGAAGGGTGACTGGCTCTGCTAACACCGTGAATTTGGAAGAGGCCTTGGATAGCAAGCTTATAACGATGATCGACAAGGAAATCGACGATGCATATACAGATCTTGTTGTTTCTCAGTCTTTGAAACCTGAACTCATGAAGAGGCATGGAGCCGCGTTCAAGGTGATTTATACACCGCTTCACGGGGCCGGGCTCATTCCCGTGGAGACGACTCTGGAAAAACTTGGAATCAACGTACACACTGTTCGAGAACAGAAAGAGCCGGACGGTGATTTTCCGACAATGGAATTTCCCAATCCTGAAGTGGCGTCAGCGCTCGAAATAGCTATTGAATTGGCTAGAAAGGAAGATGCTGACTTAGTGATGGCCACCGATCCTGATGCGGATCGATTAGGAATAGCGGTGCCCGAGGAGGGAGAATGGATTTTAGTAACCGGGAATCAGCTGGGCGCCATGCTGACGGATTATATTTTCAGAACTCGAAGAGAGCAGGGGAATCTGCCGGCAAATCCGGCATTTGTCAATACGATTGTAAGTTCCGCTTTGCAGAATAGGGTTGCAGAATTCTATGGCGCAAAGAGTTTTAGGGTGCTAACCGGTTTCAAGTACATCGGTGAAAAAATTCGGCAATTTGAAACTGAAAACAGCTACACCTATGTTTTCGGTGGCGAGGAGAGTTATGGCTACTTGGTTGGCGCATCTGTTCGTGATAAGGATGCCGTGTCGGCTGCCGCTATGACGGCGGAAATGGCGCTGTGGAATAGGATTAGGGGAAAGTCTCTGATAGACTACCTAAGAGAGCTTTGGAGCCGATTCGGATACTGGCAGGAAATTCTGATTAGCCGGGATTTCGAGGGGCAGAGAGGCCAGGAGACAATGGCTGCCTTGATGACTAGTCTGCGTGATGAGCCGCCGACCAGTATCGCGTTAATCGAGGTAATCGAAATACGAGATTTTCGAGATGGAACTACCATTGTTGATGGCGTGCGCGAAAAGAACATTGAGCTGCCGTCCTCGGATGTTCTACAGTTTGTGCTAAGGGGCGGTGCTTTGGTAACAGCAAGACCCTCGGGAACCGAACCGAAGATAAAATTCTATGCATCTCTTTGCTCAGAGAACGGCGCCGAGCCCGAGCGGGCGAGGAAGGAGCTCGAAACCGTGTTCCACGGAATTAGGACTTGGATCGGTGAAAGAATCGATTCTCTGCATCTCTAACCCTTTCCGGAGTTGGAAGTACCTTGGAGATTTATACGGATGGCGGTTGCACGGGAAATCCAGGACCGGGTGGATGGGCGGCAATAATTATTGCGCCGAAGCGTGAACCATATGAGATATCCGGCGGGGGGGCCTCAACAACGAATAATCGCATGGAATTAACGGCGGTGATAAACGCGCTGGAGTTGGTGGTCCGGGACTTCCCCCACGGGGGGCCTATTGAGGTGATTACCGATTCCCGATATGTTCAGCGAGGAATCAGCGAATGGATGAGCAGGTGGGTTTCCAAGGGATGGAAGACCAGCGCTGGCAAGCCGGTGAAAAACCGGGATCTCTGGTTAAGACTTGAGAGGATTAGCAGAGAGTTGGATATTGGTTGGAAATGGGTTAAAGGTCACTCGGGCAATATGTGGAACGAGCGCTGCGATGAGCTTGTGGCAAGGGAGCGCGCGGCATTCTCCTGAAGCGAGAGAGAGCCCTGTTCAAGCAAGATGCATGGCGGAAAGCGGATAAGAATTTGCGCGTTTGCGCCAGCGATTGGAATTGGTTTCAGTGGAAGCCGTAGCCGGATGGCCTTTGGATTGAATGTAGCGGACCTTCCGACTTGTATGCAAATCGCGGGATAGGGCGGGGAGGCCGATAATGCCAATGCCAAGTTTGGCTCGCAAACCTCCCGCCCTCTTCCCCTTGTGAGCGCCTACAATCGTGATTCAGCCCTCCCCCCTCGCCTCGGCTCGGATAAACTCGAGCCGGGATAAACTCGAAGAAGGACTGGTTTCCTCTAGTAGACCGTTTTCCACTCCCCGATATTGCCGCGATCAAACTTAAATGGCGCACCCAAAAGCACTTCGGTGCCGCCATCGCCAGCCTGTACGACTTCAAAACTGCCAAGGCGGGAGGCAGAGAAAGTTTCGCCGACAGTGCCGGAGAACTCACCCTTCACCGCGGTTACGGCGGCGTAGGCGGTGAGGTAGCCAACATCGATCGGGTTCCAGAGGAACATGTAGGGGCAGGCCTCGTTTTCTATGTACTCAGCCATTTCACTCGGAAGTCCAAGTCCGGTAACCTTGATTTGGCCGATGAGGCCGCGGTCGGTGACAACCCGGCCCGCGGCGGCAATACCCACGGTGGTAGGCGCAATTATCACCTCTAAATTCGGGAAGCTCTGCAGAAGACCCTCGGTTTCGCTGACGGACTTGTCTCGAAGGTCATCTCCGTAGGCAACGCGAACTAGGTTTAGGTTCGCGTATTTATCCGGGAACTCGGCCAATTCCTTCTTCATCCATTCGATCCACAGATTTTGATTCGACGCCTGGCTGGTGGCAGACAGAATGGCGATATCGCCGGCGCCGCCGGCCATATCGTAGGCAGCTTGGATGAGGGTTCGGCCGATCATTTCGGAGTCCGCCTGGTTGATATGGGTTAGGCGGCTTGCGGGGTTGACCGCGGAATCCGCGGAGAGCACCACGATTCCGGCATTCATCGCCTTATTGAGGGCGGGTTGAAGAGCGTCGAAGTCGTTTCCGGTAATAGAGATGGAAGCCACCTTTTGGGTAATCAGCTGCTCGATGATTTGAATCTGAGCTTCCGCGGTCGGCTGATCCGGAGCGCGCAGAATCGCTTCAAATCCCTGTTCCTCAATGCCGTCCGCGAATCCCTGCATCTGCTTGTCGCCATAGGGGTTCCCCGTGTTCTTGAAGATGAACGCGTACTTCTCTGCTCCAGTTTCCGGAGTAGCGCGGCCGAAGACCGGGACCACGAAAAACAAAACTAGTAGAGCAAGCGCCATCAGAATTGTCTTTTTCATAAAGACCTCCTTATATATAATCCGTCACAGCGATGCTGTGTTAGACTTTTCTATTGCCGATCCGCATTTTCATTGCAAGAACCGACAGGATGAGCAGGGAACCGATGAAGACGAGCACGATTGGTGCCCGAAGATTCGCCAATCCCATGCCGTAGCTTAGAAAACCGATGATGAAAACGGCCAATATCGGCCCGCCGATCCGGCCAATTCCCCCTGAAGTACTCACCCCTCCCAATGCCACTATAGTGATAACCTCCAACTCATATCCCTGGGCCACGTTCGGGCGGGTCGATCCCATGCGCGAGGTGAGGAACAAGGCGGTAACGGCGGCCATGAATCCAGCCAAAGAAAACACTATCATTATCACCCGATCAACCTTGATTCCCGAGTATTTACAGGTTTCTGTATTGAAACCCATGCCGTACACGGTCCGGCCGAAGGCAGTTCTGTGCAAAAGCAGCCCGAAGGCGATCGAGGCTACCGCGAAAGCGATGACGATAAAGGGAATGCCCAGCACCGATCCCCAACCTAGAAAGGAATACCACTCGGGGAAACCTCCCGAGGCCTGATCGCCGAGGATTATGTAGGCTATGCCGCGGTAGATGATCATAGTAGAAAGAGTCACGATAACGAAGGAGAGTTCCTTGAACTTAATCATCAAGAAACCGTTGAACGCGCCGCCGAGAGTGCCCACGAGCAGACAGATGATCATAGCCAGGGGCATCGGCACACCTGCATTGTATGATACAGCCATCACCACCGCGGATAAGGCCACCGTGGACGCAACCGAAATATCTATCTTTCCTAGGATAATTACTAGGGCCATGGGGAAGACGATGAAGGCTTTGTCCAAGAACGTAGCGGGGGTTGTGAGAAAGATGCTCCAAGATAGGAAGTAGGGGCTGATCCAGGAATTCACCATGAAAACCAGGAGCAGGACGCCTACGAGGAGCCATTCCCATTGCAGGAAGAAGCGCTTCCAGCTCCACCCCCGCCTGACGCCAATTTTCGGCGCCTTACTCGCTTCTCGCCGGGCCGTCATATTGTCCTCTTCCTCAAAGCTGTTCTATCGGTGTTTCGCCGCACAAGTACGTTTGTGAGCACTGCGGCCAGTATGATTGAGCCTTGAATGCCCATCTGCCAGAAGGGGGAGATGTTTATCAACGGCAGCGCATTGTTCAAAATTCCCAAAAGAATCGTGCCCAAAATGAGCCCCGAGAGTCTACCTATTCCACCGGAAATGCTTACTCCGCCCAGGATGCAGGCGGCTATTACCTGCAGCTCGTAGCCTATAGCGGTATTTCCCTGGGCCGAGGCGAACTTCGCAACCCAGAGCACTCCTGCAAGTCCAGCCAAGGCTCCCATGATAACGTACGCTATGAAGACCAAGCGTCGTCTCGCTAAACCGGAGAGCTTTGCTGCATCAGGATTCGATCCAACGGCGTAGATCCGTCGACCCGTCAGGGTGTGGTTGATGAAATAGGCCGCGGAGAGATAGACCAGCAGCGCGATTACGATTAAGTTATTGATCCCCAGCAAGTTGCCCGTGGCAAGTTCTTTGAAGCCATCGGACATCCGGTAAGAACTCACCCATTGACCCTGGGAAATCACGTAGGTGAGGCCCCGAACTACATTCATCATCCCTAGGGTGGCGATAATGGGTAGGATGTCGAAGTATGCTACTAGCAGTCCGGACACGGAACCAACTGCAAGCCCGATCAAAGTGCCTTCGGCCAGAGCCAGAAGTGGGTGAAGCTTGGGATAAGCAGCCACGGTCAGGGCGGTTATCATGCCGGTGAAGGCCATGATCGCCCCCACGCTCAGATCAATCCCCCTAGTTACGAGAACAAGCATCATCCCCACGGCCATGATTCCAAGGATGGAGGTGTTAGTCAGAATAGTAGTGAGGTTGGATAGGCTCAGGAATACGGGATTCCTCAACTGCACCCCGATGCCTAGCGCCAGGATGAAGGCCAAGAGACCAATTTCCCGCAGGTTTTCGTTGAACCCGGAACCGATCTTCGCCATCTCCTTAAATTCCAGCGCCCGAGGCAGTCGCACGCGTATCTACAACCATTGCCGCGTTCAGAATCTCATCCTGGGTAGTCTTAGCGGTATTCAGGAAGGCAGTCATGCGTCCCTCCTTCATTACGACGATTCGGTCCGAGAAACCCAGTACCTCCGGCATTTCCGAAGAGACAAAGAGAATGGCATAACCCTGTTCCGCTAGCTCGCCTATGATTTCATAGATAGCCGCCTTGGCGCCAATATCCACGCCCTTCGTGGGTTCGTCCAAAATTATCACTTGCAGGTTGTTGGTTAGAATTTTTGCTACCACCACCTTCTGCTGATTGCCCCCGGATAGCGCTGAGGCAAGGGTGAACACGTCTGGCGTTTTCACTTCGAGCCTCTCCGCTAATTCACCGGCAACTTCCCGTTCCTTACGCGCATCAAGCCACGCACCCCTCGTGAAGTTATCCAGGGACGGCAGGGTAATATTATTGCCGATGGACCACTGCAGCACCAACCCTTGCATTTGCCGATCTTCCGGCAGGTAGCCTATGCCCAAATCTAGAGCCCGACTGGAGCTCGTAATTTCGACGACTCGGTTGTTGATAGCAATGGTTCCCGAATCAGCGGGAGCGATGCCGTATATCGATTCGCAAACCTCCGTCCTCCCGGCGCCTACTAGCCCTGTCAGGGCCACAATTTCGCCTCGCCGCACATCGAAAGACACATCTTGGAAGTAGCCCATCCGGGAAAGGTTCTCTACCCGGAGCAATTCCTCGCCTAGGCGCACCTGCCTCTTGGGGAACATCTGAGTGATTTCGCGCCCCACCATCGCCACCACTAATTTTTCTTGAGTCAACTCCTGCGCTTCCCAGGTGCCTATGTACTGGGCATCCCGGAACACGGTAACCCGGTCCACTAGGCGGTAGATATCCTCTAGGCGATGGGAAATAAAAATTACCGACGCGCCATTTTTGCGCAATCCCTCGGTTATCCGGTAGAGTTCTTCGCTCTCGTGCTGAGTCAGAGCCGCCGTGGGCTCGTCCATGATAATAATCCTCGCCTCAGTGGAAAGGGCCTTCGCAATCTCTACAATCTGCTGTCGCGCCACGGACAAGGCTCCCATTCTCGAACGCGAGCTGAATTTGGCGTCGAGCTGGTTAAGGAGCGCCTGAGCCTGGCTGTACATCTCCTTCCAGTCAATGCGGCCGATAATCTTCTTAGTCTTCTCGTGACCCATGAAGATATTTTCCGCTACGGTCAGGTCGGGGTAGCATGTTACGTGCTGATAGATGGCGGCGATTCCGTGCCGCTGGGCATCTACGGGATGCTTGAATTCGATCGGCTCCCCTTCGAGAGTGATTTCTCCCGAATCAGGCTCATGCACTCCGGTGATGATCTTGATGAAGGTGGACTTGCCAGCTCCGTTTTCTCCTATGAGCCCGTGAATTTCTCCCCGACGGAGATTGAAGCGCACCTGATTGAGGGCCTTCACCCCCGGAAAAGTTTTTGTTATATGCTGAAGTTCAAGGATGGTGTCCGGCGCCAAATTCTCCCCCTTATTCCATATAAAACATCTCTTCCAGTTCGCGGATCACGGGGGAGTTGTCGTTATTAGTTTCCATGAGATCGGCCATGTATGCCCACCACTTTTTCACGATTTCCTTCGATGGCAGTTCATCGGCGCTGTGATATTCCGTCATCTTCTGGCTGGCATAGAGAGTCAGGTTTTTCGGGTCCAAGTAGATAACGTAATCACGCACTCCTGCAGCCTCCAATTCCTTAACCAACTCATGCCAGATCTCATCATGGCGCCTCTTGTATTCTTCCACTTTGCCCGGAAGAAGCTGCATAACAAAACCGAGCCGCTTCATGCCATTCCTCCTAACAGATCCGCCGAACGGGAACCTTTGTCAGCTTACCGAATTTCTCGATTGCGTCGGCGATGTGTTCAATTCCGATTGCACAGTGGTGCGGCGGCCCCGCCTTGGACCAGTTCTCAATAAAGGTCCGGGCCGAAATGCTGAAGCGATAACGGCTGTTAGTGTTGCCGATGTCGAGTACAGGGCCCGGCACGCTCTCACCTTCGGCGACTAGTAGAAAGACACCGCATCGGCTCTCGCACACCGATAGCAGAGTCACCGGGCCGTGTTTTACCGTCATCTGGATAGATAGACCCCTGCCCGGTTTGCCGTGGTAGGTTGGTAGGGGCACGAGCTTGATTTCCCCTTCGGCAATCGCAAAATGAGCGGGACCGTCGTGGCCAAGCATTACGATGTCATCATTGAAATCCATGGCGTAGAACTCGGAGAAGGAGCCACCCGCTCCGAAGCCATCTAGAATCTTCATAGCCTGGGCATTCTTTATCTCATATTCTCCGGAGACCGGCACGTGGCGTCCGGTGAGCATAGTATTGCCGGCAATCACCGAAGAAATGATGTTCTCATGCTCTGAACCCCTAGTGCCCTCGTAGTAGTAGGCCAGTGAGCCGAGCTGGTGTTTGGCTACGAGCTTATCTAGGGCCACGGAAGTCTTCGCCGCGCGATCAATCTCCTCTTTTTCACATTTCGGCGAAACAACGAAGATACTGTGGAACTCGGTTACCTTTGCATTGATTTCTTTGTCGGTAACGGCCGCGCGAAGTTCGGCCAACTCATCGATTTCAATCAGTTCCACATGTCCGCCGAAGGTCGCGATCTGACGTGTGATATCGGTGTACACGTCCAGCATGCCACCGTAGTAGTGCCCCATAACGCCCAATCGATTTTGGCGTAGGGTTTTGGCCACTTTTGCTGCCAATACCCACTCGGCGATGAGTTTCTCGGTTCGCTTTTCTCCCAGATAACCAGTGAGAAGGTGGTAATCGATATTTGCACGGTTGAAAGCATTGGCAATCTCGGGTACGCAGCAGGCCTGGCAATGGGCAAGCCATTCACCTGTCATCTTGCCGCGGTCACCGAGGGCGTTGAAGCTCCCGTAGTCGATGGCGGGCACCGGCTGGATGTTCAACACAACAATGGGTACACCCGTTTCCCGAGCCACAGGGAGGACGGTCGAGGAAAGAGCATAGGTTGAAATATACAAAAAGATTATATCAACCTGCTTCCGTCGGAAAAGCGCCCCTACGGCGGCGGCTCGTTTGGGATTGTCTACTAGGCCCACATCGACTAGGTTTACATTGTCGAATACAGGGATATATTTCGCGATTTGCTCTTGATAATCCTCCAGCCGCTCCTTGAGACCTTCGAATTGAGGCCAGTAGGTTTCCAAACCGATGCCGAATAGGCCAACATTCAGCACATCGATTTCTGGTTTATCGGTCTCCTTAGTCACAATAATCAGTTTAAGCTCATTTCGGAATGAAATAAATGTACAAAGTTTCGTTTGTGATATACATTTTTTTGATGAATAAGCAGCAATACGGCTTTTCCAGGTATCTCCCCGTTAACAGCAGCGCCCTGAGATGGGAAATCTACTGCAAGGGTGCGGGTTACGCCCAGATACCCCCGGGAGCCGACTATCCTCTGGTTCCCGAAGAACACCCCAAGAATTACGCGGAAAGGGTTAAGACAGGCCGCGTTCTCCGGGAATTTCAGGTAGTCTATGTTACTTCAGGTACGGGTTGGTTTGAGGATAGCATCAACGGGCGGCGTGATATCGGGGCTGGAGACATGTGCATCCTGTTTCCAGGAGTCAAACACGCCTACTCTCCCTACAAGGAAACCGGATGGCAGGAATACTGGGTGGAGTTCGCGGGCGCCCACGCCGATCGCCTTCGGGAAAACGGTCTTTTCGGCCCAGCCAATCCAATTCATCACATCGGCATAAACCGGGCAATAATTGCAGACTATGAACAAATTGTCCAATTCTGCCGCCAGCAGACACCGGGCTTCCAGGTTCTTCTCGGCGTGATGGTGCTTCAGCTGCTCGCTCATCTTCACGTAAGCGAAATCAGTTCTAAGACCTCGCATGAGGACAGTGAACTCGTGCAAACCGCCCGCAGCATTATGCAGCTGCATTTGGAAGACGGTATTGAAGTAAAGCACATCGCCAAAGAACTCGGCGTAAGCTACGCTCGCCTGCTGAAGATATTCCGGCAGTATACCGGCTTGACACCCTATCAGTACTATCTCCAACTCAGAGTCTATCGAGCTCAGGAACTGCTTCAGCAAACCGAGTTTTCGGTGAAAGAAGTAGCGGCAACAATGAATTTCGAGAACCAATACTACTTTTCCCGAATTTTCAAAAAGAAAACAGGAATGAGACCCACCGAATGGAAGGCGGGGCCGGTGGAGCGGCAAGCGCCAGTAAGCGCGATTACAATATGATACTTCGCCAGTCTATCGCCGCTTTAATCTTTTTGGGTACGAAGATTGAAGGGGGCTCTTATTTCGTTACGGAGGCGCGATAAGTCTCTATTTCCCAGGTTCGGATGAACCTGATCAGCCAATCGGGCATGAACATAGCGCCGCCGAAACTCTCCGTGTAAATGGCAATCTTGACGTTGTCCAGGAAGAGCAGCTTGGCTAGTTCGGCCTTACGCGGATTCTCGTGGCAGCTAAAGGCTCCCACATTCTTCACTACTATTATTCTGGGAGGCCGGTTCTCATCATCCCTTTTGAATTCTTCAATGTTCCACAGAAGCTTTTTCCATGATTCGACATAAAGCGGCCGGTAGCCGAAGTAAACAATATGATCCGGGGTAAGGGCAAGCCGAAGAGACTTGAAGGCCTCCCATGACGCGGCGAAGTTCAATATATCCGCCGTGGCAAAGGGTAGGATGGTGAATCCGGGGAGAGCCTCCTGGATCTTATTTGTTGCCGAGCCATCAACCGACAGTTCTACCTCGTTTGGATGCTTCGAGATTTCAGCATTGATCGCTTCGAAGATTATCCGATACAGCTCTCGAATTTCTTCCACCGTATCCGCGGCTACGAATACGCCGTGGTTCTGAAGGAATAGCATGGGAGGGAATACTCCACCTCCTGCAAGCCGGGCTTCGATGGTTTCTTTCACGGCCTTGGCAAGAACGTAACCAGGTTCAATCACTGGAATCCAAGTGGCATCGGCTCCGAATATGCGTCTGACGGTTTTTTCGCCCTTCTTCGCACAGGTGAGGCCGTTCACTAGGGCCGGGTGGGTGTGAATAACGAAGTGGAAGGGGAAGAAGGCATGAAGCAGCGATTCGACGCTGGGCCGTTTCTCTTCTTCCCCCAATCTGCGTGCATTCATCAGGTCGTAGAGAGCCGCATCTTCCCGCTCTTTTTGCCCTACCGGATAGCGGGCGGACCAAATCTTGTCGATCCTCTTCATATCCATGGCCACAATGCCGTCACGATCCAAGTTTGCCAGAGTTTCCCCAGAGGCCTTTACGAACATGATTTCGTCATTCTTCCAGGAGGTATTACCCCCTCCGGCCAGCACGTAATCGCTGTTGCTTCCAAACTCACGAGAAATCGTAAAGAGTTCTCTTAGAGTTCGTTCAATCCCGATTGGCCAGGACATCGCGTTCATATTGCATCACGGTATCGATCAATTCCCGGTCAGTTGGAACCCCCGCGCTCTCGCAGTATTCGTCCCAAAGCAGTCCGAAGGGCATCGTTTTGGTTTCTTCGAGCAGGGCAAGCCTAGCGAAATTGTTTCCTGCTTCCTCGTAACGCAGCATTGCCTCCCTAGGTTCCAACAAGGCGAGCAGCAGCGCCTTCAATGTAGCGCGGGCTCCAAGGGCCCAAGCGCCGATTCGATTGATGGATGCGTCAAAGAAATCGAGTCCGAGGCGGCTCTTGCCTAGAGCCCCGCAGCGAACCAGCTCGTTTGCCAAATCGCGCAATTCGTCGTTCAGGATTGCCACGTGGTCTGAATCCCATCGCACGGGGCGGGAAACGTGGAGCAGGAAGGCGTCTTGAAACTGGAGGATTGCGGAAATCTTATCGGCTACAGACTCCGTGGGATGAAAATGTCCCATATCCAAGCACAGCATTTTTCCCCGAGTGATTGCATATCCCAGATAGAATTCATGGCTCCCAATCACGGCGGATTCGCTCCCGATGCCGAAGAGCTTTGATTCGACGGCGTCCTTAACCCGTTCTTCCGGGTATTTCACGGAAAATATCTCGTCCAAGGCATCCATGAGAATCCGGCGGTGGCCATAGAGATCTGCCTGCTTGTCCTTAAATCCGTCGGGTATCCAGGTATTATGAACCGATTCGCCTTCTTGGTTAGCGGCGAAGAAATCAGTGATTCCCCGGCAACGTTTTACGTGTTCTATCCAGAAGTCGCGTTTTTTCGGATCCTTGCTCGACAGGGTGAACCCATCGCAGGCTAGGGGGTGCGAAAAGCAGGTGGCGTTGAAGTCCACGGGCACTCCTCGATTCCGGCTCCATTCCGCCCAGCCCTTGAAGTGCTCCGGGTCAATCTCGTTTCGATCGACATGCCTGCGCCCGAACTCGCCGTAGATGGCATGAAGATTCAGGCGGTGATTGCCGGGAATGAGAGCGTACGCTGCTTCCATATCCCTTTGCAGCTCGGCAGCGGTGCGGGCCTTTCCGGGATAATTGCCGGTGGTTTGGATGCCGCTGCCCTCCAGTTCCGCGTTGGACTTCTCGAAACCTCCTACGTCATCCCCCTGCCAGCAATGTAGGCTCAAGGACACCTTCCTCAGCGCCTTGAACGCGGCATCCACGTCAATGCCGAGATCGGCGTAGCGCCTCCTAACATCCATTTTTCCCTCCCTAAGAGCGGTGGATAATTTCATTATCGCGATACAAACCGATTCCGCCTTGCATGCCAACTTATAGCATAATTCCGTTACATGTGAGCACCATATGGGCGCCACCTAGCGGATTTCTTTCTAAAGGAGGGCATTTCTCTGCGAATTCTCAATTAGATATCCAAAGTATAACCTGTTCCCTAAGATGATATTGATCACCGGAGGCATCCAAAATGGCTTATATACGTAAAGCAGGCCAGACCTTCTTAATCGGCAAAGGCATTATCCACTGCCGGCAGGAAGGGATGATTTTTCAGGATATGGAAGACCGGCGCCGGTAAGCCGTGAAAAACCGGAAGCTTTGAATGAGGCTTCAAGAGGATTGGCGGCAATTGAATACTGATTGGAACCTAGTTAGGGATAATGAGGGTGATAAGCGGAACGAGAGCCGCGTGAACTTGCGCAAGGGAGGGAGGCATTTTCTTAAAAACGAAGCCGAATTGAATTGAAGCGGGATGTGATTTCACACCGTCATAGTGGATTGGGGAAGTTGATGAAGATTTATGCGTATGCGGCGAGTGGTTTTACTGGGCGATTGGTTTCAGTGGAAGTTGATATTCGCCGAGGAATTCCCGGATTGGATATTGTCGGACTTCCGGATAACGCCGTGCGCGAGTCGCGGGATAGGGTGAGGGTGGCCTTGAAACGAAGCGGCTTCAATTTTCCGGCGGATCGGATTCTGGTGAATCTTTCGCCGGCCGGATTGAAGAAGGAGGGCGCATCCTACGATCTTCCCATTGCGGTAGGCATACTGTGGGCCAGCGAACAGGTTCAATGCTCGAATATTCCGGCCGTGCTCTGCGCCGGGGAATTACTTCTGGATGGCACTGTTTGCCCCGTGAGCGGAATACTGCCGGCTGTTGCCGCTGCTATAGCTGACGGCATCGATAGGTTTATCGTTCCGGAAGGAAATGTTGAAGAAGCAAGAACCATGCCTAACGGCAGAACAATGGGCATTGGTCATCTTGGCGATCTGCCCTCGTTGTTGGAAGGCGGTTGGAATTCCGCGGAGCGAAAAGACAAACCGGACGATAGTGATTCCCAGTGCGTTTATCCGGAACTATCCGATCTTCGCGGCCAGCCTGTTTTGAAAAGGGCCTTGGAGACCGCGGCGGCTGGAAGGCATCATCTGCTTATTTTCGGACCTCCGGGCAGTGGCAAAACCATGGCGGCTCGAGCCTCCGCAAGCATATTGCCCGATTTAGAACCCAAAACGTCTCTGGAAGTTTCTCGAATTTGGTCTCAGGCCGGTAAGCTCAGAGTTGAATCGGGGTTGGTGCGGCGTCCGCCATTTCGAGAGCCGCATCATTCGGCTACAATGGAGGGGCTAGTTGGGGGGGGATATGGCACGCATCCGGGGGAAGTGTCACTTGCGCATGGAGGAGTTCTCTTCCTCGATGAGGCCCCGGAATTTGGTCAGAGGGTTCTACAATCCCTTAGGGAGCCCCTCGAACTAG
>Ga0126334_10000021_pt1 | contig 72633 bp, 61 predicted proteins | sample InaspJWI49metaG_FD_94491 | JGI IMG/M metagenome (GOLD analysis project Ga0126334, IMG submission 94491) | Marine gutless worms symbiont microbial communities from Oahu, Hawaii - Inanidrilus sp. 2 OAHU.JWI-49 metaG | ecosystem: Host-associated > Annelida > Digestive system > Unclassified...
CAGCGAGGATATCTCGCTCTTCTGGACTCAGATGTTTATAGGTTTTAGGCATAATATCGAAAACATACCGCAAATGCCTTAAAACCTGAAAGTGTTGCACTTACTTATTGAACTCGGGATAAAAATTACCCTGATGATAGATATGATTTCGAAGTACCATTCAGGGTTGAAGTACTCGGTTTCAAAAAAGAAGAAGTTGAAAAGATTAAAAGAAGACTCCGAAAAAAAATGCCGCTTGACCAGCAGTACCGATATCCAATGGGAAAAGACAAGAAGCCCTGGAATAGTGCGATGGTGTTTGACCCGCTGAGCTTTCTTAGTGTGATTGAAAAACTGAAAGAAGATTTTTTACGAATTGAACCTTTGGTGTTTGAAAAGGACGGATAGGAGCGCTGTTAGCGGGGTGCATCTATTTGGTCCAATTCCCACCTCGTAAACTATCTAACATGCTGAAAATATAATATAATTGCCTTGATTTTCCTTGTATTAATGTTAACAATATACCAGAATAGAACATAAAGTTAACATTATGAGCTGGGAGAATTTAATGAAGATTTGGGCAGATGAGGCAACGATTGTAATTGACGGTGAGCAGCTTAAAGCAATCTATTGGGTGTTAGAGGAACAGGGCGTCATAGGCGGCATTGATTGTATTCATAATAGCGACGGGCTTGAAGTAACAGCCAGCTATGATCCTAACGAGGTAATCAGACGGATAATGGCGCAATACGAGGACAAGAGTAATGATTGAAAATGGTGCAATCGAAGATTTAATGCGTGAAGATGAACTTGGTATGGTTATCAGAGCTCACATTCACGTAGAGGCTCAGTTGATACGTCTGTTAGAAGCACTTGTGCCCTATCCGGAATCACTCGACAAGATGAACCTGGACTATTCCCAGCGTGTCAATCTATCCATAGCCATGGGTTTAAAGCCGGAGCAGGCACCTCCACTAAGGGCTCTTGGATCAATTCGCAACAGGTTTGCCCATAGACTGGACAGCAGTCTCAATAGAAGTGACGTTGACAACCTTTATAATGCATTTTCTTCAGATGATAAAATCATTGTTCAACAGGGATTTGATAGAACCAATAAGCAGATGTCTCAAGATAATAAGGTTAAATTCAAAATGCTTGAACCAAGGGATCAATTCATTCTGATGGCAGTTACCCTAATTTCTATGCTTGAGGTTGCAGTTTCAGAAGTTGTAGCTAGAGAGAACGGCGCCTAAATATTACTTTTAGAAATGAGATTTTAATTTAAAAATACGCACAAAATCCCACTCCACACATAATTAAAAGAATACTCATCACATATTCTCTAAGAAAATAGCTGGCTAAGTCAAACCCGTCAGACATCGTGCGTATTTATGCGCTGAAAAATGCGTATTATTGCGCTGGGAACAAGCTTTGAGTGCATCAACAAACATGTCAACTTCCTTGTCAAGATGTCCCTTAAACACCCGACAAAACAGCTTTCAGGCCCCTCAAAGCAAAACAGGCGGTTGCGTAAGCAACCACCTGTTTTCCTTACGATAGTTTGGTCGGGGCGGAGGGATTTGAACCCCCGACATCCTGCTCCCAAAGCAGGCGCGCTACCAGACTGCGCTACGCCCCGTCAATACGGCTGTGAAGGGGTCTAATTTGCACAATCTCCGCGTCAGGGCTGCTTTTGAAATCCTCAACGTACTCGGTGTACGCCTCTGGTTTCAGAAACATCCCTTCCTTGACCTTGAGCAAATTAGACCCCTTCACAGCCGTATTGCTCGTGTGTGCTGCCGCATAAAAGCGGATATCATTTCACAAGCAGAATTGTGGGTATCCGACCTTTGGCTTCCGATGTCGGATTCCCGACTTCAGACGTCTGACCTCCGACCTCTCGGTTTTCAGACTCCTGACCACAAACTCCTGATTCCCGATCGCTCACCTCAGACATTTGGGTTGTCACCCTCGGACCCTTGGCCCCTTGAATCCTTGAACCCTTTGGTCGCGCCCTCAGCGCGCGCCTTCCCTACCACGGTTTCATCATTCCCGCAAGTCTGTTGACGTGATCGTGTCGGGGTTGTTGAAATAATCGTCGATGCCTTGGCTGATGGCGGAGGCCAGTTTGAACAGGTATTTGTTATCGTTGAGATTCTTTTCCTGCTTGGGGTTGGTCAGATAGCCGCTTTCGATGAGGACGGCCGGCATGTCGGCGCCGGCCAGGACTGCGGCTGGCGCAGGCTGGACCCCGCCCGGATTATTGGCGTACAGCCCCTTGGCCCGTTCCCATATGCGTTGGGCCAGAATGCTGCTGGCCGGGATGTGCGGTTTCTGGACTTTGCGCCAGGGCGTCACTTTGGATTCACCGGATGCAGCCGTGTCGGGATCTCTGATTTCCGCTTCCGTATAATAGTAGACCTGCAGATCATTGGCGGCCGGGCTGTAGCTCCCGGCCGTGTGCAGGCTGATCAGCAGATCGGCTTTGTTGTGGTTGGCCTGCCCGGTGCGGTCAGGCCACGGCATGATATAGTCGTCATTGCGGGTCAAAAGGACCCGGTAGCGGCCCTGGAGGCGATTTTCGATCAGGCGGGCCAGGCGCAGGGTGACATCTTTTTCAAGGGTGCCGCTCGTTCCCTTAACGCCGGTGTCGCCGCCGCCATGACCCGGGTCAATCACCACCGTCTTGGACGCGGACTGGGCGGGTGCGCCCAGGACGAGAAATGTGACCGCAGCCGTAAGGATCACAACCAATTGTAAATATTTAGATAATTTGCAGGTGTGTTTCATCCGGAAACCCGTCTAAGAAGCCTTGACACGCAGTGCCCCTATACTTATTTTTGAAATTGCTATTTGATGGAATTTAATATATTCAGGGGGGATGTCAAGATAATGATGGCCTTTTTCCAAAGGCCCCGATACAAAAGGATTTTTTCAGTTGCGGGCCGTCTACTCCAGCCCGTTTTTCTAGGATAACCCAGGCCCGTGCGAGAGTGGCGAAATTGGTAGACGCACTGGACTTAGGATCCAGCTCTGGCAACAGAATGGGAGTTCGAGTCTCCCCTCTCGCACCATTTAATAAGGTGGCGGCGCAGTCGGCCGGGGCGGGCCCGGACACTAAATGAGCGTGTAAGATTATAAAGACCGGTAGCGGCCTTTAACTATTGGATTGGCTGGCACGGCCGGACGAATTTTACCGGTGTTGCTGCAAAGGCGGCAACCCACGGAAAGGAAGAACATGAAAGTAACCGTAGAAGATGTAAGCTCTGTCAAGAAAGTACTGCACTTTGAGATACCCGAGGAAAAGGTTGTCGCGGAGTTGAACGATGCCTATAAGACACTCAAAAAGACCGCTAAAATAAAGGGCTTCCGTCCGGGCAAGGCCCCGCGCAATGTCCTGGAAAGAATGTTCAAAAAAGACGTGCACGCGGATGTCACCTCCAGACTGCTGCAGGAATCCTTTGTCGAAGCCATTCGTGAGAACAAGCTCAATATCGTGGGCAACCCCCAGATCGATCCCCCGGAACTGCAGGCCACCGGGCCTTATCGCTATGACGCCACGGTCGAGATTCCGCCGGTGATCGACGATTTCGATTTCAAGGGTATCAGCCTGGAAAAAACCATGTTCGCGGCCAGTGACGGCGAGGTGGACGGCCAGTTGGCCATGCTGCAGAAGAACCTGGCCGAAAAAAAGCCGATTGAAGAAGACCGTGCCCTCCAGGCGGATGATTTTGCCCTGATCGATTACGAAGGTTTTAAAGACGACCAGCCTTTCGAGGAAACCGCCAAAACCGAAAACTACACCCTCAAGATCGGTACCGCGCAGATCACCCCGGATTTCGATACGGCCCTGATCGGCGCCAAAAAAGGGGAAACCAAGGAATTCGCGGTTACATTTCCCGAGGATTATTTCAATGAGAAGCTCATGGGGCTCGAAATTAATTTTACGGCAACGATTAATGACATTATGGAGGAGGTTCTGCCCGAGATCGACGATGAGTTGGCTAAAAAGCTGGGCCAATTTCAGACGCTTGATGAGTTGAAGTCTAAAATCCTGGAAAACCTCGAAGCCGGGTATGCCAAACGCAGTGAGCAGGAACTCCATGAGCAGATATTCAAGGCGCTTATCGAAAAAACCGACTTCGAGCTGCCGGAAGCCATGGTCAACATCGAGTTGGAAGGGATCATCAACGAGGCGGCCCAGTCTTTTCAGCAACACGGGGTAGATATGGAACAGATGGGCATGACGCCTGACAGCCTCAGGGAAAAATATCGCGAGACGGCTGAAAACCAGGTGCGTCGCCATTTGCTCCTCAACAAGCTGGTTGAACAGGAGTCTCTCGAACTAACTGACGATGAGCTGGAAAACGCCTTCCAGGAGATGGCGGATACGTACAATCAGCCGGTGGAGGGCATCAAGGGCTTCTATTCCCAGAATCAGGAGAAACTGGACATATTCAAGCACACATTACTTGAAAAAAATGCATTGAAGCTTATAATTGATAACAGCGACGTTACTGAAGTCCAACCCCAAACAAAGGAAAAAGACACGGCCGAAGCGTAATCAATTTGGCCGGGTTGTAAATGATTGCGGCGCCCACCCAAGACCCGCCGCCAAGGGAGATAAATCGTGCCACTAGTACCCATGGTCATTGAGCAGAGTAGCCGGGGCGAACGCGCCTACGACATCTATTCCCGGCTTTTGAGAGACCGGATCATTTTTCTGGGATCCGCCATAAACGATGAAATTGCCAACCTCCTGATAGCCCAACTGCTGTTTCTGGAATCGGAAGATCCCGAGAAGGATATCAATTTTTACATCAACTCCCCGGGTGGCATCGTGACTGCCGGGTTGGCCGTATACGACACCATGCAGTACATCAAACCGGACATCGCCACTGTCTGCATCGGGCAGGCTTCCAGCATGGGCGCGGTTTTGCTGGCAGCCGGTGCCGACGGTAAACGCTATGCCCTGCCCAACGCGCGTATCATGATTCACCAGCCTTTGGGCGGCAGCCAGGGCCAGGCGTCGGATATTGCCATCCAGGCCAAGGAGATTCTGCGCATCCGGGACAAGCTCAATGATATCATCGTGAGGCACACCGGGCAGCCGCTGGACAAGATCCAGAAAGACACCGACCGGGATTTTTTCATGTCCGGAGGGGAAGCCAAGGAGTACGGCTTGATTGACAACGTCATGGTTAACCGTGACGATCTTGAAAAGCTCAATGCGGCGGAGGATTCGAATGGCTAAAAAAGACAACGATAATGACAATCTGTTTTGTTCTTTCTGCGGTAAGAACCAGAAAGAAGTAAAGAAGCTGATTGCCGGGCCGGCGGTTTACATCTGTGACGAGTGTATCCAGCTGTGCAGCGAAATTATCGAAGAAGAAAAAGAGCAGGAAGCTGAAATCCTGGAACAGTCCTACCTCCCGCGTGAAATAAAGGACATGCTGGACGACTATGTGATCGAACAGGACGATGCCAAGAAAATCCTGGCCGTGGCCGTGTACAATCACTATAAACGCCTGCAGTCGTCGATCAGCAACGATGAGGTGGAAATCCAGAAGAGTAACATTCTGCTGATCGGGCCGACCGGTTGCGGTAAGACGCTGCTGGCCCAGACACTGGCCCGGTTTTTAAACGTGCCGTTTACCATCGCTGATGCCACCAGCCTCACCGAAGCCGGTTACGTGGGGGAAGATGTCGAGAACATTATCCTGTCACTGCTGCAAAACGCCGACTACGACGTGGAACGGGCCAAACGTGGGATTGTTTACATAGACGAGATTGACAAGATTGCCGGCAAATCCGACAATCCTTCCATCACGCGGGATGTGTCCGGTGAGGGTGTCCAGCAGGCGCTTTTGAAAATCATCGAAGGGACCACAGCCAGCGTGCCGCCCAAAGGCGGGCGCAAACACCCCCAGCAGGATTTCGTAAAGGTGGACACGTCCAATATCCTGTTTATCTGCGGTGGGACTTTCAACGGCCTGCACAAGGTTATCCAGCGTCGGGTGAGCGCCAAGGTGATGGGCTTCGGTGCCGATGTGCAGTCCCGTGACAAGAACACCGTGGGCGAATTGCTGCGGCAGCTCGAACCGGAAGACCTGATCAAATACGGTTTGATCCCGGAATTTTTAGGGCGTCTGCCAGTAGTGGCTACCCTGGATGAACTGAGCGAAGAAACCCTGATTCGCATCCTGCAGGAGCCCAAAAACGCTCTGGTCAAGCAGTTCCAGAAACTCTTTGAAATGGAGGGCGTAAACCTGCGGTTTACCGACAGTGCCCTTACCGCGGTTGCCAAAAAAGCGGTGGACCGCAAGTCCGGTGCCCGTGGGCTGCGGGCCATTATTGAAAAATGTATGCTGGAAATCATGTACGAGTTGCCGTCCATCGATGACGTGAAAGAGTGTGTCATCAGCGAAGAGGTTGTCCTCAATAAGGAGGACCCGATATTGCTGTATGAGCAAAAGAAGAAGAAAGCTTAGAATTGACTCTCAGGCCTCAAAGGCAATTCGTCTATTGAACCTGATGTAACAACTATTTGAGATCTACCCATGATTAACATGCCTAAATTATTTAAGTCCGACCCCTCTGAGACCCTGGTTCTGCCGCTGCTACCCCTGCGCGACATTGTCGTCTTCCCTTATATGGTGGCCCCCTTGTTTGTCGGGCGCCCCAAATCGATCAACGCCCTGGCTGAGGCCATGAACAATGAAAAACTGGTTTTCCTGGCGACCCAGAAGAACGCGGGTATCGATAATCCCAGCAAAAAAGATATTGCCACCACCGGAACCATCGGAAAGGTGCTGCAGCTTTTAAGGCTGCCGGACGGTACCGTCAAAGCCCTGGTGGAGGGGGGCGCGCGCGGAAAGATTACACGCTTCGTCGAGAATGAAGAGTTTTTCCAGGTAGAGCTGGAAGTACTTAAGGAACCGGCCATGAGTTCGTCCGAGGCCGCAACCCTGACCCGGGCGGTTGTCGACAGCTTCGAAGAATACGCCGAACGCAACAAGAATATTTCCAAGGATCTTTTAACCAGCATCGCGGCCATTGATGATCCCGGCAAGCTGGCGGATACGGTTGCGTCCCATTTTTCTTTTAAGATCGAAGACAAAATCCGGTTGCTTGAAACGGTGGATGTCAAAGAGCGCCCGCCCTTGCTGCTAAGCCTGATAAAGATCGAAATCGAAGTGTTCGAAATGGACCAGCGCATCAAAAACCGGGTCAAAGAGCAGATGGAAAAGACCCAGAAGAACTACTATCTCAATGAACAAATGCGGGCCATCAAAAAGGAGATGGGTTCGGACGAGGACGGCGGCGACGACCTCAAGGAATTGGAAGAACAAATAAAAGCCAAGAAGATGTCGAAAGAGGCCACTGAAAAGACCGACAAGGAGTTCAAAAAACTCAAGCTTATGGCGCCCATGTCGGCGGAGGCAACCGTGGTCCGCAACTACATCGAGTGGATTATCAGTCTGCCCTGGGAAGAAAAAAGCGAAATACTCGAAGACATCGATGAGGCCGAGAAGATCCTCAACGAAGACCACTACGGGTTGGAGAAGCCCAAAGAACGCATCCTGGAATATCTGGCCGTGCAACTCCTGGTTAAAAAAGTACGCGGCCCGATTCTCTGCCTGGTGGGACCCCCCGGGGTGGGCAAGACCTCGCTGGCCAAATCGATTGCCCGGGCCACGGGACGTAAATACGTTCGTTTGAGTCTGGGTGGCGTGCGGGATGAAGCTGAAATCCGGGGCCACCGGAGGACTTACATCGGAGCTTTGCCCGGAAAGATCATTCAGTCTCTAAAAAAGGCCAAGGTCAACAATCCGGTCTTCTGCCTGGATGAAGTCGACAAGATGAGTATGGATTTTCGCGGTGACCCATCCGCGGCGCTGCTAGAGGTTTTGGATCCCGAACAGAATTTCAGCTTCAACGACCACTACCTGGATCTCGACTACGATCTGTCCGACATCCTGTTCGTGACCACGGCCAATACCTTGCCGGATATCCCGCTGCCCTTGCAGGACCGCATGGAAATCATCCGCCTGCCCGGCTACACGGAATATGAGAAGTACCAGATTGCCAAGAATTTCCTGCTGGCCAAACAGATTGAGATGAATGGCCTGTCGGACGCGGAGGTGAATTTTTCTAAAAACGCGGTCCTGACCATTATCCGGCGCTATACCCGTGAGGCCGGCGTCCGTAACCTGGAACGCGAGATTGCCTCCGTATGTCGCAAAATCGCCCGCGAACTCGTCAAGGACAAGGAGCAGAACGCTTTCAGGGTAACTGCCCGAACGATTCAAAAATTTCTGGGGCCGCCCCGCTTCAAACAGTCCCAGATTGAGGAAAAAGACCAGGTGGGTATGGTGAACGGGCTGGCCTGGACGCAAGTCGGCGGTGAGCTGTTGTGCATCGAAACTCTGGTCATGCCTGGCAAAGGCAAGCTCACCTTTACCGGTAAACTGGGAGATGTTATGAAGGAGTCCGCTGAAGCGGCGGTGAGTTATGTTCGCAGCCGGGCGGAAAGCCTGCGGATTGACAGCTCCTTTTACAAACACTACGACATTCATGTCCACGTACCGGAGGGGGCGATTCCCAAGGATGGTCCTTCCGCCGGGATCTCCATCTCCACCTCCATCGTGTCGGCGCTGACCCGTCGGCCGGTAACCCGTGATATTGCCATGACCGGCGAGATCACCCTCCGCGGTCGGGTCCTGGGTATCGGGGGACTTAAGGAAAAAATCATCGCCGCCCATCGCAGCGGTATCAAGAAGGTGCTGATTCCCAAGGAGAACGAAAAGGACCTAAAAGATATCCCGGCCAGCGTGGCCCGCCAGCTCGAGATCGTGCCGGTGCAGGACATGGACGAGGTCCTTACCCATGCCATCATCTGCGAGGAAGGGGACGTTATGTTCAAGGAAAATGACATCACCTTCGCATTGGCGCCGGAACAGCCGGAATCCCCCAGATCCCTGATTTAGCCGCCAGTAAATCACCAGAGCAAATTACCCGCCCGGCTTCTCGCTAAAACGAGAAGACCGGGCGTTTTTCATCCTAACCGGTCCTGGTTAAAGCACAGCGCCGGCCAGTAGTTCCAGGACTGGAATCCGCCGCCGGGACCAGTGGATAAAGGTACCTGATCAGTGGAGAAACGATAGATTTGGCTTGACAAGAAAAGCTTAAACTGGTAGCTAATTCGTCTCTTTCAGGCACGCCCTGAAGGGTCTTTGCCCGGGCGGGTAGCTCAGTTGGGAGAGCATCGGCCTTACAAGCCGAGGGTCACAGGTTCAAGCCCTGTTCCGCCCACCAATTAAAAAGCAGTACGGGGGTGTAGCTCAGTTTGGTTAGAGCGTCCCGTCAGTCCCTGACGGGAAGGTCGCTGGACAGAGTACCCCAAAAGCACAGCACGGGGGTGTAGCTCAGTTTGGTTAGAGCGCCGGCCTGTCACGCCGGAGGTCGCGAGTTCGAGTCTCGTCACTCCCGCCACCGAGTAGAATAGCCTGTTGGTTTGCCAACAGGCTTTTTTATTATGAGCTATCACGTTTATATCCTCCAGAGCGAAGTTGATGACTGTTATTACGTTGGTAGTACGCAGGATATAGAAGCACGACTAGTACGTCATAATCAGGGTCGATCAAAATACACCAGGGGCAAACGGCCCTGGAAACTGGTGTTCCGGGAAAGCCACCCGGACAGGTCCAGTGCAATCAAACGCGAAAAACAGATAAAATCGCGTAAGAGCCGTAAGTATATCAGGGGCTTGGTTCAAGCCTCCCGTCAATCCTGACGGGAAGGTCGCGAGTTCCCCGCTTGTGGCGGGACCTTGAGGCGAGCACTCCTCACTCCCGCCACCCAAAGAAAGCAGCTCGCTGGATCACCAGCGGGCTTTTTTCATTATGAGCGATCGCTCACGCTTACCTCCCCCTGATCAAACCGGCAAGGCTTTCCAGGTTTTCGGGTGCGATATTCTTGTTGCACTGAAAGAATTTTATTGCAATCCAGACACTTCGTCCCGGGACGCTATTAGCTCGGATCAATCTTGCCCAATAAATAGCTGCCCGTAAGTATGGGCATCTGTATCGGCCGGCTAAAAACCTACCGGATGCCGTACATGCCGGCTTGGGCCCATGGCACAGGATTTGCTGGATTTTTGAGCTGTGCAGCAAATGTCCCTTTGAAGGACCCTAATCAAGATATGAAGGAGAGAACATGTCACTGGATCGAAACCCCTCATTCCTGGAATTGTTCATTGAAGTGACCAAAGCAATTACGGCCAGTCTTGCTCTGGACGAAGTCTTCAAGTTGATCACCCAAAAGATACCCGTCATCCTTGATGTGGATGCGGCCACTATCCGGCTGCTGAACCCGGCCAATAAAAAGTTGAACCTGGTGGCGGCCTATGGATTGAGTGAAGCCTATCTGAACCGGGGAGCGATCGATACGGAAGAGCCCGTTTTCAAGGCCCTCGAAGGCGAACCTCTGGCCATCGAGGATGCCGGCAATGACCCCCGCATCAAATATCGCGAAGAGACCCGGATCGAAGGCATCCAAACCATTTTGGTGGTGCCCATCCCTATTAGAGGGGAAATCAGGGGTGTGTTGCGGTTAATAAGCAAGCGTCCCAGGACATTCGTTCCGGATGAAATCAGGTTTGCCGCAGCGATCGGCAAACAATGTGGCATCGCCATCGAGAATGCCAGGACATTTGAAGAACAACAGCAGCAGCTAACCTATTTTAAAGCGATCTGCCAAATTGTAAAAACCATCAATGCCACATTTGACTTGGATACTATCCTGCACCTAATTGTCACGCGCCTGCCCGCGGTGATGGACTTGAAGGCGGCCACCATACGACTCATCGAGACGAAAAAGGGCACTTTGAAACTGAAGGCCGCCCACGGTCTGAGCCAGCGATACCTGGAACGCGGGCCCCTGGATGACGAACTGGCGACTTATTATGTCCGGGAGGGCGACCCGGTACTCATTCCAGATGCCCAAAAAGACATTCACACCATCTATCACCAAGAAGCCGAGTCCGAAGGAATCGGCAGTATCCTGGCAGTTCCCATATCCGTCCAGAACGAAATTATAGGGATTTTACGCCTGCTGACCGAAGAGATTCGTTATTTCTCGGATGCTGAAATCAATTTTGCCATGGCTGTCGCCGAACATGGTGGGCTCGCCATCCAGCGGGCCATCGACAAGGGCGCTGAAATTTAGAGTCAATCCTAAAAATGTCTTCATGTCGGGCGTAGCCTTTGGCGAAGCCTGATTGGCCCAATCCGCCAGAGGCGGATAAATCTTGGTCGAGGTTTCAGGGATTTGAACCGCCCGTTCGCTTTGCTCACTCGACGCATGCAGACTATGGCCCGGCCGACTTGGCCGGTCTATGGTGGCCATCGCTTTGTGAAAGAACACTCACTAACTGGATAGGCAAAGGATAGCCTTGCGATGGTTGGTTTTCTGCCCGTCTTGATTTCCGGTTCGGCTCTATACAGCCAATTGTATCTCCGGCTGTCCATCAAGTAGAGTATATTCAGGAGGTTGCAACTCTGGATCCAATAGGTCTGATCTGATGGGCCGGCCTATAGAAGGCAAACGGAATGCGCGGGATTGGCGGAGAGGCGATTCGCCAAAACACAGCCGGCCGAGCCGCCACCGATAATGATGTAACCTGCCATTTTAGCGTACCTGCTTTGGATGTTTACCTAAAAAGGGAATATGGCTTTTGGATTTGCTGCGTTTATAGAGATAGCAGTTTAGAGGTGCGGTTATGCGCTGTCAAAGATTAAATTGCACCCCAAAGCGTTTGTCGGCAGTATATAGACCTGTGCTATTTCAGGTATTTGTCGTAAAAAAAGAAAGCGGCCCCGGAAAGGGGCCGCCAGTGCTATTAGGATGGAGGTAAGAGGCAATTAATGCGCTCTTGTTTATAGATTAAGGCCCCAAACGGGGTTGTCAAGGCCGAACATTTTCAGGTCTCGGAAGTATCGATATTGCTGATAATATCCTTGATGACCTCGTCCGGGAGTTCAACGATAAACGAAAGCCCCATGTCTTTATTCTCGGTTCGGACCACGATGCCTTCCAGGTCAATACTCCGGCCGTTGGCCAGATTCAGAGAGCCGCGAACCCAGCCCTCCAGTTTCTTTTTATCCAGTTGGCTGAACTTGAGACCGCCCTTGGAAATATCTTTCACCTGGCACTCATACCCGACCGTGCGAAAGGTCGGTCGCGCTTCGGGCGGGCAGGCTACCCGCGGGTGCTTTCTCTTTTCCGGGCCCGGGTATGTTTCTTTTTCCATCTTCTCCTCCACGAAAATCGCTAGCCAACGATATAGGTGCCGGTTCCAACGGCGATCAAGGTATCATCCTCGTTGTGCAATGCCATGCGCGTAACCGCAACTTTGCGACCGGAGCGCATGATATTGGCCGCGGCCGTAAAAACACCCCCCCGTCCCGGCCGGAGATAATCCACGCGCAGGTCAATGGTTCCAACTTTGGAAAATTGATTCAGGACACTATCCACCGGATCTCTATGCATTCGCTGGATAATGCCAGCGGTGGCAACCAACCCTCCGGTGGCATCCAGAACCGATGAGATGACACCGCCGTGCAGGGTTTTCTGGACCGGGTTGCCGATAAGGTCGGCATGCATGCTGAATTCGGTCTTGACTTTTTCCAGGCTGATTGATTTGATTTTTAAACCAATAAGCCTATTGAAGGGCAGATCATTTTCATACAGACGTTTTAGAAAATCGAGCAACTCTTGCTCTTTACCGGCGGTCGTGTGCATAGATCTTCATCCTCCGGGGTTGCCGACGGGCAACCAGTTCCAACGCAGGCCAATTTCAGTTGACAACGTTTGATCGGATACATGCTCAGGCAGGTTGGGTACTAGTTAGATAGCGTGCCCGGAGTCATTTTTCAAGATTTCTGAAGGCGGGGTCCCACACAACGGGTTGCGACCAGCTGACGGGCAACAGTGCTCCGGCACGCTGTTCGCTTAATTTGAAAAAAATTTCAGTTTTACTTAAAAATAACGGTGATTTTACTTGACCGGCCGTTTCGTATGCTGTATCGGTGCGCCAAACAATCCACCATCAATGGAGGCGAGCTATGTCGGATATAATGCAAATTGTAAAGGACAAGGATCCTCAGGAGAGAGAGTTTCACCAGGCCGTTAGCGAGGTGATGGAATCCATCAAACCGGTTCTGGATCAGAACCCGGTCTACCGCAAGGCGAATATCCCGGCTCGCCTGGTGGAACCGGAACGCGTCATTCTGTTTCGGGTACCATGGATGGATGACGGCGGCGACGTGCACGTCAACCGCGGTTTTCGAATTGAAATGAACAGCGCCATTGGACCCTATAAGGGCGGGTTGCGGTTTCATCCCTCGGTCAACCTGGGGATTTTGAAATTTCTGGCCTTCGAACAGGTGTTTAAAAATGCCCTCACCACACTGCCCATGGGCGGCGGCAAAGGTGGCTCGGATTTCGATCCAAAAGGCAAGTCGGATGCGGAGGTCATGCGATTCTGCCAGGGCTTCATGTGCGAGCTTTTCCGCCATATCGGACCGGATACGGATGTGCCGGCCGGTGACATCGGTGTGGGTGCTCGTGAAATCGGCTACCTTTTTGGTATGTACAAAAAGCTGCGCAACGAGTTCACCGGCGTCTTGACCGGCAAGAGCCTCAACTGGGGCGGCAGCCTTATCCGGCCTGAGGCTACCGGTTACGGGGCCGTCTATTTTGCAGCCGAGATGCTGGCGACCCGCAACGAATTGCTGGAAGGCAAGACTTGCCTGGTCTCAGGGTCAGGCAATGTTGCCCAGTATACCACTGAAAAACTCCTTGAACTGGGTGCCAAAGTGGTCACCCTTTCCGATTCAACCGGATATATCTTTGATGAAAGCGGGATTACCCGTGAAAAGCTGGATTATGTGATGATGTTGAAAAATGTCCGCCGGGGTCGGATCAAGGAGTACGCTGAAAAATACCCGGAAGCGGTCTACACCGATCTGGATGCAGCCGCGGAATTCAATCCGCTCTGGAATCACAAAGCCGATTGTGCTTTCCCTAGCGCTACCCAGAACGAAATCAACGGCAAGGACGCCCAGAATCTGATCGATAACGGTGTCTACGTGGTATCCGAGGGGGCCAATATGCCCACCGTCCCGGAAGGCGTTGACCTTTTTATAGACAAAAAGATTCTTTACGGCCCGGGCAAGGCTGCCAATGCCGGCGGGGTTTCAGTCTCCGGACTGGAAATGAGCCAGAACAGCATGCGCTATGCCTGGTCGCGGGAAGAAGTAGATACCAAGCTCAAATCCATTATGAACAGTATTCACGGCACCTGTCTAGAAGCTGCCGAGCAGTATGGCACGCCGGGCAACTACGTAAACGGCGCCAATATTGCCGGATTCGTGAAGGTGGTGGATGCGATGATGGATCAGGGGTTGGTATAAAAGACAGGGGCCAAGGGGTCCAGGGTTCAAGGGGTCAAGTGAAGGGCGTAAAACACGAAACCCGAACCCGTCATTTCGGATGCGTCTTAATATGTTTAGTAGGGACTTAGGATTTAAGGTTCAAGGGTAGAGATTTTCACTCGACCCTTTGAACCCTCGAACCCTCAAATAAAAAGCCGCAGGATAATTTATTTAGAAGCGATCTCAAAAACGTATTTTGGTTCAAGATCAAGGCGGACGCGACATTTGAACCGGAGGAATACTTCAGTATTTCGAGGATTTAAATTTCGCGCCCAACGCCGAGATTGGGCCAAAAGACTTTTTTGAGATCGCTTCTAGAAGATCCTGCGGTTTTCTGTTTTTGGAGTGGTTACAAATTCGCGCAGGGCTGCGTAGGGCTTGGCGCCTTCCATCCTGTGGCCGTCCACTTGAAAAGTGGGTACGACCTGGATACCGAGCTGCCCGCTGCGCTGCCAGTCCGCATCGACCGCCTGGTGGAAACGGCCGGATTCAATTATACCGGCGGCCTCTTGGCCAGGCAGGCCGGCTGCTGTTGCAATATCAGCCAATACATCGAGCTGAGCAATGTTGCGGCCATCGGCAAAATAGGCCGCAAAGGCTGCCTTGTGAAACTGGTCGCCCCGTCCTTCCGATTCGGCCCATTTGCCCAATTCCTGGGCCCGGCGACTGTTATACGTATGGGGGCGATCGCCGAATGGCAGCCCCAACCCGTCCGCTGTTTTCTTCAAGTGGGCCAGCATGCGCGGGATGTCCATGCCCCGACCTGCAAAAAGGTCTTCCAGGGTCCGACCTTCCAATGGGGTTTCCGGATGCAGGGGGAAGGCCGTCCACGTTATGTCTACTTCGACCTCGGATCTCAGTTTTTCAATACTCCCGGTAATGAAATAGCACCACGGTCAGATGTAGTCGGAAAAGATTTCCAGGCGGTAAGGCGTCGGCATGTTTTCTCCTAAGTTGGTTACTGCGTTTCTAACCAACATGGAGATGAATCAATGTTTGTCAAGGATCCTGCTGGCCAGGGCGATCTTGCATTCGCTTTTATTGCTGGGTAGTAGATAATTTTAATGCCAAACCTATGAATACCAGGCTGGCTACCCGGTTCATGACGATCTGGGCTCTATCGGAACGGGCCAGAATACTGCCCAGAGCGCCCGCCAGCAGGGCGATGCTGCCGAATACCAGGATCGTGGAGATGATGAAGACGCCTCCCAGCAGGATCATTTGCAGCGTCAGGGAACCCCGGGCGGGGTCGGCGAATTGCGGCAGGAAGGCCAGGAAGAATATCGATACTTTGGGATTGGTGACATTCATGATAATTCCCCGGCGATAGAGTTTGCCGAGGCTCAAACCAACCCCGGAGCCGGAATTGATTTTGGTCGCCCCGGCCCGCCAGGCGCCCCAGGCCAGGTAGAGCAGGTAACCGGCGCCGAGGAGTTTGAGAGCCGTGAAAGCCAGGGCGGACGCCTGAAATATAACCGCCACGCCGAAGGCGACCGCCGTGGTATGCACGATGAGTCCGGTGCATAAACCCAAGGTGACCAGCAGGCCCGACAGTTTGCCATGCAGGGCGGATTGGGTTAAGACAAAAATGTTGTCCGGTCCCGGTGCCAGGGCCAGCAGCACGGAGGCCATGAAGAATGCGGCCAGGGTTTCAATCGGTATCATTTGTTAAACTGCCCCAATTCTATATCTATCTGGTCCACTGTAATTTCCGGTCAGCGGCCGTCTCTGCGTCTGACCGTGACGGATTCTCCGCCGATTCCCCAATTGTCCGTGTCTACCTCGTCGATGACCACCACCGTCGTGGCCGGATTCTTGCCCAATTCATCGGCCAACAGCTTGGTAACGCCCTCGATCAGGGCAGCCTTTTTTTCTGCCGTTACCCCTTCATTGGTAATTTTAATGTTTACATAGGGCATGGATTTACCTCGGATATATTTAAGGTGAGCATTTTTATAAATAAATGAAATAGGACCTATCTAAAAGTGTATTTTGGTCCAAAATCAAGGCGGCCGTGAAGATCAAGCCGGAGGAATACTGGAGTATTTCGAGGACTTGATGTGAGCGCCCAACGCCGAGTTTGGGCTAAAATACACTTTTAGATAGGTCCTATTCAGTCTCCTGTGGTTTTGAGCGGGTCCCGACGCAGACTTTCAATGCGTTCCTTCGAGCTGACGACTTCCGTGATGCGGATACCGTACTTTTCATTTTCAACGATGACCTCACCTCGGGCGATCAGGGTGTCATTGGCCAGTACATCCAGTGGTTCACCCTCCAAGTTCTTGTGGACAAGGGTGGAACCGGTGCTCAGGCTCAACAGATCTTCGATCTTCATTTTGGTGCGTCCGAGCTCCACCGACAGTTGCAGGGGGATATCCATCAATACCTGCAGTTGGTCATCCGGAATTTTTTTAGTTTCTTTGGGTTCTTCGGCGTCCCTTTTTTGAGCGGCTTTGCCCGCAGGGGCTTCCTTGCCCTCGGTGTCCGGTTCAGTATCGGCAGTCTCCGCGGCGGTGTCCGTTTCGATCGGTTCATCAACTACTTCGACCATGTCGTCGATCTTGACGCAGACCTCCACGAATATTTCGTGCCGCCGCAGCTTGAACGCGTAACGTTCCGTACGGTCCATATGGGCGGTTTCGATGGTAAAGTCGGTGCCGGTAGTTATATGCGGCGGTGAAATCTTGCAACCCAGGCCAGAGTCATTAAAGGCTGCTTTAAGATTGCCGGCCGTAATATTGGTGACCTCACCAATAACATCTTTGACCTCTTCTTCATCGTCAATTTCACCCGGTTCCATGCCCAGGATGGCAGACGTCATCAGACGGGCGAATTCGGTGCTGACCATGAACTGGAGGCTGCCGGTCACTTCGCCGGCAAAACTGATTTCGCCCATGGTTTTTTCCATCTTCAGATCACTGGGACCCTCGGAATCGGACATTTCGACGTCCATGCCGAGCATGACATCAAACAATTCGATAACCGTGTCCCCGGTTGATTCAATGATGTCGAGCCGGGAGAACTTGCTGATATCAACCGCGGTGAGCTTGGCGCGGGCTTCGGGGGCCACGTGGTCAGCGGCTTTGACGGCCAGTTCCACATAAAGGACCTGGTCTTCGAACCTAAAGCCGAACTTGTCGTAGCGATCCATGTTCAGGGTTTCAATTTCAAAGTCATCCCCGCTGGTGATGGACGGCGTCGAAATTACGCACTGCAACCCAACGTCCTCAAACCCTGATTTCAGGTTGCCGCCTACGATATTACACACTTCGCGGACGACATCCTTGATTTCTTCCTCCTCTTCGATGTCCTCCGGCTCCATACCCAGCATGGCAGCGGTCACGATTCGGGAGGCTTCGTCGCTGAGTTGGATGTCAATGTTTCCGATGACTTCGCCGGCGAAACTCAGGGTGCCGATGATACAGCGCCCATCCAGGGGGAGGACATCTTGCTCATCAAAAGGCGTGGCCTCCATGTCCAGCATTGTATCGAACAATTCGGCTACCGAGGTGGCGATGGATTCTTTTATGTCAAATGTGCCGGATTCAGCCATGATTAAATGATTTTCTATTAAAAATAGTCTCTTATAGGCCTAAACGTACTTTCAGCGCCTGTTTCTGTCAAGCGAATAGGCCGATTTTAATAAAAATTAGTCGACGGTGCAATCGTCGGCAGGTTGTATTTTGCAAAGCGGCCGCATTGGTCGGTCCGATGCTCTGAAGCTGCACGCTTCTACGCTGACCAGCGCGCGCGTCCGGTCGTTGCCCTGGCCATGGGAATCGTGGTGCTCGTATCCAAATCTATGGCAAGGGATCAACAGCGTAATGTCGCGTTTGAGATCTGCCGTACTTATGGCGATAGTTTGAAAGGTTGGACCGACTGTGCAGGTGGCGGGCCTCAGGAGGAGAGGCCGCTCACCCGCACAGCAGGTTTGGGGGAAACTGGGTCCAGGGGCAGGGCATGACTACTTGACCCCGGCGTGCAAAGTGTCCAGCAGCAGGCGGCCGGGTTTTTTGTCTTTCATCCAACTGGTCAATTTTTCAAGCTCCTGCAGATCCTTCTGGCTCATATCCACCACCCCGATGTCGGCCTTGTCTTGGCGCGGCGCCTTTCCGGAACGCGCATCTATGGTTTTGCGGCCGGCAACATAATCCTGGAGCTTGGCATGCTCGGCGGCGTCGATTTCAGCTACCCCGATGTTTACAGAAGCCGTTACCGGCGAACTGGTCGCGGCGGCGGATTCAATTCCGGCCACGCGGTTGCGGATATCGATGTCATCCGATTTGTCGATGGCCACGGGGCCGATGTTGACCATTTCGGCGGCGGCAATGCCGGCCGTGGATACGATCAGCAAAACACTTGCAATGATGATAATAGCTCGTTTCATGGTACCCTCCTTTGTTCGGGTTGTTTTTTATGAATATGAACTTACGTTCATGTTTGACCATACAATATGAACCCGAGTTCATATTGTCAAGCGAAAATATGAACTTTTTTTCAGGTTTGTTGACAGGAATGCCCTGATATGCTATGAATGGCAATAATTAATGGGGGTTAGAAATGGGGTCGGAAGAAATAAAAACAAGAATTCCACAGCAAAAAAGGGGAATTGAAACCCGGAATCGCATCCTGGAGGCTGCCAGGACCCTTTTTTCCCGTGATGGCTACAATGGTACCAATGCCAAGGAGATCACCGCGGAAGCCGGCGTTTCCGTGGGTAGCTTCTATGCCTATTTCAAGGACAAGAAAGAGATTTTCATGGAGCTTACCCATGGGCAAATGAAACAGGAGATCATAGCTATGTTGGATCAAAGGCAGGATCTGCCTTTGGAAAAGATCGGCAAGAAGGAAACGATAAGGCAAATGATTCAGCTAATTGCGGACATCCACAACAAAGATCCGGAACTGCACCGCGAAATCGAGGCGATGAAATACAATGACCCCGACATCCTGGCTTTTGATCAAGAACTGAACGACCACTTCAATAAGCGTTTCATCAGTTTTCTGGAACATTTTGGAGACCGTCTGCGCATCACTGATCTGGAAGCTGCGGCCAAAATCATATCCTGTTCGGTGCAGGAGACGATTCATTCAGTACGACTGTTCGATTCACCCATTGGCGAGAAGCGGTTGATCGATGCATTGGCAGAAATGATACACAGGTACCTCTTTAAATAAAAGTCCTTTCAAAGCCTCCCTACGAACTTAATCTCTGCGTTGGGCCAAGGAATTCAATCCTCGAAATATTGCTCATATTCCTCCGGTTAAATTCCTTGCCCCGCCTTGACCTTAAGCCCGTATGAAGTCTTTGAAAGGACTTTACTTATTGCGGTACACCATCTTTGCTCCAACCTCTGAGGCGGTAATAGTCTTGCAGCATATAATTCAGGTCTTCTGCGCTGATGGCCTGCCCGGTGGTCAGTGCGTTCTTATATAGTCGGTCGGGAAGTTTATCTTCGGCGGTATCCAGTCCTTCCCGGAGGTTGAACCGGCGGATCAGGGTCGTAATGTTCCCGGCGATCCGCTCTAGATTGGCCCGGGTTGTGTCCAGTCCGGTGAGGGCCGCGATCATCGTCTCCATTTCTTCCCAGGGATAAATGTCGCGGTAGAACCGGCACAGCACAAGGCAGTCGAAAAGGGTGTGACGGTCTTCAAAATCTATGTAGAGTGCGGCTTTGCCTACAATCTCTTCCGGTTCAATGGTGCCGGTCAACTCGGCCCGCAAAATAGTGCCGCGCATATGGCAGGCGCCCCGGCTGGCGGTGGCGTAGGCCAGCCCCATGCCTTTCAGGGCGCGCGGATCGTAGCCGGCCGGTTCCAGTCCTTTTACATGGATGGCAATATCCTCGAGACCCCATTCAGCCGCCGCCGGGACGATACCCCGGGCCAAGGTGTCGCCGATCCCCTCGCGGGCGGCAATCTGCCGTAGCAGATCAGCGATGGCATCCGTCTGACCGTAATCGATGGCAAGATCGATTTTTTTACGCCGGGCCGCCTCGATGGCCAGACCGCACAGGTTGCCCGCCGACATGGTGTCCATCCCTAGCCGGTCGCACAGGTCGTTCAGCCAGGCTATCTCGCGAATGTCGTCGACACAGCACAACCCCCCAAATGCATAGATGGTTTCATATTCCGGTCCCTCGATGGAAAGCCCCGCATGGCGTCCGGTTTCGACGCGGGTCATACGAGTGCAAGCCACGTAGCAGTTGGCACAGGCCTTGGGATCGACCCGGCACTGCTCGTGTAGGGCCTCGGCGCTGATGTTCTCGATTGAGTCCGGGGGTTGATGGGACCAGTACCGGTACGGAAACGCCCCCACACTGTGGGCCAGCCGCACCATGGCGGATGTCCCTTTTGATTTGTAGCCGATCACTGCCGGATGATCGGTTGTGCGGGCCCGGGTTGATTTGATGAAGGTGCGAACCTCATCGGGCTGGTGGGAATCCCGCCGGCGATCACCGGCGAACAGGATTGCTTTGAGGTTCTTAGCGCCCATCACGGCCCCAGTGCCGGCCCGCCCGGCACTGCGCCAGCGATCATTTTTAATGAGGGCAAATGCGACCCGGTTTTCACCGGCCGGTCCAATGGAGACCACCCCCTGCTGCTTCCAGCGATCCTCCCCAAAACGCTTGTGGACGGCATCCTGGGTAGCATAGGTATCCTGCCCCCACAGGTCGTCAGCCGGGTGAAGGACCGCTCCATCAGGCGTGACGACCAGGACGGCCGGCTGTTCGCTGCGGCCATTGATCATAATGGCATCGTATCCGGTAGCTGCCACGGCCAACGGGACCTTGCCGCCGGAATAGGATTCCGCATAGAGGCCGGTCAGTGGTGATTTGGTAAAAACACCATAGCGGCTGGAGCCCCAGATACCGGTGCCGGTGGCCGGGCCGGTCGCAAAAATAAGCCGATTTTCGGCATCCAGCGGGTCGATGCCGGGTGGGTTGTGTTCGGACAGCAGCCAGGTCGCCAGGCCGCGGCCGCCAAGCCAGCTGGCATATATCTCCTTGAGCGGGGTGATGATCCGGGTGCCCCCGGTATTCAAGTCGATGGCCAGAATCTGTCCATAGTTGCCATACATGCGGTACCTCCAGGGGAAGTGGGGTGAGATAGGTTCTAGTCGTTTGAATCAGTATCCGTCTTTTTAACCGCTTTTTCCAGGGCGGCACTGTGCACGTTGCCCGCAAAATGGACCGGGCTTTTACCGTGAATCGGATCCCAGCCGGCCGGGTCGGCTGAGCAGTAAAACTGAGGTTCGAGGCCCATGCGGACAATGGCCTCTGCGGTTTCCAACCCGATCATTTTTTTGGCGGCCTGCCAGGTAGCCCCGCAGGGTGCGCCCCTCAAGACGTCGATATCCGTGATGATGCCGTTTTCTACCTTAACCGAAAACTCGGGGGCCCCGAACTGTTCACTGTAATGACCGAGACGAACCTGCCTCGAAAGGCCGCATCAGGTGGGTGGGGTAATGACCAGGCCGTCGCGGGACTTTTTGCCGGAGGCCACGACCGGGATGCCCAGTTGCGTGCACAGGGCGCCAAGATCCACGGATAGGTCGGGGTGTCCGATAAAATCCAGTACGAGGTCGGCTTCGATGTGATCAGGCAGAAATTCGGAGGCATCGTCGATGACCGGGGGCAGGGGTGTGTCGATGTCCACAGTCTCCACGATAAACCGGTCCTGTCCATATTCGTGGATCCCCTTAACCTTGGCCGCACCGCTCTGGTTTTGTTGGAAAATGATAATCTTCTGTTTGGAAGTCATATGTTCAATTACCTTTGTGCGTTGATCACAGTTCAAGCCGACTACTAGAGGCTATCTCAAAAATAGGATTTTGGTTCAAGGTCAAGGCGGCCGCGAGGTTCCCCAGCGTTGCTGGATTTCCCTCTGTTTGAATCCTCAGTTGTGGGTCACAACCGGAGGAATACTCAAGTATTTCGAGGATAGCGCTTACGGTTGCGCCTGACGGCTTGAAAACCGGCACTCCGTGCCAAAACCGAGCGCCCAACACAGAGATTGGGCCAAAAGACATTTTTGAGACAGCCTCTAATCGTCATTCAGGTCAGCCAACTGCCGGTCGAATTCAGCTTCCAGGGGGTCGAATTCCTGGCTGATAATTTCCAGATCGGCATAGAGCTTGTCGATTTCTCCCTGGCATTCATGCAGGGTCCGGGACAGGCTGCCGATTTTCTTACCGTCCTGTCGCCGGGAGGCTTCCAGCAGGCGTTGGTTCAACTCCGCCAGGCTGTTTTCGTCCCGGGCAATGGCCTCTTCAGTACGCTCCATCTTCTTCTTCAGCGGTTTCAGGGCCCGGCTCTTGGCGTTGATAATCCGAGAGCGTTCCCGTTTCAGTGCCTTTCGATTGGCCGCCGGTCGGCGGCTGTCCACCGTCTCCACGGGTGCCGCCGTTTCTTCGCAGGCCCAACCGTCACGTTCGAGAAAGTCGCTGTAGGTCCCCTCGAACACCGTCACCGTTTCTTCTTGAAATACGATCAGACGCCGGGCAATCGAGTGCAGAAACATTTCATTATGAGTCACTATTATGACTGCCCCCTCGAAATTGTCAATGGCGGCCAGCATGGCGTCGCAAGAATCCATGTCCAGGTGATTGCTCGGTTCGTCCAGTAAAAGGAGATTGACCGGCGTAACCAGCAGTTTGCCGAGCATGACCCGGCTCTTTTCCCCTCCGGAGAGGACGCTGATTTTCTTCAAGGCATCGTCTCCGGAAAACATCATGGCCCCGCAGATATTGCGGGCCAGCTGCCGGTCGGTGTCCGGATGGGTGTAGAGAATTTCGTCTTCCACGGTGTTGCTGTCCACCAAGGTTTGCACGTTGGTTTGCTCGAAGAAGCCCGGGACGACGTTGGGGTTGTAGGTGATGTTGCCCGAGCTGGGTGCCAGTAGACCGGCGATCAGCTTGAGCAGGGTCGTTTTACCCCTTCCATTTTTGCCGATGACGCAGATGCGGTCGCCCTTGTTGACGGTAAAGGACAAGCCGGGAATCAAGCGTTCAGTATCCTCCCGGTAGCGAAAATCAAGGGTGTCGACGGTCATGACGTGCTTGGGGGCAAAGGGGGCGCTTTTAAACGCAAAGTCGAGGGTCTGGACCGCTTCCAGTTTGTCCTTCTTTTCCATTTTGCCCAGGGTCTTGATGCGGGACTGGACCATGTTGGCCAGGCGGGCCTTGGCCCGGAACCGGGTGATGAACAGCTCGACTTCTTTGCGTTTTTTTTCATCGTTGACCCTGGTTTTCTCGTAGATCTCTTCCTCTTGGGCCAACTGGTTATAATACTTTTGGGTGTCACCGGCGATTTTCCGGATTTTGCGGCGGTGGATGCCGGCCACGTGGGTGACCAAGCCGTCCATGAAGCCACGGTCGTGGGTGATCAGTAGAACCTCGTGGGGCCAATTGTTTAGAAACCGCGTGATCCAGCGAATAGAGGTGATGTCCAGGTAGTTCGTCGGTTCGTCGAGCAGCAGCAGGTCGGGCTCAGCCACCAGCACCTTGGCCAGGTTAAGCCGCACTTGATATCCGCCGGAAAACTCTCCGGGGGGGCGCTGCATGTCGGCGGGTGTGAAACCCAGGCCGGCCAGGATTTTTTCGACCTTCCAGGCTTGATCTTTTTCCGCCGCGGGCAGTCCCAGCATGCCTTCTTTTAAAATTGTATCTTGCGAAAAAGACAAGTGCTGTCGGACGTGGCCGATGCGATAGTTCTTGGGTATGACGACGGCGCCTTCATCAGGCTGCTCTGCGCCTATGATCATCTTCAGCAAGGTGGTTTTGCCGTGGCCGTTGCGCCCTGCCAGCCCCACCCGTTCGCGGGTATTGATGCGGACGCTGACCCGATCGAGCAGGACCCGATCGCCGAAACTCTTGGAAAGGTTGTCAATACTGATCATGCTGAAGGTGTATAGAGTAACCGTATGCGGGTGTCAACGAAAGAACCGGGACACACGGCGGTGGTTGCGAAGAGCGGGCAGGCGCCGGCGGACCCAGGCAAGGCCGGCGATTCCGAGGGCGCGATGCAAGGCCAGGCCCAAGGGAAGAAACGCCTGCACCAGGGGCGTCAGGTAACAGATGCGTATGAGATCGGCATACAGCTGTTGGATGGTGGGGGCTTCCAGCAAGATGGTGTTCCCAGCCCTTTTCAGGCGCCAACGCACCGCCACCCGGCGGGCAGCTGCGACGCCGTCGCGAAGGCGGATTTCAGCGTAAAACGGGCCGCGGGGACAAAAGGGTTGCGGGGGTATGGGATTTTCAAGAGCGTCTACCGCGGTTCGGGCCAGGGAACGCCGCAAAACCTGCACTTTCGGCGGCGCCTGCGGCGTTGGTTTGGGGATGGCAAAGGAGCTGATGCCGGGCAAGGCTGCCCGAGCCTGATCGCAGGCCACGGGGCAACCGGAGAAGAAAAGCGGCCGAATCCCATACGGCGCCAGGACAGCACTGAAAAGTTCCACTTCCGACAGGGGCTGGCCGTTGACCGTCAGCCGGGCAATTCGGGAGGTGAGGGTGTGGGCCAGGAAACCGTTGGTACCGGAGGCGGCGTGCAGACCGACAAACAATACCGCAGCGGCCCCGTCCGGGCTCCCAATTCCGGGCACCGCACCCCGGCGGTAGCCCTGGATCAGCTTTGCCCGGGAATCGATCAACTCCGGGATCAGATTGTAGCCGGTGCGGTGGAAGTCGTGGATAGTGATACGCGGCACACCGGCTTTTAAAAGGGCGGTCGTCACCGCTTGGACGTCCTGCGTCATAGCCAGGCAGGCGGCCGGCCAGCCCGGGGTTAAAAAGGCGGAGGCCGCGTAGTCCGGGCACCCGGTACTGCCTTCGATGTCGGCGATGATAAGGACGTGATTATACATGCAGGGAACCCATGCCCGCCCCATGAAAAACAAACCCGATGCATCGCGCAGAGACGCAGAGGCGCAGGGAAAACCAAAACAAAAAATTATGGCGCACTTCGTACGGGAGACCTCTTAGCCTCTGATTGGTTTTGGGGTTGACCGGCGCAGCCGGACCAAAATAAAGGTTTTCACTGCGTCTTTGCGTCTCTGCGCGAGAACAAGCTTTTAGATTTTGATTTTTTTGAGAGAAGGGACCCAAACCAAGTCCGATGTATCGCGCTACAGCCCAAAGAAAGCCTAAATTAGATTTTGAAATACTATCCATTTTTACCGCTATGGAATATTCGCGGAATGCGAGCGGTGATCGACGAGACGATTTCGTAGTTAATGGTGCCCAGCACGCCGGCTATCTCATCCGCAGGTATGATTTCATCGCCCTGGCGGCCGAGGGCCACGACTTCATCGCCGGTGCGTACGCCTTCTATGTGGCCCACATCGAGCATGGTGAGGTCCATACACACCCGGCCGGCAATGGAAGCCCGCTGTCCCCGGACCAGCATGGTGCCCCGGGAGCTGAGCAGGCGGCTGTAGCCGTCGGCATAGCCCAAAGGTACGGTGGCTATGGTTGTGGCGGCCGGTGCCCGATACGTCATGCCATAGCTGACACAGAAACCGGCGGGGACCTTTTTTACATGCACCAGGCGCGCTTTCAGGGACATGGCCGGTCGCGTGGCCAGGTGATCCAGGTTAACTTCGGCCGAAGGACTGAGCCCGTAGAGGGCAATACCGGCGCGTACCATGTCCAGGTGGGTTTGCGGATGCGCAACAATTGCGGCGCTATTGGCGGCATGCCGAATCCTGAACTCCAGACCGGCCTTTTTCAGGGCATCGATATAGTCGCAAAACAGGTCAAATTGCTTTTCCGTATAGGTGGTATCGCGACTGTCCGCGGCTGCAAAGTGAGTGAAAATACCCTCCAGGTCCAACCCGGGCAGTTCGGCAATCCGACCGGTGAGCTTAACCCGGCTGGGATCCAAGCCCGTTACTTTTTCGCCGCGTGGGCGCAGGCCGAGACGCCCCATGCCGGTATCGGTTTTGAGATGGGTGACGATCTGGCTTCCGGCGGCCACGGCTGTATCCGAGATAACCGTGGCTGTATCCAGGTCGAAAACGGTGAGGACCAGATCATGTTCCAGGGCCAGGGAGGCAAACTCGGGCGGCGTGTAGTTCATGACCAGGATCTTGCCGTCGATCCCGGCTTTTCTGAGGGCCACTGCCTCATGGACCCGAGCCACGCCCAACCAATCGGCCCCACTGGCCAGGGCCTGCCGGGCCACTTCCACGGCGCCGTGCCCGTAGGCGTTGGCTTTAACGACGGCCATAAACAGAGCTCCCGGGGACGTCACCTTTTTGAGTTGTTGAATATTGGTCGTGATCGCGTCGAGATCAATGTCAGCCCGAACCAATGGCGTATCCAAAATGCGGTCCTCACTCTTGAAAATGAAAAACCTCGTAAAAAGCCTGAGAAAGCTTTTTACGAGGTTTCCTCAACAAAATCAAAGGATTTGTCCGATAATATCGTTGCGGGTTTTAGGAGCCGTAATAAATGACTAAAGGAGCGCGTCTATATCCGTATACTCCATACCGAAGGCATCGGCGACGCCTTTATAGGTCACTTTGCCATTGATCACATTGGCACCCAGCTTAATTTCGTTGTTTTCCTGCATGGCTTTTTTCCAACCCTTGTTGGTGATTTCCACCGCGTAGGGCAGGGTTGCATTGGTCAGAGCCAAGGCGCTGGTTTTGGCTACCGCGCCGGGCATGTTGGCCACGCAATAGTGGATGACATCGTCTACAACATACGTGGGATCACCATGCGTGGTGGCCTTGCTGGTTTCAAGGCAGCCGCCCTGGTCAATGGCCACGTCCACGAGCACGGAGCCTTTTTTCATGGTGGGCAGCATGTCCCGCGTTACCAGGTGGGGGGCTTTCGCACCGGGAATCAGCACCGCCCCGACCACGACATCGGATTTTTTGACCAGCTCGCGGATGGTGGCCGGGCTGGACATCATCGGAACGCAGTTGGCTGGCATCACGTCACTCAGGTAGCGCAGGCGGTCCAGGTTCATGTCCAGCAGGTAGACCTGGGCGCCCAGGCCGCAGGCCATTTTAGCGGCATGGGTTCCCACGACACCACCGCCGATGACCGTTACGACCCCCGGTTCCACGCCGGGCACGCCGCCAAGCAGGACCCCCTGACCGCCCTGAGCCATTTCGAGGTATTTGGCGCCCTGTTGAATGGCCATGCGGCCGGCGACTTCACTCATGGGCGTAAGCAGGGGCAGGCTGCCGTCGGTTTTTTGAATGGTTTCATACGCAATGTTGATGGAGTCGCTCTTGATCAGGGCCCGGGTAAGTTCCTCAGCGGCAGCCAGATGCAGATAGGTGAATACGATCTGGTCCTTGCGAATCAGCTCGTACTCGGCCGGCAGTGGCTCTTTTACGTGCATGACCATGTCGGCTTTTTCAAAGACCTCGGCCGGGGTGGCGATCAGTTCGGCCCCGGCGGCGGTGTAATGATCGTTTGTGAAGCCGCTGCCGGTGCCGGCATTCTGCTCGACCAAAACGGTGTGCCCATTCTGCCGCATGACCTCTACGCCGGCCGGCGTCATGCAGACCCGATTTTCCTCAGCTTTAATCTCCTTTAAAATTCCGACTATCATAGTTGCCTCCTTATGTAACGATGCTTTATATTGTGGTTCCAGTATCAGATCTATAACCTATCTCAAAAAAGTCTTTTGGCCCAAACTCGGCGTTGGACGATTGGAATAACTCCTCGAAATACCTGATGTATTCCTCACGGCGGCCTTGCACCACGTTAGGCATTAGCTTCGCGTCATTTTGAACCAGAATCCGTTTTTGCAATAGGGTATAGTTAACATGATATTTATGAATTACCGACGGTCAGGGTGATCTCTGCGAGTTTATCGCGAATGCCCTGCGGCAGCAGGATCCATTTGCGCTTGGATTTCATGACGACAAAGGTCTCGCTGGATTTAATCCCCCCGACCTTATATAACTTTTCGGAAAGAAAGCGGTGCAGCCCCACCATGCCATCCACCGAGATGACTTCCACGATGATGTCATACTGCCCTGTGACCACACAGGCCCAGACCACCTGGTCCAGGGCGGAGATTTCCTCCAATTTGGTTTCCAGTTGGAAGGTATCCAGCCGGATACCGACAAATGCCGTGGTCAGCCCGCGGGTTTTATAAGCATCTATCAGCCCGGCTACTTTCAAAACAGCCGCATCGGTAAGCGCTTTGAGTCGGGAGCGAACCGTGGGGCTGGTAATGTTGAGATGCTCCCCGAGCTTCCCGGCCTTCAGGCGTCCGTCTTCACAGAGCCTGTTGATGAGCTGTTTGTCTATGGCGTCGATTTGCTTTTTGGTCATATCATGAGACCCGTTGGCTATCAGTGCCTTCATCCAATACGCTGCGGTTCACAGGCCTGCAAAAACAGACTCGTTTGGCCCTAGGAAAATGACATTAGAAAGTGTGCTACGAACGTTGTGCAGACCAAAGGAACTTTGAAAGAATAACAAGACCCATATTGCTATATTGAAAAATTTTTGTCAATTGAATTTTTCAATATATAAATTTTAAGGCCCTATAATTTTCTTTTTGCGGTTTTGAGGCTGGCCATTCACTCTCGTTCCGCGTAAAGGGTGTGGGCCTGGTAGGAGCTGCGCACAAACGGTCCACTGGCGACCTGTTCGAAGCCGGCATCGAGGGCTTTTTGCTTCCAGCGGTCGAATTGTTCGGGTTCAATGTATGCTTGCACGGGCAGATGGGCTTCGGTCGGCTGCAGATATTGCCCCAGGGTCAGCATTTTGCAGCCGACCGTCAACAGGTCGCTCAGCGCCCTTTCGATTTCATCCTCCGTCTCGCCCAGTCCGAGCATCAAACCGGATTTGGTGGGAATGGTCGGCGCCAAGCGGGCCGCGGTCTTTAAAAGTTTAAGCGAGCGGGCATAGACCGCTTCCGGACGAACCACCGGGTAGAGGCGTGCTACCGTTTCGAGATTGTGGTTCAGGACATCCGGCCTCGCTGCCAATACCGCTTCCAGGGCCGACCGGCTGCCACCGAAGTCGGGTACCAGGACCTCGACCTTGACGTTCTGAATGCGGCGGCGCAATTGGGTGATGGTGCCTGCGAAGATCGATGTCCCGCCGTCAGGCAGGTCATCCCGGGTCACCGAGGTGACCACCACATATTTGAGCTCAAGGGCGGCGGCGGCTTCAGCCACCCTTAGCGGTTCCTCCTCATCGAGACTGCCGTCGGGGCCATGGGCCACGGCACAAAAACCGCAGGTCCGGGTGCATCGGTCGCCAAGAATCAGAAACGTCGCGGTTTTATGGGAAAAGCACTCCCACTGGTTGGGGCATTTGGCCTCCTGGCAAACCGTATGCAGGGCCCCTTTTTTGATCATCGCCCGCACGCTTTCATAGGCCGGGCCGGTGGGGAGACGTTTGCGTAGCCAGGCTGGTTTGGGTTGACGTTTTTTGGTGGTTATCTTCAATTCAAGTAATACCTTTTGTTCTATCTGGTTTGAATATCAAGAGGGTTCAAGGGGTCAAAAGTTCAAGGATTCAAGGGGCCGAGGGTCCAAGGGTTTTTGTTTTCACTAGACCCCTCGAACCCTGGGCCCCTTGAACCCTGCTCCTTCGCACCCAATCTTCTCAAAGCTACTCTATCTTGGTGACTGCATCGTTCCACTTGATTTTAAAAACCGCCGCCATGTGGGTGGCCAGCCGCTCGCGAACCCGGGCAACCGTTGCGTCGGCGGCCCCGGCTTCCGCCAGCGAGATGATGCCCACATCAGACAACCCACACGGGTTGATCCAGCCGAAAGGGGTCAAGTCGGTGACCACATTTAGCGCCAGACCATGCAGGGTGATGCCCCTTTTTACGGCGATGCCGATGCTTCCGAGTTTATTGTTTCCAACCCAGATACCCCGGTTTTTCGTATTGCGCTTAGCGTGTATGTCCCAATCGTCGGCGGTTCGTAGCATGATTTCCTCGAGACGGTCAACGTAGTCCGCCACGCCCAGGCCGGTCGCCTTGAGGTTGATAATCGGGTAGACCACCAACTGGCCGGGGCCGTGATAGGTGATGTTGCCGCCCCGTTCAGTTTGGAAGACCGCAACGCCGTGTTTGTCGAGAAACTCGTCGGAAACCGTCAGGTTTTCACGGCCACCGCGTTTTCCCAGCGTGAAGACCGGGGAATGTTCAAGAAAAAGGACTATCCCGGATTTATTGTCAGACCGGACTTCAGCAGCCATACGGTATTGCAGATCAAGGGCTTCGCCATACGGAATGATCGCCAGGTCTCTGCGGGTCCACCGGTTGTGAGGCGCCAGTTTTTCAGGTGTTTCTATCTGTCCGGAGATTGCGGTTGGCATACGGTCAAACGGCCATTTACAGGCCCTGTCAGATTAAATTGTTTCAATTTTCAATATGAATGCCGCTCTGCGCACGGTGAGCCGACTTTGCTACTGGGCGCAGTTGGCTCACCTCAATGCACTTCGAAATAACGGATAACTATATTGTCATACGTTAATAATTGGCCAGGCGATGCGCAACGCTAACCGCGCAGACATGGCTTTCTCGCCGCCAGCGTCTCATCCAGACGCTTGACCTTGGTATTGACCGGGGCGGCGTGCAGGGCATCCGGATTCTCCCGGGCCTCGTCGGCGATCGCTTTGAGCGTGTCGATAAAGCGGTCGATATCTTCCTTGCATTCCGACTCCGTGGGCTCGATCATCAGGGCGCCGGGAACCACCAGGGGGAAGTAGATGGTCGGGGGGTGTACCCCGTTGTCGATCAGGCGTTTGGCGATATCCAGCGTCGACACGTTGAAGGCTTCCTGTTGGGCATCATTAAACACGCATTCATGCATGCAGGGCCGGTCGTAGGGTAGATGGAACGTGTCTTTCAGGCTCTCCTTGATGTAGTTGGCATTCAAAACGGCATACTGACTGACCTTCTTGAGATCGGCTCCCAGGCTGCGAATATAACTGTAAGCCCGGACCAGGATGCCAAAGTTCCCGTAAAAGGCGTGGATCTTACCGATTGAGTCGGGGAAATCATGGGAGAGGGCATACTGCCCGTCATGCTCCACGACCCGTGGTACCGGCAGGAATCTTTCCAGCTGTTCCGTGACGCACACCGGACCGCTGCCCGGACCACCACCGCCGTGCGGTGTAGAGAACGATTTATGCAGGTTCAGGTGCAGGACATCAACGCCCGTGCAGCCGACGTTGACAATGCCCATGATGGCATTCATGTTGGCGCCGTCACCATATACGAGCCCGCCCTTATTGTGTACGATGTCGGCTACCTCGCCAATATGGTCTTCGAACAGTCCCAGGGTATTGGGATTGGTCACCATGATACCGGCCGTATCTTCATCCATGACCGCGGCGATATCCGCCGGGTCCAGGATACCCTCCGCATTGGATTTGACCGGGATCGATTTATAGCCACACAGCGCCGCACTGGCCGGGTTGGTGCCGTGGGCGGTGTCCGGAATCAGAACCTTGGTGCGGGGCTTGCCCAGGCTTTGATGATAGGCATGAAAAATCATCATGCCGGTCAGCTCGCCGTGTGAGCCGGCCGCGGGCTGCAATGAGACCGCCGGAAAGCCGGTCACTTCGGCCAGGTATTGCTGCAGTTGAGAATACAGTTTCAAGGCCCCCTGGCTGAGCTCGGTTGGCAACAGGGGATGCGCATTGGCGAACCCGGGCAGGGCGGCCTGGCGCTCATTGGTTTTGGGATTGTATTTCATGGTGCACGATCCCAGGGGATACATGCCGGTGTCGACCCCGAAATTCCAGGTGGACAGGCGCGTGTAGTGACGGACCACGTCAAGCTCGCCCAGATCAGGGAAGTCCGGCCCATCACCGACCAGTTCACTGTCTATTTCGGCACTCGGTACATCGCTTTTGGGTATGGACATGCCCATACGGCCCGAGGACCCTTTTTCCCACAAAAGCGGTTCGTTGAGGATCAGTCCAGTGGTTCCAATGGGTTCTTTCATGACTGCACCTCCTTGATCAGTTCATCCAGGTCCTTTTTGGAAGCGGTCTCCGTGGCGCACAGCAGGTAACTGCCGGCTAAATCCGGATACCACGGCGCCAGAGGAACACCGGCTACGATTTTTTTCTCCAGCAGCTGCCGATAGGTGGTGTCGAACCCGTCGGGGAAGGTCACCACGAACTCATTGAAAGTCGGCGCGGTAAAGGGGCTGGTAAGACCGGCCTGGGCCAGTCCGTTTTTCAGATACTGGGCCTTGTCGTGGTTCAGTTGGGCCAGCTTGCGGATGCCGGTACCCCCCAAGGAAGCCATGTACATGGCGGACATCGTGGCGCACAGGCCCTGATTGGAGCAGATGTTCGATGTGGCCTTCTCACGGCGGATATGCTGTTCCCGGGTTGCCAGGGTCAGGACAAACCCGCGCTTGCCGTCCCGGTCCACGGTCTGCCCGATGAGTCGGCCGGGCATGGAACGCAGGCACTTTTTCGTGGCGGCAAACATGCCCAGCTCCGGTCCCCCGTAAGAGCGCGGGATGCCTAAGCTCTGGCCTTCACCGCAGGCCACGTCCGCGCCGAGGCTGCCGGGGTTTTTGAGCAGGCCGTATGCCAGGGGCTCGCTGAAAGCCACTATGAACAGGGGCTTGGGGTCTGTATGGACTTTAGCCGCCAGTGTTTTAAGATCTTCCACACAGCCGAAGAAATTGGGGGACTGCACGGCGACACCGGCCAGTTCTTCCAAGTTTGTCAGGCCGGAAAGATCCGTGCGGCCGTCCGCCCCATAAGGCAGTTCGATGATCTCGTATCCGGTTGGCGCCAGATAGGTTTTGACGACTGCGCGGTACAGCGGGTTGATGGCGGTCGAAACAGCGACCTTTTTCCGGCGGGACACCCGAATGGACATCAGCAGGGCTTCCGCCAGCCCCGAGGCACCGTCATACATGGAGGCATTGGCCACATCCATGCCGAGCAGGGCGGTGACCAGGGTCTGGTATTCGTAGATGGCCTGGAGCGTCCCCTGGCTGATTTCCGGCTGATAGGGGGTATAGGCTGTAAAGAACTCGCCCCGCAGAATCAACTGGCGAATGGTTTCGGGAATATAGTGGTCATAGCTGCCCGCGCCCAGGTACACCTTGTACTCGGGGGTGGCGGCCATATCGGCGGCCAGGGCGTCCATGTGGTGGTTGAGTTCCCACTCGGACATCGGCTCGGGCAGATTAAGCGGTTCCGATCGCCAGCAGTCTTTGGGAATGGTAGCGAACAGGCCGTCAAGACTATCGACGCCTACCACCTTGAGCATGGCTTGAATGTCTTGTTCGGTATGGGGTAAGTAGCGCATGGTGTTATCCTTTCAGAACCTCAAGGTAACCGTCCTTGTCCATGAGGGCCTCGGTTTCGGATGCATCCGAGACCTTGATCTCGATCATCCAGCCTTCTCCGTAGGGGTCATTGTTGACCAGTTCGGGCGCATCTTCCAAAGCTTCGTTGATGGCGGTCACTTCGCCGCCCACCGGCATATACAGCTCGGATACGGCCTTGACCGACTCCAGAGTGCCGAATTCGTCGCCTTTGGCAAAGCTGTCGCCCACGCCGGGCAGCTCCACGAAAACGATGTCACCCAACTGGTCCTGGGCATAATCGCTGATGCCGATTTTGGCGGTATCGCCGGTCAGATTCACCCACTCATGATCTTCAGCGTATTTCAAGTCTTCCGGTAAATTGAGTTCATTCAACTCTTTCATTTGGTTCCTCCTTTTTTATATCGTTGCAATGAAATGGGTATTGTCTTTGTTTTTTACGCCTCCCCCTCGACGAAGGAGGTTGGGTGGGGGTGCTGTGCGGACAATTTCGGTACAGCCTAAAAAGGGCTCTGTGCGTCCAGTCACCCTCCCCCAGCCCCTCCCGTCAAGGGAGGGGAGTTTGTTTTTACAACATGTCCTTCAAGGGCCGGCGGGCCGTGCGATCCGGCCGGATATCGTCGACGATCATGGCCTTGAGTTTACGGCGTTTGTCCTGCAGGTAAATGAGGGTTCCAGCCGGCAGGTCGCTCGAGACTTTGACAAATCCGCAACACAGGCCTTTGGCTTTAAACCCCTCTGGTCTATCCGGGCTGGCCAGGGAAAAGATACGCTCCTGGTGCCGCCCGACCCCCATATCCGTAGCGCAGGTCAATACCGTACCGAGGGATCGGCCGGTTTCATCGAGGACCTCGGTTTCCGCCGGGTCGGCCACCTTGCGCAAGTCAAAGCCGGCAAAGGGGCGGGTATAATCGGTATCCCCGGCTGCCAACAGGGCCTGGCTGCCTAAAAATGTCTTGGTGAAGGCGGTCTGACCGGCGTCCCAGGGGAGGGCAAACGGCCAGGGGTTGTTGCGAAACGGCCAGGAACCGATATCCTGATGGCTCAAAGGCAGGACGGCCCCGGCCCGTAAAGAGTCCCGGGCGGCTAAACCGCAGGGAACAATCCCGAAGTCCTCACCGGCAGCCACAAGCGCCTTCCAGAGGCCAACCGTTTCTGCAGCCGAAACAAAGAGTTCAAATCCGAATTCTCCGGTGTAACCGGTACGCGACACCAGGACGGGAGCGCCACTTTTTAGTTGAACCGGCGGATCAATTACAGCCATATTCTCGAAATAGCCTTTAAAGGCAAAATAGGGCAATTTTTGGAAGACCGTTAAGGGATCGGCCAGCACCTGGGAGAGAATTTTAGCAGCTGCCGGGCCCTGGATGTCGATTTTACCAAGCTGATCGGTCATGTCCGTGACCCGTATCGTTTCCGGGGTGCCGGCCTGGCCGTTCAGGTGGGCGGCGATGCCGGCGCCCATGCCGGCATTGACCACGATCATGTAGTGCTCGGGGGCCACCTGGAAAATAATGGCATCATCGATGACATGGCCTTTGTCGTCCAGGAAGACGCCATACACGCAGCGTCCGGGCGACAGGGGCGCCTTGGCAGGTCCAATGCATCCCGCCAGGTTGCTGGTGAAGGTGGCCTGTAGCAGGTCGAAGGCACCGGGGCCCTGGACGAGGATAACCGCCATGTGGCTGGTATCGAAAAGGCCGGCCGTGGTCAGCACGGCCAGGTGTTCGGCCTTGGCGCCGGCACCGTACCACATGGGCATGTCATATTCTCCGAATATGGCCATGTTGGCACCCTGGCCGGTATGCCAATCATGCAGTTGGGTGGTTTTCATCGGATTCTCCCTGGTGGTTGGGTGCCCGTTTGATGCATCCGGAAGCGACTACAGAATATACGGCACCTTGATGTTGTACCCTTTGTAAATGACAAAGGTTTCGACCGATCGGACATCTTTGATCTTGACCGCCTCTTCGGTGTAGAATTCCAGGAGGCCGAAGCCTTCCTTCAGCAATACAACCAGGATCAGATCGAACCGGCCGGTGACAACGCTGACACTGACAACGCCTTTTAATTTACTGAACTCCTCGCCCTTCTTGACCAGGTTCATGGATTTCAGTTTAACGCCGATCATGACCAGGCGGTGACCTTTCAGGGCTTCGGGATCTACCAGGCCGGAAATCTCCAGGACTCCTTTTTGTTTGAGTTTCCGGACCCGACTGCGCACCGTGTTTTCCGAAAGGGAAAGATCTTCGGCAATTTTCTTGTAGGAAGCCCGTCCGTCCCGGAGGTGCTTGATGATTTCTATGCTGCTGTCATCGATTTTCATTTCCGGCATCCTATTTGTGCGGGTGACGCTCCATCCCGCGGTAGCATTCGGCGTGTTAAGGATGGAGCAGGGCAGTTGCAGGATGATCGCTTGTGAAGCCCGAAAGTTCGCTTTATTAATTCAATTGAAACCACAAAGCTTAAAGGTTTATGGGCAGTCTGTTCGCCTGGCGTTTACTGCGGCACAATAACCTTCCACTAAATTATATTGACGAAATTGTCAATATAATTATGTCAATTTGATGATTACATCAAAAACATATTTGGTTTTAGACGAAAATATAAATTCATGCCCTAATTCGATAGGTAAATAAAACGAATGGGCCAAAAAACAGCGATTCCAGGCGCCGGTCCGTGTAGGTGTGTGGCCGCCGTCTGGGCGGCCCATGGCTGAATCTGTTTTGACCAGGACCGGGATAGGTGCCGGTCCAATTTTTCTGCCCGCCAGCCGCCAACGAAAAGTCCGTCGGCGTCTGATTGGAAACGGATGGTATTGCATGGCAGCTCCTGTTGCGAATGATGATTGGGTGCTTATCCTAAGAGCTAACTGAAAACTGTCTTTTTGTCCGGCATAGCCACGAGGCGACGACGGATTGGCCCAATCCTCAACCTTCGCTCAAGCTACGCCTGATAGACTTCGTTGAGCCTCCGCCTTGCTTGCCAGTCAGGCGAAGCTTCTAGCGAACAACGGAAGATCGCAGAGCTTAGACGGGACTTTGTCGAAGACGCCGCGCCTTTCAGCGGGTAACCAAAATCCTATTTTTGAGATAGCCTCTGATAGTCAACCCGACCGGAAATGCTTGGTCGTGTGGGTACGTTACAAAGATGATGCGCGCTCCGCAAATAGGACGCGACTACATTTTTTCCGTCGCCCAAATCACCGGCCATTCACAAGGGAGACATCCGATGAGCAGAGATCTGCAAACCGCTTACCATGAGATGCGCAAACTGCGGGGACCCGATTATAAGCCGCGGACCCATCACCTGGATGCCGACGGCTGGGCCCGCTATACCAATCGTCTGTTTCTCGAGAGCAGTCCCTATTTGCTGCAGCATGCTCACAACCCGGTGGACTGGCATCCCTGGGGGGAAGAGGCCTTTCAGAAAGCCCGCGAGAAGAACTTGCCGATCTTGGTGAGTATCGGGTATGCCACCTGCCACTGGTGCCACGTGATGGAAGCCGAGTCCTTCGAAGATGAAGAGATTGCCCGGACGATCAATGCCAACTTTGTACCGATTAAAATCGATCGGGAGGAGCGTCCCGACGTAGATTCGATCTACATGCAGGCTGTCCAGGCCATGGGATTGGGGGGCGGATGGCCGTTGAATGCCTGGCTAACCCCGGACCTGAAACCCTTTTTCGGCGGCACCTATTTCCCGGCCCGGGATGGCGATCGCCCCGGGGCCACTGGGTTTCTTTCGATCCTCAAGGCGATCAAGGCCTATTACGACGACAACCCGGGTAAGGTAGATGAAACCGCGCGGGCACTTGCCACTCACCTGACGGCGGTGAATAAAACACCTGCTGATGGGGTTTTGCCGAAGGAAGCTTTGCTGAATGAGGCCGTGGCTTTGTTTCGCCGGATATATGACCCGGTCAACGGCGGCGTGGGCGGTGCCCCCAAGTTTCCCAGCAGCCTGCCGGTGCGTCTGCTGCTGCGTTACTATCGGCGTTCGGGCGACGCTGCGATCCTGGATATGGCCGTCAAAACCCTGGACAAGATGGCGGCCGGCGGCATGTACGACCATATCGGCGGCGGTTTCCACCGGTATTCTACCGACGCGACCTGGCTGGTGCCGCACTTTGAAAAGATGCTGTACGACAATGCACTATTGGTACCGGCCTATCTGGAAGCGTATCAGGTGACCCGCAATCCGCGTTTTAAGCAGGTGCCCCAGCAGGTTCTCGATTATGTACTCAAAGAGATGCGGGCACCGGGAGGGGCCTTTTACGCTGCCACGGACGCGGACAGTATCGGCCCCACCGGTGAACCCGACGAGGGGTACTTTTTTACCTGGACACCGGAAGAGGTGCGAGCCCTGTTGGACCCAGAATCCGCCAAGGCCGTGATCGCCTATTTTGCCATGAGCGACCAGGGAAATTTTGAAGGACGCAATGTGCTGCACACGCCGCAATCGCCCGAAACAGTGGCACAAAAACTGGGACTCGCAGTCGAGTCATTTACCTCCGTCATCGACCGGGCCAGAGAAACATTGTGGGAAGCGCGCTGCCAGCGGAACCAGCCGCTACGCGACGAAAAGGTGCTGGCCGCCTGGAACGGATTGATGATTTCGGCCCTCGCCCGGGCCGGTTTCGTGCTGGACCGCCCCGACTTTACCGCCGCGGCCGCCGAAGCCGCCCAGTTTATTCTGGACAACCTTTTAGACGGTGAACGGCTGCACCGGTCGTGGACCGCGGGCCGGCTGGGCAGTCACGGATTCTTGGAAGACTACGCCTTTATGACGGCCTCTTTTATCGATCTGTACGAGGCCACGTTCGATCTTGACTGGTTAGAGAGGGCGAGTGAATTTGAGGCCCTGACCGCCAGTTTGTTTGCCGACGAGCAGGGCGGCGGGTTTTATAACAGTCCGCTCCAGCACGGCGAATTGATTGTCAGGGAAAAAGGAGCCCAGGACAATGCCCTGCCCTCCGGAAATTCAGTGAATGCGGCCAACCTACTGAAGCTGGGGGCCTATACCGGCCAAACCGACTACACCCAACGGGCCGAGGCACTTTTCAGGGCCTTTAGCGACAGTTTGAACCAGAACCCGGCCGCATATGCGGAAATGCTTATAGCGGTTGACACTTATTTAGTCGACAGGTTGGAAATCGTCATTGCCGCCGAGCCCGGTTGTGAGCAAAAGACGGCCGAACTGCTAGACGTCCTGCGCGAAACCTTCCTGCCCAACCAGGTTGTCTTCGTTGGTGATAACACTGCAATTCAGGCGGCACACCACCGGATTCCGCTGTTATCCGGAAAAACCACCGTTGACCGCCAGACTACTGTTTATGTGTGTGGCCGCAATGGCTGCCGACAGCCGGTTTTCTCCCCGGCTCGAATTAAAGAAGAGATAGAAGCAGCAACACCGCTCCCCGAAAAAAGGTAAGTTGCCGTTGCATTTAGCTTGGTTTACAGGTCGCACAACCTGTCCAGCCGGTTTCCGCTTGACCCCAGGCGGCAGGTTAGCTAATTTTTAACAAGCACTGAACGTACCCATCCTGACAACTACCAGATATTACGAAACTGCTGCAGTCTTTGCAAATCCGTGAACGTCTGCCGCCGGTCGATCGGCGGCCAATCTTATAACCGGGAGAACGTATGGTATCAGCCTTTCAACCGGAACTTCGCAAGTACCATGTCCTGGTCGTCGATGATGACCGGAGTGTTTTGCGGATGCTGCAGAAATTGTTCGACCATGAAGGGTTGCTCTGCACGGCCGTCGAAAGCGGGTCTGAAGCCCTGGTTTGCATGCAGGGCGTTCAGGTAGATGTGGTCCTCACCGACTTGCGCATGCCGGATTTAAACGGCCTCGAGTTGCTGGAGAGAATCAGGGCTGAATCGGATACGGATGTCATGATTATGACCGGTCACAGCGGGGATGTAACTTTTGAAGAGATAATCGAGAAGGGGGCTCTGGATTTTATCCATAAACCCATCGAGACGCGTGAATTGCTGCTGCGTCTCAAACGAATCTTGAACGAGCGCCGTAACCGGGAAGAACGGCGCTGGATGGAAGAGCAACTCATTGCGACCAATCGCCTGATCAAGAAAAGTGAAGAGCGCTACCGCGCCTTGTTCGACAATAGTCCGGTGGCAACCGTGGTGGTGGATCATCAGGCGCGCATTATCAGTTTCAATCAAGCCCGGGACAACACCGGCGGTCGGACGCCCAAACCGGGGGATGTCATGTACCGCGACTTTGCCGGTGAACACGAAATCGATATGTATGCCGAGTTGCTGGACTGTATCCGCACGGGGGTGGCCAAGGAGTTTCCCCAGCAAAAGTACCGCGAGAAATATCTCAACATCCGCATGTCGCCATTCTTTGCAGGCGCGATTGTTACGTCCCACAACGTGACCCAGCTCAAGAAGTCGGAACTGCAGATCCGGTCCCTGACCCAGGACCTGCTCAAGGCCCAGGAATTAGAGCGTCAGCGGATTGCCCGGGAACTGCATGACAACGTGGCCCAGAATCTGGGGGCTCTCAAACTGGCGTTTGAAACGCTGTTTGACGGTCAGCCGGATGTGTCTGCCGATATTCGGCGGCAGGTCGCCGATTTTTCCGAACAATTGAGTGACGCCATTTCCAAGGTGAGGAGTATGTCCTACAACATGCAGCCGTTGAGCCTGGAGCAGCTGGGGTTGGCGCATGCCGTGGACAGCTTCTGTGACGATTACCAGCAGGTCAACGCATTGTCGGTGGACTGCAGTTATGCGGGTTTTGAAAAATTGACCCTGGATTTCGAAACCCAGATCAACGTCTACCGCTTCGTGCAGGAGGCCATGAACAATGTCAGCAAACATGCCGAGGCCGATAACATCAAGGTGCGGCTGATTGTCTCCCACCCGGACCTGATCGTTCGCATTGAAGACGATGGCAAAGGCTTCGACGTGCAAAACCGCATGGCTGAAGCTCTGGATGAAAAACGGATGGGATTGCGCAGCATGCAGGAGCGGATCAACCTTCTCAACGGGCATTTTGAGATTCAATCCCAAACCAATCGGGGAACCAAGATCGTGGCCCGCATCCCGGTCACTTGAGATGTAATCCAAGGTGTGATGGTAAGATACAAAAAGGGCGCGGACGACATTGGATAATCCGTGCCGTTTCGTTTATTGGTATAACTGAGGATTAATGGTCGTAGTCCTTGGCTGGCTATCGCCCTTAGACACTTAAAAACATGAAAGGGGTTCCACTAGTTGTATATTTCTTCCTTAACAGCCAGACCTATCTGAGAAATAGTAAATGGCTTTTTAACAAATTTACCGGCACCTAATTTCTGAGCTTCGGCAACTTCTTTAGTTTCCGCGAATCCGCTTACTAAAATGGCTTTTTGGTTGGGGTGTAGCCCTACTATTTCCTTATACGTATCTTTGCCACCCATGCCTGGTTCCATAATCATATCAAGAAGTACTAAATCTACCGAATGATCTTTTAAGTAATTGATACCATCTTCGCCACTTTTCACACTTATTGTTTTATAGCCTAATTTCTCTAACATTTCTGATGATATGCCTAGTTGGGATTCAATATCATCGATAATGAGAATTGTTTCACCTTTACCTTTTAGTTCTTCCAAGGCTGTAATTTCATCGTCATCAATAATCTCTTCCCTTGTTGCTGGAAAAAACAACTCAAACGTGGTCCCATTTCCATTGCTAACCACATCAATATACCCTTTGTGATCCTGAACAATATTCCATACGACAGCAAGTCCTAAACCAGTTCCACTGCGCCCCATCACCTTTTTAGTGTAAAAGGGCTCAAACATACGCTCTAGATCACCAGGCGGAATACCGGGACCATCATCAGCGACTGATAAAATAGTATATTCACCTTCATCTATATGATCGTACTTTCTTTGCATTTTATCTATATATCTGTTTGCGGTTGTAATTATGACATTACCCTGGCCAGTAATTGCCTCAGATGCATTAGAAACCAGGTTCATAATTACTTTTCTAACATGAATTGAAGAGCCTTTCAGGTTAAGTAAATTAGAATCAAGTTTGGTTTTGACAGACACTGCAGGATGAAACTGGGCAAGCTTTTCAAATTCGGGAGATTCTAAATAACCAATAATCTGCTCGTTTAAGCTAAGAGGCTCTTTAGGAATAGCAACACCCCTTGCTACAGTTAACAGATCCTGTACGATGGCGGACGCCCTGAGCCCAGATATCCTTATCGTCTCAATAGGTTTTCTTAGCTCACTTTCATCCGGCAAATTTAGTAAAAGCAGTTCCGGATAACTGACGATACCGGACAAAACATTGTTCAGATCGTGTGCTACGCCCCCCGCTAAAAGGCCAAGCGATTCCATCTTCTGGGACCTTATAAGCTTTTCCTCACTCAACCTAAGAGCTTCAGTGGCTTCAGATAGCTTCCTGAAATTTTCGGCTTCTTTTTTTAGGGCGGCCTCCTTTTGCTGTTTGCCAACTATGATTATTCCGACAATTACAAATAAGAGCACCATGACAACTGCCAGGATGAATGTTTTGCGCGTCTGGGATTTAATAGGCGTTAAAATTTCAGAATAGTCCATAGATACAGCAACTGACCATATTTGATTGCCAAGTTTTGCTGGAGTATAAGCTGTGAGTTCTTTAGTATGCATGCCAACATTATTGACACGCCGTCTCGAATTGAAAATTCCTCCACCTTCTTCGCCATTAACCATCCGATTTAAAATATCTGTGATATTTGATTCAACAGCGGTCTCCCTTTCTTTTCCTACTAAATGTTTAACAGGTTTCCCTATGTAATCTCGGTTTGGATGCAATATAATCCTTTGATCAATTCCCACTGCCCATGCATATCCATCATTGCCAATCTTTAAAGGCTCAAAAAATTTCTTATGCAGCGTGTCCACATATGTTAATGCCCTTAGAATTCCGACAAGCTGACCATTCGCAATTATCGGCTCTAAAACGGTAAAGCATGGCTTTCCCGAATCACTAAAAAACAATTCACTTACAAATGGTTGGTGTGTTTTTAGAACAGTTGCTACACCGGGTTTATTAGAAAAATCTTTTCCTACTCTGTTTTTATGGGGATACCTGTGAGTAACAATTCCTTCGGGGGATATGATGTAGAAGCCTCCAATTTCGCCGTCCAGTTCTTTATACCGTACCTCTAGTTGAGAATAGTCTGTGAGTTGATCAATCTCGAAGAGAAGTGGATCTGTCGCAAAAGACTTCAATAGATTTTGCTGCATCGTGATGAATTCTGCCAAACTTCTTGAGGTCGATTTAGCCGTCATCAGCAACTGCTGTTGTGATTGGTCCACAAATATCTTTTGATAATCTTTCTGTGTTAAGATGGTCATATTTAAAATTAATAGGATTGCTCCCGTAAAAACACCTATGACTATCGATACTTTGATATATTTCCAAATTGATTCCATTTTAATACCAGTTAATGCGTCTAATCTTCAGCCCGACCCAAAGTCGGCCGATACAAAACCGTCCGGACTTTCGGTATAATTATTGTTTAAATTTGCATTATCTAAAAATGCATTCTTTAGGCCTAAGTGACTATAGGTTATATTTATTGATAGTCACCTATTCATCGGCAAAAATTGATTAATCTTGAGCTGCTAGAATCAAAAGATACTGATATAGTAAGATATTGAGAAATAAATATTAAATCAATAGCTTGAATCGTGCTTACAGGGGACCGCCCCAATGGCAGGTCTAAACTGTTGAGAGGATAGCTTTTTTGGTAGGATTGGCTCACCACTAATTGCTATTATTCTATAATCTTCAGTAGAAGCAGCGGAAAAGATAGTGATCCATATCATTCCGAAGATCTATGGATAAGTCATTATCCATAAAGGGTTTGGAAATGTAATTGATATCTTGATCAAGGACTTTTGCCAACAGTGCTCGCTTGATACTTTTCTAATTAAATGACGGAATGCTTTTGGTATTTTGCGGTGTCAATGAAATCATTGACTGCCGACAATGAGTAGGTCTATCGGTGGCCTGTCGCGGCGACTGGTTTTTTAAACGGGTTCTTCAAATGCCTTGGGTTTACTTTTTGGCTCTTTTTCCCATAACACGGTAGTTAAATTCGTAGCTCAGGGCGCCGCTCCACTGTTCATCAAAGACACCCTTGTACCGGGTGCCTTCCACCGGTCCCACTGGTTTGCCGTAGGTGTAAAACCAGTTCACGATGGGGCCACCGGAAAAGCCCAGCGCAATCCAATAGTAGCCGGGCTTGAGGATGGTGGGTCCTTTTTTAAATTGGAAATCAACCCACCGATAACCCGGCCGCATGGAGATGCTGCTCAGTTCAACCAGGTCGCTGGCATCGATCTGCCGGCCGGGTTTCATATTCTCGTCCGCCATCAGATTGATCCAGAGCATGCCATCCCCGCCGAAGTTGTGCAGCGCCAGGGAAATTTTCTCCAGGCGGATCGGTTCTTTTAACAGGAAGACCTGGGCGTACTGGGTGGCCCGGCCGGTGACATACTCGGCGCTCTCCACCAGGAAGCTGCGCGTAATCTGCTGCGGGGAGCCTTTTTTCAGCCCTTCACCTGGGAAGGCGAAATCCACATTGATGGGGAACGACAGGTTTCCAAAAATGTAGGGCAGGATAAACCGCATCCCTTTGAGCTGCTGATCGGTATAGCGGGGTAAGTCGGCCTTTTTGGCGAGCGCCACCGTTTTGAAATCCGAACTTACCTGGGGACAAAGCAGCAGCCCCCGGGGGCCATACGCCTGGCGCCGGCCGCGCACCACGATCCGATCATCATCGAAGGCGGCGTTGACCGCCTCTTGCATCTTTAGCCGGGCCGGGCTGCCCTTTATCTTTGACCAGCGCAGCAAACCATCGTTGATGGTTTCATTGTTATCCACCCCGATTTCCACCCGGATATAGCGATTGGAGACAAACAGCGCGGTCTGCTGGGGATCGAACGGCACCCAGTCGAGATCGGGAAACCAGATCTCGATCCAGGAGTGGCGGCCCTGGGCCATTTTAAAGGTCAGGGGGCCTTCGTCACGCGAGACGTGGTAGGCTTTATTCAGGGTGATGCCGTTGACGATGCGCGTCGGGATGCCGACCGCCCTGAGCAAAGCGGCGCTCAGGTGGGAGAAGTTCTGGCAGTTGCCTTTCCCGGTCTTCAGGGCAAACAGGGCATCATACTGGGGAGGTGGATTGACATAGCGGACATTGTTGATCACCCAGGTGATGGCCCGTTGGACCGCATCGAACTGGGAGGTCGCTCCCTGAGTCAGTTTCCTGGCCAGGTTGCTGATTTCAGGATCCTCGGATTGAACCTGTTTGGTTGGCTGCAAGAATATTTCCTTGTCCGCCGGAATGGAACTCAACGGAAATGGGCTCTGGGTGTTGAGCAGTTCCAGGCGGGTCCGGGTACGGGCATCGAAGGCCAATTTGGCGGTGGCGTCGCTTTGCGGCTGTTCCCATATGGCCGTGATAATCCGGTTGCCATGCCGGTCTGTTTTTTCCTGCCGGTCCTGCGGTGGTGGTACGAATTCCAGCTTGACGGCACTTATTTCCTGTTCAAAGGTGACCGATTTCGAGCTGGAAGGAATAACGCAGCTGAGTTTCATCCGGCTGATGCCGGGATCGGGCGAGATGCGCTGCTGCATCTCGTAACGCATTTTGGAACTCATGTCGCCGCTGACGATATAGTTTTCGGCAAAGCAAGTGGCCGTCAGGGCCAGTAGTGTGATCACGGCAGCACCGATAGCTCTTACCATTCAAGACACTCCTTTGTCACAGGTGGTATTCCGGAAGCGGACCAATGCCCTGTATGGTAGCCCAAGTGCGGGAAAATGCAAGTTCGCTTTTACGGGGGGATTTTAAAATTTTTTATAACAAAAGGTTGAAGCCGAAAAGGGGGCAAGGCGCTAAAGGTCACAGGCAGGATCCGGACCCTGCCTGTGACAACAAACATGCCAGTCAGGAGAAATCGGGGTAGGTCGGATGAGATCAGGCCGCGTTCTGGAGCGCCTCGACTTCCCGCGTCGCCAGGACGCAATCGATGTCCAACAGTATCTTGATACCGCCTTCCATTTTTGCCATGCCGAGGATAAAAGCGGTATCCAGCTTGGTGCCGAACGCCGGGGTATCTTCGATTTCCGATCCCTTGATGTTGAGGACTTCGGACACTGAATCGACAACGATACCGATTTCCACGCGACCGGACTGACCTTCCACTTCGACAACAATGATACAGGTCCGTTCGGTATAGTCGATTTCCTCGATACCGAATCTGAGCCTTAAATCCAGCACCGGTATGACCTTACCCCGCAGATTGATGACGCCCTTGACGAATTCAGGTGTTTTGGGCACCGAGGTGACCGGCATCATCCCTATGATTTCCTTGATTTTCAAGATGCCGATACCGTATTCCTCCTCTGCGAGGGTGAAGGTCAGATACTTGCCTTCCCGGTCGGTCATCACTTTGACGGCCTGGTCCATAGTGTCGGTTACTTCTGCCATTGGTTTCTCCTTCCTGCACGATTTATCCTGCTGCCAATGACAAACCTGCCCTCCGTCGGAAACGTTTCCGATACGATTCGGTGCAGGAGTGCCAGCATGGGGACGCAAATAATTGGTTTTCATGAAAGGGTATCGGCGATTCCGGGCATAACTTTAACTCCAGCAGCCCGATTTTTTAAAAAAAAGGCGGCAGTTCGCTACTTTTTTGTACCTGTGCAGCGTGTTGTGCTTTTTTAACGGAAAAGCGGTCGAAAATTTTACTGGTAAAAAATCTGTATTACTATTAAAGAAATAAGTGTTTGGGTAATGAAATAAGGATTATTCAGTGTCGGGAGGCAATCTATGGCACGCAATGGAAATTCAGACTGGGTATTGAAACTCTCGGTCCCGCATCCTTCTACGGCGGAACTGCGGGGGCGCCAGTCGGTCAGGGCTACATTCAAGCTGACCGAAAAAGCGATCGAAACGATCAGCGTCGTGGCCGTCCATCTAGGCATCAAGCAAAAATCATTGTTTGATCACCTCATTGAGGATACCGGCTCTCTAAATACAATTGCCAAGGATGTCAATAGGGTACAATTCAAAACCCTTGATCGCGTACAGAAGACCTACGTCCTGAGCCGGCGAACACTTTCCATCTTGGATCAAATATCGAAACATTTTGCCGCTCCCCGGGACGCAATTGTGGAATACTCGGTCCAAAGGCTGCTGCCGGTTATCGAACGCGAAAAGAAACGGCATCGTATCCGTAAAAAATTGTTGTACGAGGTGAATGCGCACTGCCGCAACGGAATGCAACTTCTCGAAAATGCAAGAAAACTACTGGGGGAAGACGACCCCTTTTGCGAAAAACTGGAAACAGCCGTGGCTGCCTGCGGGCTGTCGGCGAGCGATTTGTCGGATTTTGTAGAGCGGTGTGAAGATATTGAGAATTATTAAACGTAGGCTTCCTCATACGCGGAACCTCTAATCCGGTTCCGGCATCTCCAGAACCCTTTTGATCACGTCTTCCAGTTCGTTGGTTTTATAGGGTTTCGGCAGGATCTCGATGAAACCGCTTTCCCAGAAATCAGACATGGTTGGTTCGTTGACGAAGCCACTGGAAACGATGGCCCGGACCCCGGGGTCTATCTGCAGCAAACGGGCGATGGTTTCTTTGCCGTCCGCCCCTTCCTGAATGACCAGATCCAGGATGACAATATCATATGGCCGCTTGGCTTCCAGGGCGTCTTGATACATTTTCACGGCCTCATTGCCTTCCTGGGCCGTTTCGATTTCAAACCCCATGCGGATAAGTTTCTTGGAGGTCAGTTTGCGCAACGCCTCATCGTCATCCATCAAGAGAATTCTGACATCGGCTGTCATGGGTTCTATCCCTTTGATTAAACGAAGATTTGCAACTCTGAGTGGAAAATGCCCGCGACCCGGTCACTTCAATTCATAACCTGCTTCAGTATAAATCAACTCTGGCGGAAAGTCTATGCGAGGTTCAAGGTTTCAAGGTTCAAGGATCCAAGGGTTCAGAGGTTCCGGTATTCAGTTTTACGAGAGGGTGCGGTGTGAATGGTTCATGTTGCGAAAACCCAAGATTGCAGCGATCCCAAGAGGAGGCCTGGCATCGGGATCTTAAATGGGGACCGACTCGAGAAAAAACGCGGTCCAGGCCAGCTACTGGTGCCTTGATGAGCGCCTGCTCCACCAGGGGTGGGAAAGGTTCAACGTGTTGGGTTTTTGATCTAACCCGCAACCGCTGAACCTTTGAACCGGGAACGAATAGGGATTTATACAATCTCAATGGCACATGCCATCGAAATCCCGCCCCCGCCGCAAAGCGTAGCCAGCCCGAGGGTCTTGTTCCTTTGTTTAAGGGCGTTTATCAGGGTGACCATGATGCGGGCACCCGTGGCACCCACCGGGTGACCCAAGCCGATGCCGGATCCATTGACGTTGGTGATCTCGCGATCGAGTCCCAGGTCCCGTTCGCAACCGATATATTGGGCGGCAAATGCTTCATTGACCTCCACCAGGTCGAAGTCGGCAACAACGAGGCCGCTGCGTTTCATCAGATCCTGGACGGCTGGGACCGGGGAGAGCCCCATAACCGACGGGTGGCAGGCGCCGCGACCGATGGCCTTGATGCGGGCCAACGGTTGCAGGCCCAGATCGGCCGCTTTATCAGCCGACATGATCAACAGGGCGGCACTGCCGTCGTTGATGCCGCTGGAATTGCCGGCCGTGACCTTGCCGATTTTGGGTACGAAGGCCGGGGGCAGTTTTTGCAATTGTTCCAGGGTAAGCCCGGGACGAAAGTGCTCATCGCGTTCAAAGACAATGGATTCTTTTCTTTTGCGCGGGATCTCAACCGGTACAATTTCCGCGGCAAAGGAGCCATCGTTGTTGGCCCGTTCGGCGTTATTCTGGCTCCGCAGCGCGACGGCATCCATCTCTTCCCGAGAGATGTCCATATGTTGCGCCACAAATTCGGCGGTAAGCCCCATGATGTAAGGTTTGCCCTTATAATAGCTCAAAGGTGGTTTTTCGGCATCCACGGGGCCGTCTTCCGGATGGGGGATAATATGCGAGCCGCAATGGAGGGCGTGAATCATAGCATCTACAAAGGTGTGGTCCTGCAAGCGGCATCCCCAGCGGGCATTGGGGACCTGGTAGGCAACGCCGGACATATGTTCCACACCGCCGGCCAGGATAGTGTCGGCCATATCGGCCTGGATCATGGCCATACCGGAAATGACCGCTTCCATTCCGGATATGCAGACCCGGTTGATGGTGGCCGCAGTCACCGTATCCGGAATGCCGGCCAACAGGGCGCCCACCCGGGTGACATTGAGGGCGTCCGCCGGTTCGATGCAGCAGCCGTAACGGATATCATCGATGAGGGTCGGGTCTATACCGGCTCTTTCAATAGCCGCCTGCATGGTCACGCTGGCCAGCGCGGCTGCGTTGGTATCCCGCAAAGAGCCGCCAAAAGCGCCAATGGCGGTCCGGCAGGCAGAGACGATTACAACTTCTTTCATATTAAACTCCGTTTTAGGGTTCAAGGGTTCGAGGGGCCAAGGGTTCAGGGGGTTTAACCCCGAAGAAACCTATAAGCCCGGAACGATTGGTTTTTTCTATATTCCGCCGAACGAGCGATCTGCAATGTCGATGACCGTGTGATCTTCGCCGGTGATGGCCTGCAGCTTGCCGAGGGTAATCGGCAACAGGGAATCGATGAAGTAAGCAGCGGTTTTCAGTTGCCCATCGTAAAACGCGGCATGTTTGTTTTTCGAGATTTTCTTTAAACGGGCCTCTTCGTCCAGATCCTTGAGGATGTCTTCGAGGGCCGGCGCCGCCACGGTTGCCCGCCAGAGAAGCATCCAGGCCATAATAACGTCGCCCATGGCGTCCAGGAACGGGTAGGCCGTCGCAAAGGCCGTCCGGAACGCGGGACTCAGGGCGATCTGACCCATCCGGACGGCAGCGGCTGCCAATTCGTCGGCGGCTGCGGAAACAGCGGCCGCCCGGTCGGCCAGGGCGGGGATATCGGCAGCCCGGGTTACGCTTTTTTTGATTTCAGTAATGAAGTCCAGAAAGGTGGCCCCTTTGCGCATGCCCAATTTGCGGCCCACCAGGTCCATGGCCTGGATGCCGTTGGTGCCCTCGTAGATGCTCGTGATCTTACAGTCTCGGGTCAACTGCTCCACCGGGTATTCTTTGGTGTACCCGTAGCCCCCGTAAATCTGCACGGACTGAACACAGATATCGAAGCCTTTGTCCGAGCAATACCCTTTAACCAGGGGGGTCAGCAATTCGATCAAGCCTTCACAGCGGGCTTTTTCTGCTTCGTCGGTCGAACATTCGGCCCGGTCGAAACAGGCGGCCACATAATAGATAAAACTGCGCATGCCTTCCACGTGGGCCTTCATCCACATCAGCATCCGGCGGACATCGGGCTGGTTGATAATCTCAGTCTGCGGGGCATCGGGATTCTTGCCGGCAGCGATATCGCGGCCCTGTTTTCTTTCCCGTGCATAATTCAGCGCGTACAGATAGGCCGCACTGCCGTGCAGGAATCCCTGTAGTCCTACGCCCAGGCGGGCTTCGTTCATCATGTAAAACATGATCATCAAGCCCTGGTTCTCTTCGCCCAGCAATAGCCCCTTGCACTGGCCCTTGCTCCCAAATGCCAGGCTGCAGGTCGGGCTACCGTGCAGGCCCATCTTTTCCTCTATGCCGGTGCAGACGACATCATTGGGGTCGCCGAGGCTGCCATCGTCGTTCACCCAGATTTTCGGCACCAGGAAAATAGAGATGCCTTTGGGGCCGGCCGGGGCCCCCTCAATCCGGGCCAGCACTGGGTGGATAATGTTTTCGGTTAGGTTTTGATCACCATTGGTGATGAAAATTTTATTACCGGAAATAGAATAGGTACCATCTTCATTTTTTACAGCAGAGGTTGTCAGGGCGCCCAGATCCGAGCCCGCCTGGGGCTCGGTAAGTACCATGGTGCCACCCCACTGGCCGGTGTACAGCTTTTTAAGGAACAGCTCTTTTTGTCTGTCGGTGCCGAACAATTCTACCATTTTGCCGGACCCATGTCCCAGGGTGCCGTAGGCTGTGAATGCAAAATTGGCCCCAACAAGATATTCGGAAGCGGCCGCCGCAATGATGTGCGGTAGACCCTGCCCGCCGTATTCCGGGTCTTCCGTGAGAGACAGCCATTCGTTTTCAACATAGAGGCTGTGGGGGCGGCGGAAACACTCGGGGGCTTTTACCTGGCCGGCCTCGAACCGGGCGCCGATACGGTCGGCTTCGGCATAAGTGGGCAGGATTTCCTTGAGGCCGAAGGTTCGGGCTTCAGAGATAATCATGTCGAACATTTTACGGTTCATGTCGCTGTACCGCTCGGTCTCCAGCAGCCAATCCACGCCCATCTGTTCATGCAGTACAAAATCGATATCTCGCCGGTCAGAGATCAGTTGTGCCATCATGTATCTCCTTGTTTTAAGGTGCGCAGCAACCTTGCGCATACATCCACAAGCGCGTCGCTGGAACCGAGTAGAGCGCCGCAAGTTGCCGTTAACGTAAAAGTGTGCGTTTTATCTGCGAATACCAAAAAACCAGAGAAATTACCATACTGAATCAATGTTCATTTTCGATGAATACCATTTTTTTTATAATGTAATTTCAGCAACATCTATGCTGCGAAGGTCGTGAAGAGGAGGCAAGCGAGGGCCTGGTTCAGTTTATCGGGAAGCAGGCTCGATTCCGGGAACCTGTAAAGCAGGTTTTATCTTTTTCGTAAGAATTCACGCTGGAGCCGGTAGATGATCCGGGTGAGGTCGCTTTTTTCACTGAAGGTCATGTCCATAAATTCAATGGCATATCTGTGGCGGTAGTGGTTCGGGTCGACTTCGACGCGACGGACGAAAGCGGCTCTGATCGGTACGGTATCCTCCGGCCCCTCCTCATTTGGGCATGACAATGTCAGGTTGCTGAGTGATTCACCGACGCGCAGGAGGGGGTCCGTCCGGATCTCCTTTTTCAGTCGAACCAGCACACACAGCAGACCGCCCTGGCTGAGATTCAGGATATCCGCCTGACGCGGGGTTTTCTTAACCATGAGTTTGATCTGGGTGCCCGGCGGGGTGTCGATCCGAAAATGCCGGCGGCGCTGGATGCGCTCTATCTTTTCCGGAAATGGGATCCAGATGTCGCGGCCCTCGATCTGGCCACCGCGCGTCGAGAAGGAGTATTCAATTTTATCCGGACCGGTGAATTTGAATAGGATGCTCCAATCGGGCAACTCTCCGATCTGTTCATTGAATTGGGCCGGCGGATCAATAGCAAAGGTGTGGTTGCCGCGGGTCTGGCGTATGTCCGTAATCATGGTCAACCGCTGGTATCCTTCCACGCCCCTGACCCGCATGGTAATCAAGGTGTTGGCCCGAATCAATTGCCGGAACAGACCTTCACGTTGTTTGCCTTCTATTGTGTCACCGCTTGCCATCTGGATTTGGATCTGCCTTATAAAAGCTTTAAAAAATCAGCAAATTATCGTTCGCCAGGTAACCGACAGCCGTGGCAGACTGCGGTTTGCAAATCACCTGTCAGGGGCTATAAGGTTGAAAGTATTGCATATTTGAGGGCCGAATTCAACCCTTAAGCCTCTTTCTTGCCCGGTAAGATAGGGGTATTCTCCAGACTTGTCCACCTTCTTTATATTGCTCGCTGTGGTGCTCTTTCAGCCCGGTTTTCCGCTCTTGTTTTAGATACTAAATTGAAATACCACCAAATATACAGGTTGCTTAGAACACAGTTTGAATTTAATTCGATTTTAGAATAAACTTCAAATATAGCTTGACATCCCACCTTCTAAACTTTATGAAATTTTAAACGTTGAATCAGATTCGAAATTATAATTGAGTTCAATTCTTATTGAAATTCCCAGCCTGCCGGGGAGAGTCCATGGATTTTGAATTTTCAAAAGAACAACTGATGTTTAAAAAGGAAGTGATTCGCTTTGCGAAAAAGGAGATTGTACCCCGCGTTCAGGAGCATGATCTGCGGGAAGCCTTCGATTTTGAGTCTTTTCGCAAGATGGGCGAATTCGGGATTCTAGGACTCCATTTTCCCGAGGCTTACGGAGGGGAAGGCGCCGATGTCGTCACCACCGTTTTGGCCGGTGAAGCGCTAGGCGAAGCCGGCGTTGATGGCGGTCTGACATTGGCCTATGGGGCGCATTCCTTTTTGTGCGCGGATACCATTTTCAGCCACGGTACGGAAGAGCAGCGTAAAAAATATATCCCCCGGCTGGCGCGGGGCGAATGGATCGGCTGCATGGGACTCTCGGAGCCGGATGCCGGTTCGGATGTGGCCTCCCTGTCTACCACGGCCGTTAAAGACGGCGACCACTACGTGCTCAACGGCACGAAGATGTGGATAACCAATGGCCCCATTGCCGATGTAGCGGTCGTGTATGCCAAAACCGATCCGGAGCAGCAGCACGCCGGTATATCCGCCTTTATCGTTGAAAAAGGCACACCCGGATTCAGTGCCGGCAAACCCTTGTTGAAAATGGGTGTGCGCAGCTCGCAGACGTCGGAGTTAGTGTTTAAAGATTGCCGCCTGCCGGCTGAGAATCTGCTGGGCCAGGAAGGTGAGGGATTCCTGTATGCCATGCAGACCGTCGAGTGGGACCGCAGCGCGTTGCTGGCACCTTTTGTGGGTTCCACCACATATCTTTTGAAAAGGTGTGCCGACTACGCCAAGGGCCGGGTCCAGTTCGGCCGGCCGATTGCCAAATTTCAGGCCATTAAGAACAAACTGGCCGACATACGCATTTTCGGAGAGGCCAGCCGCAGTCTGGTGTACCGGATTGCGTGGTGCAAGGACCAAGGGCGGCCGCTGAACCATCTCGAAGCTGCCGTGGCCAAGCTTTTCATCGGTGACTGGAGTCTGCCGGTGGCCAATGATGCCGTCACGCTGCACGGCGGTTACGGCTATACCCATGAGTTCGATGTGGAGCGAATTTTCAGGGACACCCGCCTGGCGCCAATCGGCGGAGGGACATCCGAAATTCAGAAGTTGATCATCTCGAAACTCATGTAGGGTGTCCGGTCACAAGCGGCATCTTTTCGCCCAGAGCCGCGTTTTCGCTCTTTTGAGATCCTCAACGTAGCGATCACTACGCCTCCGGTCTCAAAAGCGCTCAGGCCTTGCTCTGAACCAAAAGCTACCACTTGTGACCGAACACAATAGTAAAAAGGAACAGGAACGACGATATGAATTACGATTTCAGTGAAAAAGAGCAGGATTTTATTCAGGCTGTAGCTGATTGCATCCAGCCCTTCGCAGACAAGGCCGGTCGCCGCAGCCGTGAACTGGCCACGGATGAGCAGGATCTGCGGCAGGTGCTGTCTGCCCTGGCTGCAACCGGATATACCGGTGTCGGCTGTGGGGGTACCGAAATTGGCATGCAGACACTGACTGCCGCCCAAGAGCATGTGGCCGCGGCCGCCCCGTCGCTCTTTTTGAGTCTTGAGATGAGTTGCCGGGTGTTTGGGCGATCGGTGGCCACCTGGGTTCCGACCCGGGAACTGCGCGATACGATTCTGCCGTTGATCCAGGCGGGCCGGGGTATTGGCGCGGTGGCACTTTCAGAGGACTCGATGAACACCGAAAACCAGCCGCTGGAAACAAAAGGCCACCGGGAGGATCAACAGGTGTTGGTCAACGGTACGAAAAGCTTTGTAATCAATGGCCCGCTGGCCGATTGGATCGCGGTGGCCGGCCAATTCGAAGGCCAGGCCGCCCTTTTCGTTATTCCCCGTGATACGTCCGGGCTGACCCTGGGGGAAAGGTTTGCCACCAGTGGGTATGAAGGGGCTGCGATTTGCATGCTGACCCTGGAGAACTGCCGCGTGCCCGCCACCCATGTGATCACACCGGCAAAACCCGATGAACTGCTGCCCACCCTCAGATTGTGGGAAAACCAGGTTATGATCGGGGCCAGTCTCGGTGCCTTGAAATCCGCTTTTGAGACAGCGCGGGATTCTGCGAAGACCCACCGGACCGGCGGTAAACCGGCGATCGCTTATCAGGCCGTGGCCTTCAAGTTGTCCGAAATGTTAACGCTCTACCAGACCGCCCAGCTCTTGGCTTACCGCGCGGCCTGGACCTGTGAGGAGCACCCCAGGGAGGCTGAGTCGCTGACCTGGTGTGCGAAGGTGTTTTGTACGGAGGCCGCGGAAAAAGTGGCCGGTTACGCCCTGCAAATTCTGTCCAGCGAAGGATTTCTCGCCGGACACCCGGCTGAACGGGCTTACCGCAATGCAAAGCTGGGGCAGATATACGGCACGTCCACCGAAATCGCACGGGTCAAGATTGGTGATCAAGCGTTGGGTTATAAGTAAGGTCCGTACATAGATGGAATCTTTTGTCCTGAACCAAAATCTACCATCTGTAACTGGACCTCGCAATATGAACAAAATTAAAAAGGCGGCAAAGGCGATGAAAAAAAAGGGCGCGACCGAACAATCGCAGAACCAGGACAAACCGCTTTCAAAAAGTGCGCTGCGGCGACAGCGGGAGAGAGAGAAACGTTACCAGACAATTTTCAAGGCGGCGGAAAAGCTCTTTGCCCAAAAGGGATTCCATAGAACCAGTATGGAACAAGTTGCCGACCAGGCCGAGGTGTCCGTGGGGACCGTCTATTTCTACTTCAAAAACAAGGAGGACCTGCTAGTTCACCTGATCGACGCTATCGGTTATCAGCTCAGGAACTTGCTGGGCAAGGAATTTACCAGTTCCGACGGTTCGCTGGATGGCCTGGCGCGTGCCGGACAGGTGTTTTTCGATGAATTCTGTACCAAACATCCAGAACGCCTGGCCATTTTTTTTCGGGAGTCGGCCGGCCAGAGTGAGGCCGTGGAGGCGCACCGTAAAAAGCTATTCAATAAAATTATCACCGATGTCCAAGAGGCTCTCATCAAGCTGCAGCAAGCCGCCGGCCGGCGTTTCCCAAGCAGATTGTCGGCCGAGATTATGGCCGTCAGCATCATGGGGATGTACGAGCGGATTGCCTACCACTATCTCATCTGGCAGGACAATCGCGCGGCGGATATATCCACCATCGGACAAGATGCCGTGACCTTTATCGTGGGCGGTGTGAAGAATCTTTTAAAGGATTAACGCCTGGACCAAGCCCTATCGCAGGTAGAAAACTACTTTCGGTGTAGCCATCGTGCAAGATCATTTGAAGGACAGGGTTCAAAGGTTCCCGGTTCAGGGGTTAAACCATAGAGCCTTGAACGGAAAACCCAGAACGGAAACCGGAGGTTTCTGATGTCATTTGAATTTTCTGAGACTGCGGGTGTACAGGAGTATTTCGGCAAGGCCCATGTGCTCGTGCGCAAATCTGTGAAGGAGTTTGTCGACAAAGAGATCAAACCATTTGTCGATGATTGGGAGGAAGCCGGTGAATTTCCCCGCGAACTCTATAAAAAGGCCGCGGCCGTAGACATCCTGGGCATCGGTTACCCCGAAGAGGTGGGCGGCACACCCGGCGACATTTTTTTCAAGATAGCCGCCAGCGAGGAGTTGATGCGCAGTGGTTCGGGCGGCCTGGTGGCAGGGCTGGGATCACTGGACATCGCGATTCCACCCATCGTAAGGCACGGCACCGTGGATCAAAAGGAGCGCTTTGTGAAACCAGTGTTGGCCGGCGAGCGAATTGCGGCCTTGGCCATCACCGAACCAAGTGGCGGCAGTGACGTGGCCAACCTGCAAACCACCGCGGTCAGAGAGGGGGACCATTATGTCGTCAACGGGAACAAGACCTTTATTACCAGCGGATGCCGGGCCGACCAGGTCACCTGTGCCGTCCGGACCGGCCCGGAAGGGGCCCACGGCATCAGTTTTCTGGTAATCGAAAAAGACACCCCAGGTTTCACGGCCTCCCAAAAGCTGAAGAAGACCGGCTGGTGGGCTTCCGATACCGCGGAACTGTTTTTCGATGACTGCCGGGTTCCGGTGGAAAACCTGATCGGAGAGGAGAACCAAGCATTCTATCTGATCATGGAAAACTTCCAGATGGAACGGTTGTCCCTGGCTGTGATGGCCAACATGACCGCCCAACTGGCTTACGAGGAGGCAGCCCGGTATGCGGGCGAGCGTGAAGCCTTCGGCAAGCCCTTGGCCGGCTTCCAGGTCACCCGGCATAAGCTGGTCGACATGGCTACCCTGGTGGAAGTCAGTCGCGAGTTCACCTACCGGGTGGCGGCCAAAATCGATGCCGGGATCGACCAGGTAAAACAGGTGTCCATGGCCAAGAATTTCGCCTGCCGCACCGGCGACGAGGTCACCTACGAAGCCGTGCAGATCTTCGGCGGTTACGGCTACATGCGCGGCACCCTGGTGGAACGGCTTTTTCGGGACAATCGCATTCTATCTATCGGCGGTGGTACCACCGAGATTATGAAGGAGATAATATCCAAATTACCATAGAAGTGGTCTCAAAATCCCCCATCAGGCCCACTCTCAGCGTTGGGCGCTCGGTTTCGGCACGGAGGGCCGGTTTTCAAGCCGTCAGGCGCAACCGTAAGTGCTATCCTAAAAATGCTGTAAGTATTTATCACGCAAGGCACTGGCTTCGCTGGCGCCTCAGGTTGCGACCCACAATCGGGGAATAAAACAGCGGGAAGTCCCGCAGCGCGGGGGAACCTCGCGGCCGCCTTGACCTTGGGCCCGATTGAAGTTTTTGAACCCACTTCCAGGAAGGAGAATGAAAGTGGCACAGGAATTAGCCGACCGTAGGGATGTAGATTTTGTATTATATGAACAGCTGGGGCTGGAAACGATTCTCGAGAATGAGAAGTTTACCGATCTGAATAAAAAGACCATCGACCTGATTATTACCGAAGCACGCAAACTGGCCCTAAAAGAGATCCTGCCGACCAATGCGCCCGGCGACCGGAAAGGCTGTACGTTTGCAGATGGTGTAGTCAAAGTCCCCGAAGAATTTCACCGGGCATTTGAACTTTACCGGGAAGGCGAGTGGATCACCATGATCGACGATCCGTCGGTTGGTGGGCAGGGCCTGCCCATTACGGCGGCGGCCGCCATTGGTGAGTATTTGACCGGGGCCAATTGTGCGTTCAGTATGTATCCCGGCTTGTGCCACGGTGCCGGTAAGCTGGTGGAATTGTTCGGCACCGCAGAGCAGCGTGAATTGTACCTGGAAAAGATGTACGCCGGCCAGTGGGGCGGCAGCATGTTGTTGACCGAGCCGGGTGCCGGCAGCGATGTGGGTGCCCTGGAAACAACCGCGGTAGACAACGGCGACGGTACCTATTCCATATCAGGTAGCAAAATATTTATTACCGGCGGCGAGCAGGATTTAACGGAGAATATCATCCACCCGGTGCTGGCCCGCATCGAGGGAGCGCCCGAAGGTACCAAGGGTATCTCGCTTTTTTTGGTGCCCAAGATCCGGGTCAACGCGGACGGTGGTCTGGGTGAACCCAACGATGTGGTTTGTACGGGCCTCGAAGAGAAGATGGGCATCCACGGCAGCAGCACCTGCAGCCTGACTCTGGGCGGCAAGGGCGGGTGTATCGGCACCTTGCTGGGCGAAACCAACAAGGGGATGCGGGCCATGTTCCACATGATGAATGAGGCCCGGTTGGGGGTCGGCATCCAGGGTATGTCCATGGGGGGCGCCGCCTACCAGTTCGCGTTGCACTATGCCAAAGAGCGCAAGCAGGGTAAAAACCTGCTGCGGATGATGGACCCCGAGGCACCCCAGGTCGCGATTGTGGAACATCCGGATGTCCGTCGAATGCTGTTGTGGAGGAAGGCCTACGTAAGTGGGATGCGCAGTTTCATCTACTATGTCGGCCGCTGTTTTGACATTGCCGAAACCTCCGCCGATCCCGCTGAAAGAGAGCGCTATGAAGGCTTGATCGAAGTATTGACCCCGGTGGTTAAAGCCTATTGCTCTGATCGTGCCTTCGATGTTTGTACCCAGGCCGTCCAGGTTTACGGCGGCTATGGCTATACCGGTGAGTACCCGGTCGAGCAATATCTGCGGGACTGCAAGATCACCAGCATCTACGAGGGAACCAACGGCATCCAGGCCATGGACCTGCTCGGACGGAAAATGGGCATGCAAAAGGGTTTGTACTTTATGACCTTGTTGGAAGAGATGCAGAAAACCATTGGCCGGGCCCGGGAATATCCCGAACTGACCGACTTGGCGGCATCCGTGGAAACCGCTGTCAACCGACTGGGCGAGGTGGCTCTCGATCTCGGGCAGACCGCCATGTCGCCAAGGGTGCTGACCGCTTTTGCCTATGCCAAACCGTTTCTCGATATCACCGGCGAGGTTGTGATGGCCTGGATGCATTTATGGCGGGCCCTGGCGGCCCAACCAAAGCTTGAAAAGTTGGTGGCCGGTCTGGATGATGTGGCGCGGGACAAAAAGCTGGCTAAAAATAAAAACGCGATCTTCTACAACGGTCAGATCAAGACGGCACGCTATTTTCTGAAAGCCATGCTGCCGGAAGCCTTGGGTAAAATGGACGGTATTGCAGCCGCGGATGATGCCGTGATGGAGATAGATGTAGCCGCCCTATAGGCAATACAGATACACGTTGCTAATTGTTGAAAATGCTTACTAAAGGCACGTCATTCAGTTGTAGATTGATTTACGTGCCTTTGCTTTTTGCAGACTGGTAAAATCGCCTCTTTTTCGAGTTGCTTATGTTCATCTTCTTTCGCGTGAAAGAAAACGAACCAAAAGAAAACGCCCATGTGAGGCGGCCCTGCGGGCTGCCCTGCGCTTCTCGGAGAGGGCGCGCTCAGACACGCACTTCGCCCCAAGCTAAATTATGGACGCCCTTTCCTGCGATGCTCGGCGCCTCACAAAGGGGAATATTCACACCAATTGAAATGGGTCGTTTGATATTGAATGGATTATTGTGATTGTATGTAGGCGGTTGACAGGTTTAAGGGTGGCTGCGATAACATTGAATTGGAAAAGGAGGCACTTGATATGGATTTCAGCCTGTTCGAAAAGATGGAGGCTGACCAGTTACGCAGCTATATTCGGTTTCTGCTCTGGCATTACCGGGTGGTGGATGCCTTCTGGTTTATCAAAATCGGCGAGCGGTTTGACCAGCAGACCGCCGAGCAAATCAACGAGGCGGTCTGGGAAAAGGTGGCCGGCATGGCCGCCAAGGACCTGCGCAAACGGTTTGCCATAGAAGCCTCCGGCCTGGAGGGATTTGTGCAGGCGCTGCGTTATTTTCCCTGGTGTATCCTGGTCGGATACCATATCGAACAAACCGCGGAGCAGGTCACCCTGACGGTGCCCTCTTGCCCGACCCAGGTGGCCCGGTTGGATCGCGGCCTGGGTGAATACAATTGCAAGGAGATGCACCGGCGAGAATTCATTAACTTTGCCCGGGTTATCGATGACCGGATCCAGGTACATTGCGATTTCGCTCCGCCGGATCCCCATCCGGACGAGCTGTTTTGCCGGTGGCAATTTTTCCTCGACCCCAACCCGGATGAATAGCCGCATGCCGTTAGCCTTTGATTCCAGCAGTCACGGCCGGATCGCTTTCGGGTTCTTCAACATCGCTACAGATTTGCTGCTGCTGGAGCAATACTTCCTGTTTGCAGATCAGTTTTGCGCCAGCATGTCCAACATGGCGCGAACAGAAGATCCGGCGGCTTGCCGGGGCAGCTGGGAAGTTTATCATATTGCGCCACCGCAGCAGATTGGCGATCTGATGGGGGCCATCCACGGCGTCCGCTTCAGCGGATTCATCGGGGCGGTCTATAAACGGTTTCCTTTCCCAAGCCAACCCGTTGATTTCAAACAGCACCCTGACGGCCATAAGAACAGGCAGATAGTCGCCGCCCTGATTGAACCTTTTGCTACCAGGCGTTCCATTTCAATTGCAATCCGGGAAGCTGTCCCGACAGTTCAAATTGGAGACTATCGTTTTACCTTTGAAGGTTTTCAAGCATTGATTCGGTATGTCTGGCTGGGTGGATATCCGCGTTGGAAGAATGAGGAGCGGCCGGCGTACGTCCTTCAAATGCGAGCAGATCTGGCCGCCAGTGAGCTAGCGCTTTTCAACACCATTGACCTTTAACCCGGACGTGTAACGTTTATGCTAAAAAACACCTTTCAGCATATACCCGGTATCGGCCCCAGAACCGAAGAGAAAATCTGGGCCGCCGGTGCAAAGGATTGGAATGCGGTTGCTGTCCTCCCAAACAGCCGGCTCCCTCGAAAAACTATGGCTGCTTTGCAGGTTTACTGCCCGGAATCCCAAGTGCAACTTGACCGGGGCAACCCGGTCTATTTCGAAAAGCTGCTGCCGTCTACCCTGGGCTGGCGCCTTTTTCCCGAGTTCAGAAACCGCACGGCCTACCTGGATATCGAAACCGATGGACTGGACAGCTATTATGGTCACATCACAACCATTGCGCTTTATGACGGTCGTGATATTTTCTGGTATATCAACGGCCGCAATTTGGATGACTTTGCAACGGATATTCAAAAATATCAGGTACTGGTGACGTACAACGGCAAGACCTTCGACATTCCGTTTATTCAATCTTACCTGCGCATAAACCTGCTCCAGGCCCATATCGACCTGCGTTACGTACTGGCCAGCCTCGGGTATAAAGGCGGCTTGAAACGCTGTGAACAGGCTCTGGAGGTCGGACGCCCAGATCTGGAGGGTATCGACGGGGCGTTTGCGCCCCTGCTATGGCGGGAATACCAGATCCGCAACGATCAGACGGCCCTGGAAACCCTGCTGGCGTATAATATTGCCGATGTGGTCAACTTGGAAACCTTGCTGGTAAAAGCCTACAATTTAAAGATAGCGATGACACCCTTTGCCGAAACAAAACGGATTGAGCGACCGTCCACTCCGCTTTTGCCTTTTAAACCCGACCGGGATACCGTGGCGAAAATCAGATCCCGAGCACTTTTAATGAATCCGTATGCGTATTGAAAACGTGTCATTGCAGATGTTTTTCGAGATAATGGGCGGGCTTGGACGCGGTCAGGCTATATACCTTATCCCCACTTCTTGGTGATAGCTCTAAATTTTAGTAGCACCTTTGTGATTAATTCGATAATATTCAACTGTGTTTATTTTCCCTACCAAACTTATGAAACCAGCGTTACTACACAAGCGGCTGCCGGCTAACCAGTCATTGTGCTAAATTTTCAGTGCGAGCAGGAGTTACATGAATATTCTTGTAATCGACAACGATCCCATCTTTTTAAAATTCATAGAAAAATTTCTCACCGAAGACGGGCACACGGTTGTGACCGCCCTGGATGGTCTCGGGGCCCTGGATCTTTTAGACGACTTTACGCCGGATATCTGTTTTGTTGATTACGTAATGCCAAATATCGACGGTCAGGTGTTTTGTCAGATATTAAGAGGCGACTCTAAATATGAATCCACTTTCCTGGTCATTTTATCCGCCATAGCCGCTGAAGAATGGACAAACCTGAAAGATCTGGGGGCGGACGCCTGTATTGCCAAAGGCCCTTTGAATAATATGAAAGGTTATATAGCCGAGGTTGTCCAGAATCCGGAAGCTTCCAAAAAATATTGTGCCGCCGGAAACATCATCGGCCTGCAGGATGTTTATCCGCGTCTGATCACGAAAGAACTGCTTGATTCCAAGAAGCACTTTCAACTGCTCCTGGACCGTATGTCCGAGGGCATCCTGGAGATCAATGCCGAAAACAGGGTGGTCTTTGTAAACCCGGCGGCCCAGACCATGCTGGATCAATCCCGGGATGCAATCCTGGGCCGAGAATTGACGGCCCTCTTTCCTCCGGACCAGGTACCCAGAGTAGAGACGTTACTAGATGGAGATGGCGGGCGGGGCACGTCAGGCGCCCAGGAGATCTTGATTTCATTGGGCTCCGGATACGTCAACCTGAAGGCCGTTCCCCTGCAGTCGCAAGAAGCCCATTCCCTGATTATTCTGAATGACATCAGTGATTACAAACACGCGGAACACGACCTAACCAAAACGAATGATTTCCTCAAGAGCATTTTAAACAGCGCCTACTCCATCTCGATCGTATCAACCGATTTAGACCAAAACATCATCTTCTGGAACCGTGGCGCCGAAGAACTCTTTGGCTACAGTGCCGAGGAAGTGGTTGGCAAACACAAGATAACAATCCTTTACCCCGGAGCCGCGGAAGAACAGCTGGCTGATGATATTCGCCAATTGATGCAAAAGGATAAGAAAGCGGTAACTTGCGAACTGAAAGAAAATACCAAGGATGGGCGCACGTTGTGGATGAAGTTGCACCTCAGCCCGCGGGTTGACGTAACGGGCGCGGTGGTCGGCATCCTCGGGATTGGCGAAGACATCACCCAGCAGAAGGACGCGGAAAAAGATCTGGTAATAAGCGAGGAACGTTACCGGCAGATTTTCAATATTGCACCTGCCGGAATTTACGAAGTAGATTTAAGGTCCGGCCGGCTGATCAGTGTGAACGATGGCATCTGCGACTATACGGGTTATACGCGGGCGGAATTGCTGTCACTGAATGCCTTGGATTTGCTCACGCCAGAGAGCCAGCAGGAGTATTTCGAGCGCTTGGAGAAATTGGCGGCTGGACAAGAGGTGCCTGAGACCGCTGAATATACGGCATTGAAAAAAGACGGCAGCCAGTTTGTGGTGAGCTTGAACGCGAAATACACCTATGAGGGGCCCACCCCGGTGGAGGCGACCGTCGTTGTACATGATATTACCGCGCGTAAAAAAGCAGAGGCGGCTGTCCTGGAAAGCGAAAAAAGGTTTCGGCTGCTTTCGGAACTGGCGGAAGAGGGAATTGTGATCCATGAAAAGGGAATCATTGTCGACACCAATGAAGCCATGGCCCGGATCTTCGGGTATCCTTCTGCCGAACTGATTGGTCTGTCAATTGAAAAACTGGTTAGCCCGGATACCTGGAAAATCATTTTTAGAAATTTCACTGCCGTTGCCGACAACCGCTTTGAAGGTATCGGCATTCGCAAGGAGGGTGCTTCTTTTCACTGTGTCATGGCCGGCCGCCCCTATCATTATCAGGGCAAAGACCTCCAGGTTGCCGCCTTTAGGGATATCAGCGCCCGGAAAAAGTTGGAAAGCCAGCTTTACCAGGCCCAGAAGATGAAATCTCTGGGGACCCTGGCCGGCGGAGTCGCCCACGATTTCAACAATTTGCTGATGGGTATTCAAGGGCGCGCCTCTATCATGAAAATGAGTGTCGATCCCTCTTCGAGCCTGCTGGATCATCTGCATGGCATAGAGGAGTATATCCAGAGCGCCGCCGCTTTGACCAAACAGTTGCTCGGTTTTGCCAGGGGCGGCAAGTACGAAATTAGAACCATCGATTTGAACGAGTTTATTCAAAAGCAAAGCCGCCTCTTCGGCCGCACGCGCAAGGATGTGACCATCCATGAAACGTTTGAACCAAAGCTCTGGGCCGTCGAGGTCGACCAGGGCCAGATCGAGCAGGTGCTGCTGAATATATTGGTGAATGCCTGGCAGGCGATGCCCGGCGGTGGGAATCTGTTTATCCAGACGGAAAATAGCGTTATAGACCCGGATACTGCCCGAGGCCATGATACCACGCCCGGGAAGTTCGCCAAGTTTGCCATTACAGATACCGGTATCGGTATGGATGCGGAGGTCGTGGAAAGAATATTCGACCCCTTCTTTACGACCAAGGAAATCGGTCGGGGTACCGGCTTAGGGCTGGCCTCCGCCTACGGCATTATTTATAATCACGGCGGCTTTATTGAGGTGTTCAGCGAGAAATACAAAGGCAGTACGTTCAGCGTTTATTTACCGGCCACCGATAAAGTGGTGGCACCGGAAAAAGAATCACACGAAAGTATCATCCGGGGAGAAGAGACGCTGCTATTGGTCGATGACGAAAAGATGATTTTGGACGTTGGCCAGGAGATCCTGGAAATTTTAGGTTATGAAGTCCTGGTAGCAACCAGCGGTGAGGCGGCCCTGGAGTTGTATCAGGCGCATGCCGACAAGATCGACCTGGTGATTCTTGATTTGATTATGCCGGGCATGGACGGTCGCGAAATCTATACCCGCCTGAAAGAAATGAACCCCGAGGTCCGGGTACTGCTTTCAAGCGGCTACAGCATCAACGGGGAAGCAACGGAAATTATTGAAATGGGCTGCGACGGTTTCATCCAGAAACCCTATAATATGGGCGATCTTTCCGCTAAAGTACGCGAAGTTTTGGACAGCTCCAGATAGGGGCCCACGCAAGATTCCAACCTACAACTTTTCAAACGAAAAAGCTTGGTCCGCATATACAGCGGCATCAGCATCCGGGTAGACGACGTCTTCGCCACTCCAGGGTTTTTTGAGGGTGATGCCGCCATCTGCGGTGGCGACCACATTGCTGCGGTGCAGGGGAATCTTACCCCCGGCCGTGGCGATATAGCGGGGAATTGCATCCCCGGAAATATTCCCGTACATGCTTTCAATTATATCGCGCCCTTTTTCGATGGGCACCCGAAAATGGGCAAACTGGGGATTGCGGTAACTACAGTTGAAAACATAGTAGGGGCGTACATAGGCAGCGTGGATGGTTTCGCACAATTGCCACATTTTAATCCGGCTGTCATTAATGCCTTTGAGCAAGACGGCCTGGTTGAGCACGGCACTGGCCACGCCGGACAGGTGCCGGAAGGCCTCTTTGGAAATAGGCGTGATCTCCTGGGCGGTGTTGATTTGGGTGACCACCCGCAAGGGTTTACGGGCGTTGCTGGCCGCGAGAATATCCAGAAGTTGATTGTCGATGCGCATGGGTGCCGTTACTGGAATGCGGGTGCCCAGGCGTTTGACCTCTACGTGGTCGATTTCGTCCAGAGCGGTCAGCAGCTTTTTCAGCATGTCATTGGATAGGACCAGGGCATCGCCGCCGGTTACCAGAACATCGCGAATACGTTTGTTGGTCCGGATATAGTTCAAGGCCTCGGCATAGGTCTGCTGGCCGTAGATACGGTCCCTTTTACCGATATGCGCAATCCGCAGGCAGTGGGTGCAGTACATGGCACACATGTTGGTGGCCTTGATGGTCAGCGTCCGGGGGTAAAACTGATCGATCAGACGAGCCGGTGAATGGTCGGCCGCAACCGGTGGGATTTCGATGCCGGCGTTATCAATCATCTCACCAGTGGGGACCGCCTGCAGCAGGACCGGATCATTGACCTGCTCCGGACGGATCAAGGCCGCATAATAAGGGGTCAGCCGCATACGGTATTTTGCGGTTATGCGGGCGACCTGGTTGAGAATCTTCCCGGAGAGGGGTATCGCCCGCCCCAGGGTCTCGACATCATTGATGGCGAACTTCAATTGCCCTTTGTAATCGTCAAAATCAGCATCCGTCATTCCCAGGGCGGCCTTGATGCGAGCGATGTTGCCCTGAATCTCATCCCACAGATAAATCCCACTGGGTGCCTCAACATCCCTTTTTTCGAGGTAGGTTTCCACACGACGATTGGCCGCGTCCACGATGGCCAGGGCTTTGTCTACCCGGCCGCCGATGGTGACACTGTGTTCGTCGGTTTCAGCATGGATGCGGGCCAGCGCTTCTAATTGCTCGCGGACAACGCCGAAGCTGCCGGGCCCCAGCCCATGCTCCCGCCGGCCTGTCAGCAGCAGTAGGAACAGGTCCACGATTGGTGCCGTTGCTTTTTCGACCTGGGCCCGCTCAAGCGCCGCCTGGACATTGGCGGCAACGTCTGAAGGGGGTGTGCTTACAGCCCCTGAAAATAGTTCTTCAAAAAGATCAAGTGTAAACGAGTCCATATACTCTGGTTTTGTGGTCACGATCGCTTCCTCTGATTCCATGCATGGTTATTCAACTGCTTTTGCGGTCACCTCTTCTGCCGGGGTCTTCCAGCCCCGCGCAATTGTTGCTTCAAGCATTTTCTTGCCCTGCACAAGACCCTGCTGGACACTGCGGTGATCCTGTCCTAAAGCGACGATCCGGCCCAGAAAAGATCCGGCGGCAATGACAAAGTCGTTGCCGATGTGCTCCAGGATGACGAATTGCCGGGAGACCTTTTCGTGGGCGGCCAGACCGAAACACTGGCGTTCGTCGCCGCAAAAAGGCATAAATCCGGCCACGCAGGCATCTTTGGTCAGCTTGAGATTGTAGGTTCCCCAATAGATCCCGCTTTCAAGTCCGACCGGTGGTTCCTGGGTGTTATCCGGGAACCGGTTGGCAACCACGGCGTGATATTCCAGTTCCGGCAGCATAGGTGCTCCCGGGGGCAGCAGTTGTTCGAGCGTGCAGCAAAACTCCAGGGTGGTACCCTGTTTGCGGGCATTGACTTCGACGAACAAGATATTGTTTTGCGCATCGATGATATAATCGCAACCGAAGATGCCCCGGTACCCCTCTTGGGCTAGGCGGCACCCGACCCGGCGTGTCAGCGTGTACAGTTCGGTCTGCAACTCGGGGGGCAGGACGGAGGGGTAGGTCGAGCCGGTAAACCGGTTGCCCCCTTCGATGCGCTGGTCAGCCACCCCGGCCACATATACGTCAGACGTGTTGGCCACCACAGCCAGAACGGTTGGGTCATAACCGTGGGGCCGGTAACGGCTGATCAGATAAACATAGTCCCCTGTTTTGAACTTCGCGCCGATATCCGACCAACTGCGGGCAATGACGCTGTTCGTACCGGCCGCACTGTAGGCCGTGGTTACAAAAATTCCGTCTGTCCATACCGGCCAGAGTTTTTCAGTTTTAGAACGCAGGTCATCCAGTCCGCGGCACACCTCAAATTCCGGGATGGGGGCCACATCCTGAAAACTCTCGTACTGGTAGATCTTATTGTTGAGGCGGTTGGCGACCCGGCTGGAGGGCCCCAGAATGCTAACGCCGTCCATATCGTCCAGGGTCATTTCCCGGTAGCTCTCATACATATAGACATAAACCCGCTCCTGACGGGTCAGCAGGTCTTTGATCAGTTTGATGACATGCGGGCTTTCACTGACCGCCTGCATAAAGGTGGGGCCGGGCACCCGGCAGCTGTATTTTTGCTTGATGTTGAGAAATTTTTCGCGCGCGATGGGATTGATGACCGCCACGTTGGCATAGTCATACTGCTCCAGGATGTCGGGAACTATCGCAATGAAATCGAAAGGATGGTCTTGCAGGCGCGTGAGGGCATCTTTTAAAAAGATGTTCAGGCCGTAGTTTTTCAGCTCCCCGATATAGAGAAAATACCGTGTATCCGGGTCAATGCGGTAATTATGAAAATAGACTTCCGACATTCTACATGACCTGAAGCAGGACCCTTTTGCGTAGCCGTAACGTGCCAAACGAAACGCCTATATACACAGTCTGTCGGTGGTGTCTATAAGTTTATCTGCGGTCAACAGCCATACTAAATTTTAGCAGCTCAATGTAGTATGAATGAATCCAGTTAGGAAAACATACCGGCCGGCGGTCCGTTATCCGGCGGCCCCGCAAATGCTTGGGCGATCAGCATCCATTGGCGGGCAGTGTCACCTTCAACCTCAAGCGCCGTATCGTCCACATGCCGGCGTTGGGTTACCACCAGACAGAAGTCTTCGACCGGCCCGGTTATTGTTTCTTTAGCATCGGTGTCACCCCATACCCACGTTTCATCGGCTGGCCCGGTCAGCGTTACGCTTACGGGTGTGTCCGGCGTTTCCTGACCACGGTTGGTAAAACTCCACCCAAAGGTGGAAAAGCCCAGATGGGCGATGTGTTTGAGGCCGGGACTGACGGGGCGTTTTTGCTTCAAGGTATCGTAGATGTCCTGCCCGTGAGCCCAGGTTTCCATCAGACGGGCCGTGGCAAAGGAGAGCGCGCTCATGGGCGGGCCGTACCAGGGGAGTCGGTCTTTGGGGTTTAGTTCCACCAGGGCCCGGTTGAGTTGTCCGCGTTCCGCACGCCACCAGGCCAGCAGGCCTTCAATCTCCATGGCTCGTCCCCGGGCCAGCGTGATGTTAGCGACTTCGTCCATATCCTTGACTTGGCCGAAGTCTTCGATGAGGTGCTGGGTAAACGCTTCTGCGTCGGTCGCGGCCAGGCGGGCGGTATGGTCGAAATAGGCCAGGTGGCAGATTTGATCCTTGATGGTCCAATCCAGACATAAAGTGGCCAGGTCCCAGTCTTCCCTTGGTAATCTGGTGACCAGGTCATCCAAGGTGTCCTGCTCCCAAGTTAAATCATGACAGATCTGTTTCATGGTCGCTCCTATTTATCTTCGCTTTCCGCGAGTATGGATGCCGGCATCTCTATTGTTTTCGCCCGCAGATACTCACCTAAAGTCTTCGCCTGAGGATCGCTGCGCACCGAAGCCGCCGCACCTTCCCCCAATAATCCATGAATGTAAAAATTTATGGCCAGCAAGTTGGGCAGTGAGTGGCGGTCGATGTCGAACTGAGCGCAATCCGGAAGCAGTTCTTTAAGCTTGTTTGTGGTTAAAAACGACTCCAGGAATGCATAGGCCTCCGGGGTTTGCGCCCAGATACCGAGATTGGCATTTCCGCCTTTATCTCCGGCCCGGGTGGCGAAAGCGCGGCCCAACGGGGCCTGAACGGTGGGACCTTCCGGTACCGGCGGCACAACTGTCTCCGGCGGGGACACTGTTACCGGTTCATAGGGGCCCCGGGCCAACGGCACCGTAGTGATCTGATCATCGATATGCAGTTTCTGATGGATTTGGCTGGTGGAGACCAGTGTAGGCCAGTGAACCACGGACGGTGACCCGTTGCCGGGCGGGGCTGTCAATGTAAAACCGGGAATGTTGGCCAGGGCCATTTCCACTACCCGGGATGAGAAGAGTTTGCCTGCCTTTTTGGCGTCCGGGTCCATGACGGTGATGCGTAAAAAGGCAAAGGCTTCATCGTTGACGCCCGGGTCTGCTTTGTCCGAGCGCACCAGCTGGACGTTGACCGTCTGGAACTGTTCGCGGCCCCCCAGGCTTGCGAACAGAGTCTGCTCTACGATCCGGGCTTTTTCTTCGATATCGAGACCGGTGAGGATGACGGTCATTGAATTCTTGTGACCGCCCAGCGTGTTGATACAGACTTTGGCGGTGTCCGTGGGCGGTTCGCCCCGCGTGCCCCTGCCACGGACCCGGTCAGGCCCGTCCTGTTCCAACGTCAAAGTGTCGAAACGGACGCACACATCCGGTGTCAGGTAGGTCGGAGTTGCGATTTCGTAAAGAAGCTGGGCCGTGACCGTCCCCACGGATACCAGGCCCCCGGTGTCCGGATGCTTGGTGATGATGAAGTTGCCGTCCGGATAGATTTCCGCGATGGGGAACCCGACATCCCGGTAAGAGGGCACCTCGTGGATGAAAGAATAATTGCCGCCGGTGGCCTGGGCGCCGCACTCGATGATATGGCCGGCGGCATAAGCCCCGGCCAGCTCGTCCCAGGCGTCTATTTCCCAGCCGAAGCGCCAGGCGGCCGGGCCTGCTACCAGGGCGGCGTCGGCCACCCGGCCGCAGACGACGATGTCTGCTCCCTGAGAGAGGGCTCGAGCAATGCCCCAGCCCCCCAGGTAGGCATTGGCGGTTATTGCCATTGCCCCGGCCTCGGCCAGACTGATGTTTTTGTCGAGGTGAGTGAAGCTTTCACCCGCATCCTGGAGCGCGGCCATACGCGGCATCAGGTCATCACCGGTCAGGTAGGCGACCTTGGGCGACAGGCCCAGCTTGGTTGCCATCTCCTCCAAAGACTGCGCCATTCCGGCCGGATTCAGACCCCCGGCGTTGGTCACCACCTTGATATTTTTATCCAGGCAAGTACCCATTACAGCTTCCATCTGTTTCAAAAAGGTGGGGACGTAGCCGGCCTCCGGGGTCTTGAGTTTCTTCTGGAAGAGGATGGCCATGGTCAGTTCGGCCAGGTAGTCGCCCGTCAAGATGTCAATGGGTCCGCCGGTAACCATCTCTTCCGCAGCGGAAAGGCGGTCACCATAAAATCCGCTGCAATTGGCGATAATCAGTTTGTCGCTGTTCTTGGAGTCTGCCATGTTTCTAACACCTCTTGTTTCAAAAGGACCTTAAAACCAATATTCTCGCGCAGAGACGCTGAGGCGCATAGAAAAGCAAAACCAGAATTTTGTCGCACTCTCGTGCGAAAAACCAACTAACAACAAAGACTTTTTGGGTTTCATCCGGCGAAGCCGGAAATTCTAATGCTTTTCTCCGCGTCTCTGCGTCTCTGCGCGAGGCTTGTTTTACAGTTTTACTTTACCCGGCACTGATCAATAGCCACCGGTTCTAGATCCGACTCCAGATAGCGCTTGGCCAGGTCCACGTAAAGCTGTTTACCGTAGTTCCATATTTCACGATCACTGGCGTTCACTTCACGCTTCACAGTTGCAGGATTTCCAGCCGCAACAACATGCGGTGGGATAACCTGGTTCCATTTCACCTGCGAACCTTCCGCAATGATAGACCCATCACCAATTTCGCTGAAGATGCTTAAAACGGCGCCCATGCCGATGACCGCTTCATCGCCTATAAAATTCCCATGTACAATGGCCCCATGGCCAAGAGTGACCCACTTTCCGATCCGGTTATGGTGATCCGGGGGCGCATGGATAATGACACCTTCTTCCACAGCGGTACCGTCTCCGATTACGATATGGCCGTAATCCCCGCGCAAAATGGCACTATGGCCGATGTAGCAGTTGTCACCGATGACGACATCACCGATAACCTGGGCCAATTCGCTGATGTACGTGTCCTTGCCAATGGTGGGCTGGCGCCCTTCGAATTTATACAACATAGGCGCTACTTCCCCGTGAACTGCGGCGTACGTTTTTCCAGAAAAGCCATGATACCTTCCCGGGCGTCTTCGGTCGCGGCCACTTCCGCAAGTTTGCCGCCCAGATAGAGGACCGCTTCTTCCAGGGGCATCTGCTCAACGGCGGCAAAGGCCTTCTTGCCGATACGCATGCCAATGGGACTTTTGGCTGCCAGAGTGTCAAGCACTTCCTGAACGGCTTCAGTGAAGTTTTCATCTGCTGTTACCCGGGTGATCAGGCCCATGTCCAGCGCCTGTTCGGCGGTGAGTTTCTCACCCAGCAGGATCATCTCCATGGCCTTTTTGCGGGAGACATTCCGAAAAATCAGGGCGCCGATCATCATTGGGAACAAACCCACGTTCACTTCGGGTGTGCCGAATTTGGCCGAGGCCTTAGCGATGGCGATATCGCAGGCCAGCATGAAGCCTGTGCCGCCGGCCAGGCAGTAACCGTTGATACGGGCAACCGTAGGTTTGGGGAAGGCTGCCAGCCGGCTGATGAGCAAGGCATACCGGTCGAAAAGGCTCTGGCTGTCATCATCAGCCCCCATGCCGCCGGCCAGGTCCGCCCCCGAACAGAATGCCCTTTCGCCGGCACCGGTGATGCAGACGACACGCACGGCTTCATCTGTTTCGGCGAAGTCCAGATACTCATGAAAGAGTGTCAGGGCATCCGGGCTGATGGAGTTGCGCTGGGGTTCCCGGCAAATGGTGATGGTTGCGATATGGTTTGTGACCTCATAAAGCAGATTTTTTTCAGGCATGTAATCGCCTCCTTAAAGATGTTTTAAGATTGTTGCACATAGCCAATCTTGATCAACCTCCCACAAGGCAACCTCTTGTTCATTTTCTTTCGCGTGAAAGAAAACGAACCAAAAGAAAACGCCGGGGTACGGTTCATAGACATAGGTAACACATAAGTACAAGGACATAGGTGGCACATTTACAGTATAGAAGCTTCCAA